>Ga0207873_1001098_pt1 | contig 27463 bp, 19 predicted proteins | sample BGWIniCompost_FD_187373 | JGI IMG/M metagenome (GOLD analysis project Ga0207873, IMG submission 187373) | Cellulose adapted compost microbial communities from Newby Island Compost Facility, Milpitas, CA, USA - BGW Initial Compost (SPAdes)... ...
GACCTCGTGAGCGGACCAGGCTCCAGTTGCCAGAGTTGGCCCAAATCGCCATGTGAACGTCCCCGCCCGGTAGCCATATTGGTATCCGGGCGGGATCGTTTTCCATTAGATGGCCGGTGAGCGGGATAGGAGTGTGGGTCGAAAGTGGATTTTGGTGCCTGGTCCGCGTGCGTAGGGACGTCATTTCGAACCGCATTCGCGCGTTGCACCCGTACGAACCCACTCTTCTTCATCACGTACGCCCAGCCGACATGCGCACACGCTTATCTACCGCTGTTCTCGTCCTTTCCGCTCTTGCCGCGCCCTTTGCCGCGCCGGACCGGCTTGCCGCCCAGGACGGCGGCCCGCGCGCGGCCGGTCCGAGCGTCGGCCTCTTCGGGGGGCTCGGCTCCGGCCCGATCGACGCGGCGACGGTGGGAGTCGACTTGCGTCTCCCCGTCTGGACCATCTTCTCCCTCAGGGTGGAGCTATCCGGTTGGGGAAACGGCCTGGGCGGGACGATGTGCCTCGCCACGCTGCCGGAATCGCACCGCTGCTCTGTGAGCGGCCGAGCAATGCTGGTCGGACTCGCCGCGGCGGCACGCGTGGACGGCCGACTCGGCGTCTACGGTGACGTCGCCGGTGGGCGCTTTATCCGCGATTGGCTCGAGGACCGGACGATCGGGTCCGGCGCGCTGTCGGTGGAAGCGGGGGCGCGCGTGTGGTTGACGGCCGGCGCGTTCGCACGCCTCGGCGTGCGACACCTCCGGGCCTTCGACGACCACTACGAGGCGCTCCTCGATGAGAAGCTCCAGTACACGATGGGGATCGTGGCACTGGAGTACGCCTGGTCGTGGTGACGATGCCGTCGCACGGATCGACCGGCGCACCGTGGCGACGGGCGACCCCCGTCCCGGCTAACGAAGAGCCCCGACGCCGCCCAAGCGGCGTCGGGGCTCCCGCCTTACCGGCACCTGCCGTCCGCTACTCGGTCGCCGTACGGGCCGGCCGCGAGCGGTACTTTTCGTACAGATCCAGGTGCCGGTTCCGCAGGTCCGCTTCCTTCCCGTTGATGATCACGTGGCGGATCTGGGTCCGGATCTCCAGCGGATCGCCATCGGTCACAATCAGGTTGGCGATCTTCCCCACCTCGATCGAGCCGAGCCGGTCGGCGATCCCCAGGATCTCGGCCGGGTTGATCGTCACCGCCCGGAGCGCCGCCTCACGGGGCAGCCCGAACGGGATCGCCTGCGCGGCCTCGTAGGGAAGCGACCGCGAGTAGGCCGAGTTGAAGGTCGCGAACGCGATCTTCACGCCGGCCGCGTGGAGCTTCCCGGGGTTCGTGAAGCGCTCGTCGTAGGGGCGATCGGTGCCCAGGGGAAGCGCCTGCGTCGGCCCGAGGATGACGGGGATCCCCTTCTCGGCCAGCAGGTCGGCGACCTGGTACCCCTCGGCCGCCCCGGCGACGATGAGCTTGAGCCCCTGCTTCTCCGCGAACTCGACGACGTTGCGGATGTCCCGCGCCGTCTCGACTCGCGCCAGGACCGGCATCTCGCCGCGCGTGACCCGGGCGAGTGCCTCGAGCCGGAGGTCGCGGGGGATGCGGGCGCCCCCGCGGACGGCGCGGTCGTAGTCACGGGCAGCGTCCAGCCACGACGCGAGCTGGTGGACCGCCCGCTCGTACTCCTCCATCGCCTCGCGGAAGCTCCGCTCGGTGAAGGCTCCGCCGCGGAATCCGAACCCGCCCGTCCGCGTCCGGATCGTCGGCCAGTTCATGACCATGACGGCGCCGGGGACGATGTCCATCTCCTCGATCGTCCACCCTGCCAGGTGGAAGATGGACCCCTGGCCCGGGAAACCGCCCGAGGCGCCGGCGCCGAACCCGCCGCCCCCGCTCGGGAGCGACAGGGTGTGCGTGATCCCGTTCGCGCGGGTCACCGGGATGTGCTCGCTCGCCGGGTGCACGGCCGTCCGCGCCTGGAGGTGCGGGTTGAAGTTCCCCAGCTCGCGCATGTCGTTCGTGACGGCGACCTGGCCGATCTCCGTCAGCCCGAGCTGCGACCCGGCGTCGAACAGCCCGGGATACACGTGCAGCCCGGTGGCGTCGATCACGCGCGCCCCGGCCGGAACCGTCACGTTCGGCCCCGCGGCGACGATTTTCCCGTCCTGGACCACGACCGTGCCCACGTACGACGGGCCCGTCACCGGGTGCACCGTCCCGCCGCGGATCGCCAGCGTCTCCTGCGCGGGTGCGACGGCCGCCCCGAGCAGCAGCGCCGCGGCGCCCAGGATAATGCCACGCAGCGCTTTCATCGCTCCACCTCCTGGTCCATGGCGGCACCGGTCGCCGCGTCGATCGCCGCGTCGGCCCGAGCGCCGACCTTTCCGTCGGCCGCCACGTCGTCTTTCGCCTCGGCCCCCGCCTCGGTCACGACCCGCGTATCGCCGCCCCGGCCCGGCAGGTGCTTGCGCATCAGCGCCTCCTTCTCCGCGCGGATCGCAGCCTGCCGTTCCCGGTCCAGCTCGATGTCGAAGTACAGCTTGCCGTCGATGTACGTCTTCTGCGGCACACCCTCCATGCTGAGCGGGTGCCCCTTCCAGATCACGAGGTCCGCGTCCTTCCCGACCTCGATCGAGCCGACGCGGTCCTGGATGCGGAGCTGGATCGCCGGGTTCAGCGTGACCAGCTTGAGCGCCTCCGTCTCCGAGAGGCCGCCCCACTTCATCGTCTTGGCGGCTTCCTGGTTGAGGTGCCGCATCTCCTCCGCGTCGTCCGAGTTGATCGAGACGACGACGCCGCGCTCCGTCATCAGCGCTGCGTTGTACGGGATCGCGTCGTACGCCTCGACCTTGTACGCCCACCAGTCGGAGAACGTCGACGCGCCTGCGCCGTGCGCCGCGATCTCGTCGGCGACCTTGTAGCCCTCCAGCACGTGCTGGAGCGTGGCCAGCCGGACGCCGAACTCCTCGGCGACACGCAGGAGCTGCAGGATCTCGTCCGAGCGGTACGAGTGCGCGTGCACCAGCCGCTCGCCGCGCAGGATCTCCGCGAGGGTCTCGAGCTTCAGGTCACGACGCGGCGGAACGGCGTTCCGGTCGCGACGGCGCCGCTGCTCGTAGTCCTCCCACTGCTTCATGTACTCCTGCGCTTCCAGGAATGCCTGGCGGATGACGTCCTGCACGCCCATCCGCGAGTTCGGATAGCGCGGCGGGTTGCGGTCCCGCTTCGTGTTCTCGCCGAGCGCGAACTTGATCCCTTCGGGCGCGCCCTCGAAGATCAGCCCGTCGGCATCGGCGCCCCAGCGCAGCTTCAGCACCGCATTGCGTCCGCCGATCGGGTTCGCGCTCCCGTGCAGGAGGTTGATCGTCGTGACGCCGCCCGCCAGCGCGCGATAGATCGCGATCGCGTTCGGGTCGATCACGTCCTTCATCCCCGTCATCGCGCTCACGGCGACGCTCCCCTCGTTGATCGCGTCCGCGGCGATGTGCGAGTGGGCGTCGATGATTCCGGGCGTCACGTACATCCCGGTCGCGTCGACGATCGTCGCGTTCCGGGGCGCATCCAGCCCGCGGCCGACGGCGGCGATCTTCCCGTTCCGGATCAGGATGTCGCCGCCCTCGATCGTGCCGTTCGTGACCGTAAGGATGGTGGCGTTGCGGATCAGCGTGACGGGATCGTCGCGGTAGGGACCCCGGTCCTTCGCCATGGGCACGGGCGCGGCCTTCTCTTCCTGCCGTGACTCGCCCTGCCGCGCCTCGCCCTGACCGCCGCGGGCCCCGTCGCTGGTCCCGGACGCGACCCTGCGCGCCGGCGTCCGCTGCGACGGCTCGAAGACGTCGAACGGCCGGCCGTCCACGATCACCTTGCGGATCTTCGTTCCCTCGGCGAAGAGGTCGCCGTCCGCAATCACCAGGTTCGCGATCTTGCCGACCTCGATGCTACCCATGCGGTTCGCGACGCCGAGGATCTCGGCAGCGCCGAGCGTCATCGCCCGCAGCGCCGCGTCGGCAGGCAGCCCCGCGTCGATCGCCGTCCGCACGGCCGCCCGCGCCTCGGACGGGTTGCGCAGGCCGCCCGTGTAGAACGCGAAGCGGACGCCTGCCTGATGCAGCTTCGCCGGAGTCGTCGGCGAGTGCTCCCACGACCGCAGTGTCGTCAGGTCGTACTCGGCTTCAGGATCACCGTCGCGGTTCGGCTTCGGCCAATTCAGGTCGATCAGGATCGGCGCGCCGCTCGTACGCAGCACGTCGACCGCCTCGTAGGCCTGTTGCCCGCCGTAGATGATGACCGGTACGCCGATCTCCCCGGCGGTCTTGATCGCACGCAGGATCTCCTTGCGGTCGGTTGCCGGGAACAGCACCGGCTTCGGCGTGCGCAGCGGCTCGAGCGTCGGGTCGTACTCCGGCCGCGTCTTCCCACGAGGATCACGCTCGTACGCCGTCCAGACCTGGTGGTAGTGCTGGGCGTCGAAGTAGAGCTGCTTGATGTAGGCGAACGTCCCCAGCAGCGCGCCCGGGTACCCCGAATAGCTCCTGTCCCGCAGGTTGATCCGCTGGGCGACGTATGGCTCCACCACCAGCGAGCGGCTCCGGCCGTCGCCCAGGTTGATCAGCGACGCCTGGCCGGGGAAGATCCCCTCGGGGTGAGTGCTGAGCGCCGTCGTGAACCCGGCCTCACGCCAGCGCGTGATCCGGTCGTCGTCCGCGTTCAGGTCGTCTGCCGCCGCCCGCCAGGTGAACGTCCCCGGACGGTCCTCGGGGCCCCAGGAATGCGGGCGACTGCTCGCGGCCATGCCGCCTGCGCCGGGCCCGCCGCTCCCCGGGCCTCCGCCCATCGCCGGGCCACCCCGCCGCTCCGGGATGCCCAGCGTCGTGAAGGCGTCGATCAGCCCCGGGTAGACCGTGAGCCCCGCTCCGTCGATCACCCACACGTCATCTGGAACTCTGACGTTCGCTCCGACCGCTGCGATGACTCCCTCGCGGACCACGACCGTGCCGCGCTCGATGACCGGGCCGGACACCGGCACGATGCGCGCGCCCGCGATCGCGAAGTTCGGCGGCAACGTGGGCCACGCCGGCTGCTCCTGAGCCGTCGCCGGCGTCGCCAGCGCCAGGGTCGCGGCCGCCGCGACGAGCCACGCCGCCGGACGACCACGGCCCCACCGGCCCCGCCGCGGCCGCAGGTCCATGAATGACCTTGACATGACGGATCCCTCCTGCTGGATAAGGTAGGGCGTGAACGGTTGCGAGGACTCTGCCGTTCGTTTCCCTGGAGGATGTGCGGCTGTGAAACTCTCAACCTACGCGGCAAGCCGGCTGAACCGCAACCCGCCGCGCAGGATCCGACGCGTCGTAACTCTCATGGCGTCATGACCGCCGCGACATCGCGGCCCGTCCGACGCCGTCGTCCTCACGAAGCAAGGCGGGCGCGGCGGCGACTCTTGCGCCCCCGCGCCCGCGCTCATCGACTACCCCCGCCCTCAATTCCCGTCCGCCGGCTCCAGACGCAGCATCGGAGCGCTCGGCTCGTCGACCAGGAGGTAGATGTAGCCGTCCGGTCCGTTCCGAACGTCCCGGATCCGCCGCTTCAGCTCGGTGAGCAGCACCTCGATCGCCACACGACGCGTCCCGTCGAACCGTAGCCGCACGAGCTGCTGGCCCGCGAGCCCGCCCACGAACGCGTCGCCCTTCCACCCCGGGAACTTGTCGCCCGTGTAGAACGCCAGCCCCGACGTCGCGATCGATGGCACCCAGTAGTGGAGCGGCTGCTCCATCCCCTCCATGTGGGTGTGGTCCGAGATCTTCTCGCCGTTGTAGTTGATCCCGTACGTGATCGTCGGCCAGCCGTAGTTGCGCCCCGGGAGGATGAGGTTGATCTCGTCCCCGCCGCGCGGGCCGTGCTCCGTCTCCCACAACTCGCCCGTCTCCGGGTGCAGTGCGAGCCCCTGCGGGCTACGGATCCCGTACGCGTAGATCTCCGGCCGGAACCCTTCCCGGCCCACGAACGGGTTGTCCGCCGGGACCCGCCCATCGTCGTGGAGGCGTATGATCGTGCCCTGATGGTTCGAAGGGTTCTGCGCCTCCTGCATCACTCCCCGATCGCCGACGGAGATGAAGAGATGACCCTTTCCGTCGAAGACCAGGCGCGAACCGAAGTGCTGGCCGCGGTTCGTCCACGCGTCGGCCACGAAGATGTCCTCGACATCCTCCAGCCGCCCGTCGACCAGACGGCCCCGGGCCACCGCCGTCGTCGCCCCGTTCGGCCCCGGCTTCGAGTAGCTCAGGTAGACGAGCCGGTTCCGCTCGAAGTCGGGGTGTAAGGCGACGTCGAGCAGCCCGCCCTGCCCGCGTGCCCATACCTCCGGCACGCCCGCGATCGGCTCCGGCTCGAGCGCCCCGTTCCGGACCAGGCGCAGCCGACCGGGCCGTTCCGTCACCAGGATCGATCCATCGGGCAGGAACGCCATCCCCCAAGGATGCTCCAGCCCCTCGACCACCGTGGCGACCCGGAAGGTGTGGTGTTCCGAGGTGAAGGTCTGCGCCGCTGCATCCGTCGGCGCACCCGCGCACGCCGTCAACGCCGCCAGGAGCGCCGCAGCGCTCGCCCGGCCCGCAGACCTCTGCCTGTCCGCAGCCATCCTCGCCTCCTCTCGTTGCACCTGGATCTCAGCGCCTACTCGTCCTCCGTCCGCGCGCCGATCCGCCCTCGCCTCGTGCGCCCATCCACCCCGTGTCGACCGCCGCGACCGCGTATCCCGGCCCACAGTAGCGCGATGCCTCGTCGGGGCGCAATGGCCGTTGGGGAAGGAGCCGGTGTTTCAGCCCGCCGCCCCCCGCCGCCGCCCCGCCAGGGCTTAGGGCTCAGGGCTTAGGGCTCAGGCGCCCGACCCCCTAAGCCCTAACCCCTCACACCTAAGCCCTAACACCTAAGCCCTAATCCCCAACGTCCTACCCCCGCCCCGGCACCCCCAACACCTCACTCCTCCCGATCACCTCCAGATCCGACCGCAGCTTGAGCACCGCCAGGTCCTTCGCCTTCGCCTCGATCATCACATCGCATTCGAGGTCGCGGATCTCGTCGAGCAGCTCGGCGAACGTCCAGGGGTCCACGAAATCCGCGTGCTGCCGCAGGAGCGGCGGTTCGATGCGCCTCGTCCCGCCGCGGCGGACCTCGCGGCCATCGAGCCGCGCCGACGAGAAGTGGATCTTCGGCGTGACGCCCTCGGGCCAGGTCGCGAGCGCCGCGCGAACCGCCTCACCGACGCTCAGCTCGCCCGGGTTGAGCCGGTGGTGCTGGTGATCGAAGACGACGGGAATGCCGATCCGCTCGTGGATCCAAAGGCAGTCCTCTACGGTGAACGACGTCTCGTCGTTCTCGACCACGAGGCGCCGGCGAGCGGGCTCCGAGAGGCGCTCGAAGCTCGAGACGAATCGGTCGAGGGCGGCCTCGCGGTCACCATACAGGCCGCCCACATGGAGAACCACGACGGCCTCCGGCCCCTGCTCCATGGCGTCGAGGAGGCGCGCCTGCACGTCCAGGTCCGCCCTGGACTTCGCGGCGATCGCCTCGTCCTGCGCGTTCAGGACGACGTACTGCGAGGGGTGCAGGGAGAGCCGGACGTCGAGGCGCCGGGCGTACCGCCCGATCCGCGCGAGCTCCGTGGCGTGTTCCTCGAGTTGCCGGTGGAACTGGGGAAGGTCCGGGTGGGTTGCGTACGGGACGAAATCCGAGGAGAGGCGGTACATTCGGATCCCGACCTCGTCCAGGTAGTCGAGGATCCGGTGCAGCGCATCGATCGAGACGGCAACGCTGGGTCCCGACGACCAGCGTCGGGTGTCGTGACTCGGGAGCCCCTCGCGGCCCAGCACCTTCACGGCGAAGCCCAGGCGACGTTCGGCGCGGTCACCGTGTCTGGCGGTACCGTCACGCTCGGCGCGGTCGGTCGCCGGGCGATCTACGGCGCCGGAGTGCCCCGTGCGCCCGGCGCGATCGGCGGCGTCCATCGGCGTCCCCTCCGCTGGTCCCCCGGAGGGCCGACGTGCGCACGAGCCGTTCCGCCACCCGGCGCCGGAGGGCGCCCGCCGTCGCCGACGGACGCCAGCCGTCACCCGGCACCGCCCCTCCGCCCACCCTCACCTCGCCGCGCCCGGATCTCGTGACGTCAGGCCCGCGTTACCCCACTCCCTCACCTCGCCGCACTCGGCGTCCCGACCGAGTGCACGGCGTGCTCCGGCCGCCCCGTCGCCTCGGCTCCGGCCATCGTGCCCGCCTCGGCTCCGGTGCCCCTGCCCGCTCCGGTTCCGTCCCCTGCATCCGCCATGGCCCGCGCCCCGCTCCCCTCGATCCGGTGCGCCAGGAGGCGCAGCCCTACGGCCACCACGAAGATGGTTCCGCCCTCGTGGGCGACGACGCCGACCGGGAGCGGCACGTAGCCGAAGAGCGAGAGCGTGCCCACGATCAGGATCACGCCCAGCGCGAACGTCAGGTTGAACCGGATCGTCGCGGCGGCCCGGCGGGCGAGGGCAATGGCGCCGGCGATCTTCTGGAGATCGTCCTTCATGAGGACGATGTCCGCGCTCTCCAGCGACACGTCCGAACCCGAGCCCATCGCGATCCCCAGGTCCGCGGCGACGAGCGCCGGGCCGTCGTTCACCCCGTCGCCCACCATCGCGACCCGGCCCTCGCGCCGGAGCGACGCGATCGCCTCGAGTTTGTCCGCCGGCATGAGCTCCGACCGCACCTCGTCGATCCCCACCTGACGACCGATGTGCAGCGCTACTCCCGCCCGGTCGCCCGTCAGCATGATCAGCCGCATCCCGCGCCGGCGCAGTTCCTCCAGTGCCGCCCGCGCCTCCGGCCGCGGCGTGTCCGCTACCCCCAGCACCGCAATCACCCGGTCGCCCCGGCCGAGCAGGATCGGCGTCTCGCCCCGCTCCTCGACCGCCAGCAGCCGACGCTCGACCTCCGCCCCGATCTCCGCGCCCTGACTGGCCGCCATCCGCCTCGTACCGGCCCACACCGATTCGCCGCCCAGCTCGCCACGGATCCCCCGGCCGCGCTCCGCCTGCACCCCTGAGACGTCCGGCACCGGACCGTCCCACGCCCGCACCACCGCTTGCGCGATCGGGTGCTCGCTGTGACGCTCGAGCCCGGCCGCCAGGGCTAGCGCCTCCGCCTCCGTTCCCTCCACGACCTCCAGCGTCACCAGCTCCATCTGGCCCCGGGTCAGCGTGCCGGTCTTGTCGAAGGCGACGATGTCGACCCGCGCCAGCTCCTCCAGCGCCGCGCCGCCCTTGAACAGCACGCCCGAGCGCGCGCCCGCCGCCATCGCCGAAAGCACCGCCGCCGGAGTGCTGATCACCACAGCGCACGGCGACGCCACCACCAGGAACGTCATCGCGCGGTACCACGCCGGACCCACATCCAGCCCCACCAGGTAGTGGAAGATCACGAAGAGGATCGGAACCGACGCCAGCACCCCGATCGTGTACGGCCCCTCGAACCGCTGGGCGAACTCCTCCGTCGGGCTCTTCTCCGCCTGAGCCTCCTCGATCAGCCGCACCAGCTTCGCCAGCGCGCTCTCGCTCGCCGGCTGGTCCACCCGCGCCACCACCACACCCTCCCCGTTCAGCGTCCCGCTGAACAGCTTCGACCCCGGCGCCTTCTCCACCGGAACCGATTCGCCCGTCAGCTCGCTCTCGTCCACGCTGGTGAAGCCCTCGACCAGCGTCGCGTCCGCCGGGATCCGCTCCCCGGGCCGGACCCGGATCAGCATTCCCGGCACGAGCGCCTCCAGCGCGACCCACCGCTCCGTCCCGTCGCCCTCGATCACCGTCGCGCCCTCGGGGCTCAGCGCCATGAGCGCCTCGATCGCACGCTTCGTCCGCCCCATCGCCCAATCCTGGAGCGTGTTCGAGAGGCTGAAGAGGAAGAGCAGGATCGCGCCGTCGCCCGCCTCCCCGACGCTCGCCGCACCCAGCGCCGCCACCACCATCAGCAGGTCGACATCCAGCTTGCGCTCCGTCCAGAGCGTGTTCGCCGCCTTCCGGGCGGCCGGTACCCCGCCCGCGAGGAACGCCAGCGCGTAGAACGACCACTCCGCCCCGACCCGGTCCATCCCCCGCGCGACGTACGCCGCCACCACCCCCAGCAGGGTGAGCGCCGTGAGCACGAAGCCGCGCAGGACCGGATCGCTCCGGACCCTGGCGCCCATCGTCGTTTGTGCTGTCCGCATATATTCTCCTGGGAAGTCGGGCGGATTCGCGTGCGGTGGACCGGCGAGCGCGCTTCCGGTCCGGCTGTCTGAGAGTTTAGGCAACCGGCCACGCGTCGACGGTGAGCCGGGCGCCCCGGCCTCATCCATAACAATAATAACTATTGATAAGGCCGACAAGGCGCGTCACCACCAAGAAACTTAACGGTGCAGCGGGAAGCACGCACGTGATCCCGGCTTCGCGCCCGCCCGGGCGCGGCGCCGACGACCGCCCGCAGGGCACCTTCCGTTGCACCGCGCGTACGACCGCCGACAGGAGCGAAGCGAGCAGATGATGACGGAGCGAACAGGGTTCCGGGCCCTCACGATCCCGGTGGCCGATGGGTTGGAAATCCTCGTGCACGAGAGCGCCGACGCGGACGAGGTCCTCGCGGCCGCGGTCGACGGTGCAGACGTGGACCCGTATGCGGCGATCGTCTGGCCCACGGCGCTCGCCGTGGCGCGGGAGTTGGTGGGGCGCGTCGGCCCGGGGGACCGGGTCCTGGACGTGGGCGCGGGGACGGGGTTGTGCGCGTTGACCGCGGCGCGCCTCGGCGCGGAGTCCGTGGCGCTGGACCACGACCGCCGGGCGTTGGATCGGATCCGGGAGGCCGCCGCGGCGCAAGAGGTCGAAGTAGGGACGTCGCCGTTCGATCTGTTCGGCCCCGAAGCGCTGCCGGCGGTGGATGTGGTGGTGTTCGCGGATCTGCTCTACGAGGCGGAGCTGGCGCAGGCCGCGGCGCGGAGGGTGGCGGAGGCGGCGGCCGGCGGTGCACGGGTGGTCGTAGGAGACCCCGGCAGGGTGGGCCGAGCCACCTTCGAGCGAACCTTGTCGCTGCTCGGGTGGGAAGCCGAGTTCCGGGACGTGCCGGTGCAGCTTCCGGGGGAGCGCAGCCCCTCGATGGTGGGGATCGCGTGGATCCCGGCGGAGCCGCGTTAGGGGTGTCCGAAGCTTCGGCACCGCCGCGCCCGTTCCCCGACCTTGGCGTACCGCTTGCCCCCACCGCTTCCTCGCCCTCACCCGCCGCCGGAGCGCCCTGCCCACCGTCTGCACGCCCCCACCCACCCGCCGACTTTCAGCCAGCGGCCGCGGCCCCTCACTCCCCGTCCGTCGGCCCGACGATTCGCGTGAGCCCCTCCTGCGCCACGGAGGCCACGAGAGTCCCGTCGCGGGTGAAGAACGAGCCCCGGGTGAACCCTCTCGCGCCGGCGGCCGCGGGCGAGTCCATCGCGTAGAGCAGCCAGTCGTCGACCCGGAATGGGCGGTGGAACCAGATGGCGTGGTCCAGCGACGCCACCTGCACGTTGGGCATGCGGAACGACAGCCCGTGCGGCAGGAGCGCCGTCTGCAGCAGGCCGTAATCCGAGGCGTAGGCGAGGATCGCCTGGTGCATCAGGAGGTCGTCGGGCATCGTCCCGATGGCCCGGAGCCACATGTGCCGCCGGGGCGGCTGCCGCTCCGGGCGGAAGGGATCGACCTGCTCCACGGGACGGAAGTCGATCGGTCGGTCCTGAGTCAGCACGTCACGCAAGGACGCCGGGATCCGGTCCGCCATCTCGCGGATGATCTGGAGCTCGGACGGGAGCTCCTCGGGCGGCGGAACGTCGGGCATCGGGAGCTGGTGCGTCGGCCCTTCCTCCACCTTCTGGAACGAGGCGGACATGTTGAAGATGGCCCGGCCGTGCTGGATCGCGGTGACTCGCCGGGTCGTGAAGCTCTTCCCGTCCCGGAGCCTGTCCACGAAGTAGACGACGGGGATCTGCAGGTCGCCGGGGAGGATGAAATAGCCGTGCAGCGAGTGGGCGACGCGATCCTCCTCGATCGTGCGTCGCGCGGCCACGAGCGCCTGGGCGAGGACCTGCCCCCCGAAGATGCGGCCCGTGCCGATGTCTCGGTTCCGGCCGCGATAGATATTCATCTCGATGGGCTCCAGATCCAGGAGCCGTATCAGGTCTCCCACTGAATAGGCCATAGTTGCCTCGGTCGCTGACGCTTTCGGTACGTAACCGCGCGGCCGGCGCCCCGCCTCTCGCGCGGCGCGCCGACCCGCTCAGGAGAAGGTACAGGGATCGGCGGGACGGCGCACCGGGGGCCGGAGGTCGCGCGTTGGAACACCTTCACCCCTCGCCCGTGTAGGAGTGCTGTCGCACCGTTTGCGGGGTGCCGGCCCGGCCGTTGCACGGAGCAGCCGGGCCGGGTACACTCCTTCAGCGCGTCGAACCCCAACCGTGTGCCTGCCCGTCGGCCCCGACCGTCGGGCCCCCGTGAACCGGAGGAATGCCGATGAGACCGTTGTCCCTGCTCCTCGTCCTCGCCCTTGCCCTTGGCGCGTGCGCTCCCTCGCGGAGCGCCGTCGAGACTCCGGCGCCGTCCACGACCGGGCCCGATGTCGAAGCCCAACGTGCGGCAGCGCGGCGCGCGAATCAACCTCTCGCCTCGGCGCCCGATTCGTGGTGGCTCCTCGACGTGGTCACCGACGGGGTGGACGGGATCGCCGTCGAGCGCGCGTACCGCGAGCTCCTCGCGGGGAAGAAACCGCGCCGCACCGTCGTCGTCGCAGTCATCGACGGCGGCGTCGACATCAGGCACGAGGACCTGGACGACGTGATCTGGGTCAACGAGGACGAGGTCCCGGGGAACGGCAAGGACGACGACGGGAACGGCTACATCGACGACGTCCACGGTTGGAACTTCATCGGCGGGCGAGACGGACGCCACGTCCATCACGACACGTACGAGGTGACCCGGCTCTACGCCGCCTGCCGCACGAACGGCGGCAAGGGCACCGCGCCCGACGGCAGCCCATGCGACAGGATCGAGGCCGCGTATCGGGAGGAGCTCGCGGAGAAGGAGCAGTTCTTCTTCCAGCTCCGCGAGATCGACCTGGCGCTCGATCACTTCACGTCCTTGCTCCGGGCGGAACTCGGGAAGGACTCGCTCACGGTCGCGGACGTCCGCTCCATCGCCTCGCCCCGCTACGAGGTCCAGGAGGCGAAGCGGATGTACCTCATGCTCGCGGAGCAGGGGATCACCCCGGCCCTCGTCAAGCGCGAGCTGCAGAACCTCCAGAACCTCATCGATTACGGCCTGGATCCCGAATTCGACCCGCGCGATATCGTCGGCGACGACTACGCCGACATCACCGAGCGTATCTACGGCAATGCGGATGTCGTCGGCCCCGACCCGAGCCACGGCACCCACGTGGCCGGGATCATCGCCGCCGAACGGGGGAACGGAATCGGGATCGACGGGATCGCGACCTCCGTCCGCATCATGCCGATCCGCGCGGTTCCCGACGGCGACGAGCGGGACAAGGACGTGGCCAACGCGATCCGATACGCCGTCGACAACGGCGCGCACATCATCAACATGAGCTTCGGGAAGGGCTTCTCCCCCAACAAGGCGGCCGTCGACGACGCCGTGCGCTACGCCGAGTCGAAGGGCGTCCTCATCGTGCACGCCGCCGGCAACGACGGAGCGGACCTGGGCTCGGAGCCGAGCTTCCCGAGCCGCTTCTACGCCGACGGCGATTCCGCGCGCCTCTGGATCGAGGTCGGCGCTTCCTCCTGGCAGGGCGCGGACAACCTGGCGGCCTCGTTCAGCAACTACGGCCGCGGCCACGTGCACGTCTTCGCGCCTGGGGTCGACATTTACTCGACCATGCCGGGGAACGCCTACGAGGCCAATTCCGGGACCAGCATGGCCGCCCCCGTCGTCTCCGGCCTCGCCGCGCTGATCATGGCCTACTATCCGGAGCTCGACGCCGCAGAGGTCAAGCGAATCATCCTCGAGACGGCGACTCCCTACGCCGGCCGGCGCGTGGTTCGCCCGGGCTCGGATGGCGACCGGGTCGACTTCGCGGAACTCTCCGCCACAGGCGGCATCGTCAACGCGTTCGCCGCGCTTCGCATGGCGGACCAGGTCGCACGACGGAAACGGTAACTCATGGGCCGGCGAAGGCCGTGGTGAGCGTCCATGGCCCGCAGGTCGGCGGCGATGGCCGTGGTCGGCCGAGGGCCGCGGTCAGCCGGGAAATCCATGATCGTCCGGTGGAGCAGGTGCGCGGCGCAGGATCCTGCGGACGCTCGCCGGAGCCCCCGCCGACCTGTGCCTTGCCGGGATCCCGCCGGCCCCTTAACTCTTAAGGCCATGGACTACACACTCGACGACATCGACCTCGCGATCCTGCGCGCGCTCAGCGAGAACGCGCGCACGCCCAACGCAGAGATCGCCCGACAGGTCGGACTCGCGCCCTCCGCGATCTTCCAGCGCGTGCGAAAGCTCGAAGAGGCCGGCGTGATCCGCGGCTACCACGCCGCGCTGAATCCCCACGCCCTCGGGTACGGCCTCATGGCTTTCGTCATGATCCAGACCAACGAGAACGCCAAGAACGTCGACACCGCTGGCCTCCTCGCGGAGATCCCCGAGGTTCGCGAGGTTCACCGCGTGGTGGGTGAGGATTGCTTCTTCGTGAAGGTCCGCGTCCCCAACACCGACGCCCTCGCACACCTCCTCGACGAGCGCATCCGTCGCATCCCGTCGGTCAGCTCCACACGAACGACGATCGTCCTCACCACCGCCAAGGAGCAGCAGGGTCCGCCGCTGCCCGAATCCGCTTCGAAAGGCCGAGCCACGCTCACGATCGTTCGGGAAGCGTGATTCGACCGGTCCGCCAGGGGTGATCCGGCCGCGGCCGGCCGTGATCACCGTTCCACAACCCTTGCCTCTCCTCCCGGGAATCTCTCCGCGCGACGCTCCCGACGCTCCCACGGCCATGCCGATTCCCGCCAGACACGCGCCTGATCATCCCACGGATGTCGTTTCGAAGTCTTGACGAACCGGTTGGGTGTCATTTATTCGCTGAGATACGCGTTTGGATAACGAATCCGTGCCGTACATCCGTCCTCGCCTGACTATCGTTCGTTGCGACGGACGCCGGAGTCGTTCCACCAAGGACTTCAACCAGGAGGCCGTGTCATGTCCGCACCGTTACGTTCGAACATTGCTGAGCCGCACGTGTCGTCGTCGGTCCTCGGCACAGGCGGAGTGCAGCGCCTCGGGCGTCGCATCGTGCTGCCGCTCGCGTTGTCGCTCGGCTTCGGCATCGTCGCCTGCAGCAGCGACGGCGAACCGACGCCCCCGTCGGCGGACGTCGGGACGATCGCCGGAACGGTCCGCCGGACCACCGGCGGAGGCGTAGCCGGTGTGGAGGTGAGCCTGAGCGGTCCTGTCAATCGATCCGCGGCAACGTCCTCTTCCGGTTCGTACAGCTTCGGCGACCTCGAGCCCGGTGAGTACACGGTTTCGATCGAGGTTCCGGACGGGTACAGCCTGGCGGAGGGGTCGAGCGCGAGCCGGTCGGTCACCGTGGCCGCGGGCCAGACCGCGACGGTCGATTTCAACCTCGTGGCAGAAGGCGAGGAGGATTTGGTCATCGTGCGACTGGTGGGTACGAGCTTCAGCCCCAGCACGGTGACGATCTCCGCAGGGCAGACGGTGCGTTGGGTCTGGGTGAGCGGCGGCGCGCACACCGTCACCCCGGACGGTCATTCGGAGTGGTCGTCCGCGTCGCTGAACCAGGCCGGTCACACCTTCGAGCACACCTTCGAAAACACAGGTGAATTCCCGTACTACTGCGTGCCGCACCAGAGCGCCGGGATGACGGGAACGATCATCGTGCAATGATGAGGCGTCATCGTCGCTGGTTTGCGCAGGCTCCGGGGGTCGATCTCCGTCGGCCCCCGGAGCCTGCGCGCCGCATCCCGACTTCAGCCCCTTCCGATTCACGTGGAATGCGTAGAGCTCGAACCATGATCTGGCTCAGCCTTTTGCTTGCAGCTACTCTCGCCGCACCGGCGGCGGCGCAATCCGCCCTGGAGCGCCCGCCGAGCATGAACGGGCCGTGGGTCGGCGGGTCCGGCGTCGCCCACTTCCATTTCATTCACCGCTTCACGGTCGTCGGGGATGTGAACAAGGTGATCAACTCGCCTTCGCTCCTCCTCGCGGCCGGTCTTCCGCACCGCACGCTGGCCGGCGTCATATACGCGAGCAACTCGGATGTCTCCCCGGAAGTCCGGCCCAACGAATGGGAGCTGTTCGCGCGCTGGCAGCCGATCGGCGGCGAGGATACGTCGCCGCTCCGGGTCACCGTGCAGGCGGCCTACAACACGGCGGTCGAGAGCGTCGACGGCGAGCTCACCGTCGGTGGGGAGGTCGGCCGTCTCGCACTCTTCGGCGCGGCAAGGGTCCTCGGTGACGCATTCGGGAGTCATAGGACCCGTGCCGCCCTCGCGGCCGGCGCGAACGTGCGCCTGACCCGCTGGGTCGCGTTCGGCGGAGACGTGGCAACGCTTGCGGACCGCGAATCCGGCGAGCGCTACGCGTGGAGCGCGGGTCTCCTCATCGGGATCCCCTACACGCCCCACTCGTTCTCCATTCACGCGACGAACATCGGGTCCAACACGCTCCATGGGACTTCCCGGGGCGGGAACGAGACCCGGTGGGGCTTCGAGTTCACCGTGCCGATCACGCTCAGCCGCTACTTCGGAGGCCGGACGCCTGCAGCGGCGGTGTCGTCGCCGCCGCCGGTGCCTGCGGCGTCGGCGCGCGTCTCCGCGGATACCGTGTACGCGGCCATCGACGGACTCGAGTACTCGCCGGCAAGGATCGAGATCGCGCCGGGAACGACCGTCGTCTGGACCAATCGTGCGCCGCTCGCCCATACCGTCACGGCGGACGACGGCCGGTGGGAATCACCTCTCCTCGATCCGGACCAGACCTGGGCCTACACCTTCACGGAACCCGGGACCTATCCCTTCCACTGCGCGCCGCACCCGTTCATGAAAGGCGTGGTCGTGGTGCGTGAGGAGGCGATCGGCACGCGGACCGGATCCGGTCGTTAGGATCGAGCGGCCGAACCAGCGGCCGCCCGTGCCCCTACGGGGCACGCGAACAAAACCCTCCCCCTGCCCGCGGATCGGGGCTCCCCGACCTGCCAGTCTCGGTCGCCGCGCTCCAATGCCCTCCCCGACTCCGCGGGCAGGAGTCCTCCCTCGATCGTCGGTGGTGTACTCCGGGTAGCCGGATCTCGGCGTCTGAAACCCGCTCGTTCGCGCGTTCGTAACCATACGCCCGTCGCCCATTGCACGAGACGGGGGATCGTTTAGATTGGATTGAACGTATAAGACGACGTCGTGCACCGCGGATCGCGACTCAGGCCCCCGGAGCTGAGGTTGTCATGACAGACGGAGCCCGCGAGTTCATCGAGCGCATGGGCTTGGTCGCCGAAGAGCAGGGGATCCCCCGCATCGGCGGCCGGATGCTCGGCTATCTCCTCTTGCAGAAAGAACAGAAGTCCCTCGAGCAGATCGCAGAGGACCTCCAGGTCAGCAAGGCGTCGGTCAGTCTCAACGCCCGCTGTCTGGAGAGGTTGGGCGTCGTCGAGAAGGTGAGCTCCCCGGGCGACCGCAGGGACTACTACCGGATCGTGGAACGGCCGTGGGAGCGGATCTACGCCGCGGCTCAGGAGCAGATCCAACGGACGCACGACGTGCTCGAGCTGGGGGTGAGGCTTCTGGGTGAGGAGGAGGACACAGGGCGGAGGCGGGTGCAGGAGTGGCAGTGGTTCTACGCCTTCATGCTGGACGATTTCCGGTCGAAGTGGGAGCGGTGGTTGGAGTACCGGTCCCGCCGGGAGGCCGCGGAACCGGCGTCGCCTCGAGATCTGGTCAGGGCGACGGGAACGTAGCGGATCACGATTCGAGAGAGAGTGGTCGATAGAATGAAATCGATTGGAATCGTGGGGCTGGCGTTGGCGCTGGCCATGGGCGGCGCCGCGCCTGTATGGGCGCAGGTGGTGGAACAGGATCCGTCGCCGGGCGCGGTGGAGCGGTTGAGCGTCGAGGAGGCGGTGGCCCGGGCCCTCCGGGAGAGCCAGGAGATCAAGCTCGCGCGGTCGCAGGTGGATCGCGCGGCCGCGCAGGTGAAGTCGGCGCGGTCGGCTGCCCTGCCGCAGATCAACGCAAATCTGTCGTACACGCGGACGTTCGCGTCCCCGTTCTCCTCGGGCGGGTCGTTCGAGCTGCCGGACTCGCTGCAGTTCAACCCGGACCCGAACGCGCCGCTGGAGGACCGCGTTCGGTACCTCGAGGACCGTGCGCCCCTCGCGGGGCTGGCCGGTCTGGGTCAGTTGTTCAGCAACCTACCGTTCGGCCAGGAGAACACGTACGTCGCCGGGATCACGGGGACTCAGCTCCTGTACTCCGGCGGACGCGTGGGCGCGGCGCTCGAGATCGCCGCGCAATACGAGGAAGCGGCGCGCCTCGGCCTGGCCGAGCAGATGGCGGAGGTCGAGCAGCAGGTCCGGACCGCGTACTATCGGGCGCTCCTGGCCCGCGAGATGGAGCAGATCGCCCGGGCGGCGCTCGATCAGGCGGAAGCGTTCCTGGCGCAGGAACGGCTCCGCGAGCGGGCCGGCCTCGCCTCGGACCTGGACGTGATGCGGGCGGAGGTCGCGGCGGAAAACCTGCGGCCCCAGCTCGTGCAGGCTCGCAACGCGGCGGACCTCGCGGAGCTCGATCTGAAGCGGTTGCTCAACTTGCCCATGGACCGGCGGCTCGAGCTGACGACTCCGCTCGAGGTGCCGGCCAGCGATGTGTTGTCCGCGCCGGACATCGCGGAACGCGCGGTGCTGCAGCGTCGAGCCGCGCTCCAGGCCGCGGAGCGGCAGATCGCGATCCGCGAGCAGCAGTTGAAGATCGCGAAGCGGTCCTACCTGCCGACGATTTCGCTGCACATGACGTACGGCCGCCAGATGTACCCGACCGAGGTGTTCGATTTCTCGGGCGAGGCGCGGACGGACTGGAACGCGGGCATTTCCGTGCAGCTTCCGATCTTCGATGGGTTCAAGCGGTCGGCGGACGTGGCCGAGGCGCAGGTCCTGGTCGAGGAGGCGCGGCTGCAGCTCGATCAGTTGAAGGAAGCGATCGAGCTGCAGTACGAGCAGGCGCTGAGGGAGCGGGAGCGTGCCCGGGCCGAGATCGAGGCCCGTCGCCGCACCGTCGAGCAGGCGGACCGGGTCTACGCTCTGACGGAGCTGCAGTACGAGAAGGGACTTGCGACGCAGCTCGAGGTCTCGGAGGCGCGCCTGGCGCTGCTCCAGGCGCGGACGAACCTCGCGCAGGCGTTGACGGACTTCCACATCGCGGATGCGGCGCTGATCCGCGCACTCGGCGGGAGCGGCGCCATTGCCGGAGGGCGAGTTCCGGCCGGGGACGGCGCCCCGGCTGGCCGGTGAATGATCGACACGGACCATACATTGACCTGAGGATCTCCGACAATGCGATACATTGTGGCGAAGGGGGCCGCTGGGGCGGGCCTGGCGGCCGGGCTCCTTCTTACGGTCGCGGCGTGCAGTGGCGAGGGGGGCAGGCCGGCGGAGGCCGCGCCCGAGCAGACGGTGGTCGTGGAGCTGGGTGAGAGCGACGTCGCCGTCGTGCAGCGAGCGGACATCGCATCCGGCGCCGTGCTCACCGGTTCGCTCATGCCATACCGTGTCGTGCCGTTGAGGGCGCAGGTCTCCGGGACGGTCTCGGAGGTGAGGGCCGACCGGGGCACGCGCGTACGCAAGGGGCAGGTCCTGGCCACGATCGATGCCGAAGGCATTCGCGGCCAGGCGGCGGCGGCCGAGGCGAACCTCGCGCTTGCCAGGCAGCGGCTCGAGTCGGCGCGCGTCCTGCACGAGGCCGGTGCCATGTCGGACATCGACTTCAATGCGGCCAAGGCGGCATACGAGGCGGCGCGTGCCCAGGCTGCCGCTGCGTCGGAGCAAGCCGTGCGTACGAGGATCGTCGCGCCGATCGACGGCGTGGTGAGCGCCCGCATGGTCGAGATCGGCGAGGCGGTCAACCCGGGGCAGGAGCTGTTCACCGTCGTGAACACGGAGCGCCTCGAGCTGTCCGGTCACATCCCGATCGAGGCGGCCGGGAGCATCCGGCCCGGGATGCCGGTCGTCTTCACGCTGGACGCGCAGCCGGGCCGCGAGCTGCGCGGCACGGTGGACCGGATCGAGCCGGTAGCGGACGTTCGCACGCGGCAGGTCGGCGTCTACGTGCAGTTGCCGAACCCGGGCGGCGCTCTGGTCGCGGGGCAGTTCGCCACGGGCCGGATCGTTGGCGAGCAGATCCAAGATGCTCTCGTCGTTCCCGCGACGGCGATCCGCGGGTCCGCCGGACGGTCGTACATCCTTGTCGTCCAGGACGGACGCGTCGTGCGCCGCGAGGTGCAGACCGGGGTACGGGACGAGCTGACCGGCCTCGTCGCGGTCCTTTCGGGTGTCACGGAGGGTGAAGTCGTGATCGCCGCGCCGGTCGCCGCGATCGAGCCGGGCACGCTCGTGCGCGTCGTCGGCGGTGCGACCAGCAACGCGCCGGCCGGCGGGGAGGGTTGAGATGTCGACGAGTGGAGGAGGCCTGAGCGGCCTCGCAATCAGACGCCCGGTCTTCACCACGATGGTGATGCTCGGGCTGGTCGTCCTTGGGCTCTTCTCGTACCGGCGCCTGCCGATCGACGAGTTCCCCGAGGTCGACTTCCCCTTCGTGACCGTGCAGACGATCTATCCGGGAGCGAGCCCGGAGACGGTCGAGCGCGAGGTCACGAGGCGGCTCGAGGAGGCGTTCAACCCGATCGAGGGCGTCGACCAGATCACGTCGATGTCGCTCGAGGGCGCCTCGCTCATCATCATCCAGTTCGACCTCGAGCGCGACGGCGACGCCGCCGCGCAGGACGTGCGGGCGAAGATCGAGTCGGTGCGCCGCGACCTCCCGGCGGACATCGAGCCGCCGGTCGTGCAGAAGTTCGACCCGACCGCGATGCCGATCATGTCCCTCGCGCTCTCCTCGAGCGAGCGCGAGATCGTGGAGCTGACGACGCTCGCGGACGAGACGATCCGGCGCCGGCTGGAGTCGATCTCCGGCGTCGGCGAGGTCCGGGTGGTCGGCGGCGTCGAGAAGGAGGTCCGCGTCTACCTGCAGCCGGACCGGCTGAGGGCGCTGGGCGTCTCGGTCGCCGAGGTCATGGCGGCGCTCCGGCAGCAGAACATGGAGATCCCGGCCGGTCGCATCGAGCGCGGCGCGGCCGAGCAGCTCGTGCGCGTCGCCGGCCGGATCACGGACCCGAATCAGTTCGGCGACGTCATCGTCGCGAACCGCAACGGCGAGCCGATCCGGCTCAAGGACGTCGCCCGGGTCGAGGAGGGACACGAGGAGGAACGCTCGCTCGCGTTCGTGAACGGCGAGCGCGCCGTCGCCATCGACATCCTGAAGGTCTCCGGCGCGAACACCGTCGAAGTGGCCGACGAGGTCTTGGAGGCCGTCGACGAGCTGAGCCGGACGATCCCCGGCGACGTCTCGATCCGCGTCGTCCGTGACAACTCGGTGACGATCCGGCAGTCCGTCGAGAGCGTCATCCACGAGCTGCTCCTCGGCGCGTTCCTGACGATCGTGGTCGTCATGCTCTTCCTCAACGACTGGAAGGCGACGGCGATCACGTCGCTCGCGCTGCCGGTCTCGGTCATCAGCGCCTTCATCCTCCTGGACGGGTTGGGCTTCACGCTCAACAACCTGACGCTGATGGCGCTGTCGCTCTCGATCGGGATCCTGATCGACGACGCGATCGTCGTGATCGAGAATATCGTGCGCCACCGGGAGATGGGCGAGGACCACTTCACGGCGGCGAGCCGCGGCACGCGCGAGATCGTGCTCGCGGTGATGGCGACGACCTTCTCGATCGTCGCGGTGTTCGTCCCGGTCGCGTTCATGGGCGGGATCGTCGGCCGCTTCTTCTTCCAGTTCGGGCTGACCGTGGCGTGGGCGGTCCTGGTGTCGCTCTTCGTCTCGTTCACCCTGACGCCGATGCTCTCGGCGTGGTGGGGCGTCGACCCGCACAAGGGCGAGGGCGGCAACTTCTTGACTCGCCTGATCGGCCGCTTCAACCGCTGGTTCGACAACCAGGCGGCTCGGTACCGGGGCGTGATCACTTGGGTGCTCCGTCACCGTAAGACGACGATGGGCATCGCCGCCGCCTCGTTCGTCGTGGCGCTGGGGCTCTTCCCGTTCATCGGCGGCGGGTTCTTCCCGGACTCGGACAACTCCGAGTTCGCGGTGACGTTCGAGACGCCCGAGGGGTCGAGCCTGGCGTACACGCGCGACAAGGCGATGCAGATCCTCGAGCGGCTGAACGAGCTGGAGGGGATCGACTTCACCTACACGTCGATCGGCTCCGGGCTGATCGGCTCGGTGACGGCCGGCGAGATCTACGTGAAGCTCGTGCCGCGGAACGAGCGCTCGCTCACGCAGGACGAGCTCATGGTCGAGGCGCGCAAGCGGCTCGGCAACATCTTCGGCGTCGACATCGCCGTCCTCGACGCGGGCGGTATAGGCGGCGCCCGGGCCCCGCTCGCCGTCGAGGTGCGCGGGCCCGACGTGCGCGAGCTCCAGCGCGTCGCCGACGACGTCGCCAAGGTGGTCGCGGGGATCCCGGGGATCGTCGACGTGCAGTCGTCGATGGGCGATCCGCGCCCGGAGTTCCGCATCGAAGTGAACCGCGAGGTGGCGCGGGAGGTCGGCCTCGACATCGCCCAGATCGCCATGACCGTCCAGCCGCTCCTGGCGGGCCAGACGGCCACGCGCTGGGAGGACCCATCGGGCGAGGAGCGCGAGGTCGTGGTCCAGATCGACCCGGCGCAGCGCGTCTCGGTGCAGGACCTCGAGACGCTTCCCGTCGCCACGATGCTGCGCGGCGAGAACGGCGAGGCGATGATGGTCCCGCTCGGTCAGGTCGCGCGGATCGAGCTCGGTGAGGCGCCCGCGCAGATCGATCGCAAGGACCTCCAGCGCATCGCCACGGTGTCTGCCAACACGGAGCCGTGGTTGTCGATCTCGGAGGCGTCGTCGCTGATCCAGCAGGAGCTGGCGAAGATGGACCTGCCTCCGGGCTACTCGGTCCATCTCGGCGGTGAAACGGAGCAGCTCGTCGAGACCTTCGGGTACGTCGTCGAGGCGCTCCTGCTCGCCGTGATCCTGATCTACCTGATCCTGGCGAGCCAGTTCGAGTCGTTCACGCAGCCCCTCGCCATCATGCTCTCGCTGCCGCTCTCGCTGGTCGGCGTGCTGCTGGCGCTGCTGATCACGAACGATACGCTGAACATGATGTCGATGATCGGCGTGATCATGCTGATGGGGCTCGTGACGAAGAACGCGATCCTGCTGGTCGACAACGCGAACGAGCGACGGATGCAGGGCGTCGATCGCTTCACGGCGCTGGTCGAGGCGGGCGCGGTCCGTCTGCGTCCGATCATGATGACCACGGCGGCGATGATCTTCGGCATGCTGCCGATCGCGCTGGCGCTGGGAGAGGGCGGCGGGTTCCGCGCGCCGATGGCGCGGGCGGTGATCGGCGGGCTGATCACGTCGACGATGCTCACGCTGCTCGTCGTGCCGGTCGCCTACACGTACTTCGACGACATCGGCGCGTGGGTCAAGCGGCGCTTCGTCTCGAGCGAGCGGGAGCGCGAGCTCGAGGCGGAGCGGAAGAAGGCCGGCCTCGCACCGCAGCCGGTGCTCGGCGACTGAGCATCGATGGCTTGCGGCTGAGCGCCGGCGGCTTGGACGCCGCCTGTACAATCCCGATCCTGCGCCCGGGCCGTCACGGCCCGGGCGCAGGATCGGGATCGTCGCATCATGGCCTCGACCCCTGGTCTCGCCAGGCCTCGCCGTGCTGCTCGTCCTCGGGGCCGGGCTCAGGACGGCCGAGCCAGTCGCCGCGCCCCTCGGATTCCCGGAGGATCTGCGTGGTATGGCGTGACTTCTTGGCGGAGCGCCGGCCGCGTCCATGCTGCGCGTCCGCGATCATGCGTCGTGCGGTGTCGCGGGTGACTTCGTCCACGAGCTCGGGCTCCAGCCCGGCCTCGAGACCGAGCTCTCGCGCCTTGAGGAGGCCCATCTCGACCGCTTCCGTCATCGACGGGTCGCCGCCGCCCGCCTCGCCCAGTCGGTCCAGCTCCTCCTCGATCAGCTCGCGGGTTCGGTCGCGCAGCTCCTCGGCGGCCTGCGCCGGCTGGCGTCGGTCCACCATGTCCATGCCTCCGATCCTGTCGTCGTTCGCTTCGCCCCGACCCCGAACGGCAAGGACCGTGCGGGCGCGGAACGCCTTGAAGCGGGGCGCCCGTCGGGCGTACCTTGCCGGGACGGCCGGGCCGCCCAGGCCCGATTCGCTATCCGGACGTGCACGCCATGAACACGGTCATTCGCCATACACCACTCCTTCTCACGGTCCTGGTCGGCGCCGCGTGCGCCGGCCGGGCTCCTTCGGCGCCGGCGCCGTCGCCGACCGACGCAGCCCCCGCGTATCGGATCGTCGATCCCGGCGCCGGCCGCACCCTGGACGTGGCCGAGCTCGCGGAGCGGGCCGCCGCGGCCGACGTCGTTTTCTTCGGCGAGCAGCACGACGACGCCGGCACGCACCGCCTGCAGCGTGCGCTCCTGGACGCCCTCGCCGATCGGCGCGACGTCGTCGTCCTCTCCCTGGAGATGTTCGAGCGCGACGTCCAGCCCGCCCTCGATGACTACCTGGCCGGCCGGATCTCCGAGGAGGAGTTCCTCGCGGGCGCCCGGCCGTGGTCGAATTATGCGACGGATTACCGCCCGCTCGTCGAGCTCGCCCGCGAGCGCGGCTGGCCGGTCGTCGCCGCGAACGTGCCGCGCCGCTACGCCTCCATGGTCGCGGCCGGAGGGCTGGACACGCTCCGGGTCGTGCCGACGGCCGAGCGCGAGGCCTACATTGCCCGGGATATCGACTGTCCGCGCGATGCCTACCACGACCGCTTCCTGGAGGCGATGGGGGTTCATCCCGGTGCCGGCCAGGCGAGTGACGCCATGGAGCGCTACTACCTGGCGCAGTGCCTCAAGGACGAAACGATGGCGGAATCGATCGTGGCCGCCCGCGAGCGTTGGCCGGGCGCGCTGGTCGTTCACGTGACCGGCGCGTTCCACAGCGACTTCGGCCATGGCATCCCCGCCCGCGTCGAGCGCCGCGCGCCCGGCACGCGGATTCTGATCCTGACCGGGATCCCGACCTCGGACCTCGCCCGGCCGCCGGTGGAAGAGAATCGGGGCAGGGCGGATGTGCTGCTGTTCACCACGGGAGGCGAGCTGGACCGGCGGTGAGGGACGGGTGCGGGCTCGCGCGGTGCCCTGGGGACGCGGACCGTCGCTGCGAGCGGCTATCGGGCGGACACGGTTCCCGGCCGCCGATGATCACGGGGAACCGGGAACTCCGGGCACCGTAAAAGCTGGCGCAACGCGAACGCAGGAGCGCACATGAATCTCGGGTTCACCGATCTGGCGATCATCGGCGCCTATTTCGCCATCGTCGTCGCCATCGGCCTGTGGGCGGGACGACGCGCGGGCCGTAGCCCCGCCGAGTACTTCCTCTCCGGCCGCTCGATGCCCTGGTGGCTCCTCGGCACGTCCATGGTCGCGACGACCTTCTCGACGGACACGCCGAACCTGGTCACCGACATCGTCCGGCAGAACGGCGTGACGGGGAACTGGGTGTGGTGGGCGTTCCTGCTGACCGGGATGCTGACGGTCTTCGTCTACGCGAAGCTGTGGCGCCGCGCCGAGGTCTCGACCGACCTCGAGTTCTACGAGATCCGCTACTCCGGCCGTCCGGCCGCCTTCCTCCGCGGCTTCCGCGCCCTCTACCTGGGCGTGTTCTTCAACGTGATGATCATGGCGACGGTCTCGCTCGCGGCGATCAAGATCGCGGGGGTGATGCTCGGCATCTCGCCGCTGGCGACCGTCGCGCTCGCGGGCGGCGCGGCCACGCTCTTCAGCATGGTCGGCGGATTGACCGGTGTGCTGATCACCGACTTCCTCCTCTTCGGCATGGCGATGGCCGGCTCGATCGCCGCCGCGGTGGTCGCCCTGAGGCACCCGGACGTGGGCGGGCTCGGCGCGCTGCTCTCGCACCCCGACGTCGCCGGGCGGCTCTCGCTCCTCCCCGATTTCGGCGACACGTCCGCCGTGGTCTCGCTCCTCGTGATCCCGCTCGCCGTGCAGTGGTGGAGCGTCTGGTACCCCGGCTCCGAGCCGGGCGGCGGCGGGTACGTCGCGCAACGCATGCTCTCGGCCCGCGACGAGGGCGAGGCGACGGCGGCGACGCTGCTCTTCAACGTCGCCCACTACGCGCTCCGACCGTGGCCATGGATCCTGGTGGCGCTCGCGTCGATCGTCGTCTTCCCGACGCTCGACTCGATCCGCGCCGCGTTCCCCGGCGTCCCCGAGTCGATCCTGGGGCACGACCTGGCCTACCCGGCCATGCTGACATTCCTCCCGGCGGGCCTGCTGGGATTCGTCCTGGCCTCCCTCGCCGCCGCGTACATGTCCACGATCTCCACGCACCTCAACTGGGGCGCGTCGTACGTGGTCTACGACTTCTGGAAGCGGTTCGTCGACCCCGACGCCGACGACCGGCGCCTCGTGCTGGTCGGGCGGATCACGACCATGGCGCTCATGGTTCTCTCGGCCGCGATCGCGCTCTGGCTCGAGAGCGCGCTCCAGGCGTTCCAGATCCTGCTCCAGATCGGCGCCGGGACCGGGCTGCTCTTCATCCTCCGGTGGTTCTGGTGGCGGATCAACGCGTACAGCGAGCTGGCGGCGATGATCGTGTCGTTCCTGGTGGCCGTCTACTTCGAGCTGGTGCACCCGGCGGTCTTCCCGGCGGCGCCGCTCTCTGCCTCCATCAAGCTCGTGGCGGGTGTGGTGATCACGACCGCGGCGTGGGTCGCCGCGACGCTCCTCACCCGGCCGACCGACGAGGCCGTGCTGCGGCGCTTCTACTCGCTCGTCCGACCGGGAGGGCCGGGGTGGGCCCCGGTCGTGGGGCGCGCCGAAGCGGAGGGCGTCGTTCTCGCCGGCGCCGGCGAGCCCTGGGCCGTGCCCCGAGGGATCCTGGCGATGGTGGCGGGGTGCTTCGCGGTCTACTCGGCGCTCTTCTCCGTGGGATACTGGATCTACGGTCGCTACGTTTTGGCCGCAGTTCTCACCGTGGTCGCGGCGATCGCCACGACGGCCCTCGGCCGCCTCTGGGCCACCGTGAGTCACGGCGCGCCCGTACCGTCGGCCGTCGGCCGGGTCGGGGCGTGAACACGGAGCGGCGCGGGCGGTGGGCA
>Ga0207873_1001099_pt1 | contig 27461 bp, 18 predicted proteins | sample BGWIniCompost_FD_187373 | JGI IMG/M metagenome (GOLD analysis project Ga0207873, IMG submission 187373) | Cellulose adapted compost microbial communities from Newby Island Compost Facility, Milpitas, CA, USA - BGW Initial Compost (SPAdes)... ...
ACCACGCTCTGCTCGGCGTCGTTGGCGTCGATCCAGGCGAATCCCTCCGGGTCGAAGTCGCGTTCGTGCAGGGCCGGCTGCTCGCGGTAGAGGCGATTGAGGTCCTCGACCAGCCGCTGGATGCCCTGGTGGGGCGCGTACTGGAGCAGGTCCCACTGCACGCTGCCGTCGTGGTTCCACTCCTGCCACTGCCCGAACTCGCCGCCCATGAAGAGGAGCTTCTTTCCCGGCTGGGCCCACATGTAGGTGAGAAGCAGGCGCAGGTTGGCGAACTTCTGCCAGTCGTCGCCTGGCATCTTGCCCAGCAGCGAGCCCTTCCCGTGGGTAACCTCGTCGTGCGACAGCGGGAGCACGAAGTTCTCGGTGAAGGCGTAGATCATCCGGAAGGTCAACTCGTGGTGGTGGTAGCGCCGATGAATCGGGTCGCGGGCCATGTAGCTGAGTGTGTCGTGCATCCAGCCCATGTCCCACTTCATGCCGAAGCCGAGGCCGCCGACGTAGGTCGGGCGGGAGACCATCGGCCAGGCGGTCGACTCCTCTGCGATGGTCTGAACATCGGGATAGTGTCGGTAGACCTCTTCGTTCAGGCGGCGCAGCAAGCTGATGGCTTCCAGGTTCTCCCGACCGCCGTGCTCATTGGGAATCCATTCGCCTGGCTTCCGGGAGTAGTCGAGATAGAGCATCGACGCGACTGCGTCCACGCGCAGCCCGTCGGCGTGGTAGCGATCCAGCCAGAACAGGGCGTTGCTGAGGAGGAAGCTGCGGACTTCGTTCCGGCCGTAGTTGAAGATGTAGCTGTTCCAGTCCGGGTGGAACCCCTTGCGCGGGTCGGCGTGCTCGTAGAGGTGCGTGCCGTCGAAGAAGGCCAGGCCGAAGTCGTCAGTGGGGAAGTGGGACGGTACCCAGTCGAGGATCACGCCGATGCCGTGCTGGTGCAGGTAGTCCACCAGGAACATGAAGTCCTGGGGCGTGCCGTAGCGGCTGGACGGGGCGAAGTAGCCGGTGATCTGGTAGCCCCACGAGCCGAAGAAGGGGTGCTCCATGACCGGCAGGAACTCGACGTGAGTGAAGCCCATGCGGGTCACGTAGTCGGTGAGCCGCGGCGCCAGCTCGCGGTAGCTCAGCGAGCGGTTCCCCTCCTCAGGGACGCGCATCCAGGAGCCCAGGTGGACCTCGTAGATCGCGATCGGCGCGTCGGCAGCATTGCGGGCGCCACGGGTTGCCATCCACTCCTGATCGCCCCAGGTGTAGTCGAGATCCCAGACAATCGATGCCGTCTTGGGCGGAACCTCGGTGAAGAAGGCGAACGGGTCGGTCTTGTCGATTTCATAGCCGTGGTAACGCGAGACGATGTGGTACTTGTAAAGGGCACCGTGCCCAACCCCCGGGATGAACCCCTCCCAGATGCCCGATTGTTCGCGTGGTCGGAGGAGGTGACGGGTGGGGTCCCAGCCGTTGAAGTCGCCGATCACAGCGACCCGCTCGGCGTTCGGGGCCCAGACCGCAAAGTAGGTGCCGGGCACATCCCCCACAACGATGGTGTGCGCGCCGAGATGCTCGTAGAGGCGCAGGTGGGAGCCCTCGTTGAACAGGTAGAGGTCGTCGGCGCTCAGCAGCGACGGGCTGGCTGCCGGGGACGGCCCCGCCGCGGGCGGTAGGGACGTCGATCGCCGGTCGATCTCGTTGGGCACGGTGTTTCCCCTCCAGCGCGCAGTGTCTCTTGGCTTGCCCCGGCCTGCCGAGCAGGTGAACGAGGGCCGGCTCCGTCGATCCTCCATCCACCCTCCCCGCTGGCGCAGGCTTCGTGCCAGCTTTCCCGTCAGTGCTCGGGAACCGCCGATCTGCCCAGGATCGCCAGGATGCCCGCCAGCGGGATCCGTAGCCAATCAGGCCGGTTGTTCAACTCGTAGCCGACCTCGTACACGGCCTTCTCCAGCAGCAGTGCGTCGAGCAGGATCTCCAGATCGCGCCGGTTGGACGGTACGAACGGCGCTCCCTGGGCGGTGCTGAGGTAGCCCTGGAGGAAGGAGACAGCGACCCACTGGTACCAGAACTGAGCGGCCGGTTCCAGCGTGACCAGATCGGCGTCGCGCACGATCCCCTGGTCCTGGGCCCGTAGCAGCGCGGCGTGCGTGGCGTAGTGGAACGAACGCAGCATGCCGGCGACGTCGGTGATAGCGGAGCGCTTGCGCCGGCGCTCGCTGATCGGTCGGGCTGGCTCCCCTTCGAAGTCGATCATCACGAAGTCGTTGCCGGTGTAGAGCACCTGCCCGAGATGGAAATCACCGTGGATGCGGATGCGGACGCCGGACAAACGCTCGCTCCGCACCGCGTGGAAGCGTTGGAGGATCTCCTGCTCCGCGGCCAGTACCGCACGAGCCTCCTCCTGCAGCGGCTGCTCCAGGGCATTCACGCGGCGGCGCAGCGTCTCCAAGACCTGCAGGGTGAGCGTGCGCATTGACTGGTAGAGCGAGCGCTGATCGAAAACGGTCATCGGCTCCGGCGTGAAGGCCGGGTCTTCCGTGTTGCTGGAGAGCGCCAGGTGCATCTCCGCCGTGCGCTGGCCGAGGCGGTGGGCGTCTGACAGATAGCCCTCCAGGAGCGCGTGGGCCTCGTCCGGTGCCTCGCTGTCGGCGAGATCCAGCAGGGTCGCGGCCCGCACCGGTTCGCTGGTGAGTTCGGTCGGGACCGTGAGCGCGCGCTCGAAGAAGCGACCGAGCGAGTCGAGGGTGTAGGTCCAGGCATCACCCTCGTTGGGAACGAAGCCCTGGAGCAGGCCGAGGCTCATCGGCTCTCCACCCTTGCGCCGGTACTCAATCGACCCGGCGAACGGGGGGGTGTTCGGGAACCGGCGTGCGGTCAGGTAGCGGTTGAGTTCGAGATCCGGATTCACGCCGGGATGCAGGCGCCGATACAGCTTGAGGACGAGGCGATCGCCGTAGACAATCGAGGTGTTGCTCTGCTCGGCGTGCATGATGCGCGGTTCCAGCTCGTCGCGCGACGCCTGGTTCCGGCGCAGGTAGCTGGCGCGATCGCCGACGATCTCCCCGGCCATGCCCTTAACGCGGCGACGGGTCGCGATCACGTCGAGGAGGGTGTGACCGATGGCGGGATCAACGAGTGCGTCGAACAGCAGCCACTCGGCGCCGCTCCGGGCACGGACGCGCGCGACGGCGGCGTGCGGTGCCGCTTCCAGGATCTCGGCGCCCTCCGTGATGTCCGCAGCCGACATCAGCAGCAGGTAGTGCTCGGAGTCGCCTTCCCGGTAGTCGACCTGGGTGACGACCGCGTAGGCAGGCTTGTTGCCGTTGGGCAGCGGGATCACGTCGAGGATCACCGCCCCCTTGATCTTGCGCGCCTTCCCGCCGAACCAGCGCCGGGTTGGGAGGTAGGTCGGCAGCACGTCCGCCAGCCGCTCCAGCCCGCGTCCCTCGAAGACTTCCTGCCAGTCCCGCGCGACGGTCACGGTTCGGATGGTGTCCCGTTCCGTCGTGATCTCGATTCGATCACCCGCCACCCGCTGTGGCTCCATGATGAACCAGTAGAACGAGTGGGGGCCCAGCGTGAGGAAGTAGGGCTGATCGGTCACCGGCGGGAACTCGATGTGCCCGAACATCTCGACCGGCATGAGCCCCTGGAACTCGGACAGGTCGAGCTCGACCGCCTGGACGAAGCGGGACAGGTTGGCGACCACCAGGATCTGCTCGTCCTCATAGCGGCGGATGTAGGCGAGCACTTTCCGGTTCTCCGGGTAGAGGAATTCGAGGCTGCCGCGACCGAAGGCCCGGTAGCGCTTGCGGAGGGCGATCAGTCGCTTCATCCACCAGAGGAGCGAGTAGGGGTTGTTCTGCTGCGCCTCGACGTTGACCGCCTCGTAGTGGTACTCGGCGTCGACGATGACCGGCAGGTAGAGCTGCTGCCGCTTGGCTTCCGAGAAACCGGCATTGCGGTCGGCGGTCCACTGCATGGGCGTGCGGACGCCGTCGCGGTCGCCCAGGTAGATGTTGTCGCCCATGCCGATCTCGTCGCCGTAGTAGATCACCGGCGTCCCGGGGAGCGAGAAGAGCAAGCCGTTCATCAGCTCGATCCGACGCCGGTTGTTCCCGAGGAGCGGCGCGAGGCGACGGCGGATCCCGAGATTGATCCGCATCTGCGGGTCGTTGGCGTAGACGCGGTACATGTAGTCGCGTTCATCGTCAGTGACCATCTCCAGCGTCAACTCGTCGTGGTTGCGCAGGAACAGCGCCCACTGGCAGTTGTCGGGGATGGCCGGTGTCTGTGCGAGGATGTCGATGATCGGGAAGCGGTCCTCCATGCGCAGCGCCATGAACATGCGCGGCATCAGCGGGAAGTGGAAGGCCATGTGGCATTCGTCGCCGTCGCCGAAGTACTGGACGGCGTCCTCGGGCCACTGATTCGCCTCGGCCAGGAGCATCCGGTCGCTGAACCGCTCGTCGATGTGCGCCCGCAACTCCTTCAGGAAGGCGTGGGTCTCCGGCAGGTTCTCACAGTTGGTGCCTTCGCGCTCGTAGAGATAGGGGATGGCGTCGAGCCGGAGACCGTCGATTCCCATGTCGAGCCAGAAGTCGAGGATGCGGAAGATCTCTCGTCGTACCCGCGGGTTGTCGTAGTTGAGGTCCGGTTGGTGGCTGTAGAAGCGGTGCCAGTAGTAGGCACCGGCCACCGGGTCCCAGGTCCAGTTGGAGCGCTCAAAGTCCTTGAAAATGATGCGGGCATCTCTGTACTTGTCCGGAGTGTCGCTCCACACGTAGTAGTTCCGCCAGACACTGCCGGGTTTGGCCCGGCGCGCGCGCTGGAACCACGGGTGCTCGTCGGAGGTGTGGTTGCAGACCAGTTCGGTTACGACGTGGAGGCCGCGCCGGTGCGCCTCGCGCACGAAGCGCCGGACGTCGCGTAGGGTGCCGTAGTCGGGGTGGACGTTGGTGTAGTCGGCGATGTCGTAGCCGTCGTCGCGCAGGGGCGACGGGTAGAACGGCAGCAGCCAGATCGTGGTGACACCCAGATCCTGGATGTAGTCCAGTTTTTCGACCAGACCCCGGAAGTCGCCGATACCGTCCGCGTTGCTGTCGTAGAACGCGCGAACGTGCACCTCGTAGAAGATCGCATCCTTGTACCAGAGCGGCTCCCGCTCGAACAGCGGCTGGTGCTCCCGTCGGCCGACCATGACCCGCGCGAACCCTCCCCGTTACATGAAGTACTCGAAGTCTCGCTCTGTCCGAAGGCGGCGCTTGACACGCAGGATGTGCGCGGGAACGCGACTGGGATTCAACTCGACATAGTTCCAGGCGCCCTGCCACAAGTAGTATGCATCAGTGAGGAGATCGTGGACCTGGTACGGCTGGTCCGGGTCGAGGCCAAAGCGCTCCAGCGGTAGTTCGAGCCAGCCCGACTGGGTGTAGTGCGGATCGAGGTTCACAACCACCACGATGCTGTCCTCCCCCGGCGCGACCTTGGAGTACGCCAGGATCTGGTCGTTGTCGATACGATGGAACTGCAGGCTCCGGTTCGACTGGAGCGCGCGGTGCTCGCGGCGGATGCGGTTGACGCGCGCGATGAAGGGCCGGAGGCTGTCAGCCCGGTCGATATCCCAGTGGCGGATCTCGTACTTCTCGGAGTTGAGGTATTCCTCTTTGCCGGGCGCCACGGCCACGTGCTCCATCAACTCGAAGGGCGGCCCATAGATCCCGTAGCTCGCTCCGAGGGTAGCGGCCAGGACGAGGCGGCTCATGAAGGTGGGCCTTCCACCGTGCTGCAACTGCTCGGTCAGGATGTCGGGCGTGTTCGGCCAGAGGTTCGGCCGGAAATAGTCGTGCACGTCGGTCTGGGTCAACTCGGTGAAGTAGTCGATCAACTCGTGCTTGGTCGTTCGCCAGGCGAAATACGTGTACGACTGGGAGAACCCGAGCTTGGCAAGCCGGTACATGACCTTGGGCCGGGTGAAGGCCTCGGACAGGAAGATGACCTCGGGATAGTCGCGCTTGATGCTGTCGATGAACCACTCCCAGAAGGCGAAGGGCTTGGTGTGCGGGTTGTCGACCCGGAAGATTCGAATGCCTTGCTCGATCCAGAAGCGCGCGATGGAGGCCAGTTCCTCCCACAGCTCGCGCCAGGCCTCGCTCTCGAAGTCGAACGGGTAGATGTCCTCGTACTTTTTCGGCGGGTTCTCGGCGTACTGGATCGTGCCGTCCGGCCGCCAGCGAAACCACTCCGGGTGTTCGCGGACGTACGGGTGATCGGGTGACGCCTGGTACGCGAGGTCGAGCGCGACGTCGATCCCGAAGTCCCGCGCGCGCTGGACCAGGCGGCGCAGGTCGTCGAGTGTCCCCAGCTCCGGGTGGACGTCCTTGTGGCCGCCCTCCTCGGCGCCGATTGCCCACGGGCTCCCTGGATCTCCTGGCTCGGCCACGACACTGTTGTTGCGACCCTTGCGCTTGGTGCGGCCGATGGGGTGGATCGGCGGCAGGTACAGCACATCGAAGCCCATTTCGGCGATGTACGGTAGCCGCGCCTCCACGTCTCGTAAGGTCCCCGGGCGGCCAGGGTCGGGCGACGCCGAACGGGGGAACATCTCATACCAGGTGCTGAACCGCGCGCGCTCCGGCTCGACGACGACGGTGAGGCCCTTGTCGTACAGGGTGGCGAAGCGCGTGTCGGGATAGCGGGCCACGAGCGCCGCCAGCTCCGGGTCAAGTGCGATTTGTGCGCGCTCCGCTGGTTGGGTGTCCGCGCGTAGTGCCGCAGCGGCGGCGCGGAGCCGGGACTGGTCTTCCTGCTGGGCGCGGTCCGCTGCCGCGTCGATCAGGTCCGCCCCGATCAGGAGGTCGATCGAGACATCCTGGCTGGCTTCGAGCTTGCGCTGGAGCCCGTGGTGCCAGGTCTTGAAGTGATCCACCCAGGCGCGGATGGCGTAGTGGTAGCGGCCTAGCCGGGTGACGACGAACTCGCCGCGCCAGCGGTCGTTGACGAGCGGCACCAGCGGCACCTCAGCCCAGTCCTCGTCCTCCGCGTGCCGGTACAGGAGCACGGCGGAGATCAGGTCGTGCCCGTCGGTAAAGATGTCGGCCTCAACCTCGACCGGCTCGCCCACCACGCGCTTGATGGGGAAGCGACCACAATCGATCTCGGGACGGACTCCTTCGATCACGACGCGTTGACGACCTGTTGAGTCCAGCATCTGGGTGTCGACGTGGTTGGGCTGTGCACGAGCGGTCATCGGGGTGCGGCTCCTCTCTCATCGAGGTGCACTCGGGAGCAGGCGGCTGGTACAAAGCGCGAACGGAGTGGAAAGCGAGCGGCCCGTCCCCCTCCGGCCGCCGCGCGGGACCGCAAGTCTTGTACCGGTGGGGACGCCGCGGGCGCCGGTCTGGCGCACCGGGCGGCCCGACCGGGCGTGGCGGGGGCGCATGGGAGTCGAACCCACCCGCGAGGCTCGTCACCCCGCGCACTGATTTTGAAGACCAGGCGGGCCACCGGGCCCGATCCGCCCCCAGGATCGCTGCGTGAGCGGCTCGGCAGCCAAGTATAGCAGTCGGTTGGCGCCGGGCGGGTCGGCGCGCCGCAGGCGCCGGCAAGGGCTCTACCGGCTGGGTGACCGGCGCCGAGCGTAGGCGTTCTCCAGGAGATGGTCGATATCTTCGTTTGTGAAGAGATACGTTTGCGGCACCCCGAATGTCGAGTCCGACCGTGAGTCGACCGTCGCGTACGCCTTGATGAGGAACCCCTCCGGCGTCTCGATCAGTGCGATACGGGTGAACCGGTGTTCATCCAGATAATGACCGATCGCGCGGAATGTGTCCTCGTATCGGACGCGGCGCGTACCGGTGTGATCGAGCATCCTCGTCCCCCTCTGTCGCTAACCCAAACCCAGCTCCCGAAGGCAGCGCTGCTTACCGGACCCGGTGGAACTCGTAGAAGCCCTGGTGGTGCTCCGTTGGGTCAACGGCGACATCGACGACCGCCGGCCGCCCCGCCTGGTTGGCCTCGCGAGCGGCCTGGAGCGCCGCATCGAGGTCCTCGGCGCGCTCGACGCGCGTTGCCCAGCAGCCGGCTGCGCGGGCGACGGCGACCAGGTCGACCGTGGCCGTGAACTCGGTCGCGATGACGCGTCCACCGAGGGCGGTCCGCTGGGTCCAGCGGGGCCAGCCCAGCGCTCCGTCGTTGAAGACCACCCAAGTCACCGGCGCGTTCTCCTGAACCGCGGTAACGATCTCGTGCATGCCCATCTGGAACGCACCGTCGCCGGTCGTGCAAACAACCTGCCGATCGGGCCGCGCCAGTTTGGCGCCGATGGCACCCACGACGCCGAGCCCCATGACGGTCTGCTCGGCAGGTGGCACCACGCAGCCGGCGTCCTTGACCTGATAGTAGGGCCAATAGTAGGCCCACAGGTCCTGCGCGCCGTTTTCCAGCACGAGGATGGTGTTGTCGCCGAAGACCCTGTTTATGCTGTGGACGATGCGCTTTCCCTTCACCGGGCTGGAGTTGTCCTGGGCGTCTTCGGCGGCCCGAGCGATGGCCTCGGCCCGGCGTGCACGCAACTCCTCGACCCGGGCCATGTCGGCGCGAAGGCCCCGCCGGGTCGCGCCCCGCAGCAGGGCGTCGAGAGCGAGCGCGGCATCGCTCTGAATGGCGACGTCGGGCACCCAGTTGCGCCCCAGCTCGAACGGGTCGATGTCGATCTGGATGAAGCGCGCACCCTCGGGGAAATAGTGCCAGACGCCGGACTGGAACTCCTCCATGCGCGAACCGACCGTGATCAGGAGATCAGCCTCCTGGTACACCGCCTTGGGGAACTCGGTGCGATAGAGGCCGACGCTGCCGCAGAAGAGCGGGTGTTCCTCGGAGATGATCCCGCGCCCGGCCGGTGTCACCAGGACAGGGATACCGAGGGCATCGGCAAATGCCTCGACCTCAGCGGTCGCGCGGGCGAGGACTGCGCCGCCGCCGCCGACGAGCACCGGTCGCTTCGCCTGCTCGATCAGGTCGAGTGCCGCTTCGATGCGTTCGAGGTCGGGCCCAGGGCGGACACTGCGGTCCGCAGGCTGGTACGGTGTGGGCTCGACCTCCTCCAGCGCGATGTCGGCGGGGATCTCGACGTAGACCGGGCCCGGCTTACCGGTGGTCGCGATGGAAATCGCCCGGCGGATGGTCCAGGCGACCCGGTCGGGTCGTTCGACGGTGACGGCCCACTTGGTGATCGGGGTCATCATCCCGACGTGGTCGGCCTCCTGGAAGGCGCCCATGCCCTGGATGCGTGTGCTGGCGCGCACGCCGAGTGCGAGTACGGGGATGCACCCGGAGTAGGCTTCCAGGATACCGGGCACGAGGTTGGCGACGCCCGGACCCGGGCACCCGAAGCAGCAGCCGACCTGCCCGGAGACGCGCGCGTAGGCCATCGCCATGAAGGCGCCCGACGTCTCGTGCCGAACGAGGACCGGCCGGACATGCCGCGCGTCGAAGAGCGCGTCATAAAGGTGTTTGGCGCCGCCAGGGAGTCCGAAGACAAACGGGATCCCCTCAGCTTCGAGCGCCGCGACCACCTGCTGCCACGCGTTGACCTTCACCAGCTATCCCCTTTCTTCCCGTCCCGCAGCCGGGCAGGACGCACTGCGAGGCCGGTCGGTCATTCCCTCCGGGGTTGGTACGGTGCGTGTCAGGTTCATGCCCGGTAGGCCGGGCCTCGGCGAGTTGTGGCTATTGTGGTGGGCGGGCGAGTTCGGTGCAAGTACAATTGCTGAATCTGATTGCGTCCGAGGAGGGATGGTTTACGGGAAGCCTGTGCTACCTGCGCGTGTTGATGAGCTAGAACGGGTCCGTCTCGAACTCGAGCTGCGCCGCCGCACGCTGGCGCTCGAGCAACTCCGGGCGCTCCTCACCGAGGAGGAAGCGGCCCAGGAGGCGCTACGCCGTCGCATCGAGGATCGACTGGGACCGCTGCGGCGGGAGATCGAGCGCCTGAAGGCCGAGCTCGAGCGGATTGACCAGCGGCTCCAGCGGCTGCAGTTCGCGCGGCAGTCGCTCAGTGACGAAGAGCTGGACCGCGAGGAGGAGACCTTCCGGGCCGAGGAAGCGGCCTGGTGGGCCGAATGGCGCCACAGGCGCGCCGAGCGGCAGACGCGGCGCGGCGAGGTGGTGAATCGAAACGGCCACGACGACATCACCCTACGCCAGCTTTACCGAACGCTGGCGCGCCTGGTGCATCCAGACCTGGCCCGCGACCCCGCCGACCGCTCGCGGCGGGAAGCCGTGATGCGCCTCGCCAACTCGGCGCGGGAGGCGGGCGACCTGGATCAGTTGCGACGCCTCCTGGCCATCTGGGCCCGGCCGGACGAGGGCGAATGGCCGCGTGATGTCGAGATCTTGCGGGCGCGGGTCGGGCAGCGGCAGGTGGAGATCGGAGAGGTACGCCGCCAGCTCAACAATCTCCGACGGCAGCCGATGGGTCGCCTGCTGCGCCGGGGTGACCTCGAAGTCCACCGCTACCTGCGCGCAGAAGAGGTGCGCCTCAATCGAGAACTTGCCATGCTCCGGCTGCGCCGGCGCAGGGCGTTGCGGCAACTCGAGGAGCGGCGTCGCGAACTCGGGGTCTCGGCAGCCGAATAGCGGCACTCCACAACATCTTCCACCCGGCGCTCCATAATGCGTCGTGTTTCGCGCTTCCCTGCTATGCTTGGGATGTAGTGCCCAACGGGCGATCGTCTCCCGGGCGGCCGGCAGTGGAAGGAGCGGATGGCACTCGTGAGCCGACGTGCGGCGGCAAGTGGCCCTGGCGCCTGGCGTTGGCGCGGTCGGGGACCGTCCATGCGGGCGGTGGAGGGCAACGTCGTATCCGAAAAGGTTCCCGGCGGGTCCCTCATCGCCGCGGTGCTGGACCGCGAGTTGATGGCGTGGAGCGACCGCGGCGGCGCCAGCCGCTACCTGGGCGAACGCTGGTCCGAGCAGTGCACAGTTGCGCTCGAAGAGGCCGTCGGCTCGGAGGTGCCGGTGCCGCGGGGGCGACCATTTACGCTGCGCGCGGTCGTCCGGCTCGATGAGAACCCCGAGATTGCGATCCAGGCCGGCCAGCACAAGCTCGTAAACCCCGACTTCGTCCTCTACGGGAGCCGTGATGGCGAGGAGCACATCCTCCAATCGGCCGATGCCAAATTCGCGGTCGATACTATTCGCTCGCCCCAGGTGAGCGCAGCGGCACTTGAGGCGCTGCTGGCGGTCGAAGGGGGGCTGGTGGGCGCGGCCATCGAGGCCAAACTCGGCGGCCCCGTCGGTGACCCGTACCGGGTCGAGCAGGGAGTGTTCCTCAGCCCGATCAGCCCGCTCACCGACTACTTCCTGCCGCGCGTGACGTCCGGCCCGGGGGCACCGGTCGACCCACAGGAGGTCATCCTGCTACCGGTGGACCCGGTTGCGATGTTCACCGGTCTGCCGATGACGCGGCTGATCGGCATCCTTGCCCGCATTGACCGACTCCCGGTCAGCCCCCGGGAGAACATCCTGTCAGCGATGTACTACTTCCGGCTCGCCTGCGCCTGCGCGTGGATGTGGGTCGAGGAGCACACACCGCTGCTCAGCAACGACCCGCCGCCGGAGGTCGATCCCACCGGCCTGGCCGACGAGACCAGCCGCCGCGTTCGGGGCGCACACACCGCCTATGAGGTGGTGCAGGGGTGGTACGAGACTGTAGAGCGCGTGTCGCGTTCCCGGCAGGAGGTCCGCTCCATGGCGGTGATGCCGGTGCGTATGCGGGAAATCCGCGCGATGGTTGAGGCGGCGGGGCTCGGCGAGGATCGAGGTGTCCTGCGCCGGGTGCGTGGTGCGCTGGAGCGACGGTATCGGACGCGGCTGGTAGAGACGGTCGGAGAGATCCCGGCCCGGCCGAACCGGCCACTGCCCGCCATCCTCGAGGACGTCGCCAATGCCAGCCGTGGGCTCTATCCAGAGCTGCGCCGTTTGGCCGCCGAACTCGTCGAGCGCGAGGCCGCCGAGGCGCGCGGCGAACGGTGATCGAACCCGGCGAACGCCGGATTCCGGTCAGTCCAGGTGCATCACCTCGGTCGCCACGTCGGCGAGGTAACCCGCCTGCAGGTTCCCCTCGATGAAGCGGATGACCGTCTGCATCGTGTCGTCGACATGGCGAGACGAATTGGAGAGGCAGACGAAGGCGACGGTGGCGACCTGCCAGGAGTCCTGATCCGCCACCTCGGCGATCGACACGTTGAAGCGCGCTCGGACCCGTTCAGTGACGGAGCGCACGACGCGGCGCTTCTCCTTGAGCGAGTGCGCCTCCGGCATCTCGATCGTCAGGTGGCAGATCCCCAGGACCACGGCAGTCAGCGCTCCCTGACCTAGATGACGTTGTGCTCCTGTGCCAGGCGACCCTCGCGGAAGCGGCTCGGGGCGAAGGCGGAAATGTCGACGGTCGTGGCGCGACCCTCCGTGATGAGCTCCGCCATGCACATGCCGACCGCCGGGCCCTGCATGAATCCGTGCCCGCTGAACCCTGCGGCAACCGCCAGTCCCTCGACCTCGTCGATCCAGCCCAGGAGCGGGTTGTCGTCCGGCGTGATCTCGTAGAACCCAGCCCAGCCCCGCATGACGCGCGCCTCCTCGAAGGCCGGTGCCCGCGCGCACAGGGCTTCAACGGTCCGCATCATCCACTCGTCGTCCACGGTCTTATTGAATCCGGGCGGGTCGTCGGGGTTGGCCATGCCGAAGAGGAACCCGTGGCTCTCCGGGTGGAAGTAGAGGCCGGACCGAAACTCGATCGTCATCGGGACGGTCGCGGGCACCGCGTCGAACGGCTCGGTGATGAAGCTCATGCGCCGGTAGGGCAGGATGGGGATATCGACACCCGCGAGCTCACCCACCCCGCGGGAGTGCGGTCCGGCGCAGATGATGGCCAGCGGCGTCGAAATCACCTCATCACCCGCGCGCACGCCCCGGACTCGGCCGCCTTCGATCACGAATCCGGTCGCCGCGGTCTCCTCGCGGATTTCCACGCCGAGCTGGCGGGCAGCACGGGCGATTCCGGTGGTGGCGGAGTATGGGTCGGCCCAGCCGTCGCGCGGGCAGAACGTAGCGCCCAGCACATCGTCCACGCGCACGGCTGGATTGAGCGCGCCGATCTCGGCAGGATCTAGCCAGCGCACGGGCACACCGAGGCTCTCCTGGAGCGCGGCATTGGCTCGGAAGGTCTTGACCTCATCTTCCGTGGTCAGGAGGAACAGGTAACCCTGTTGGCGCAGGCCAATCTCGGTGCCGAACAGCTCCGGGAAGTGCTCCCAGACCTCCAGGCTGACCTGTGCCAGCCGGATATTCGTCTCCGTCGAAAACTGAAGCCGAATCCCACCGGCCGCGTCGGCGGTCGCGCCCCGAGCAATCTGATCCTGCTCCAGGACGACGATGTCCTTCACTCCGCGGGACGCGAGGTAGTAGGCAATGCTGCACCCCATGATCCCCGCGCCGATGATGACTGCATCCGCCGTGCGCGCCATGCGCTTGTCCTCCCTCTCCGCAGCTCCCCTGCACCATCCGCCGCAGTATAGCAAAGCGACAGGCGCGACCCGGCCGGCACTCGCGGGGTGTGGCTCATGGTACAGTGAGCCGGCATGATAGCCACTGCACCGCGGGTGAAGGGGTGAGAGGAGCGACGAGGAGCATGGTTGGGGAGCGAGAGCGGATCACGGTTTTCATCACCTCGCCGCTGGAGCCGGAGCACGTCGATCGAATGCGGGAGGTCGGCGGCGATCAGGTTGAGATCATCTACGAGCCGGACCTGTTGCCACCCACCCGCTACGTGGCAGACCACGACGGGCCACCCGACTTCCGTCTCTCGGAGGAGCAACAGGCGCGCTTCAATGCGCACCTGGCGCGGGCCCACGTGCTTTGGGACTTCCCGAAGCGCATCCCTGGCGACGGCGCCCTCCTGCGGATGGCGCCGAGGCTGAAGTGGGTCCAGACGACGAGCGCGGGGGTTGGGCAGCTCGTGGCGCGGCTCGGGCTGGTCGACTCCCACCTGATCGTCACGACCGCAAGTGGGGTCCATGCAGGGCCACTGGCCGAGTTCGTCTTCATGGCTCTCCTGATGCACGTCAAGGAGTATCCGCGCCTCCGAGACCAACAGCAGGCGCACCGCTGGGAACGCTTCGCATCCGATGAGCTGGCGGGCAAGACCATGGCGATCGTGGGGCCGGGGCGCATCGGCCGTGAGGTTGCACGAATCGCTCGCTGCTTTGGCATGCGCCCGATCGCAATGGGGCGGGACTCGTCGCCGGAACGAGCGGCCACGCTGGGGGTCGAGCGGCTCTACCCGCGAGAGCGACTGGGGGAGATGCTGAGTCAGGCGGACGCCGTGGTGCTCTGTTGCCCGCACACGCCGGAGACGGAGAACCTGATCGACCGCGATGCCTTCGCCGCCATGAAGGACGGCGTTGTCTTCGTCAACATCGCCCGAGGGCAGGTCGTCGACGAGGAGGCGCTGATCGATGCGCTGCGCTCGGGCAAGATCGCATTCGCCGCTCTGGACGTGTTCCGGACGGAGCCGCTTCCGGCCGACAGCCCGCTCTGGGATCTCCCGAACGTCTTGATCAACCCACATTCGGCCAGTACGGCGTACAGCGAGAACCGGAAGATCACCGAGATCTTCTGTCACAACCTCCGTTGCTTCATCGAAGGACGCGTGGACGAGATGCGCAACGTGCTGGACAAGGCACGCATGTACTGATGCAGGGACCGGACGCGACGCCGGATCGTGGCGGATACCGCTTCCTCGCTCTGCGGCACGGGCCGGGAGCCGAGCAACTCGCCGTGACCGAGGCGATCCTTGCGGGTGTCGCGTCCGGTTCCTCACCGCCGACATTGCGGCTCTACTCCTGGTCGGAGCCGGTGGTGATCCTGGGAGTGAGCCAGCCGGCGGCCGATCTCGACCTCGACGCCTGCCGCTCGCTCGGCTACCGGGTGATGCGGCGACTCTCGGGCGGGACGGCGGTTTACCACGACGCCGAGGTGGTCAGCCTCGACCTGATCGTGCCTCCCGGTTCCTGGTTCGCGCCGTCGGATATCACCCAGACCTATGCGCGCGTCAGCCAGGTGATCGGCAGTGCCGTGGCGCGGCTGGGAGCAGATGTCCGCGCGGTGGATGTCGCCGATGCGCGCCGGTCCGTCACGCGGCCCGAGTTGCAGCCGGCATGCTTCGGCGGCCTGGCCCCGTACGAGCTGGTAGCTGGCAGTCGCAAGGTGGTCGGACTGTCGCAGATCCGGCGGCGCGGAGTCGTTGTCGTCCAGGCAGCGCTGTACACCCGTTTCTCCTACAACGCACTGGCCAGCGTGCTCCGGGTCGCAGCCGCGGCGGGCACGGAACGCTGGGCTGCACTGCTGCGCGAGCATGCGGCCGGGCTTGACGAACTGCTTGGCCGCCAGATCGAGCCTCAGAAAGTTGGCACTGCGCTGCAGGCCGCGTTTGCCGAGGCGATCCCTGGCGGCCTGGCGACCGAAGGGCTCCTCCCCGCGGAACTTCGAGCCGCCGAGCGACTCGCGGTCGAGCGCTACGGGTCAGAGGCGTGGACCCTGCGCCGGTGACTCCCTGTCGAAGCTGGCACGGAAATCGCGCTGCTGTCGTGCCCGGATTCACACCGGTCGAGTGTGCTGCCGCCGGCGTCGCCGGCGGCAGATCGTGAGGGAGCATGCGCATGACGCAGACGACGATGGAAGTCACCGTCAAAGAGATCATGACGCCGAATGTGATCACGGTCTTCCCTCAGACGGGCGTCGATGAGGTGGCGCGGCTGCTGTATGCCCATCGAATCAGTGGGATGCCCGTGGTGGACGAAACAGGTGCCCTGCTCGGGATCGTCAGCGAGTTCGATGTGATCAGCAAGAAGGGACGGACGGCCGCGGACATCATGACCCGCGACGTCATCAGCGTCTTGGAGGATGCCCTGGCCGAGCAGGTAGCCGGGATCCTGACCGAGCGAAACGTGCGACGAGTCCCGGTGACGTCCGAGGGCCGGCTGGTCGGTATCGTCAGCAGGTCCGACCTGGTGAGGCTCTTCTCGATTACCAGGTGGGCGTGTCCCGACTGCGGCTACTTCGTGCGCGGTTTCCACCGTCCCGACGCGTGTGAGATGTGCGGCTCGACCGCCATCGAGCTGCAACGAGACCCACCCGGCATGTAGCGCCACGCCACCGTCAGGGGACCGCGGAGGTCGCCGGCTCGGCCTGGGCAGGAGCCTGCGTGGCTGCACGCTGCCGCACACGCCAGAAGTACCCGGTGAAGACCGAGGTGCTCCCGATCTGTGACAGCGCGAAGATGATGAAAACGGCGTTGTAGCCGGCCGCGACGATGATCTGCCCAGCCAGCAGGCTGGCTGCGGCGTACCCAAGGTTCCACATGCCGCTGCGCAGGCTGAAGGCGTTGGCTCGTGCCCGCGACGGGAGCATTTCGGAGATGAAGGTCGAGTTAATCGGCCAGGCCACGCTCAGCGCGGTCATCCGCACGATGTGCGCGATCAGCGCCAATCCCAGGCTGGGCACCAGCGGCAGCACCAGGAAGAAGGGGACAGGCAAGAGCCGCAGCAATGCCTCGGCGCCGAGCGGGCCGAACCGGCGGCCGATCGCCGGTGCCCCCAGTCCTACGACCGCAGCAACCACCCCGGCCAAGGCGTAGATGAGTCCGATCTGGCTCGGACCGGCACCGATGCTGGCCAGGTAGACGTTGTAGAACGGCACGACCGCGCCGGAGCCGATGCTCAGGATCAGCCCGGCGAGCACGAACATCGTGATGTGGCGGCGCACGGTGCGTCGCGTGGGCGTCGCCTCGCTGACGATGAACGCCTGCTGCCCCGTTTCGCTGGCTCGGTGGCCACGAGCATGCTGCATCCGCCACAGCGGGACGAGCGCGAGCACGCCGAGCACCACGCCGGCGATCAGAGTCACACGGTAGGCCGTCACGCCCGTGGGAGAGACATCGAAGATCACGCTGATCAGTCGCGGGGACCAACCGCCGATGAGGCTGCCGAGCGTCGCTGACAGCGACTGGATCGAGAAGGTCACCGCGGCCGCGACCGACCGTTTCTCCGGGCGAGCCCATTCGACGATGAACGGCATGACCGGGACGACGACGAAGGCCGAGGCGCCGCCTGCGATCACCGACGTCGCGAGGATCACCCAGGGTCGATCCACCATCGCGAGGATGAGCGACGCGACGAGGAAGACGGCTGTGCCGAACGTCAGGCAGGCCCAGTTGCCGAACCGGCCGATCAGCGGCCCCATCACCAGTGCGGCGCCGGCCATGGCGAGGGTGTACACCGCGTTGTAGCTGCCGATGAAGTCCTCGCGGTGCGACAGGCTCACCAGATAGAGGTTGTAGATGAGTGCGAACACGCCGATGGCGATGTTGGCGAAGAGGTTGAAAACAAGGAAGAGCCTAATCTCCCGGCGAAAGCGCTTGATCTCATGCACGAACTCGACCACGGTCCCCCCGGTCAATCCCTCCACTGTTCCCCAGCGCCCTGAGCGGCGCCGGGTGATTATATTAGTCCGAGGGGGTGGATGTCTGGGATCCAGGTCATGAGATCTTCCGGACCGTCCGACCAGGGTGCCCAATGGAGAGGGGGCCACGTGACGCAGGCCATGGAGGTTGCTGAGCGTGCGGCTGCTGTGTTGGCACACCGCCCGGCGGGCTTACTGACCGACATCGACGGTACGATCAGCCGGGTTACCGCGCCGCCGGAGGCGGCCACGGTGGAACCCGCTGCCCGGGCGGCACTCGCGCGCCTCGCAACCGTCCTCGATGTCGTAGCGGTCGTCTCCGGCCGCTCCGCTGCCGATGCTCGGCGACTGGTCGATGTCCCCGGACTCGTCTACATCGGCAACCACGGGCTTGAGCGCTGGCACGATGGTCAGGTCACCGCGTCGCCCGAGGCCACCCGGTTCCGCGATCGGATGGCGCGCGTGGCAGCGCAGATGCAGGCGACGCTGACGCTGCCGGGCGTGCGCGTCGAGGATAAGGATCTGACCCTCTCGATCCACTACCGCGAGACGGCAGACCCGGCAAGCGCCGAGGAGGCCGTGCGTGCGGCGCTTCTTCCCGTGTCAGAGGCCGAGGGGCTCGTCGTTCGGCCCGGCCGGATGGTGTTCGAGGTGCGGCCGCCGATCACGATGAACAAGGGGACGGCTGCCCGCGATTTGATCCGGGAGCGGGGCCTGCGATCCGTCGTCTTTGTGGGCGACGACGTGACCGATCTGGACGCGATGACCGCGATCCAACGGCTTGCGGCAGAGCAGGGACTGCGCGCGCTCACGGTCGGCGTGGTTGGCCCTGAGACGCCCCCCGCCATCGCCGAGCAGGCCGACATGACCGTTGACGGCGTCGATGGAGTGATCGCCTTCCTCACTGCGCTTGCCGACCGACTGGGATAGGGTCACCGCGCCACTCCGGACGGTCCCATGCCACCCATGACGCTGCAAGGGACGGGAGAGGCTGCGCGGGCAGGGACTAGCCCGGCGGCAACAGTGGATCGAGCGGCGCGATGGGGCGACGAAGGCGCTGGTAAGGGAAGAATCCGAAGTCAGGGACGGTCACCCCGGGTGTGGCGACGGCGACCATGTTGGCGGAGACAGCGCTGAAGCCGACGCGGTAGCGCAGGCTCGACTTGACGACCAGAATGCGCTTGGCCGACGGGTCGATCCCGTGGGCGCGGAAGATGGCCGGATCGTCGAGCTCGACGCGGCGCTCAGCCAGGATGATAGCGACATCCCCCTCGTGGCGGCCTCTCGCTTCCAAGACGACTGAGCGACCCAGATCAACGTGGCGCCCGGTGTCGATCGGCCCCTCGCGTACGATCCTCCCGGGCCCGATGAATGCCACACGGCCGCGGACATCGATGGGGTAGCCGTGAAGCCGGTCACGCCGCGCTCCGACGGACAGTGCCACCTCGGCGCCGACGCCCGCAGCGATGGCCGCGTCGACCGCGTCGGGGTCGGTCAGCACCCCGATTGCAGCCCCGCGTGCTCCCAGATCAAGCAGACCCCAGAGAAGTCCGGTCCCGTCTCCCGGCCCGCCCGCGCCCGGATCGTCCCCGGTGTCGGCCAGGACGACCGGATGCTCCCGGGCCGCCATCGCGTCGTGGATGGCGGTCTCGATGTTAGCCGGGTACACCGCCAAATGGTCACGGCGCTCGACGACGGCGGCCTCCAGAGTTGAAGCAACGTCGGCGGCGCGAGCCGGCTCTCCGTCCGTCGCCACGACGACGGCCGCTCCGGCGTGTGGCACGTCTGCGTAGGGGAAACCGCCGGAGACCACGGTGCACAGCACGTCCGGTTCCCGTTCGAGCTGACGCGTCAGCTCCGCGATCTCGGCCATGGCACCGACGCCGGTGTCCTGGGCGGAGAGTGGCACGAGGACTGGGACTTGGCGCAGCGCAACGGCAGGCCGGACCTCACCTGAAGCGACCAGCGCGAGGAGCGTCAGCGCCCGCTCCCCGCGGGCGGCAGGGGCGATTTCCGGGACCGTGCTCGGGCCGACCACCAGCGTCGCCATCTCAACCAGGCGGGGAGAGATGTTCGCGTGTGGTCCGACCGTGGCGACGATTGGGACTGACTCACCCACGGCGTCCCGCACGGCTGCCAGGAGGGTCGCTTCCGCCTCCGGGTCGCTGACCGTGATTAACCCGCCGCTGACATCGAGTAGCACGCCGTCGATCGCGCCGCGCTCCTCACGGAGGCGGGAGCACAGTTCGTTGGTCAGGCGCTCGAAGTCCGTATCGGCGAGCGGGCCGCCGCTCGGGGCGCGGGCCTCGATCAACGGGACGATATCGTGGCCGAGACGCGCTGCCGCCCGGATAGCTCCGGCAAGGGTGGTGTTGGCATCGCTGGCGGCGTCGATCAGGGCGTCGCCTTCGATGTACCGGCATGCCGCAAAGTCGGCCAGGGTCGTGGGAACCGGCGAGAAGCTGTTCGTTTGGTGCCAGATCGCCCCGATGGCAAACCGCACCGCAAGCGCTCCCTTCTACGGCGCGTCCGCTCCGCCACTGCGGGTGCATGGTAGCAGACTCGCCAACCTGCTGCCCCGGGGTCTGATATGATCGTGGCAGCGACGACAGGAGAGACGGAAGCGCGGTCGGAGGCGACGATGGGACTCAGCCGGGAAGCCAGACCCGAGGAGAGTCGTACGCAGCGGGCGGACGGGGTGACGCAATGCCCGAAGTGCGGCGCCGACCTCACCACGGATGCAACGTACGCGCGCTACGGTGTCTGCGCCGCCTGCGGGCACCACATGACGATCCCGGCGCTGCAGCGGATTGAACTGCTTGTCGACCCGGACTCGTTCGAGGAGTTCAACCAGCATCTTGTCTCCGTCGACCCGCTCGTCTTCTCAGACCGCCTGCCGTACCGGCGTCGGGTGCTGGAGGCGCGCGAGCAAACCGGCCTGACGGAGGCGGTCGTCACCGGGACGGCGCGCATCATGGGCCACCCGGTCGTCGTGGCAGTGCTCGACTTCCGCTTCCTCGGCGGGAGTATGGGCTCGGTTGTCGGCGAGAAGGTCACCCTGGCGTTCGAACGGGCAGCCGAAAAGCGCATCCCGATCATCACCGTCGCCGCGTCGGGCGGCGCCCGGATGCAGGAGGGCATGCTCAGCCTGGTCCAGATGGCCAAGACGGCCGCGGCAGCCAAGCGAGCGCACGACTCGCATGTGCCCTACATCTCCATCCTCACCAACCCGACGACCGGCGGCATCTATGCCAGCTTCGCCAACCAGGGCGACATCATCCTGGCCGAGCCGAAGGCGCTGATCGGCTTCGCCGGTCCTCGCGTGATCGAGCAGACGGCGGGTCGCGATGAGGTGCGGTCGCACTCGGCGGAATTCCTCTACGCGCACGGCTTCATCGACCAGGTGGTGGCGCGTCCGCGCCTGCGCGACACGGTCGCGACGATTCTCCGCATCGTTAGCCAGCGCGGGGTGATCAAGCGCGATGAGCGACCCGTGACGCCCAAGCCCGGCGCCAGCGCCGAGCGTGCCTGGGATATCGTTCAGATCGCGCGACACCCCGAGCGTCCCACGACCCTCGACTACATTCGGCGCATCAGCCCGCAGTTCGTTGAGCTGCATGGCGACCGGCTGTATGGCGACGACCCCGCGATCGTGGGCGGGCTTGGCGAGATCGCAAACCGCGGTGTGGTCATCATCGGCCATGAGCGCGGCCACGGGGATCCGGCGCGGCGCGGAGGGCAGGCACTGCCGGAGGGTTACCGGAAGGCGATGCGGCTTATGGACCTCGCGGCACGCCTGCGCCTGCCGGTCATCACCCTGGTGGACACCCCTGGGGCGTACCTCGGCGAGGGCGCCGAGGAGCGCGGGATCGCGATGGCACTGAGCGACTCGCTCGCGCGGATGAGTGTGCTCCCGGTGCCGACCATCGCGGCCATCATCGGTGAGGGCGGCAGCGGCGGGGCACTCGCGCTCGGTGTTGCCGACCGGGTCCTGATGCTGGAGCGCGCAGTCTACAGCGTGATCGCTCCAGAAGGCGCCGCGGCGATCCTGTTCCGCGATGCGTCCCGCGCGCCGGAAGTCGCGGAGTCGCTGAAGATTACGGCGGCCGACTGCTTCCGGCTCGGCGTGGTCGATGGCGTCGTGCCCGAGCCGGAGGGAGGCGCCCACACCGATCCGGACTACGCCGCCGCACTCCTGCTCCACGCTCTGACGGACGCGCTGGGTGAGCTGGTGGACGTTTCGCCTGAGAAGCTGGTTCGCGAGCGCTACCGCAAGTTCCGGCGAATGGGTCAACATAACACGTACCTGCGTGAGATGATCGCGCAGGAGGTGACGGAGTGGAGCGGGCGTGTTTCCCGCACCCTGGGGTCGATCCGAGACCTGCTTCCGTTCGGCGAGGGGGAGCACGAGGATCACGGCGACGAGCCCGGTAAGGTGCCACCCCAGGAGGAGGTCGTCTCTTGAACGCCGCTCCCGGCGCCCGCGCCGAACCGCTCTGACCAAGGCAGGGTAGCCCGAGCACGCGCAGGGCCACCGTCCGACTAAGGCGGGCTGTGTGCCGCTCAGAGTCTCCCGCGCGTCTTCGTCGGGGGAGCGGTGCGCCATGCACCGCCGGCGGCAACCACAGCACACCACTCGCCCCGAGCGGGACGTTTGCCGTGTGACCGTCGTGGATCCCGGCTTACTGGCTCGGCGGGATCGGCGCCCGGAGTCCGTTCTCTTCGGCGAAGGCAATCGCCTCCGGGTAGCCCGCATCGACATGGCGCATGACCCCGATACCCGGGTCGTTCGTCAGGACCCGCTCCAGACGGCGCGCGGCCTCCGGCGTGCCGTCGGCGACGACAACCATGCCGGCATGGATCGAGAGCCCGATCCCGACGCCGCCCCCGTGGTGGACCGATACCCAGGAAGCGCCGGACGCGGTGTTGAGCAGAGCGTTCAGGATCGGCCAGTCGGCGATCGCGTCCGAGCCGTCGCGCATCCCCTCCGTCTCCCGGTACGGTGAGGCGACGGAGCCGGTGTCCAGGTGATCCCGGCCAATGACGATCGGCGCCTTCAGTTCGCCCGTGCGAACCATCTCGTTCAGGCGCAGGCCGAAGCGGGCCCGCTCGCCGTAGCCCAACCAGCAGATGCGGGCCGGAAGGCCCTGGAAGGGCACCTTCTCCTCAGCCATGGTCAGCCACCGCCGGAGTGCCTCGTTCTCGGGGAAGAGTTCGATGGCGGCCTGGTCGGTCTTGCGGATGTCCTCCGGGTCACCTGAGAGTGCCACCCAGCGGAATGGCCCCTTCCCCTGGCAGAAGAGCGGTCGAATGTAGGCCGGGACGAAACCGGGATAGGCGAAGGCGTCCTCGACCCCGGCAACCAGTGCCTGCCCGCGGAGGTTGTTGCCGTAGTCGAAGACGACCGCGCCTCGGCGCTGGAACTCGAGCATGGCCTGGACGTGCTGGGCCATGCTCCGCATCGCGCGGTCGGTGTAGATCTCCGGCGACTTCTGACGCAGGAGCAGCGCGTCTTCCAGGCTGATCTCGGCCGGGACATAGCCGCCGACCGGGTCGTGGGCAGACGTCTGGTCGGTGACCACGTCCGGCATGAAGCCGCGCTTGAGGAGCTCGGGCAGGACCTCTGCCGCGTTGCCGAGCAGGGCGATTGAGAAGGGGCGGCGCTCGCGGCGTGCGGCCTCGACCTGGCGCAGGGCATCGTCCAGGTCGGCCGTCCACGCGTCGCAGTATCCGATGCGCACCCGGCGTTGGATTCGCTCGGGATCGACTTCAACGACGAGGGCCACACCGCCGTTCATGGTGATGGCGAGCGGCTGAGCGCCGCCCATGCCGCCGAGGCCGGCGGTCAGCACAACCCGGCCGGACAGAGAGCCGTCGAAGTGCTGGCGGGCCACTTCGGCGAAGGTCTCGTAGGTCCCCTGCAGGATGCCCTGGGTTCCGATGTAGATCCAGCTCCCGGCCGTCATCTGGCCGTACATGGTCAGACCGAGCGCTTCGAGCCGTCGGAACTCGTCCCAGGTGGCCCACTGGGGTACCAGCATGGCGTTGCTGATCAGCACGCGCGGGGCCAACTCATGGGTGCGGAAAACGGCTACCGGCTTGCCGGACTGGACGAGCAGCGTCTCGTCGTCCCCGAGCTGGCGCAGTTCTCGGACGATGGCGTCGAAGCACGCCCAGTTGCGCGCCGCCTTGCCGGTGCCGCCGTAGACGATCAACTCCTGCGGCGCCTCGGCGACCTCCGGGTCCAGGTTGTTCATCAACATCCGCATCGCGGCCTCTTGCTGCCAGCCGCGACACGAGAGTTCTGTGCCCCTGGGGGCCCGCACCTCCCGCGGTTGTCCCTCGATCATCAGACGCCTCCCTCTTCGATCTCCTGCGCCGTGGCACTTCCAGGTGACTGGACCAGCGCTGCGTCGACCGCCTGCTGAAGCGTCCCTGAGCGGATCAGGTCGCGCGCGATCTCGATGAGCTGGTAAAGCGGCGGCCCGTCGCGTTCGAGGAAAGGGATCTGCGCGCGAACGGCGCGGTAGGCCGCCTGGGTTCCGATCCCCCACGGTTCGCGCTCGCTTAGGTCGAGGGCCTGCGCGGCGCAGAGCACTTCGATCGCCACGATCGTCTCGGTGTTCGCGACGACCCGCGCGAGGTGCCGCGCGGCTGTGGTGCCCATGCTGTTGAAGTCTTCGATGTCGGCCGACGTCGGGATCGAGTCGACGCTGGCCGGATGTGCCAGCGTCTTGTTCTCACTCGCCAGCGATGCAGCCACATACTGGGCGATCATGAACCCCGAGTTGATCCCCGGCTCGGGCACCAGAAACGCGGGAAGGCGACTGGAACGCGGGTCGACGAGGCTGGCGATGCGGCGCTCAGTGAAGGTGCCCAGCGACGCGACCGCGACCTTCAAGTAGTCCGCCGGGAGCGCCACCGGGTGACCGTGAAAGTTGCCTCCGGAGACCACGCCGGTGTCGTCAGGGAAACAAAGCGGATTGTCCGTCACGGCGTTGATCTCGATCTCCACCGCCTGCCGCACGTGCTCAAGCGCGTCTCGGACGGGCCCGATCACCTGCGGGATGCAGCGGAGGGTGTAGGCGTCCTGGACCGCGCCGCGGCGCGGGCGGGGGAGCGTTCCATCCCGCTCGAGCAAGTTCCGCATTCGGGCGGCCGTCGCCACCTGTCCGGCATGGGGTCGAATCTGGTGCACCTGCGCGGCCAGCGCCGCGGGGTCGCCCCCGAGTGCCTCGAAGCTCATCGCGGCAGCGATCTCGGCGGCGCGCAAGAGGCGCTCGCTGTCCGCCACTGCCAGCGCCAGGAGCGCAGTGATGATCTGGGTGCCGTTGATGAGCGCCAGCGCCTCCTTGGCCTCGAGTGTGATCGGAGTGATGCCGGCCTCGGCCAGGGCATTCTCAGCAGGGAGCACCTCGTCGCGCCGGCGCACCTGCCCCTCCCCGATCAAAGGGAGCGCGAGGTGAGCCAGCGGGGCGAGGTCGCCGCTCGCTCCGACTGAGCCTTGCTCGGGGACGACAGGGTGGATCCGTGCGTTGAGTAGATCGATGAGGCGCTCTACTACGATCGGACGCACCCCGGAGTAACCGCGAGCGAGTGCCTGGGCGCGCAGCAGTAGCGCAGCACGCACCACGTCATCTGGAAGCGGCGGACCGACTCCTGCCGCGTGGGAACGCAGCAAGTTCACCTGGAGTGCGGCCCGGTCTTCGGGCGAAATAGCCACATCGGCTAGCGCCCCGAAGCCGGTCGAGACGCCGTAGACAGGCCGACCCTCAGCGATGGCCTCGTGGACTGCGGCGCGGCTCCGCTCCATCGCCGCGCGGGTATCGTCAGCAAGCGCGACGGTCCTTCCCGCGCGTGCGACGGCAACCACGTCCGCAATCCGCAACGGGCTGCCGCTGAGGGTCACATGATGGTCGCTGTCGTTTCCCGACACTGATTGTCCCTCCTCGTGGCGCTCGGATTGGTCGTTGCCGCGAGGTCGTGACACGACATCGGTGTGAGCCAGTGTACCCGGTTCCGCCGCCGGGCGCACCGGAGGGACCGTCCGGACGCCTTCGGCTATCATTGGCGCGTAATCTGCAATTTGGCGGGGGTCGGGGCAGTCCGTGTGCGACGCGTGAGGGGCCAAGACGTGGTTGGAGAGCAGAAACCGTGAGCGACGAGGTCTTGGCTGCGCGTTGGAAGCGTTGGCTCCTGGTCACAGCGGCGGTGCTCGTTGTGTTCTGGGTGCTGTGGCGCACGCGCGACGCGCTTCTGCCGTTCCTGCTTGGCGCGATCATCGCGTACCTCCTCGCTCCAGCCGTCGACTTGCTGCAGCGAGCGTTGCCCCAGCAAGGCCGCCTGGCCCGGCTGGCTCGCCCGCTCGCCATCCTCCTGGCGTATGTCTTCGCGCTCGCGATCCTGACCGTCGCCGGCTTCTATCTCGTCCCGCCGCTCATTGACCAGACAGTTGAGTTCGTCCGCGACCTCCCCAGCTACTGGGACGACGTCCGGCGCGAGAGCAACGCGCTAATGCGGCTGTATGAAGCTCGTGTCCCAGAGGACATGCGCCGTCAGATCGAGGCGAATCTGGGTGCCCTCGGGCAGCAGGTAGGCACCGCTGCGCGCACCGCGATGATGGTCACCTTCGGCGCGGTGACGACGATCATCGGCTTCGCTGCCGGGCTCCTCTTGCTGCCCTTGTGGCTGTTCTACGTCCTCAAGGACCAACAGCGGGGGCTTGAGTGGTTCTACGGGCTGTGGCCGGAATCCTGGCGACCGGACGTTCGCGCCATCGTCGGGATGGTCGATGACGTGATGTCGGCCTATGTCCGGGGACAGCTCTTTCTCGGGGTCGTGATCGGCGTGGTCACCGGGATCACGATGTGGCTGATTGGCATCCCGCAGTCGCTCGTCCTCGGTGTGCTGGCCGGCTTTTTTGAGTTGATCCCGGTGCTCGGCCCGTGGTTGGCCTTCGTCGCCGCGGCGCTGGTCACGCTGGCGACCGAGCCTGACCGCATCCTCTTCGTGGGAATCGCCTTCCTGGCGATCCAACAGCTTGAGAACACGTTCCTGGTGCCGAAGATCCAGGGCGACGCCGTGCGGGTTCACCCGGCCCTGATCATGGTGCTGCTCGTGGTCGGCGGGTCGCTGTGGGGCGTGCTCGGGATGATCTTCATTGTGCCCCTGACGGCCGTGCTCCGCGATATCTTCGTGTACCTCTACCACCGGACGGGTAAGGTGTGATCCCGAGTGCGGGTCATGCCGTGAGGTCGTGTCACCTGGACGCGGAGTCGCCGCGCGCCGCGCAGCGGCGGACAACTCAGCTCAGGATGACACGGGCGCGTCACGGGTGCAGGGTGCCCTCAGGCGTGGGAATGAAGCGAAAGGGAGGGCGAGTGCCCTCCCTACGCGTCATCGTCCGTCTCTGTGCCCGGGGTCGGAAGGCCGGCGAGGATCGGAGTCGGCTTGGAGCGCAGGTGCGGGAAGAGGATGACCTCGCGGATGTTCTGCTGGTCGGTCAGCAGCATCGTCAGCCGGTCGATTCCCAGCCCAAAGCCACCGGTGGGCGGCATACCGTACATCAGAGCGTTGATGAAGTCGTCGTCGATCGGCATCGCCTCGAGGTCACCGGCCGCGCGGTCGCGGGCCTGCGCCAGGAAGCGCTCGAGCTGATCCATTGGATCGTTCAACTCGGTGAAGGCGTTCCCCATCTCCATCCCGGCGATGAAGGGCTGGAAGCGCTCGGCGATGCTGGGATCCTCCGGGCTGCGCTTGGCCAGTGGCGACAGCTCCACCGGGTAGTCGACCAGGAAGGTCGGCTGGATGAGGTTTGGGCGGACGAACGTCTTCATGAGCTCGTCGATGATTCGCGGCCACACCGTGGTCGGCTCGACATCGGCACCGAGCGCCTTCGCCCGCTCATAGAGTTCGCGCTGGTCGGTCACTTCGCGGTAGTCGATGCCGGTGGCGTC
>Ga0207873_1001100_pt1 | contig 27439 bp, 22 predicted proteins | sample BGWIniCompost_FD_187373 | JGI IMG/M metagenome (GOLD analysis project Ga0207873, IMG submission 187373) | Cellulose adapted compost microbial communities from Newby Island Compost Facility, Milpitas, CA, USA - BGW Initial Compost (SPAdes)... ...
CAATACATCTACTTTTGACATTTCGTCGGATTACTTGTTCACGTCCTTTAAAACTTCGTCTTCCGATTGTACAATCTGGAAAATGGAGTTGAGCTTGGTAATGACCAGGAGCTTCTGAACGCTTTCGGAGGGTTTCAGCAGGTATACTTCCCCGCCCTTGTTTCTGAACTTGGTCAAGATGGTTATCAGTACGCCGATTCCGCTGCTGTTGATGTAGCGGAGACCGGAGATGTCAATTATTGCAAGCCTGATGCCTTGCTGGATGGCATTAGTGGCCACCTCCAGAATGCCGGACCCATTGTCCTCGCCAATCAGGTCGCCCGCCAGGCGGATGATCAACGCATTGTCTCGGATTACATGATTGAACGTCATATCTCGTCAGGTTAGCTCACGCGGCACCAGCCCGGTTCTCACAATGCTCCTTGGTGCATGAGGCGTACAATATTAACGAATGATGGAGAACCTGAAAATGCAGAATCTCCTCGGCGGTCTTTTGAATGTTCTGGATACGCGGATCGCAAAACTCAATCACCTTGTGACAATCCGTACAAATCAGGTGATCATGCTGCTTGTACCCGTACGACTTTTCATACTGCGCCAGATTCTTGCCAAACTGGTGCTTGCTTACCAGGTCGCATTCCACCAGCAAATCCAGCGTGTTGTACACCGTGGCCCGGCTCACCCGGTAGTTCTTATTCTTCATGCTGATGTACAGCGACTCCACGTCAAAATGCCCCTGCCGCGAATAGATCTCCTCCAGGATCGCATAGCGCTCCGGCGTCTTGCGCAGCGCCTTGTTCTCCAGGTAAGCCGTGAAGATCTTCTTTACCTCTTCATAGATGGTAGGATTCGGAAGTACCTGATTCTGTGTCATGATGAATTAACCCGCAAAGATAATAACCCCTTCTGCCGATACAAAGTTGCACGTTTATTTCGGCAATCCGACAGAAAAGAGGCCCCTTTTCGGGCGCTGTGAGGCGCTATCCCTTCTCTGCAGCCTTGACTCCGGAATCGAAACGCGACACCTTGACAACACCCTCTACGTTCTTCAGCTTGTTGATGAGTTCCTCCAGGTGGCGGGTGTCGTTCACATAGAGCATAATCTCACCCTCGAAAATGCCCGTGTCCGTCTGCATCGACATCGAGCTCATGTTCACTTTCAACTCCTCTGAAATCACCTTCGACACATCGTTGATAAGGCCTACCCTGTCTGTGCCGCGAATTTTCAGTCCTGTCAGGAACGCGACCTCATGTTGCGATGTCCACCGTGCCTTCACAACACGATTGCCATGCTGCGAAAGCAATTCCGGCGCGTTCGGACAGTTGGTTCGGTGAATCTTGATCCCTTCATTAACCGTGACAAAACCAAACACATCATCGCCCGGTATCGGTGTGCAACACTTCGCCAATCGGTAATCCACCACGTCCATGTCGTCGCCGACAAGCAAAACGTCCCCATAACCATCGCGAATCCTCTCACCGTCAACCTCAGCAACGCGCGGATCGATCGACGGTCGCGAACGTGCGGCGGGTTTGTAATCCCGAAAGCGCTTGATGTCAGCTGTCGTGATAATTCCGTTGCCAACGCGGTAGTACAAATCAAAATTGGATGGCGCACTGAAGAACTCACGCATACTTTCCAGCACACCCTGTGTGGGTTCGAGTTTCAGCTGCCGGAGTTTCCGCATGACGATTTCCTTTCCGTCTTCGGCTATCTTGCGCTTGTCTTCCTTCAGCGCATCCTTAATCCGCGTCTTTGCCTTCGATGTCACGACGTACCGCAGCCAGTCGGTATTCGGTCGTTGCTTTTGAGAGGTAAGAATCTCTATCTGGTCGCCGTTCTTGAGAACGTAGTTAATCGGCACCAGCTTGTTGTTCACCTTAGCCCCAATACACTTCGATCCGATCTGCGTGTGGATCTCAAAGGCAAAGTCAAGTGCTGTCGCGCCATAAGGCAAGGTCTTCAATTCTCCGCGAGGTGTAAACACAAACACCTCCTCGCTGAACAGGTTGCCGCGGAAGTCGTTGACAAAATCAAGCGCTGAGTGATCATTTTGTTCGAGCAGTTCACGCACCTTGGCCAGCCACTTTTCAAGATTAGATTCACTCGTCGCCCCAGCCTCTTTGTATTTCCAGTGTGCAGCGTATCCCTTCTCCGCGATGTCGTCCATGCGCTTGCTGCGAATCTGAACTTCCACCCATTGACCGTTCTTCGCCATCACCGTTGTGTGCAGCGATTCGTAGCCATTGGATTTTGGCGTGCTGATCCAGTCGCGAAGGCGATCAGGATTGGGCGTGTAGAAGTCTGTTACGATAGAATAAATCTGCCAGCATACGGCCTTCTCCGTTTCAGGAGGTGTGTCGACGACAATTCGGATCGCGAAAAGGTCGTACACCTCTTCAAACGGAATGTTCTGACGACGCATCTTATTCCATATGGAATAAATCGACTTGGGTCGACCCGTGATTTCAAACTGGAATCCCTGCCGTTCAAGCTCTTCCTTGATCGGCTGGATGAATTGTCGCATCAGTTTGGAACGCGCTGCCTTCGTCGCATCGATCTTTTGCGCGATGTCTGAGTAAACCTGGAAGTCGGTAAAGCGCAGATACAAATCTTCCAGCTCTGTCTTGATCGCGTTCAGTCCGAGTCGGTGCGCAAGCGGTGCATACAGATAGATAGTTTCAGAAGCAATCTTGAGTTGCTTGTTTCGCGGCATGCTGTCCAATGTCCTCATATTGTGAAGACGGTCTGCCAGCTTGATGAGGATCACTCTTACGTCATCAGACAGCGTGAAGAGCATCTTGCGGAAGTTTTCCGCCTGCTGCGAAGTACCATATTCAAATACACCGCGAATCTTCGTAAGCCCGTCGATGATACGGGCTACTTTCGGACCGAAGATGCGCTCGATATCTTCAAGTTCGATGTCGGTATCCTCCACAACATCATGAAGGAGTGCTGAGATAATGGAAGTTGTGCCCAGCCCGATTTCTTCGACGCATATCTGCGCTACGGCCAGCGGGTGAAAGATGAATGGTTCACCCGATTTCCTCCGCATGTCTTTGTGAGCTTCAAGCGCTATGGTGAAGGCACGCTTGATAAGTTTTGCGTCGCCCTCGTTCAGAATAGGTTTGGCTTTTCTGAGTAATCTCCGGTACCTGCTGATTATTTCTTTCTTCTCCTGCTCGGTATCAATGACCATCATGAGGCACTGCTGTTTGATATGGTTTTGCGCGTACTCAATTCCCGCTCATAATACCCGGTTACGTTCTTAATAATAACATCAAAACCGGACGGAAAACTCCCGAAAAAAGCCTCCATCCCCTCGTTCCCGCGCGCCAGCGCCTTTTCTATTCGGCAATATTCCATAACTTTGCCAACCCTTTTCAGTAGTCCCGGAACGGTCGGGCCTGAGAAACCCAGCGGATGTGGCGAAATTGGTAGACGCACTAGACTTAGGATCTAGCGGGGCAACCCATGGGGGTTCGAGTCCCTCCATCCGCACGCCCGTGCCCCCCGTGCCTAGCAACTTTTGCGTGGCGCCGGGGGTTCTTGATTTAATTTGTAACACTCAAACGAAGTAAAAGTTGGAAATTACACTCGACAAAAAAAGTAACACCGAAGGTCTTATTAAAATTAAGCTAACGGAGGGGGATTATCAACCCCATGTTGAGGAAAAAGTAAGGGATTTCGCCAAAAAAGCGAATATCAAGGGCTTTCGGCCGGGCAAGGTTCCTCCGGGCGTCATCCGTCGCCTCTACGGAAAATCGATTCTCGTCGACGAGATCAATCACCTTCTGGCTCATAAGATTTCCGACTACATCCGGGAGAACAAAATCAGGATTCTGGGCGATCCGCTTCCTAATGACGAGAAGTCGACTGCCATCGACTGGGAAGTGCAAAAGGACTTCGAGTTCGAATACCAGATCGGATTTATCGAAGACTTTAATTATGATCTTTCCAACAAGGTCAAAATCAAATCATACAAGATCGAAGTAACCGACAAGGACGTTACGCAAACGATCGAAAACATGCGGCTCCGGCACGGTACTGAAACCCACCCTGAGACCAGCGAAGAAGTCGACACCCTGCGGGGTACCCTCGAAAAAACCGATACCGACTTCCGCGACGAACATGTGGCCATCACCATCGAGGAAGTAGATAAAAAGGAGCGGAAAAAATTCATCGGCGTTTCAGCCGGCAGCGTGATCGAATTTGATATCGACAAAGCGTTCCCCGGGGAAAATAAGGGTCGGTACCTGGGTTATGACGAAAACGACAAGGTCACCGGCACCGTAAGCTACACTGTGGAGACTGTCTCCCGTCAAACCCCCGCGCCGATCGATCAGGAGTTATTCGACAAAATTTTCGGCAAGGATGTCGTGAAGGACGAAGAAACGTTCCGGACGCGCATCAAAGAATCGCTCACCGAAGAGTACCAGCGCGAAGCAAAGCATTTCACGAATCACCTCATCGAAGACTACTACGTCGAGAACACTAAGATCGATCTCCCTGACGGATTCCTGAAGACCTGGCTCAAGAGGTCGGCACCCGATGTAACGGATGAACTACTGGAGCGCGAGTTCAAGGCGTATCGCCGACAACTCCTTTGGGACCTCATCAAGAATCGCATCGCAGAAGATAACGGCATCAAGGTCGAAGAAACAGAAGTACTGGACCGGACGAAGCAACTCCTCGCGTCACAGTTCGGAGGACAAGCCATCATCGAACAGTTGGGCGACCGCATGGACGCTATTGCAATGAACTACCTGACGAACAACGAGGGCGAAAACTACAGGCGCATTTCACGACAGTTGTTTGAGGAAAAGGTGTTGAACCTGATCACGGAGAAAGTCACCATTTCCGAGAAAGGTGTGAGCATCGATGAATTCTCAAAATTGGTGCGAGAACACACGCACTGAGACAGTGTGAGTGTGAGAGCGAGAGTACAATATTTCGGAAGCTAACCCGTCTGTTAGCCTAAAGACGCGAACTGGTCCCCTAAACCTTTTTTCACATTTTCTGGTTTAACGGAAAGTTGGATTTTAGGTGAGGGATACCTATGATTGTCGGGGACTTCCCCTTTAATTCACCCCTAAAAGCAGTTTTATTTACTCGTACCTATGAAGCAAAAAGATGAATTCAGCAAGTATGCTGTTCACCACCTGGGAATGAGCAGCGCGAGTCTCGAGCGGTATCAGCGATTCATGTTGGAAAATGCCGGCATATGGAATTTTACGCCAAACGTCATTGAAGAACGGCAAATGCGTGCCACCGTCATTGACGTATTCTCACGCTTGATGGCCGATCGTATCGTGTTCCTCGGAACTCCGGTCGACGATTACATCGCCAACGTCATTACCGCCCAGCTGCTATTCCTTGAATCCGCCGATCCGAAGAAGGATGTCGTGATGTATATCAACAGTCCCGGTGGGGCCGTATATGCTGGTCTTGGCATCTATGATACCATGCAGTACATCAACCCCGATGTGGCTACTATCTGTACCGGCCTGGCGGCCTCTATGAGCGCTGTCCTCCTTGCAGCCGGTACCACTAAGAAGCGTTCCGCCCTTCCCCATGCACGGGTAATGATCCACCAGCCGATGAGCGGAATGCAGGGCCAGGCGTCTGATATGGAGATTTCCCTGCGGCAGACCCTGGAAGTGAAAAAGGACCTTTACACGATTTTGTCCAAACACACGAACCAGAAGTACGAAAAAATAGAAAAAGATTCCGACCGGGATTACTGGATGAGGGCGTCTGAGGCCAAGGAATACGGGATTATTGACGAGGTTCTCGAACCGAAGCAATAGGGGGCCACTTGGGCTCCGAACCAGAACGGCCGAAAATTCGTACATTTGCTGGCAAGGACGCTCTAGAAAACACACTTTATGGCTGAAGTAACCTGCTCTTTTTGCGGTCGCAACAAAAAGGACGTGGACCTGATGATTTCGGGCATTCACGCCCATATCTGCGATAAGTGTGTCACACAGGCGAGCCAAATTCTCCAGGAGGAGAAGAAAAGCAAGAACGAAACCGCCCTTTCGCCCAATTTCAAGCTCCTTAAACCCCGTGAAATCAAGCAATTCCTGGACGAATACGTAATCGGCCAGGATGAGGCCAAAAAGGTAATTTCCGTTGCAGTATACAGCCACTACAAGCGGCTTATGCAGCGGAAGGGCGAAAACGACGTCATCATAGAGAAGTCGAATATCATCATGGTTGGCGACACAGGTACGGGGAAAACTTACCTCGCCCGTACCCTGGCCCGCCTCCTGCAGGTACCCTTCTGTATCGCGGATGCTACCGTGCTCACCGAAGCGGGATACGTTGGAGAAGACGTTGAAAGCATATTGACCCGCCTGCTCCAGGCTGCCGACTACAACGTAGAGGCAGCGGAACGCGGCATTGTATACATCGACGAGATCGATAAGATCGCACGCAAGTCCGATAATCCATCCATTACCCGCGACGTAAGCGGCGAAGGTGTACAGCAAGCGTTGCTGAAACTGCTGGAAGGGACATCCGTAAACGTTCCCCCGCAAGGTGGACGCAAGCACCCGGATCAGAAAATGATCTCGGTCAACACGGAAAACATCCTCTTCATCTGCGGCGGTGCCTTCGAGGGCATTTCGCGAATCATCGCCAACCGCCTGAACACGCGACCTCTCGGGTTTGCCACCGCACAGGATGGATACCATCACGCCATGCTGGACAAGGACAACTTGCTACGGTATGTTTCTGCTCAGGACCTGAAGACATTCGGCCTCATCCCCGAACTCATCGGACGGCTTCCCGTGGTGTCTTACCTCAACCCGCTCGACAAGGAAGCGCTGCGCCGCATCCTCACCGAACCGAGAAACGCACTCATCAAACAGTACAAGAAGCTGTTTGAGATGGAGAACATCGAGATCGAGTTCAAGGAAGGCGCGATCGATTTTATTGTCGAGAAGGCAATCGAATTCAAACTCGGCGCGCGGGGTCTCCGCAGCATCTGCGAGGCAATCATTACCGACGCCATGTTCGAGTTGCCGTCTGAGCGTTCCACCGACCGCCTCGTCATCAACCGCGCGTACGCGGAAGAAAAGTTCAGCAAGTCGCAATACAGCAAGCTGAAGGTTGCTTAAACATCCTACGCACGCAGATAGCGTACCATCAATCGCGCAGCATTTTCAGACGCAGAATCTCCGGCATCAAGGAGACGGACTACTTCCTCGTACCCTTCGAGAACTTTGTTACGTCTTTCGCCCTGCAAAAGGCGCTCAAGTTCCGCGGCAGTGTCGGAGGGGTTTGCATCACCCTGAATCAGTTCGCGTACGACCTCGCGCCCGGCGATTAGATTTACCAGCGAAATGTGAGAAACTTTCACAACGAGGCGAGCAAGAAAATACGAAAGTGGACTTGCCTTGTAAACGACCACCTGTGGAACACGAAAGAGTGCCGTTTCCAGTGTTGCCGTGCCTGACGTGACAATGGCGGCGGCAGCATGCTGCAGCAAGTCGTAGGTCTTGTTGTACACAAACTTCACGTTGCCCATCGACCGGAGTTCGCCGTAGAGCGAAGAGTCCAGATTATCGACCGCGGCCACTGCATATTGATAGGAAGGATTTCGGCGAACAACTTCCTCCATAATAGGAATGATTCGCTGAAGTTCCTGCTTACGGCTACCGGGCAAGAGCGCGACGATGGGTTTGTCGTTTGTGAGTCCTTCCCGTTCCCTGAATTGATCATCGGGAGTATGCGCACGCACCGCGTCGAGCACGGGGTTGCCGACGTAGTCGACCTCCCAATGGAATTTCCTGTAAAAATCTTTTTCGAAAGGCAGGATCACGAACATGCGATCGACATTGGCTTTCAGTTCCCACACCCGTCGCTGATACCATGCCCAGACTTTGGGAGGTATGTAGTAGAAAATTTTCAGTCCTCGTGATCGTCCGTACTTAGCGATGCGTCGATTGAAGCCGCCGTAATCGATCAGGATCACTACATCCGGATTGAACTGATCAATGTCGTCTTTGCACTTCCGGATGTAACGGGAGATCTTCCGCAGATTTCCGAGAAGTTCTGCGAGTCCCATGAACGCCATGTCGGCATAGTGAACAACAACATCAACGCCGGCATCCTTCATGTACTCACCACCAAAACCGCGAAACGTGCCTTGAGGATCTTCCTTTCTGAGGGCACGCACGAGATTGCCTCCGTGAAGGTCGCCTGATCGTTCACCAGCTACGATGTAGTACTTCATTGCCGTGCCTGGGGGTGTGCGCCTCCAAAGTACTCCACGTAGTTTCGGGGAGTCTCATACAACCTGACGGCGTGTAGTTTTCCGTAGGCCGTAATTTCTGGGAGGTGGCGCTCAAGGATGTTCCAGATCTCGATTACCAGGTTCTCACAACTCGCGAGCTTTCCCTTCATGAAATCAACGTCGAGGTTCAGGTTCTTATGGTCGAGCTTGTCGGTGACTTCTCTCCGGATCATGGTGCTCAGCTTCTTCAAATCGACAACAAATCCGGTTTCGGGATCAGGCATGCCCTTGATGGTGACGATGAGCTCAAAATTGTGGCCGTGCCAGTTTTCATTCGCACACGGTCCGAATACCTCCCTGTTCTTTTCAGGCGACCAGGAAGGATTGTACAATTTGTGGGCAGCGTTGAAATGTTCCTTGCGACTTACGTAAAGCACCTACCACTTTTTTATGCGTTCGCAAATATACGAGATAGCTCGGGATTTGAGCGTGACGGGTGAATCGAGCAGAGGCAGATGCAGGGGCGTCAACGTACGATGACGATCCTTTTCCGTATGGTCGAGTTCCTGGTTACGACGTCCAGGAAGTAAACGCCGCTGGTGAAGTTACTTGTGGGAATGATCATGCGGTCTTCGACTGCCGTACCAGAAAATACGACCTGTCCCATCGTGTTGATGATGGTTACGCTGGCAGGCAGTTGAACGGAAGGAACCTCTACGTTCAGTCCCGTAGTCGGAGTGGCCGGATTGGGATACACCCTGGTTTCTGACACCGCGACTTCCGGTTCCTCAGCAGCAGTTATGACGAAGGGTGGAGAAGGTTGATTGCATGCACCCGTCTTGATGACTACTACATAATTGCCGGGCTCACCTCCATACGCATATGAGCGTGCAGTTTCAGATTCAAGCAGCTGACCATTCTTGAACCACTGGTAGGCTTCTGCGGTAAGTTTACTGAACAACTTTTCATTGGCGATGATCACCGCGTTCTCAGGAAGATCGTTAGCGATTATAGAGACATCCCGTGTGTAGCTGACTTCCTGATTACCATCGCTCACGGTAAGCGTGACGCTGTAGGTTCCAGTATTGTTGTAGACGTGGAACGGATTCTGGGCAGTAGAAGTATTGTTACCTGAAGCCGGGTCACCAAAGTTCCACGACCAGGAAACAACATCTCCATCACTGGCATCGGTGAATTCCGTAAGCGAGCCTTCACAATTGTACTTGAATGTAAAATCAGCAAACAACGCTTCTCCACACGCACCGGGCGTCCAGTTGTCAGCGTTGGTAAGCGTACTGTTCGCTCCGGCACTTATTACAACGTCACCATTCACGTCGACACGCGTGACATCCAGAAAATCAAAGCAACGTTTGAAGCGACCATCGAAACTGAGGATCGCCGAACCTGCTCCGGTGGAACTCAGGGTAATCCGGTTACCCGAATTCGCATTGAATTCTATGGCGCTCGACAGGTTTTGCGTCGTGCCATCACCAATCGAAATAGAAGCACCCGGCTGTGCCCTGAAGGCGCCGAACGCGTTATTGCCCAGCAGCGTCACCGATCCGGCAACCGACAAGTCAGCGATGTTAGCCCCGCCGGAGATCGTTGTGTTAGCACCGGTTACGTTCACTTTTCCGTCGAAGTCGACTCCACTCCAGTTGATCGACACCGCACCGGAATTTGCCAGGTTGACTACAGATCCCGCCGAGGTTAACGTAAGCGTGGCACCGTTCAACGTTGAGGAAGTGAGACCAGAAACGGTGGAGTTCATTATGTCGAGGGTTTTGGGCCCTGCGCCCGTTGCGTTCAACACGCCGACATTCATTGTCGTGTTTCGTGCGACAAGTCCGCCGCGCTGCACATTGATCGTTCCGACGTTAATCGTTCCGCTCGCTGTCCAGGTCGCATCGTTGGCACTGTTAATCAAAATTGTGGCATTCGAAAGATTGCTGTTGGCCAGACTCAGTTGGTTCTGCGCGGAACCCGAACCGATCAGTTCAATTGTTCCTGCCGTGGAAACAGAAAAACCCGAGGAAGACACTACGAAGTTTCCATCCACTTCAAGTGTATGGCTGTTCAGCGAAAGGGATGCCGCCGTCTTTGCAAGCCAGGTAAGAGAAGCGCATGCGGCGTCGGCCGTAAGCGCAATGCTTTGGTTCGCGGCGGAGAACGAATTCTCATCGATCACCACCCGGCTATTGGCATCAGGGACCTGGTTTGCCGGTGCCCCGCCGGAGCTCAGCGACCACTTCGTTGGATCGTTCCAGTTGCCGGAGTTTCCGACCCAGTAATACGCCGTTTTAGGATCGTTGATGGGTGTGAACGTGAGAATCAGAGAGTAGTCCTGCTTCCCGTTCACCAACGTGCCCTTATGCTTAACCTCAAGCGTGTATGCACGCGGTTCGGGCTGATCGAATTCGATTTTTTCAACATTGTCGCGCGAGTTATTACCTCTTACAGCGGGGCTGGTTGGATTCGCCGGATTCAATGTCCACGGCAATACTTCATTGCCACCCGAGTCGAAAATCCGGATGTCGAGATCATTCACCAGCATACGCGTCGTAGGGTCAAGCTGCGGCGCCACGGGTGTTCCGGGGGGATCAGTCCAAACGATAGTTGCCGTGACTTTGGTGTTGGCTTGTGGCTCAAAGGTGAACGTAAACACGTCGTTGTTGTTCAGGGTATTTTCCAGAATCACGGTACTTTCCTGATCCTGCGCCAGCAACACTTCAGCGGCAGCGCCCACATCGAGGAGGCCCCAACCAAATTGATAATCTGGGCCGGGGTTAAGTCCAGCCTCGCGTGCGGTATGAATGGCCAACGCCTTTAGTGTCGCCGCTTTCATATAGTTGCCAGCGTGTAGGTCGCTGTAAAGTTCCTGCAACAAAGCCAGCGAACCGGTCGCATTTGGGGCCGCCATGGATGTACCCTGGGCAAAGCTGTAGGTATCCTGCCCGGACGAGGTCACACCGGTAGAAAAGATCGAGACACCAGCAGCAACCAGGTCAGGTTTGATCCGACCGTCGTCTGTTGGACCCCAACTACTGAACGGGGACATTACCACACTGGATGGGCCGGTGTAGTTGGTAACTTTGAGAACGGCGCCAACCGTGATGTTGTTTTTTGCAGAACCTTCGGGACCGATACTGTCAAATCCTGTTCCGCCATTTCCGTCGGCCGGAGCAGGATGCGTTCCATCGCCCGTGTCTGACCTATCGTTACCCGCCGCCCACACAATGGTGTAGTATGGCGCGTTGAATGCAATCAAGTCAATGGTTCGCGACTTGCTTGTGTAAAAACCAAAACGATAATCTTCCAGCGTACTGATAGAGCTGTTTCCAGCCCATGACCAACCATTATCGCCCTGAACGTAACCCAACACAATGCCATAAGAGTGGTTGGAGAACAACAGCGACGTCTGATCAGGTTTAGCCAAGGCAGCCATTTCTGCCTCATCGCTCAGAAAATCCCATGCGGACAATGATGCTTTCGGCGCCATGCCTTTGGCAGCTGCGTTGAGGCCAGCCGCCGCGAGAGTACCCGCGACGTGAGTGGAGTGGTCCGATAATTCCAGGCTCTGATTCGCGATTATCCGGTTTGAAAATTCGGCATGATCCTTAATCCGACCAGAATCCCACATCCCAATGACAATGCCCTCCCCTTCCAGGTTAAGTCCTAATGGTCCTCCCGCTCTTAATTCATTTACACCCGTAGTGATCGCAGCACCAGCATTAAAGGTTGTGATATAAATCGGGAGACCTGACAGGTCGTCAACGCCTACCATGAATACATCATTGCCTTTTGCATCGCGAAACTGCATAGGCAGGTTGTGAGCAGCCGCGTATTCCCGAGCCTTTTCCAGTTGGCTAAGCTGGTAGTCGCGGCGTTCGGCAGCAAGTTCCGTGAGTACACGCTGCGCGTGCTGAGCCTTTGCACAAAACGTTGTCAGCAACATCGCGGCCAACCCCAATGCTCCCCATCTGAAAACTGTTGCCTTCATGCCGTCGCCTCGTGAACTACTTTTTATAAATGAATTTGTATTTGCCGAACGTCCCAACCGATACATTCAATTCAAGCTCCATCGTGAGGATACCGGACTCAGGATCGAACACACCCGAGCCTACAGGGGTTACCCTCAGCGCGCCCTGTTCTTCGTCTACATAGACTATGTCATGATCCGTAATGGTTACCTCCCGGGGGCAGGCATCAAGTCGCAGCTTTAGCGTTGATCCTTCTATAAACCAGAAATCGGAAATGATAATGCCTTTCGGGTCGTTGGGATCAATGGAAATGGTTACTGGCTCTGTAATTGTCGGTTGGTCAGTTTCTCCTTCTTCAACAAGGAGGTCGTAGGTTTCCGTGACACTGCCGTTCTGATCTGTGACAATAAAGCCTCGGTCAAGCGGGCAGTCGTCGTCGATGATCTTTACGGTGGTAGTGGCGTTCAGCCGGTCGGGTCCGGGGAATCCGATGGTATAGTTGGAGTTACTAACAGAAATGATTGTAAGTTCTACGATCTTTTCACCATCCATGAATGGATTGTCTTCCGGCTCAAAAATGATTGCTCCGGAATTTTCACCTCCGGGAATGGTAAGTGTCCCTTCATTCTCGATAGTATAAAGGTCAACCGCAGCGTCATTGGGTTTGACGGTGTACTGAATCGTAACAGGTCCGAGTGGTCTGACCCCACCAATATTTACAATTATCGGTACTTCCCCTTCCTCCTCACGGACATTCATCTCACGTTGCTCGAAATGCACGAACTCAGGTCCCTCATATGCCGGCGGCTCGTACGTCTCACATGACGCTACGATCAGCACGAACGCCAGGATTCCCGCTTTACACCACTTCGATATCGCTCTGTCAATTTTCATCGTAACCAGGATTCTGAACCATGTTTGCATTTCCAGAAAATTCTGCCTGAGGTATCGGCAAGGTGAATCGATAATCATCCGCCTCGAGTTCACATTGCGTAGCAGAACAATCGGACCCGCGCACAATAGGAAGTCTCCTCCTCTTAAGGTCATGCCAGCGATGCCCTTCAAATGCCAATTCTCTCCGGCGCTCTATCATAATTGCATTCATCAGCGCAGCGCCTGACTCATTGCCGTCTGTCGCAGGATTAAACGTTGCAATACGGGCCACGCGAACAGCGTTCAAGTCGTTGCGCGCCGCCGTCTGATCCTGTAATTCGAAATTGGCCTCCGCACGGATCAGGTACATTTCGGACAGGCGCAGGATTTTGATGTCAGCCAACCCGTCGATGGGAGGACGTTGATCCAGGGGATAATCCAGGGGTGCACCGCGATACTTGGTGACAACGTTGTCCGGATCACCAGGCTGACGTATTCCAATAAACGACTTGAGACGGACGTCATTTACCGGATCATAAGTGTCAATCAGATCCTGCGTGGGGTTAAACGAGACAATGTCGTTGCTCTGGCTCCAGTAGTTCTGCCCGATTGCCGCATTGTTTTGTAGCATCACCAGCTTGAAGATCACTTCGTTGTTCAACTCGGCTGTCGTCCAGATGTTCCTGTAGAGATCGCCAGTTGCCAATGTCCACGCACCTGAACTGATAACCTCCGTTGCGTACTGTTTGGCTGCTGCCCAATCCTGCCTGTAAAGCGACACTCTTGCAAGCAGCGCTGTAGCCACCAGCGGCGTAGCGCGGTACGGACCAATTCCGGTCTCGACCATAAGATCGCGCGCGTTAAGCAGATCCTGAGTGACCTGATCATATACCATAGCCACTGTATTGCGCGCCGGTTGGCCAATCATCGATTGCGTCATGACGGGCACGCCGAGATGACTTGCATCCGGAGTTGCGTCATACGGCTGCGCAAAGTAGCGTACGAGGTCAAAGTGCGCGAGAGCGCGAATGAAGAGTGCCTGGCCCTTGATGGAGTTCTTCGCAGATTGCGATCCTTCCACCGCATCTATTTTTCCGATGACGATGTTCGCGCGATTGATGACGGAGTACAACTGCGTCCACAATGCCAGGGGCTCGCCCGTGCTCGCGTTAAAAGTGTAGCTGTGCATCTGCACGCCTTCTCCGAGATTTTCAGAAGAACGTCGCAGGTCATCCGACATGCGATCGGCCACAACGATGTAGGCGCCACCGTAATACGCTCCTGATGTCAGACCACTGTAACATCCATTGAGGGCCTGACGGAAATCGTCGAGACTTACCAAAGCGTTCTCATCGGTAAGGTCGTCGGTCGGTGTCAGTTCCAGAAAATCTTCGCAGGAACTCAGCCCGATTACAAGGCAAATGGCAAACGCCCAAATGTTTTTCATCCCTGCCATATCATTAAAATCCTATATCAATACCACCTGTGAAAACCCGAGGCACAGGGTATTGCGATAACGAAACACTTCCTGCGTCTTCGGGGTCGAAACCTGAATACTCCGTAAACGTGTACAGATTCTGAGCCTGGAAGTAGATCTTCACCGACTTAAGCTTCGTTCGTGTGATCAGCTTTTGCGGGAGGAAGTACGCCAGGCTAACGTTCCTTAAACGGACGAAAGATGCGTCCTCCAAATCCTGACTGGAGAACTCGCGTTGCGCCGTCACGCGCGGCACATTCGTAATGTCCCCCGGATTTCGCCAGGCGCGCAATTGCTCAACCGATTGATTGAACTGCCCGAAGTTGAGCGGATTGTTATTGAAGAACCGCTGGTTGTTCAGCAGTACATTGCCATGCTGGAACGAAAAGAACACCGACAATTCAATACCCCTGTACGTAAAGGTGTTCGTCAACCCTCCAAATCTTGGCGGGTCCCAGGTTCCGAATTTTGCTACCGCGTCATCCGCATTGTAAACGTTGGTGATGTTGCCATTCTTGTCGCGATACAGGGGGTCTCCGTTCGCAGGATTTACACCGGCCCATTCAACCATGGCAAACGAGCCAAGGGGAAGGCCTTCGCGAAATCCTGTCTCACGAGTGGCATCGGTTTCAAAGTCCAGCTTTACTATCTCGTTATCATTGAACGTGACGTTTATGTCAGTAGACCATGTAAAGTCCCTCCTGACAATGTTGCGTGTGTGGAGGCTAACTTCAACACCACGGTTCCTCATGTCACCTGCGTTGAGGTTAAGAGTTGTAAAACCTGATGTACGCGACAATGGCGTGTCGATGAACATCTCCGTGGTAAGCTTATTGTAAAAGTCGATCGTACCGCTAATTCGCTGGTCGAGCACAGAGAAATCAAGTCCGACGTCAAACGTCGCTGTTTGCTCCCACTGCAGGTCGGGGTTGGCCGGCTGCACCGGGGCGATGCCCTGCTGACCTGCATAACTAAATCCAGAGCCGTAGAGCGCAAGCGACTGGAAGTCGCCAATGCCAGTTTGTCGGCCTTGTGTACCATAACTGGCGCGGAGCTTGAGATCGTTGATAAACGGAAACTGGGATATGAAATCCTCAACCATGAGATTCCAGCTTGCTCCGACGGAATAGAAGTTGGCGTACCGCTTGTTCTTTCCGAAGCGTGAGGAACCGTCGCGGCGCACATTGAAGCTCACCGTGAACCGGTCTCGAAACGCATAAAGGCCATCAATGAAAAGGGAGAACAGTGCATTATCGGTGTTAAAACCTCCCACCTCCGCGATGAAATTGTTGGTCGGCGTTCCCTGTGTAATCGCGGCAGCTGAACCCAGTTTGTCGTTTAGGCCGTAACCATTGAAGCTAAAGCCGCCAGTGTTGCCGCGCGTAATTTCCTGTCCCAGGAGGAGGCGAAGGTTGTGATCTTGCTTGATATTAAATGCGTATTGCAGCGTAGTTGTGCCGACAATAGAAGCGAACCGGTTGTAGCCGCGGGTAAGCACGCCTTGCTCGCCATTTATACCCGATTGATTTGGAGCACCCGCATTAATGCGGAAGTCATCCAACGTTTCGCTGAAGTCGATACCCCAATTTGTCTTTGCGACAAGTCCGGGAATAATTTCATACCTCAGGTAAGCGCCGGAAACGATCTTGAGTTGTTCCAGGCGGTTGTAGCTTTGCTCCATCTGTTCGACAAGGTTGAAACCCGTCGGGCCATCTTCGAATTCCCCGGTATTGGGATCCTTTACACGTGTATAAGGATTGGCAATGAACGCGTAAAGCACCGGGTTGTTTACGTTGTTGCCTGTTTCCGTCGGGAGGAAATTTGTTTTGGTATATCCGATTGAGTTGCTGATACCAAAACTGAACTTCTCTGTCGCGTAGTGATCAAAATTGAAACGCAACGAATAGCGTTGCAGATCGGACTCTTTGATAATACCTTCCTCCGTGCGATAGTTTGCGCTGAGGTAAAAATTTGAACGATCAGTGCCTCCGGAAGCACTGATCTCGTGGCTCTGGGTGATGCCGTTTCTGAAAAAGACGTCGGTCCAATCAGTATTGATCCGGGCGAGTTCTGCAATCTGCTGTTCCTTTTCAGATGAAGAAAGACTTCCATCCTGTAGTATTCGTCCCACTTCACCCTGGTAAAGTCCAAATTCGGCCATCAGCCGCTCGAACTGGATCTTTTGGGCGGTGTTCATCATATCAAACTTCGCATTGGTGCGCGTGGTGATTCCATACTGGGCGTTGTAGTGCATGCTAATTCCCTCCCGCCCACGCTTGGTCGTGATTACAATCACCCCATTGGCGCCACGCGTTCCATAAAGTGAGGATGAGGACGCATCCTTAAGAATATTAATTGACTCAATGTCATTCGCATTCAATGCCGCAAAATCACCCGCCGAAATCGGAACACCGTCCATAATATAAAGCGGTGTGTTACTCGCCACAGAGCTGAGTCCACGAATGCGCACAAAGGCTGGTGTTCCGGGTTGACCGGAATTCGCAGTCACCATCACTCCAGCTGCGCGACCTTGTAGCATTTGATCCAGCGTTGCCACTGGTACATTCTCTATTAAGTCAGATCCGACCTGCGCAACCGAGCCTGTGTATTTCCTTTTATCCTGTGGATCGCCGTAGCCGGTAACAACTACTTCCTCCAATTGCCGTGTATCCACCGCGAGTTGAACATCTACGACGTTGCCCGGACCAATCTCGAGAGCCTGTGTAATGAATCCCACAAACGAGAATACCAGAACTCCTCCCTCCTGCGGTACCAGAATCGAATATCTTCCGTTGACGTCGGTGATAGATCCTATTGACGTTCCCTGAAGCAAAACGTTGACGCCGGGTAAAGGACTGCCATCCTCCTGCGAAGTGACCGTTCCCGTCACGGTGCGTTGCTGCGCCTGGAGAACAATCGAAAGGAGAGAGAATATTATGGTGGGAAACAGCGGTAGAATTCTCCTCATACGGTCCGGTTTGATGGCATCATCGACGGTAAAATATCGCCAAAAAAGCCCTGAATGCAATCTACCCTACAAACAAAATTACCCTAAAGTTGCCGCAAACGCGTTAGGGCAATATCCTGAACTCAATGCGCCGATTAAGCTGCCTGCCTTCCTCGGTCGCATTATCACCAACCGGACGGTCCGGTCCATAGCCTTTCGTCTTAAGGCGTGCAGGGTCTACGCCGTTGTCAGAAAGGTACGTGAATACCGCTTGCGCTCTCCGCTCAGACAACTGTCGATTATACGGATCTGACCCGACGTTGTCTGTATGTCCACCAATCTCCACGCGAATTTCCGGATTGTCCTGGAGAAAACGGATCACCTTGTGAAGCTCGGTCCTGGACTTTTCCTTCAGGTCATAGCGGTCAGTATCAAAAAACACGTTTTTCAACACTGACACGGATCCTGCTTCAGCCCGGTCAAGTTGAACATTCAGCAGAATGGGTTCGAAATCCTCAACATCCGAATAGTTGAAATTCAAACTTTGAAACAGGTATCCTTTCTTACTTACATACAGCGCATACTCGGAGCCCTGCGTGAGGACGATGAGGTATTCTCCCGTCACGCTATCTGAAACAACGACAGACTCACGCTGATTGGTATTGATGTCCACCAATTCTATGTCGGCCGCCAGGGGCTTTCCCGTCTGGCGGTCCGTGACAATGCCCGTCACATAGTTGCTGCGGAACCGGAGCCGAGCCTCTTCGGGGATTGTAATCTCCATGATCCGGCTCGATGCGCCGGCGTCTTCCTGAACATAATACCCTTTCGTTCCGTCAGCGGTTATGTACAAGGAGAACTGGTCCTCATGATCATTAATAGGAGCTTCCAGATTTTTTGGTTCCGACCAACCGCCAGCAGTTTTTTCAACGTAATAGATATCGTATCCGCCATAACCCGGCAGACCATTTGTCGCAAAGTAAAGTGTTCTGTTGTTGGCATGAATGAAGGGTGATATCTCATCGAATGCCGTGTTAATGCTCTTGCCCGCGTTAACGGCTTTCGTCCATTGGTTGTTCTCATCAAGATGCGACACCCAAATGTCACGACGTCCGTAACCTCCTGATCGGTCCGAGACGAAATACAACGTCCGGCCATCCGCAGAAAGCGAAGGTTGTGATTCCCAGTCTGATGAGTTCACGTTAGGTCCAAGATTCTGGGGCTTACTCCACGTGTCTCCTACTTTTTCACTTTGAAACAAATCACAGCTTCCGTATCCCGGTCGTCCAAGGCATGAGGTAAAGATTAACTTCCGACCATCGGCGGAAATGGTGCACGTTCCTTCATTCCATTGCGAATTGATGTTATCAGAGATTGACACAGGAGCCTGCCATCTTCCCTGAGCATCCTTTCGCGATACGACAAGGTCTTCATCGTCGTCGCCTGAAGTCCCCAAACGTCGCGTGAAGATCAATTCCTGTTGGTCGGCCGTAAGTACAGGGAAATACTGTAGCGGAAAGGCGTTGACGGTATCACTCAGTTGCCGCTGTTTGAAATTTAGTTTTGCAGGACGTGCCGATGATGCAAACTCAACGCTCTTCAGCAACGTCATCGCTCGGTTCACCTTTTGTTGGTTACGCTTCTCTACGGCAATAAACTTGCGAAGCATTTCCCCCGCCTTTGCGTAGTTGCCGGTAGCCAGGTACGCCTCGCCAAGATCGAACCAATACACCTTTTGGCGGTTTGGGTCTTGCGTAAGCGACAAGCCTTTTTCGAAGTCGGCAATAGCGCGATTGTATTCCTTTCGAGTGAAATAGACTAATCCCCGGCGATAATATGCTTCAGCGAAGTTTTTGTCCTTTTCAATAGCCTGGTCCAGCAGCCGGATGGCGGTTTCGTGCTGCCCGCGAACACGATAGTTATCCGCCTCCGTGTATAATTCGATGGCCTTCTTCGAACGCGTGCTCAGGGGTTGCTGGGCATAGAGCGAAGAGGCTGCGACCGACACAGCAAAAAGTAGGATGACCGCCCGATTCATTCCTCAAAGCTACTAAAACTGCCAAACAATGTTGCTCACAGGTTGCTCAGGAGCCTCAAACCCAATCATGGCATTGATCAGCCTAAAGGATTCGAACGATAAGACATCCTCCTTTCTTATCACAATTGGCTGGATTTTTCCCGAGTCGATGAGGAATTGGCGTTGCGTTCCCGGAAGAAGCGGATTTGCGGGCGTAAACCATTTATCATTATGGCGGAATGCGATGTTCGCGATAGAGCTGTCGGTAATTTCATCATTCCTGACAATCAGGATATCATCACAGGTACCTCGCGACGCAAACCAGCGTTCGATCGCACTGCGGTCGCGAAATTTGTGAGAATAGGCAATTGAATCATCACGCACGGCAAGAAGGGTTTCAACGCGCCGTGGTGTATACGGAGTCAATTCGACGTTCGTGTTGATCGCATCATACTCGATACGGCATTTCCACCATCCAGATGACGGAACTGTTACCGACTCAAGAAGTCGGGCGAGGTTGTGCGGGTCACGATCAAACAACGATCGAAAGGCGTGATCAACGCGTCGCTGGTGGTATTCCAGGTTATGAAACACACCGTCCTGACACCGTATCGTTTCAATCAACAGGGACATACACCTTGTCTATCGCTTCCTGGTACTCGGCTTCCGGTGCGCTTTGCGTCGTGATACCGCCACCGCTACGGTATATCCAACCATCATCACTTCGTTCGATATACCGGATCATCACACCACTATCGAGGCGTTCGCCGTCGAAATATCCAAATACGCCGGTAAAGTATCCGCGTTCATCTACTTCTGCTTCCCGAATCACTTCCAGCGTACGGGCCTTCGGTGCACCGCTCACCGAACCTGCGGGAAGAAGCGCCACAAGAATTTCTCCGAGACGCGAACGATAGTCGTCTGGCAATCGACCCGCCACTTCCGAACTCACCTGCAAAAGGTTTTTTCCGCTTGTTCTGATTTCCTCGACATATCGAAACCTCGGAACCCTGACGTTTGTCGCAACCTGACTCAAATCATTTCGGATCAGGTCCACGATCGTCACGTGCTCGGCGAGCTCTTTCTTGTCCGACAGGATCCTTTCACGCGCGTTTGGTATGCTCGCGTCTATCGTGCCCTTCATCGGGAAGGATCTGATGATCCCTTCGTCGATCGTAACAAACGTTTCGGGGGAAAAAACGAGGAATAGATTTTTAAACAGGAGCCTATATTTCGCCCGACAGACGTGGAATAACTCGTCCAGCGAACAAGGTAATTCTATTTTCGTTGGTATCGTGAGGTTCGTCAGGTAGGTGTCGCCATAATTCAGATGACGCAGCACTTTATCATATTTTTCCCGATAGACGTGCTCAGGGATTGGATACTTCTGAAGGAAAACGCTTGCAGGAAGAATGGATGGAACCTGTGCCCCTGCGTTTGAAAAGCCGTTAATGTTGTAAAGAATATCGCTGGCATCTACTCTTGAAAGGGCGAGTGCGAGTGGTTTTTTCAATTCAAAGTCCGTCACGAAAAGAAAAGGAACGCTGCGCCTCCCCAGCTCGTTTACGACAGCAATGAATTCAGACACAATTCCGTTACCGGATGTCACGGTATGTTCATGTACTTGTGAATCTGGAGCGAGATACTCCATTCCGGATGTTGTTGAACGTAGCGCACGATCAGGGGCAGCATTTCCCTTTCCCGCGACCATTCCGGCTGAAGGAAAAGCTTACACGATGCATTGACGCGGGCTGCATGCTCTTCCGCCCAATCGAAATCGCTCTTGTTATAAACGATAATCTTTAGTTCATCAGCCTGACCGAACACTGAACGTTCTGGCGCCTTGAATTTCTTCGGCGACAAACACACCCAATCCCACGTACCCGTCAAAGCATAGGCACCTGAAGTTTCAATGTGCGTACGCAAACCTCTTTCCTTCAATTGCGCTGTCAACGCTCCGAGATCATACATCGCCGGCTCGCCACCGGTAACGACGACAATCCGCGTTCCGCTCGCCGCCGCGTTGGAAACCATCTGATCAATACTTACCGCAGGATGTTTGCTGGCATCCCACGATTCCTGCACGTCGCACCATACGCAGCCAACGTCACATCCACCCAGACGTATAAACCATGCCGCCTGTCCCTGATAGTAACCTTCACCCTGGATGGAATAGAATTCCTCCATCAGCGGTAAGGTGTCAGCATCGTTTGCCTTTGATGAAGGCATGATTTCAATATCGTTTGGATAATGCGTCAAGGGCAAACAAACTCAGGGATTCCTCAACTCGGTTGCCCGAAGCGTGTTCAGCAACAATGACGCGATCGTCATAGGCCCAACGCCACCGGGTGTAGGTGTTATGTACGAACACTTCGGCGCCACGTTCTTGAAGTCCACATCGCCAAGTATCGCCCAGCCTTTCGGATATTGCGGACCTTCAACGCGTGTAGTGCCAATGTCAATAACAACGGCACCTTCCTTTACCATGTCGGCCGTAATCAGTCCAGGCTTACCTACAGCGACGAGAAGTATGTCCGCGGCACGCGTGTGGGCGGCCAGGTCCTTCGTGTACTTGTGACAGATCGTGACTGTTGCCCTGCCCATGTGCGTAAGCATCATGCTCAATGGTGCGCCCGCGATACGACTGGCACCCACGACCACCGCATGTTTGCCTTCCGTCTCGATGTTGTAACGACGAAGCAGTTCCATTACACCAAAGGATGTGGCGGGCATGAGCAACGGATTCTTCGATATAATGCTTCCGAAATTCTGATTGGTAAACCCATCAACGTCCTTGTCGGGACGGATCATCTCCGTGATCTTCTCTACAGAAATATGTTCCGGCAAAGGAAGTTGCACGATAAAGCCGTCCACATCGTCATCATTGTTGACATGATCGATGTGCTTCATCAGCTTCTCTTCGCTGATCGTATCAGCAAACCGCATCATGGTGTAGTGAAAGCCTACCGACTTGCATGCTTTAACTTTGTTATCTACATAGGTCTGGCTCGCACCATCGTCGCCAACCAGGATGATAGCCAGGTGGGGGACTTTCTTACCCTGAGCCTTCCGCTCCTCAACCCGGAGCATGATCTCATTCTTGATGTCCGCAGAAATTTTTTTGCCGTCAATCCTGGTGTAGGTAGCAGATGTTACCATAATGCTTATTTACAAATAAATATACTAGTCTATTTTCAGGACAGCCATAAAGGCTTCCTGAGGAATTTCAACATTGCCGACCTGGCGCATGCGCTTCTTACCCTTCTTTTGTTTCTCCAGGAGCTTTCGCTTCCGCGATATGTCACCGCCATAACACTTTGCCAACACATTCTTTCGCAGCGCCTTCACGGTTTCGCGCGCGATAACTTTCTGTCCGATAGCAGCCTGGATTGCAATCTCGAACATCTGTCTGGGGATGAGGTCCTTCAGCTTTTCGCAAAGTTTCCTTCCCCAGTCGTATGCCTTGGAGCGGTGTACGATGGCTGACAATGCATCCACCCTGTCGCCATTTAGCATTACGTCGAGTTTCACCATGTCGGATTCGCGGAAGCCGATGAGGTGATAATCCAGCGATGCATATCCGCGTGAGATCGTCTTCAGCTTGTCGAAGAAGTCGAAGACAATTTCCGACAGCGGCATTTCAAAACTCAGCTCCACTCTGTCAGTAGTGAGGTAATGCTGGTTCTTGAGAATGCCTCGCTTGTCCATACACAGTCCCATGATAGGACCGATGTATTCCGACTTTGTGATGATCTGCGCCAGTATGAATGGTTCTTCAATGTGATCCATCCGCGTAGGGTCGGGCATTTCCGACGGAGCGTTGATAAGCTTAACCGATCCGTCAGTCATCAATGCGCGGAACTGGACCGAAGGCACGGTTGTGATTACCGTCATGCCAAACTCGCGTTCGAGTCGCTCCTGGATGATTTCCATGTGAAGCATGCCGAGGAACCCGCAACGGAACCCAAATCCGAGTGCTGCCGAAGTCTCCGGTTCCCAAACAAGCGACGCGTCGTTGAGCTGAAGTTTCTCCATCGAAGCGCGCAGTTCTTCAAACTCCGACGTGTCGACCGGATAAATACCCGCGAAGACCATGGGCTTCACGTTCTCAAAACCTTTGATGGGCTCACCCGGACGATCAACGTGCGTGATGGTATCTCCGACCTTCACTTCACTTGCGACCTTGATTCCGGAGATCAGATAACCAACATTACCTGCGCTGATCTCATCAACCGGTTGTTGTTGTAATTTGAGTATGCCTATCTCGTCAGCGTCATACACGCGCTTGGTCGCGACGAATTGAACCACATCACGCGTGCGTATAGTACCATTGAACACCCGGAAATAAACCTCCACACCCCGAAAGGAGTTGTACACTGAATCGAAGATCATCGCCTGGAGCGGCGCATTGGGATCGCCCTTTGGGGGCGGGATGCGGTCAACGACTGCATCGAGAATTTCGCGAATGCCAATTCCCTCTTTGGCGCTTGCCGCGATGATGTCCTCGCGTTTACAGCCAATGAGGTCGACAATCTGCTCCGCCACGGCGTCGGGGTTAGCGTGGGGCAGGTCGATCTTGTTCATGACCGGAATAATTTCCAGGTCGTGCTCCAACGCCAGGTACAGGTTGGAGATGGTCTGTGCCTCGATGCCCTGACTGGCATCGACAATCAGGAGGGCGCCCTCGCATGCGGCAATGGCACGGGACACTTCATAGGAAAAGTCCACGTGACCGGGGGTGTCGATAAGGTTGAGGATGTAGGTCTTGTCGTCGCGTCGATAGTTCATCTGGATCGCGTGGGCCTTGATGGTAATCCCCTTTTCGCGTTCCAGATCCATATTGTCGAGCACCTGGTCCTGCATTTCGCGCGCGCTGAGCGTGCCAGTATATTCCAGCAGGCGGTCTGCCAGCGTACTCTTGCCGTGGTCGATGTGGGCGATAATGCAGAAATTGCGGATGTTTTCCATACCCCGTCCTACTCCTCAGGATTTAAGAACTGCAAAAGTAGATATTATTTGCCGATCATGAGGGGATGAAATAGCCCATTTTGGACCGTTCTCTAAGGATTTTTGGGCAGAATTCCGCGCTTATAAACAACCCCGTTCTTCATGACGAAGACGACCTGTTCCAGGACGCGGATATTGTCCAGCGGGTTGCCATTGACGGCTATGATGTCGGCATATTTTCCGGGTTCGAGGGTTCCGAGGTCGTCCGCCACTCCCAGGATCGTGGCGTTAGTGATGGTCGCCGAACGGATCGCTTCGGCGGGCGGCATGCCGGCTTCTACCATATAGCCAAACTCCTTCGCGTTTTGACCGTGGGGACCAACCCCGCTGTCCGTGCCAAACGCAATCTTTACCCCACGCTTGTATGCCCGCGCAAAGGTTCGCTGAATCCGTGGTCCAACTTCGAGCGCCTTGGGCACCACCAACGGATGGAAGTATCCTTCTTCCTTAGCCTTTTCGGCAACAAACTGTCCCGCCGATATTGTCGGCACATAGTAGGTTCCTTTTTGCACCATAAGGTCCATGATGTCGTCAGTCATCATGGTGCCGTGTTCAATAGTAGTGACCCCCGCACGCACTGCGCGTCGCATTCCCTCGGCGCCATGGGCATGTGCAGCGACATGCATGCCGTAATCGCGAGCCGTCTCCACGATGGCCTGGAGTTCAGCATCCGTAAACTGGGGACCCGATCCATCCTTTGCCAGGCTAAGTACTCCTCCTGTGGCCGTGATCTTAATTAAGTCTGCGCCATCCTTGTACCGCTGACGAACCGCCTTCCTTGCATCATCGGGACCGTTAATCACACCTTGTGCAGGTCCGGGGTCGCCCATCAAGTCCTTCCGAAAGGCGTTGGTTGGATCTGCATGTCCACCTGTGGTCGCAATGGATTTACCGGCAGAAAATATGCGCGGGCCTTCAATCAGTCCGCGGTTGATGGCATTGCGAAGGGCAGTGTTGACGCCTGATCCTCCCAGATCACGTACGGTGGTGAAACCTGCAAGCAAGGTTCTTTTGGCAAACAACGCTGATTGGAAGGCAACGTCCTCAGGATTGAGTGTGAATATGTCCAGTTCGTCGTCTTCATGCGTTTCGCCTTCGAGGTGAACATGCATGTCGATGAGACCAGGAAGAACGGTCAGACTTTTCAGATCGATAACGCTGTCGCCGGACGAAGGCGACACATACCCGCGTTCAACAGCTGCAATGGAATCGCCCTGAACGACGATCGTTCTCTCCGGCAGCAGTCTCCCCGCTTTAACGTCGTATAGGTTACCGCAGTGAAGCAACGTGCGCTGTGCAGTTGCGGAGTACCCTCCGAAGAAAAGTAAAAGGAAGCACGCAAGTCGGATCATTTAGTCAGGTATTTCTTGGTTTCTGCTTCGAGCTGTTGCTTTTCGCTGTCGTCCATCTCGCGTGCTTTCACATTCAGCATCAGATCAAACAATACTTCTTTCCGGTAGCCAAGTTTTTCTGCTATGGTCGAACAAAACAGGAGTTCTTCGCGATACATTTTCTCGTCGATCTTCATGAGCTGAATGAGGTGGAAAAGGAAGTCGAACTTTTCCGAGTCGCTCAGGTTGGCGGGGACCACAATGTCATGCCTGCGATTCACGATTTCTTCCAATTCATTGGCCGGCACACCATTAGCCAGCCCGATGTTAATGATGTAACTCTTTTCCCGGTCGGCTATCGTCCCATCGATAGCCGCCAGGCTCACCAACAACTTTATCTTCTCTATTGCAGTCATAGCCTTTTTTTGCACCTCGGAAATTGTAAAATCCCCGCTGATATTCCAACAGATGAACTCACACACGGGCCGTTTGTTGTATTGAATAGTGCCGGCGTGTTCGGCAAAACCATAATTTTGGCAATGAACTTCCTGGCCCATCTGTATCTTTCCGGCAACGATCCCGAGATCATGGTGGGCAATTTTATTGGCGATTTTGTGAAGGGAAGGAACCTCAGAGAACGGTTTCGACCCGGCATTGCCGCGGGTATCGAATTGCATCGAGCTATAGACGACTTCACCGATGCGCATCCCGTCGTGGATCGCAGCAAGCAACGACTCCGTCCGGAGCTTCGGCATTATTCGCCGGTGGTGGCCGATATGTTTTACGATCATTTTCTGGCGGCAAACTGGCACCGTTACCATGTCGAGCCGCTCCCATTATATGCCGCCAGCGTGTACCGGTTGCTCGAGTCGTATCGCGATGTGCTTCCCGACGGGGTAAAGGCTATGCTACCCCACATGGTGCGCGGCAACTGGCTTGTGAGCTATGCCCGCATCGACGGCATTCAGCGCGCGCTGAACGGTATGGCGGCACGCACACCCTTTGAGTCGGGTATGGAAACCGCTACTCAGTTGCTTCGTAAGCATTACAATAGTTTTAAGGAAGAATTCACAGAGTTCTTTCCTGAACTGGCGCGGTTCGCTCAGGAATTCCGCGCTCCGTAGGTGCGCAATGTTGTAAAGTTGAGAATGACAAAAAATGATAAAGGAGACTATTCCAATGGAAAATGATCCGGAACTTGATGGCAAATACCTGGGAACGATCTCAGGCGACTTCGTAAAAGTTTGTGATAATCTTAAGGAAGCTTCGTACCAGATCAGGCGTCGTGGTTTCGATTACCCGATATTCCCCATGTGCAAAGAAGAACAACCGGTGGGGCTGATACTTATCGAGAGGGAATCAATGGGGAACAATTGGAATTATTATGCTTCATTCCTTGATGAGTTCGTTCAGCGCGGATTGGTTGAGGAAATGTTTCGCCAAAATTTCATCGATACATACAAAGATCCGGATGAGTATTGTTGTCTCTTCGTAATCGATCGCGCGTTAACGCGCTTTCTGTATATTCCCTATCCAGAAGACTGAGGATTAGCGATTAGCGATT
>Ga0207873_1001101_pt1 | contig 27434 bp, 18 predicted proteins | sample BGWIniCompost_FD_187373 | JGI IMG/M metagenome (GOLD analysis project Ga0207873, IMG submission 187373) | Cellulose adapted compost microbial communities from Newby Island Compost Facility, Milpitas, CA, USA - BGW Initial Compost (SPAdes)... ...
CAAATGATGATCAACAACGCTTCCTTTTACTTTTACTACTATTTCTTTGAGTGCCGCAAGGGACTTCAAGAGTAGTACGTTGTTGACCGACAATAAGAACTCAAGGAAAGTCCCGTAAAAGCGGGACTTTTTCTTTATATGGACTTTGGAATGAAAAGGTTAGACATCATCGAAATGACAGTGCCCTGCATGCTGGGATGCTGTAACCGCTAGTGCTATGGCAAAAACGAAAAAGACACGAGTAGCCATCCAGGGTATATCCACCAGCTTCCACGAGGTCGCTGCCCTTGCCTATTTCAGGGAGCCGATCGAAACCGTGGAATGCCTGACATTCCACCAGGTCTGCGAAAGCCTGAAAAACAGCGTTGCCGACTATGCGGTGATGGCCATCGAGAATTCCATCGCGGGAAGCATCCTTCCCAACTACTTCCTCCTCCAGGAGTACCACTTTGCCATCGTAGGTGAACTTTACATACCCATTCACATGCATCTGATGGCGCTCCCGGGTGTAAAGCTCGCGGATATCAAGGTGGTCGAGTCGCATCCGATGGCGCTCCGTCAATGCGCCGAATACCTTCAAACCCTCAATGGCGTACAACTCCGAGAAAGCGACGATACCGCCCTGTCGGCACGTTTAATTAAAGAGAAGAAACTGAAAACGACGGCGGCTATTGCCAATGAATTCGCTGCGCGCAAGTTTGGTCTCTCCATCCTTGAAAAGCGGATCGAAACACATAAAAAGAACTTTACGCGTTTCCTGATACTCCAGCGCGGAAGGAACGGAAAGACGGACGGCAACAAGGCATCACTTGCCTTTGAAGTTGCACACACCGTAGGAAGCCTCGCCGATGCGCTGATGACTTTCAAGAATCATAACATCAACCTGACCAAGATCCAATCGATTCCTATCGTGGGTAAGCCCAATGAGTACTCCATTCACATTGATGTGGAGTGGAAGCGCAGAAGGGACTACGATCTGGCTTTGGGTGAGTTGCTTCGCCAGGTAAGGAATCTTAGCATTCTGGGTGAGTATAAGAAAGCTAAAATCGAGTACAGGTAGTACCGGCTAACGATTTTTGACAAATGATCAGAACTGCAAACAGAATAGCAAACGTCGAGGAATACTACTTCAGCAGGAAGTTGGCGGAAGTGCGTTCACTCGACACTCCGGAGTTGCCGGTGATCAACCTGGGTATTGGTAGCCCTGACCAGGCTCCGTCGGCGGATGCCATCGAGGCGTTGGTGACATCAGCGCGTAATCCTGCTCATCACGGCTACCAAAGTTACAAGGGTATTCCTGCCTTCAGGAAGGCTATTGCAGCGTTCTATCAGGATATATACAAGGTGTCGCTTGATCCCGAAACGATGATCCTTCCGCTCATGGGATCAAAGGAAGGTATCATGCACATCGCGATGGCATTCCTGGATGAAGGCGACGAAGTCCTCCTGCCCAACCCTGGCTATCCAACATACTCATCAGTAGCGCGTCTCACGGGTGGTACGCTGCGTTACTACAAACTCAACGAAGAAACGAACTGGGGCATCGATGTCGACGCACTCCGAAAGAGTGACCTCTCGGGGGTTAAGCTGATGTGGATCAACTTTCCGCATATGCCTACGGGAAGAGTAGCGACGCGGGAGGAGCTGAAAGCACTGGTTGATTTGGCAAGGGAGAATCAATTCCTGATCGTCAACGACAATCCGTACAGTCTCATCCTCAACGACAATCCGCTGAGCATCCTGTCTATAGAAGGTGCAGATGAGGTGGCGCTGGAGTTGAATTCACTCAGCAAGTCACACAACATGGCGGGCTGGCGGCTCGGTTGGGTAGCGGGAAGAAAAGAATACATCGACGCTGTGCTGCGTGTCAAGAGCAATATGGACTCGGGAATGTTTCTCGGTCTTCAGCACGCTGCGGTTCAGGCGCTAAAAAACGGTCCCGAATGGTTTGCCCAACTGAACGAAATGTATGCGCGTCGAAGGAGAGTAGCAGCGAAAATACTAGACGTGCTCAATTGTACCTGGTCTGATAATCAGTCGGGCTTGTTCCTCTGGGCAAAAGTAAGCGACAGTGTCCCTGATGTGGAGCGATGGATAGATGAGATACTTTACGCAACGAAAGTGTTTATCACTCCGGGTTTCATTTTCGGCGATGCGGGAGCGCGCTACATTCGGATATCGCTGTGCAGTAAAGAAGAAGTTTTGGATCAGGCGCTGGGCAGAATTCAGGAGTTTTTGAGGAAGTCTGCCTCAGCGAGTATTAAATCGGCAGTTCAATGAATATCGGCGTTGTAGGTTTGGGATTGATTGGCGGATCGATGGCACGCGATCTGCGCGCAGCGGGGGTTGCCTCACGCGTGGTTGGCGTCGACCTGAATCCCACCCATGCCGATCGGGCGCTCGCGATTGGTCTCGTAGATGCTGTAGGTAGCTTGGAAGACGTTGCTTCCTCAACTGATGTGCTCCTCGTATGCATTCCGGTCAATGCGATCGAAACACTGCTTCCCCGCATTATGGACTTGCCGGGCAACGCCATAGTGATCGATACGGGATCAACGAAGTCGCTGATCTGTCGCGCCGTGCGCGAACATCCTGCGCGCGAAAGATTTGTGGCTGCCCACCCAATTGCCGGTACGGAAAATTCGGGTCCCGATGCTGCCATCTCGGGCCTGTTTGCAGGCAAAGTGAATATAATTTGTGAACCGGAACGTTCGGGCCAAAAGGCGATGGAAGTGGCACGACTCGTGTTCGATACGCTCCAGATGAAGACAACGTTCATGGATCCGGACGAACACGACAAACACGTTGCGTATGTATCTCACCTCTCGCACGTGAGCTCGTTCCTGCTTGGCCAGACAGTACTGGACATTGAAAAAGACGAGAAGAATATCTTTACGCTCGCAGGCAGCGGTTTTGCATCGACGGTACGACTTGCCAAGAGTTCTCCCGACATGTGGGCGCCGATCTTCGAACAAAACGCTGGTTTCCTCACACGCGCGCTTGAAGAATACATCGCGCACCTGAAACGGTTTCATCAATGCCTCGTTAATCGCGAGACGACACAGATGCATGAAATCCTTTCGCGGGCAAATGAAATCAGGCGCGTGCTGAACGGCATTGAGCTCAATCAGCAGAAAAACAATTCACAAGTAGCAGATATTAAAACCGAACATAAACTCTAGAAACAAAGCAATATGAAAAAGGTACTGGAATCGGAACCCGTCACGAGCTGGCTTTCAGGTATGGCCCGCCCCCTTATCATTAGCGGTCCTTGTAGCGCCGAGACGGAAAACCAGATGATCATGACGGCAAAACAACTGGCCGCGACGGGCAAAGTCCACGTCTTGCGCGCGGGCATCTGGAAGCCGCGTACCCGGCCGGGTCAGTTTGAGGGCGCCGGCAAGGAGGGGCTGACGTGGTTGATCCAGGCCAAGCGAGAAACCGGGCTTCCGGTTACTACCGAGGTGGCCACTCCGGAACACGTTGAGTTGTGCCTTGAGGCAGGAGTGGATATCCTTTGGATCGGGGCCCGCACCACGGTAAATCCCTTTTCCGTTCAGGCGATTGCTGACGCACTGAAGGGTGTCGACGTGCCTGTGCTGGTAAAAAACCCGGTCAACCCCGATCTCGAATTGTGGATAGGCGCGCTGGAAAGGTTGAGCAAGGCGGGTGTCAAGAAACTTGGCGCTATCCACCGCGGTTTCTCCTCTCCGGAGAAGGGGCCGTTCCGGAATGCGCCCATGTGGAATATGGCGATTGATCTGAAGACACGTATTCCTGATATGGATATCATCTGTGATCCCAGCCACATTTCAGGGACACGCGACCTGATTCCGCTGATCGCGCAAAAGGCACTCGACCTCGACATGGCGGGACTCATGATCGAAAGTCACATTCACCCGGATGCCGCATGGAGCGACGCCAAGCAACAGGTGACTCCTGCTACGCTGGGTAATATCATCGAGAATCTGGTTGTCAGGACGCCATCGTCTCCCAACAAGAATTTCAAAGACACGCTCACCATCCTCCGTGAGCAGATCGACCATCTCGATGATGAGATCATGCAAAAGCTCGCGTCGCGGATGAAAATTTCTGAACAGATCGGACAATACAAAAAGGAAAACAACGTGACCATTTTGCAAGTGAGTCGCTGGGAGGAAATTGTTGAAACACGCATCGCTCTCGGACGGGCTATGGGTCTTAGCAAGGAGTTTACGAATGAACTTCTCAAACTCATCCACAATGAGTCCATTCAAGTGCAAACCCGCGTGATGAACAAGATGGAGGAACGCGTCTGACAAGGTCTTCCGGAAAATGCCCGTGCGCGTTCCCAACGCGACATTGTGACACCAAAAGCAACGGAAAAATGCTTTTTCCTTACATCATGGCCAAAGCGTTTTGGCTATGATGTAAATTGTTGCTTTTAACCTGTTGTCATGATTACTTTTTGGCGCGGCGTTGCGCTCTTTTGCCTGGTTGGCTTTGTGAGCGCATATGGCCAGCAAATTCCTCTGATCAAATCTGCCGATATCATTTCCGAAGCTATCGCACTGCACGATAGCGGACGTTATGAAGAGGCAATCGCGCGATACAAGACGATTCCTCCGCGTGACACAGCATACGTTCAGATGCTTTCGGAATTGGCGCTCACTTATGATGCAGCTGAACGCTATGATGAAGCCATTGCGACATGTCGCGAAGCGCTAAAACGTCCTGGTCCGTATGAATCACACATACTCCGAACGCTCGCGGTGGCGCTGGATCACAGAGGAAACTATCAGGAGTCGGTAGAGGTGTTCAAGGCAGCAATTGAGAAGTTTCCATTCGATCACCTGCTTCACTATAACCTCGGCGTCACACATTACAATAACGAGAACTACGACGAAGCTGCCAAGTGCTTCTTTAATACACTTAAGATCAATCCCTATCACGGAGGAAGTCACCTCAATCTCGGCCGCCTGGCGGCATTCCAGGGTGGGAAAGTCAGAGCCATGATGGCACTGGGTGTCTATCTCTCGATCGCACCCAAAGATAACCCACGCCTTGTCTTCCTCGAAAGATTTCTGAATAACGAGATCGCAGAAGAAGGTAGTTTTCCGTACAATGGTACAAAGGCGTATGATCGCTTGGATCAAATCATCAAGGCCAAAGTCGTTACGGACAAGAATTTCAAGCCACTGGTTCCGGTAGATGCAATCCTCACGCGCCAGTATCAGCTGTTCATTGATCAGATTGACATGATTGGTGATCCGGGCGATATATGGGCGCAACTTTACCTGCCGCTCTACAAACAGATTCGCGACCAACACGCACTTGAACCGTTTTTGTACCATATCCTCAGCAGTACGACTATTGCGAGTGTGTCCAAGTGGCAGAAAAAGCATGAAAAGGAACTGAAAGCCTTTTATTCAATTGCGAATGCAAACATTGGCAAGCACAGGCTTCAGCGTTCGGTGCCTGCGTCATGGGGATTCCCTGACCCCGTCTCGTGTTGGTACGATGAGGATCGCAATCTCGTTGAGTTGGGAAACAAGAAAGGCGACTTGCGTGTCGGCAAATGGAGGTTCTATTCAGCGAACCATGTCATGATGGCCGAGGGCGAATACGATGACAATGGTAAGAAGAAAGGTATTTGGAAGTATTACTACAATGACGGAACGCTAAAGAGTGTCGAGAATGAGGATACGGGTGAAATTCACGCGTATAATAAAGAAGGAGAACTCCGCTTCCACTATTTCCTGAAGGATGGGAAGGCACATGGAGAGGTACAAATCTTTGATCCATGCGGGCAGTTACGGGAAAAACTCGTATACCAGATGGGTAAACGTTCTGGTCCTGCAGTGTCCTACTACGCAGATGGCAGCAAAGAGGCAACCTATACGTTCAAGGATGATGTCCTGGACGGCGAGTACGTGGCGTACTATCCTGACGGAACTCTGAAGTCAAAGTCCGTTTACCAGAGCGGAAAACTTCAAGGCCCGTATGTCGAGTACTACGCTAACGGCGTCGTTGAGTCGAAAGGCAACTACGAGAATGGTGAAGCTACCGGCCCGTGGGAATACTTTCACATGAACGGAAAATTGGACAAAAAGGGAAACTTCAAGGCGGGCCAGGCGCATGGAACATGGGTATACTATGATACACGAGGAAACCTTACCGAGGAACGGCCGTTTGACGATGAGGGCAAGTTCCATGGAGAGAATAACTTCTACGTAGATGGCCGCCTCTATTCCACGCAAATCTATCGTCATGGTGTGGTGACCGGACTGGTGTATTTCGACAGTGAGGGAGAAGAGCTCTCCAGATCGGGTGATCCTTCCGGTACGTTCGCCGCGCGCGGATATTATCGGGACGGCCAGTTGCGCTTTGAAGGTAGCTACCGCGAAGGCAAACCGGACGGACACTGGAAATACTACTACCGCACTGGTGCTGTGGAGAAGGAGTATACGATCGTGACTGGTAAGACTGAAGGCAAATTCACTGAGTATTATTTATCAGGAAAGGTAAAATTCGAACAGCACTTCAGCGAGGGAGAGCCACATGGATATTCCGTAGAATACTACGAGAACGGTCAACCGAAAGAAGCTGGGTGGTATCAGTTTGGTCAACGTGAACAGCAATGGCTCTCGTGGTATCGTGACGGCACACTGAAGTCCGATGAGTACTATCGCGGCGGGTCATTGGACGGCGAATCTGTGAACTACAACCTCGACGGTTCGCTGAGCTCAAAGCGAGTGTACCGTGAGGGCAGGGTGATGTCGTTTGAGAATTTTGACTCGAAGGGCGAGTCCTGGTCGGCGATGGCCAAGCCCGAAAAGTCGGGCAAGTACATTCAAAAATATCGAAGCGGTGCGCCCCATACGAATTGGACGCTGAATTGTGGCTACTATAATGAATCCATCACGAGCTACTATCCCAGTGGCACTGTCCATTATGAATACGGCGTAATGAACGGCTACTACCACGGTCCGTTTGTTACGAACTATCCCAACGGAAAGCCGGAGGTAAAGGGCGAGTATCAGTACGGAACGCGTCATGGGAAATGGGCCTGGTACCATGAAAATGGCGAGCTGTCAAGCGAAGGTTTTTACGTAGGGGATGATCGGGACAGCTTGTGGAGCTGGTACAGTTTCGACGGAAGGGTCTCCATGAAGGTTCCCTATCTGAATGGCAAGCGTCATGGCATTGCCCAATACTTCGCTCCAGATGGCACGCTCGTCCTGGAAAAAAGGTATGAGACGGGCGATGTTACGGCTTACCGGACCCGCGGGAAGGACGGACAAATGGGCGACTGGGTTCAGGCTACTCCGGATATGGCGATTGTGGCCTTTTATCCGAATGGGACGAAAGCCTACGAGGAATACAGGAAAAATGGCCTTATACAAGGCCCATTAAGGGAATATTATCCCGATGGCCGGTTACTCAGTGAGTATATTTACGATCAAGGAGATGAGGCGGGGCCTTTTTCGGTGTACCACCCGAACGGCAGGATCTGGCAGAAGGGTACTTACGAAGCCGGAGAGTTGCAGGGCGTAGTGGAATTTTTTAATCCGGACGGAACACCTTTCCTCACCGAAACCCACCGTGACGGCATTTTGCACGGTAAATCTGTGTTGTATAAAAATAGCCAACCCGTAACAACGTTGACATACTGGTCAGGAACTCTTATCGATTAATGAAGAACACAGTAAAAGCGAGCCTCATTGCGGCAGCTTGTATGCTTGCGGTAGTCCTCAACGCGCAGGATAACGATCTGTGGCAACAGATCAGTGCGAAGTATCCTGGCGAGCCAGCCGTGTACATCGAACGCTCTGAGACCCTCTCCATAATTCCCAGAGGAGATTCTCTGGTCGTCTATTCCGACGTCTTCGATGATATACTTTATTTGAAGGAACCCACGGAAATGATGGCGAGCCGTCGCGTCCACGGATCGCATTTCACGGAAGTAGAAAATCTTAAAGCAAAAACGCTCGTGTGGGAGAAGAGCCGCCACAAGGAGGTTCCCGTCTCCAACTTCGCGCGGAAGTTTGATACCGATGATGGGATATTTCACGACGACTCATACTATTATTCCGTATCCTTTCCTGCCGTAGCGCCGAGGAACCGTACCCAGTTGGAATACAGAAACAACTACCGGGATCCGAAGTTTATCCCCGGCTTTATTTTCTCCAGCTACCTTCCGCAAGAAAAGACGGTGTATACCATCAAGACCACAGCGGATGTCGACCTCATGTACGAAGTACTGAACGATCCTGACAAGAAGATTCGCTTCAGAAAGTATGAGCGCGGCAAACAGGTGATCTATGAGTGGAGTGCAAACGGACTGGAGGCAACCAAGTTCGACTCGAATAGTCCTTCCCTGCGATACTATGTGCCTCACCTGGTGGTGGCAGTGAAATCGTTCAAGACGCCTTCGGGTCCTAAGAACGTTTTATCATCGCTTGACGACCTGTACAATTGGTATTACTCGTTCGTCAGCCACCTTAAGAAGGATCCGCCATCCAAAGACCTGGTGAAGATTGTGGAGGGACTCAAGTCGCCAGGTGATAGTCAGGATGATATTGTAAAGAAAATCTATTACTGGGTACAAGACAACATTCGGTACATCGCGTTTGAGGAAGGCATGCGTGGATTGATCCCGCATACGGGATCATATGTGTGCGAGAAAAGGTACGGCGATTGTAAAGACATGGCCAGCCTGCTGGTTAGCATGATGGACATCGCGGGTATCAAAGGATATTATACCTGGATCGGAACACGCGACATACCTTATGCCTACACGAAGTATCCCACGCCGATAGTGGACAATCACATGATTGCCACGTACATCTCAGCCAACGGTACGTATTACTTCCTTGATGCCACGAGCGATCACACGCCATTCGGGTTCCCTTCGTCCATGATTCAGGGTAAAGAGGCGCTGATTGGAAAGGGTGAAGGCCAGTATGAAGTAAAGGTTGTGCCTGTGATACCGCGTGAAGTCAATGGTCATCGCGATTCTGTGCGTCTTTCTATCACCGATAATGAACTCCGCGGCGAGGGTCAAATGAGCCTTCGCGGCTACTCGATGGTTTTTGCTGGCTATCGACTGGACCGCGTGCGTGAGGAAGATACACGCCGCTATGTGACCCGGCTGGTCGGAAAGGGAAGTAATAAGTTCTTCCTCGACGGCTATTCGGTTCGCGATATGGAAAACCGCGACCGTCCAACGACGATTGACTACAAGTTCAGAATTGCTGACTACTTCCAGAAGATTGGCAATGAAATTTATATTAATCTGAACCTCAACAAGGATTACTACAACGACTTCATTAATGCGGCCACGCGTCGTACGCCGGTCGAGAATGAATATCGATATGTGAAGGAGGAGATTGCTGTTCTTGATATTCCTGAAGGCTATTCAATAGACTACATGCCACCTGATACAAAGCATGCAGGTCCTTTGATGGGCATTACAGTCGATTACGAAACGACAGATGAACAAATTATCATGAAAAAGACCTTTTATCTCGACTACCTCCTGCTGAATCCATCGCAGTTCTCTGAGTGGAATGAAGCCGTTGCCCGTGCGAGTGAGGCCTACAAAGAATCCATAATCCTGAAGAAAAACTGATCGCCATGCTGAGATTTATTTTGCTGTTGTTTGTACCGATCACGGTGCTTGGTAGGGGCGTGGGCCCGACCATTTATGAATGGGAGGCCGACCGCAATCGCTACGAACTTACCGCGGAGGAGGCGATGCTTGGCGAGTATGTGCTGAAACTGCACAACCAATACGACTATGTGTTTGAGGACAACCAGTTCATTCTGTATTACACGGTCCACAGAATTGTACGCGTAAACAACGACGAGGCCATCCAGCGCAACAACCGCATCTACATACCCATGGGAGGCGTGCTCGACCTTGTGAGCCTGAAGGCCAGGTCAATAAACGCATCAGGGAAGGTGGTGAACTTCGATACTTCCAATCTTAAGGAACTAAAAGATGAAGAGACCGGTCGCGGATACCGGATATTCGCGATTGAAGGTGTCGAATTGGGTAGCGAAATCGAATATTTCTACGTCCTGAAAAAGAATCCAAGCCTGTACGACCGGATATTCGTGCAGTTTGAAGCGCCCGTGCGGGGCAGCACGTTTAAGCTTACATGTCCGAAGCATTTGAAGTTTGACTTCAGCACGTACAACGGATATGCAGCGATCAAGGAGACGGATGCTACCGATGACCAGAACGTGTACGAAGGCGAAATGAAGAATATTCCACCCCTCGAAGAGGAGGCATTTTCTTCCTTTGACTCGAATCGCCAGCGCATCGAATTCAAGCTCGCCTACAACACAGCCAAATCAAACGCGCGGTTGTTCACCTGGGAGGAGGCTGCCAAGACGTTTCACGCTGTGCTTGCAGCACGGGATAAGGATGACGAAAAGGCGCTGGACAAGTTTGTAAGAACCCTTGGCGATAAATCTTCGGCGGAGCCCGAGGATCGCATCCGCAACATAGAGGCAAGGATCAAAAAGACAATTCAGATCAATGCAGAGAGCCGCGACGAATCTCTCGCCGATATTTCTTCCATTATTGCTCGCAAGGTGGCTTCCAAGGAAGGTATGACGAGGTTGTTTTATCAGGTATTCGACAAGCTTGGAATTGTGGCTCATCCTGTCCTGACGTGCAGCCGCAGGGGTGTTCGGTTCGATGGAAATTTCGACTCGTGGGCGTTTCTCGACGAGTACCTCCTTCATTTCCCACAAACGGGAGGCTTTATGGCTCCCTATGCATTTGAGTTTCGATATCCACTGGTTCCGCCCGACCTGACCGCGCATGACGGGTTGTTCATTGAACCATTCGCGTACGGCGACGTGAAGTCGGCGCTGGGGGTAGTACGTACAATTCCTCCCGCTGACTACACGCTGAACACAGACAATCTGGATATCACGGTCAAATTTGACGAGGGGATGACCAAAAACACCATCCGCATGAAGCGGGTGTTTGGCGGCTGCAATGCCACGTTCGTAGCACCCTGGTACGAGATGGTCAACAATAATGACCGTGTGAAACTCATTGAAGAACTGATGAAAGAAACAGCGCCTGACCTTGTGATATCGGATTGGAATGCGAATACCAGCACGGAAGGTCCGGCCGACAGTTTCGTTATGGACGTCACGTTCACCTCAAGTCACTTCATCGGAACAGCAGGTTCCCGCCTCCTGTTCAAAGTGGGAGAACTCATCGGGCCGCAAATTGAAATGTATCGCGATGACGATCGGATGACGGATGTGGAGAATGATTTCAACCGGGGTTATGACCGCAAGATACGCGTCACCATTCCTGAAGGTTATCAAGTCCGAAATCCGGAAGATATCCGCTTCAATGTAGTCTATTCAGACAACGGCAAGGAACCGTTCCTGTTTGTCTCTGACTATGCGATGGAAGGCAACGACCTTGTAATCACCATCAAGGAATACTATAAAGAAATCTACGCGCCCCTTGAGCGTTACGAGGACTTCCGCAAGGTAATCAACGCCGCCGCGGATTTTAACAAGGTCATACTCGTTCTCGAAAAGAAGTAAGTACACAAATTGTACATTACATCCTTTTGATCATTCGCCGCTGACCTTCACGCCACCGCACGCCCCTCAATCCCCTAAAGGGGTCCTGCGCGCAGGCTCCCCAGACGATTGCCCACTGCCTATTGCCCACTGATCTTGACGGCCAACGACGGATACAACAACTCTATACCCCTTTCCTTCAACGCGTCAAGAATTGCAAAATTAATAGCCTGCTGTATGTCCATGTAAACATTATAGTCCGGGCTTTCGACGTAGTACACGGTTTCGTAGTTCATGCCTTCCCGGTCGAAAGAGAGGAGATGCGCACGGTCGAGTGTGGGGCCCACGCTGCCTTTCATGCTCAGGATGATGTCGCGAACTATCTGCGGTATTGCTTTCACGTGTTCGGGTGGAGTATCGACGCTAACCTTGAAGTTGAAGACAACGCGTCGGCGGAACATGCGCTTATAGTTGTGAATGCGCGAAGTGGTGAGGTCACTGTTTGCGAATACGATTTGTTCACCTGAAAGACTCTTTACACGCGTTGTCTTGATGCCGATGTATTCGACTGTGCCCAGCTTGTCGTCGACAATAATGAAATCGCCAACCTCAAAAGGCTTGTCGAAAAATATGACGAAGTAATTGAACAGGTCACCCAAAATGTTTTGTGCTGCAAGTGCAACAGCGATACCTCCAACACCAAGCCCCGCGATAATCGCAGTGACATCGTAGCCCAGGTTGCTGAAGAGAAAGATGAGACCTATACCCCAGACCACGACTGACAGGATCAGGATAATACCCTGGACCTGCTGCACTTTTTCAGTTCCATGCTCTTGCCTGCGAACGTAGTCCTCCAGCAAGTAGCGTAGTGTTGACGATACAAGTCGGATGAGGAAGAAGGCCACGACGGACGCAACCGCCACTTCGAGAACGCGGTGCATGCGCGGCGAGAGTTCAAGAGAGTACAGTGCCCAGTAAAGTATGAGGAAGTTTAGTGCTGGAATTCCAAATCGACTTATGGTTTGTACCAGCAGGTCATCATACCGATTCTTGCTTCGCCCTGCCCATCCCTGGAGCCTGCGCACCAGAAGTACTTTGAGAACTCGCACCACCGCAATGCCAACCAGGAAGATGGCTAGCGCAATCAGGTAGTCGCGGACCGTGTTGCCCAGATATGTTCGTTCAAGAAAATCCTCCATCCTCAAGGTTTTCTGGTGCGATGATCAAAACTAGGGCCGCCTTCCGGTAGATGCCAGCAATTGCCCTGAAAATGTCGTCCGGGCTGCTTTTGGCTGCCATATGGATTGTTTGACGGCTGACTTGACGCCTTAACCGGCTGAATGGTAGGCATTTAATTAGCTTTTTTTAAAGGAATATTCTATATTTGAGGTAACTGTACGTTCTTTAATTTTTTTCGTGCACTATGAGAAAGCTCAATTTTTTTGCACTGGTGAGCTTATTTTTTGTCACAGCCACACTGATTTATCGTGATGCAGCGGCACTTCACCAGGTATCTACTCCCTTCCAGCCCGGCGTTAACTACGTAGTTATCGGCGCTTTTGCTGTCCATCAAAATGCCATCCGATTCACTTCACACGCCAAGAAGCTGAAATATGATGCCCGCTACGAGTTCAATCCGAACCGCGGATTGTACTACGTGTACGTGCTCGACACGCGGGATCGTGAGAGGGCGCTGAGTGAAGCGCGCAGGCTTCGCGCAGAGAGTGAATTCATTGACGCCTGGGTTTATGGTGGCGTATTGGGTGATGATTCACCCGGTGTGGACATCAATCCTGTGACAGAAAGTCAACTGGGTTCTGTGCAACATGAGGAAGTAATCACAGCAGCCTCAAATAATTCAGGCACTGACGTCGCTGCCACGGCGGCGCCTGCGCAGGCCCAAACTCAGCCCACATCTGCGGCATCTTCGGAAGTGGCTCCGGGGCGCGCATCCCGCGAGGTAGAAGATGCGGCGCTCGGCAAGCGTTTCATCTTTGAACTCTACCGCGCGAGCGATAGCAAACCCGTTGAGGGTGACGTCCAGGTGATCGATACAGACCGGTCGCGAAAAATGGCAACATACAAAGGCAACGAGCCTGTACGTGTGGCCTCACCTGCAAGCCAGTCTGGCAGCATCACGCTCATCTCAGAAGTGTTCGGCTACCGAAAAGTTCAGCATGATTTGAACTACAACGATCCGCAAGGGCCTACGATACGTGAGGATGCAGAAGGCAACATAATAGTACCTTTTGAACTCAGACGATTGCAGCGTGGCGACATCGCCGTGATGTACAACGTGTATTTCTTTAAGGATGCCGGTGTGATGCGCCCTGAGTCTCGCTACGAAGTGAACAGCCTGCTAGAAATGCTGCGCGAGAATCCGAACTACAAAATCCGTCTGCATGGTCACACGAATGGCAATGCACCCGGTAAGATCATCTCCATGGGTGAGGAGAAGAACTATTTCTCGCTGACGGGAACAAAAGAAGGCTTCGGATCAGCCAAGAAACTTTCACAGGAACGCGCCGAAGTCATCCGCGACTACCTTCTCGAACAAGGCATCGACGCCTCGCGGATGCAAATCAAAGCCTGGGGCGGGAAACGGCCTATCCACGAAAAGAACAGTCCAAGGGCTGAAGAGAATGTGCGGGTAGAAGTGGAGATCCTCGAAGACTAAGGGTTGAACAGTTAATAGTTGAATGGTACCGTAGGGACGTTACACGCAACGTCCCTACTTTTTTACTGCTTATTGCCCACTGGACACTGAACCCGCGACGGCTCGCAGTATATCATGCTGCGTAATGATATGCACCTTCTCCTGTTCATCCCGCACGAGTACTGCCTTGTTCTCCTTGTTTACCAGGGATGACAACACATCGAGGGTGCTGTCAGGGGCTACGAAGATCATGGGCTTATCCATAACCTCCTTTACGCGCTTGTTCTGCAGTTTCGGGTCGTCAATGATTTTTTCAAGCAATCCGGAAGAACTGATGCTACCTACGAAGTGTCCGTTATCCGTGACAGGAATCTGGTCGATGCCTTCCCGGTTGAGGATCAGGATCGCTTCGCTGACTATTGCATCCCCGGATACAGTGAACAGATTGTCCTTACCGCCGCGCGCCGCGATAATATCACGAGCCGTGCTAAAGCTTCGGGCTTCAAGGAAGCCATGGTCTTTCATCCACTGATCGTTGTATACTTTGGCAAGGTATCTTGTACCGTGATCGGGGAGGAGGATGACCATAAGATCGTCTTCCTTCAAATGTTCGCGTGCATACTCGAGTGCACCGTGCACTGCGGAGCCGCTTGACCAACCAATAAAAAGCCCCTCTTCACGCGCGAGTTTACGCGCCATGATGGCTCCATCTTTGTCGGTTACCTTGATGAACAAATCGATGATATCGAAATCGACATTTTTGGGAAGAATATCTTCTCCGAACCCTTCCGTGAGGTAGGGATAGATTTCGTTCTCATCGAATATTCCTGTCTCTTTGTACTTCTTAAAAACTGATCCATAGGTGTCGATACCAACGGCGACAATGTTCGGATTTTGTTGCTTGAGGAATCGCGCGGTGCCGCACATCGACCCACCTGTTCCTACTGTCGCGACATAATGCGTGATCTTATGGTCCGTTTGTTCCCAAATTTCCGGTCCTGTCGTTTCATAATGTGCCTGCGCATTCGACAGGTTGTCGTACTGGTTCGGATAAAATGAGTTGGGAATTTCCTTGTTAAGTTTTCTGGCTACGGAGTAGTACGACCTGGGATCATCCGGATCAACGTTAGTGGGGCAAACGATAACCTCTGCACCGACGGCCCGCAGGATATTGATCTTTTCCTGCGACTGCTTGTCCGCCATCGTGAAAATGCATTTATAACCTTTCGCAGCGGCTGCCAACGCCAGCCCCATTCCGGTATTTCCGGATGTTCCCTCGATGATGGTGCCTCCCGGCTTCAAAATGCCGGCTTTTTCGGCATCCTCGATCATTTTGAGGGCCATCCTGTCTTTCGTGGAGTTACCGGGGTTGAAATATTCCACTTTAACGGCAATGGTGCCCTTGATGCCCCGGTTCACCTTGTTCAACCGTACGAGCGGCGTATTTCCGATCGTCTCGATAATATTGTTGTAGATCATAGCCATTACGCGGAGCAAGTTACTACTTCCGCGCTTATCGTAACGCATTATGCGTGGACTGTGTTCCGTTCACAGCAGCTCAGCCTGCCGCCCCTGCGAGGAGGTAAAGAACTGCCATACGGACTGCAACGCCATTCTCAACCTGATCGAGGATAATAGAGTGCTGGGAATCCGCCACGTCGCTGCTGAGTTCGACCCCCCGGTTGATAGGACCCGGGTGCATGATCACGATCTGCCTGTGCAGGCTGTCGAGAAGTCGCTTGTTTATACCGTAATAAAGTGAGTATTCACGAAGACTGGGGAAATAGCGGATTTGCTGTCGCTCCAGTTGGATCCGGAGCACATTGGCAACGTCACACCACTGCAGCGCCTTTTTTACATCCAGCTCAACCTTTACACCCAGTTCATTGATGTATTTGGGGAGAAGCGTAGGAGGGCCACAAACCATGACTTCCGCGCCGAGCTTCTTTAGTGCGAAAATGTTTGAAAGGGCCACGCGCGAGTGCAGTATGTCGCCAATAATTGCCACTTTCTTTCCACCGACACCACCGAGTTTTTCGCGGATGGAAAACGCGTCAAGAAGCGCCTGCGTCGGATGTTCATGAGTGCCATCACCCGCATTGATAATGTTGGCCGAAATGTGGCGGGACAGGAAGTGAGGTGCACCGGGACTTGCATGCCGCATCACTACCATGTCGACTTTCATGGCCAGAATGTTGTTAACCGTATCAAGCAGGGTTTCTCCTTTTTTTACGGACGACGTCGACGCTGAGAAATTCACAACGTCCGCCGATAACCTTTTCTCTGCCAGTTCAAAGGAGAGGCGTGTACGGGTCGAGTTTTCGAAGAAGATATTGGCAATCGTGATGTCGCGCAGCGATGGAACCTTTTTGATCGGACGGTTGATAACTTCTTTGAAATTCTCTGCGGTTTCAAAAATAAGATTGATGTCCTTCTCTGTGATGTCCTTTATGCCTAGGAGGTGTTTTTGACTGAGTTTGGACATAATATCAATCCTTGTTGATCAACCAGATCCTGTTGTGTTCGTGACCTTGCGCCTCCAGCTCCACGAGCACGCGTTCAGAAGGAAGCGTGTTTACCGCCTTCCCAACATAGTCGGCTGCCACTGGCAGGTCGCGACTGTATTTTCTGTCTATTAAAACGAGCAGTTCCACCTTGGCGGGGCGACCAAATGCGATCATGGCATCGAGCGCAGCCCGCACGGTTCGGCCAGTGAAGAGTACATCGTCTACAAGAACGACCTTCTTACCTTCGATCACGAATTCAATTCGGGTTTGGCTGGCCTTCACGGGCGTTTCGCGCCGCCGGAAATCGTCGCGATGAAAGGTCACGTCCAGGTATCCCAGCGGAATAGTCTTTCGCGTGTCTTTTTCGAGTTTTCGGTGGATTTGTTCTGCCAGGTAAATCCCTCTGGGCTGAAGGCCCAGGATTACAGTATCTGAGAAATCGGCGTGGTTTTCAATTAATTGTTGACAAAGGCGGCTGATTGTGAGGTCGAGAAGATCCGAGTCGAAGATGAGTTTCTTTCGCTTTGTCACGGCCGCAAATATAGAGAAAAACGGCGAATGAAGGCTCTTGCCGGGCTCAGAGGTTAATCTTATTCACAAAAAATACCCGTCGTTTTTCGATGCCCCCGCCAGGGGCAGCATTTTCGATTTCGTGTATTCCGTAAGCGTAAAAATTGGCGTCGTACCAGTAATCCAGCTGGTTTGTATTCCTGCGGGTCCTGACCAGTACGTCGTTTTCATGGAGCGTGCGTATCGGGTCAATTGTTTTTCCTTCCAGTACTTCGCTGTCGCGAATAATCTTGGTTCGAATCTCGTTGTCGTACAGGTACAGCAGCACAATCTTGTCGTCCTGTACGTCAAACCGCACGAATTGCTCCAGGCTGTATGTCTTGACGTCGTTAATCTCGAAACTGTTATCCCACAACAAATTTCCATCGCGGTCGAAGCCAATGATGACTGCGTGCGTATAACGGTAGCCCTCAAAAACCTGATCGCCACGAATCATCGGATAGCCACTGAACGACCGTGGATAGAAGAAACCACGATAGGTTGCATTGCCGACTGACGAATACTGCGGATAGAACGCTTCGCCCAGTACGATGAACTGATCGTTATGTTCTATGACTTCATGGATGAGGAAGCGATAGTTGAACCGGACTTTCTTCCCTCTGATCTTTCTTCTTTCAATGCGCTCCTTGATCCGATTGCTTCTCTTCGCCTTCATGTAGTTAAAAAAATTCTGGAGGTCGCCGAAGTTGTAATACTTTGTCGTCTGCAATCCTGTTGGATCGATGGTGCTGATGAACAACCCTCGGGAATATTCGCTGTTGCGAAGGCCGTACACACCGGAGAGGATGTGAACGTTGCCTTCAGAACGAGTTGCTCGCCCAAAGATTAGTCCTGTATTGTCCGCAGGTACAAGCGCGTAGTTGTCGAGAATCGTTCCATCAGGTTGATAGTTCTTTATCCAAATGGTACGCTGACGCATAAAGTTGAGCCCTCCAATAAGCACCTGGAAGCTATCGTCTTCAAACACTTTAATTTGAGTGAGTTCTCCGTCTTCGTTCAGAAGCCCGGGTAAGATGGACGACTTGTGTGTTTGGAGGTCATAAAAAAGGACCAGGGGTACGCGGTTGAAATAGCCGCCTATAAGAACACCCCGACCCGTGACCTTGCATTCAGTTGCGCTGAAACGGATCAGACTGTTGATTTCGTACTGCCGGTACTTCCCTGTTTCGTGATCAAGTTCGTAGAGTTGGAAAGACTTTGCCGTAAATGTGTGAAACAGAAAGTATGCATGTGATTTGTGCGTTACAGCCGCAATAAACGCCATGTTGCGCTCTATCGGTATACTTCCACGCCACTGCTCAGCGAAGGAAGTATCTAGTCGGATCAACTCAAGGAAATGATTCTGCTGGCTTCTGACGAATCGGTGGAGGATCAGCCCATGCGTGGACGCGGGTGTAACCCGGAAGCCCGGTTCCGTATCGTTCAGTCTAAGCTCAAAGCGATGGGGTTGCTCTACCTGCGCCGCGGCGGGAGGAGCTATGCATAGGCACAGACACAGAAAGGGGAGAGCAACGACATTAGTTGACTTCCACTTTGTTAATATAGAAGACCTCTCGCACACGTTCTTTCATCGTGTTGTTGCGAATGGTATGATAACCCCACACGAAGAAGGTGTTGCCATACCAATACTGAATGCCTCCTTCCTCTTCCTTTTCCGAACGAATTTCATCGTCGGGATTAGGCAGGAGTATCTTCTGAGTTACAGTCTCATCATCCTCGCCGTCTTCCGGAAGGATCCAACGAGCTTTGATTTCCGATTCATCTTTCTCGAGGAAAATCAGATGTCCGTTCATATAGTGAAAGTCGGCTACCTGTTCCAGGCCACCCCGCCTTACATCATCAAGCTGCAGACTATGATCCCATTGCACCGTGCCGTCAGGAGCAAACGATATCACCATGGATTGGTACGTCTTGATTTCTTCGTTGCGGGAGCGGTATCCATAGCTGTACGGACGAGAATACAGCCTTCCGTATCCCGGATAATACCATCCGTAAGGTGAGTAATATGGACTGTAGTAATACGGACCATAAGGTCTTGCAAAGTCTGAGAAAGTCGAAGACGGCGAATATGCTTCCGCAAAGAGCAGAAATCCTCCTTCATACTCCTGTATGCGATACGGCATGACGTAATTGATGAAATTGGGTATGCCGCCAGCGCTCACAACCTGCTGCGTGTTTTCACGTATGCGACGCGCTCGATTTTCCTTCATGTAGTCCAGATAGTGATTCAGTTCGCCGAATGCCGTGTACTTGATTTTCTGATCCTGGAAAGGATCGATTGGCATGGCAAAGAATCCATTTGATTGCTTGGCGTTGCCCTCGCCCCAGGTGCCGAGCAAAATCAGGTCTTCACGAACAAGCATACTCGTGAGGCCGGCCTGCAATGTGCGCCGATCATCGAGAGTAACGACATCCTCCAAGAGCAATTGGCCCTTTTCGTCATACGTTTGAAAGACAACCCTGCGTTCGTCGCGTTGCGATCGTTCAATGAGCACAATGTTGAATGTATTGTTTACGTTCACGCGCAGGTCCACGAGTTCGCTGTCTTTCTGAAAAAATCCCGGAATGATCTTCATGCTTTTGGCGCCGAGTTCGTACAGCAAAACACTCGGCTCCCTGTTTACATACCCGCCCAGTATCGCTGAATTGCCAACGCGCGTAAAATGCGTGAAGCTCATCGCGAGTTCGGGCTTGACCACATGACGCGGATGCTCATCGCCGTAGAGGTTCACCTCTATCATCTCGATGTTGTTCTTTTCAGTGTCGCCCTGGCGATAAAGCAGCAGGACCTGGCCCGGACTTCTTTCGTAACCGATCAATCGGTTCCTTGTTTCCATGGGCAACGAAATGGTCTTTTTTTCTTTCAGGTTAGCATCAAGGTGAATGGCTTCCCAGATTTTCTTGCCTCCCTCAAATTTGTCCCGGTCACGAATGAGAAAAATGCCTTCTTCTCCAAGGGAAATAATTGAAAAAACACCGTCGGAGTACTTGAATTCTTTCTCGTAACGCTCCGTCTGTTGCAACTGTGCCCATACGAAGCACGGCGCCAGGACAAACGCGATCACACAAAGAACCGGGCCGGGGAAGCGGACCATAAACTATTTCGTTTCGCTGAGTTTGAGGATCGTTTCAAATTCCTGCGGCGACACAGGCTGGACCGATAGGCGCGCCGCGCGAACGAGCACCATATCCTTCAACCGTTTGTCTGCCTTTACTTCCGCAAGGGTTACGGGTCTTTTCAGGGCTTTCTTCGGCGCTACCATCACGGCGGCCCATTCCTTGTCTTTTGGATCCGGGAAATGTTCACGGGTTACCGTGGCAATGCCAACAATGGCTTTCACGTCGCCAGTATGATAGAAGAACGCCTGATCGCCCTTTTTCATTGCCTTCAGATGGCTGCGGGCCTGGAAATTCCGGATGCCGTCCCACACTGTCTCGCCATCGCGTTTCAAATCATCCCACGAATAAGTGTCAGGTTCGGTCTTAATGAGCCAATAATTCATATACGTCGCCACTTAGGAGTGAATAAAAATAACAAATCCGCGGCGTTTTTTTATTAATAAATGAAAGACGGGAAAGAGGCAGAGGAATGAGTGTCAGTGGGAGTGTGAGTGCGGGGGTGCGGGGCCGTAGTAGAATTTGCTAGTATGCGCGAACAAGCCGACCCTCCATGTAGTTCACATAGGCGCGGTTGACAACGCGAACACCACCGGGAGTGGGATAGTCCCCGGTAAAGTACCAGTCGCCAAGGTGATTAGGACAGGCCTTGTGGAGGCCTTCTACGGTCTGGAACACAATTTCCAGCTCGGCCTTCATGTCAGCCGGTCGTACAATTTCCGCGATCTTGGCCGAGACTTCTTCGTAGGTAAATTGGTCGTACAACTGCTTGACGTGGTTCTGCGGATTGCTGCTGTTGCGCGACATCAGGCATTGTTCATACACCTCGCCTAGCATATATTCCAGCCCACGTTCCTTGATCAGAGCGATCATTGCACGGAACGCGACAAAGTCAGCCATGCGGCTCATGTCGATGCCATAACAATCCGGGAATCGAATCTGTGGTGCCGACGATACGACGACGATCTTCTTCGGACCGATACGGTCAAGCATGCGCAGGATGCTTTTTTCCAGAGTAGTTCCTCTCACGATGGAGTCGTCGATCACTACCAGCGTATCAACGCCTTTTCGGACGACTTCATACGTTGTGTCATACACATGCGATACCAACTCATCGCGATGATCATCGCCGGTGATAAAGGTCCGCATCTTCACATCCTTGAGTACAATCTTTTCGATCCTCGGACGGAAGGACAGTATTTCTTCCAGTGAATCGACCGACGGCTTGCCTTCGATGATGATTTCTTTTTGTCGCTGAATGAGGTAATTCTCGATTTCATTCATCATCCCATAGAACGCCGATTCAGCCGTGTTCGGAATGTAGGAGAATACCGTATTCTTGATGTCGAAGTTGATGGCGCGCAGTACTTGCGGAACCAGCAGCCTGCCGAGCATCTTGCGCTCTCTGTAAATATCGGGATCGTTACCCCGCGAGAAATAAATGCGTTCGAAGCTGCACGACCGTTTTTCGGCGGGTGGCAGCACCTGATGCTGTGCGAACTCACCGCTGCGCGAGATAATGAGAGCGTGTCCGGGCTGGATTTCCGCGATCTGGCTGTATTCGACGTTGAACGCAGCTTTGATAGCCGGTTTTTCAGAGGCGACAACCACCACTTCGTCGTCGGAATAGTAGTAGGCAGGACGAATTCCGTTCGGATCGCGCACTACAAACGCCGAACCTGACCCAATGAGTCCGGCCATCGTATAGCCGCCATCAAAGTCCTTACAGGCCCTGCGCAGCACGCGCTGAAGGTTGATTTCGTTTTCTATGAAATCCGAAATCTCCTGGTTTGAGAATGCATCCTTGTATTTCTCAAATATTCCCTGAACCTCTTCGTCGAGGAAGTGGCCGATCTTTTCCATGACGGTTACGGTATCGACCTTTTCTTTGGGGTGCTGCCCCAGGTTCACGAGGATATCGAAGAGGTCGTCAACGTTCGTCATGTTAAAGTTTCCTGCCATGACGAGGTTGCGGCTTCTCCAGTTGTTCTGCCGCAGGAACGGGTGTACGTTCTCGATGCTGTTGAGTCCGTGGGTACCATAACGAAGGTGACCCAGCCACAATTCGCCTGTAAAGGCGACATTTTGCTTAAGCCATTTCTCATCCGTAGCCCGTTCCGGGTGTTCCTTCAGGGCCTTCTTATACTTCTTGCTGATTTTCTTGAAAAGGTCCGCAATCGGTTGCGATTTTACGGAACGGTAGCGGCTGATGTAGCGATAACCGGGTTCGAGATCGAGTTTGATGTTTGCAATTCCGGCTCCATCCTGACCCCGATTGTGCTGTTTCTCCATCAGGATGTACATCTTGTTCATTGCGAAAGTCGGGCCGTACTTATGCAGATAGTAGGACAGCGGCTTCCGCAACCGAATGAGCGCGATTCCGCACTCGTGGTGAATCTGGTCCGTCATGTAGGCTTAAAGCACAAAGGTAATTTTATTAATCCAACCCATCAACCCATCAGGTCGGAAGAACAAACCGAGTAACGTCAAAACAAGCACCAGCCCCAAAAAATTTGTCCATGTAAGGTATTTTGCCGGGGCCCCTCCGCCGTCTCGGAGATAGGCGAAATAGGGGATTCGCAGGTAGTAAAAAAGAGCAATAACTGTATTAAGGAGACCGGGGACCAGGATCCACAATAGAAAGGGATCATCTGTTGACCGGTAGGCCTCGTACAGCCCGGTAAAGATCAGCAACTTCGCCGTGAAGCCCGCCGTAGGCGGGATACCCGTCAGCGAAATCAAGCCCGTCAGTAGGAAGCCATGCGCCACGGGGTCTGCCCGTCCCGTACCCGAAAAGTCGGGAATGGTAAGCACTCCCTTCGTCTCAAAATATTGCAGGTATCCGAAGACCAAATAATTGGCGACGAAGTATACCGCGGCATAAAACATCATGAACTGAATTGACTGCTCCGTGAGAGCAACTACACCGATCAAAAGAAATCCTGATTGGGCGATGGACGAGTACGCCATCATTCGCTTTGCATTCGACTGACGTAATGCCGCAACGTTTCCGGCAGTGATGGTAACGACAGCGATAAGCCCGACGATAGCTTTCCAGTCGATCAGAGATTGACCGTAAGCTGTTAAAGCAAGAACAAAACGTGTGAGAACAGCCAAACCGGCTAACTTTGGTACCACGGAGAAAAGGGCAACCACCGGCATCGGTGCTGCCTGATACACATCCGGCGCCCAAAGGTGCATCGGTAAGGCCGCCATTTTGAAAAGAAACCCGGCGAGCGCCAGCAAACCCGCCACAAGCAGCAAGAGCGATTGATGGGCAAGAAGTCCTTCAACAAATTCTTGCGATGAAATAGTACTCGACCCGGTTATGCCATACAACAACGACAATCCGTACAGCATGACTGCAGCAGAAGCAGTTCCGAACAAAAAATATTTCAGGCTGCCTTCAGCGCCTTCCTGTCGGAACGAATAGCCCGCAAGCACATAGGAGCTGATCGAAATCATTTCCAGTGACAGGAAGATCATCACCATGCCGACACTCATCGACAGGAAATGTGCACCTAACAGTACACTCAGTACCAGGGCGACGTACTCAGACACGTGTTTCTGCGTTTGTCTCAATGACAGCAGGAAGGTAATGGCGCCCGCTACGTCGCAGATAATCTTTAGCCATGATGAAAAGCGGTCGTTGATGATCATTCCCCCAAACAAGTGGACCGGTTCGGTTTGCTGATTCCACTCAGCGAAGGACACTGAGCAGGCAGTCAGCGATGTAACCACTCCGATCATCAATGGTGCACCCGCGTAGCTTCCGGATCGAAGGGAGCGAACTATGATGCCGACACAGAGCACGACGATAATCCCGGTAAAGAGAATCAGTTCAGGTCCGAAGAATCCCAGACTGTGTCGTATCCATTCCAGCTTATCCGGTAGTCCTGCTTCGATATTCACGGGATAATTGTTTTAACTGCCTCCGGTGAGAAGCGCGACAAATCCGACGGCAAATGGGTCGATATATCGCAAGAGCAACTGAGGGAAGATGCCAAGAATGAGCGTGGCTGCTGCGAGTGGCAGAAACATTGTCTTTTCACGCAGGTCGAGATCAGTGAGCTGTTCAATTGTAGCTGCGCCGCGCACATGAAGCGTGCCGAAGAACATACGCTGGATTGTCCACAAGTAATACGCTGCACCCAGAGCAAGTCCGAGCGTGGCGATTATTGCAAGGCTCAAATGAATCACGTCGGAACGAAACGCACCGAGGAATACCATGATCTCTGCGATGAATCCGGAAAAGCCGGGTAGTCCCAATGATGCAAAGAAGGCAATCAGCACCACTGCAAAATACACCGGCATGATTCGTGCAAGTCCCGAATAATTTTCAATCATCCGGTCGCTGGTGCGGTCGTACAACACGCCCGCGATGAGAAACAGCATTGAGGTGATGACTCCGTGGCTTACCATCTGGTATACGGCACCTGTAACGCCCTCCTGTGTTGCCGAGGCCATTCCGAGAAGGACGAATCCCATGTGCGAAACCGAGGAGTATGCAATGAGTCGCTTCAGATCTTTGCTTGCCATTGCGGTCAATGCACCGTATATGATTGACACTACGCCAAACAATCCCACAATCCAACTCAATGACGCCGCTGCATCAGGGAAAAGAGGATACGCAATGCGCAGCAGACCATAGCCCCCGATTTTTAACAGCAACGCGGCGAGAATCACAGAGACAGGCGTCGGCGCTTCTACGTGTGCATCGGGCAGCCAGGTGTGGAAAGGCACCATCGGTAACTTGATTGCGAAACCTATAAACAAAAGCAGAAATGCCCAGTTGCGCGCCGACCATCCGCCAATCAGCCATCTACCGTTAGGATCAAGAATGGAACCCGGCACGTAGTTACCTTCATCACGAAGATGCATGACGTTGAACGTGTGGGTTGCGACATCCCCCGGAACCGATCCGGATATGTAAAGACCAATAAACGCAACAAGGATGAGGATCGAACCCAATAATGTATACAAGAAGAATTTTATCGACGCATACTCTCGCCGGCTCCCGCCCCATATGCCGATGAGGAAAAACATCGGAAGTAACATGAACTCGAAGAAGAGATAGAACAACAGGAGATCAAGTGCAGTGAAGCTTCCAATGACTGCAGCATTGAGGATAAGCATGAGGGTGAAATAGCCCTTCACACTTTTTTGAATTGTCCAGGACGAGATGCCGGCGATAATCATGACAAACACGGTCAACGCGACTAGAGGAAGACTCAAACCGTCGACACCGAGAAAGTATTCCGCCTGCAGATTGCCCCAGGTTCCCAGGTTCAGGCTGAACCATTCAGTGCGTTCAATAAGTCTTAGTTCGCCGGTTTCCTTACCGTATCGGCCGATAGCAACGATCACCAGGATCGCCTGCACTACGCATACGGCCAGGTTCAGCACACGGAACCATGCCGACCGATCCCGGGGAATGAAGAGCGCCGCAAAGGCTGCCAGTACTGGGAGAAAGATCAGATAAGTTAGAATGTGATCCGGCATCAGACTCGGGTGATTACACAAAAGCGCCTAAAAATAAAGGTTAATTGGTTCATATGTTATGTAACGATGTAAAGGGTGAGTAAAAGTAGACCCATCCCCGCCCAGAAAATGTACATCTGGATGTTACCCGATTGAAAAGTCCGCACAATTGCACCCAACCATGAGGTCAACCGGGCGACGAAGTTCACAATCCCATCTACGATGGCCTTATCAATCCACCCAATCACATGGGCCAGGGTCACTTGCGCATAGGCGACACCGTGTAGAAATCCGTCGATGTATCTTCGATCGATCCGAACACATAAAAATGACAGTTGGCCTACTGGACGCGTCACCAGGGTACTGAAAATATTGTCAAGATAAAATGTGCTCGTCAGAATGTCAGCAACTTGTGTCGGTTCAGTCTTCTTATGGATGAGTAGGAAGGCGACCGCCAAAGCAGCAATCACGACGGCAACGGATACCAGCGTTGTAAACGCCGCAGCACTTCCGTTCATGAACCATCCTGAAAATGAAAACGGATTCAACGACACAATCCACCACAGCGACGCCAGTGCCAGTACGATCATCGGAAAGCGCATAACGAAAGGAACTTCGGGGATGCTTGTCCATTGCCGTCCTCCCTCCACGATGAATACGAACCAGATGAGACGGAATGTGTACACTATCGTGAGAAAGGCGGTAAGCAAAAACAGAATGGCGGCGATCACACCCCAGGTGCCTTGCCCGCTTAAAATATGTGAAAGAATAGCCTCTTTGGATTGAAAACCTGAAAACATTGGTATGCCGGACAGGGAAGCGCCACAAAGCAGAAACACGGCAAACGTCACCGGCATCATCTTCCGAAGCCCACCGAGATTCCGTATGTCCTGCACATCATATGTTTCGCCCGTAGTTACCTGCGACTGATGGAGCGTGTGAATTATTGCTCCAGCGCCCAGAAACAATCCTGCTTTGAAGAAAGCATGCGTAAGCAGATGTAGCATAGCCGCGTCTTTCGCGCCCGCACCCAGAGCCGTGACCATCAGGCCAAGCTGCGATACGGTGGAATAGGCAAGAATTTTTTTGATGTCGAAATGGCCCAGCGCAGCGCCTGCGCCGGTCAGCGCAGTTAGGAGTCCTGCGGCCGTTACAATCTGAAGCGCGTCCGGGGGAAAGAGGAAGTGTATGCGGCCCAGCAGAAACACACCGGCAGCCACCATCGTAGCAGCGTGAATCAATGCAGACACGGGTGTTGGCCCTGCCATCGCATCGGGTAGCCAGGTAAGCAGCGGGAACTGAGCCGACTTAGCCGCGATGGCAAGGAAAAAGCAAAGTGCGGCGGTCGTCTCCCAGCCCTGAAGTGAATGGCTTGCGAGTATACTGATGTCGAACGTTCCCGCGTTACGGTATACGATCATGAGCCCGGCGATGAATCCCAGGTCGCCGATGCGGTTCACCATATATGCTTTTCGCGAAGCCTGCGCGGCCTCGGGTAATTCCATCCAATGCCCGATAAGCATGTACGAAGAAAAGCCGACCAACTCCCAACACATGAA
>Ga0207873_1001102_pt1 | contig 27429 bp, 19 predicted proteins | sample BGWIniCompost_FD_187373 | JGI IMG/M metagenome (GOLD analysis project Ga0207873, IMG submission 187373) | Cellulose adapted compost microbial communities from Newby Island Compost Facility, Milpitas, CA, USA - BGW Initial Compost (SPAdes)... ...
CGCCAGGCGTCGCGAGCGGGGCGAGGCTAGGAAGGAGGCGCGGAACCTACTCATCGTAGGGGAGCACCGACGACCGACGCATCGCCCCGCGCAGCAGCCTGGCGGACGTTCGATCAGAAGTCGCCGGGGCCGTGGGCGTGCCCACCGCCGGCTGCCTTCTCTTCCTTGGGCTTCTCGGCCACGAGCGCCTCGGTGGTCAGCATCAGACCCGACACGCTGGCGGCGTTCTGCAGAGCGGAACGCACCACCTTGACGGGATCGATGACGCCCTGGGCGACCAGGTCACCGTACTCACCCGTGCGCGCGTTGTAGCCGAAGTTGCCCTGACCCTCGCGCACCTTCTGCACGATGATCGAGCCCTCTTCGCCGGCGTTGGCGACGATCTGGCGCAGGGGCTCCTCGATGGCGCGACGGATGATGCGCACGCCGACGCCCTCCTCATCGCTGACCTTGAGGCCGTCGAGCGCGGGCTGGCTCCGGAGCAGCGCGACGCCGCCGCCGGGGACGATGCCCTCTTCGACCGCCGCACGGGTGGCGTGCAGCGCGTCCTCGACGCGAGCCTTCTTCTCCTTCATCTCGGTCTCGGTGGCGGCACCGACCTTGATGACGGCGACGCCGCCCACGAGCTTGGCCAGGCGCTCCTGGAGCTTCTCGCGGTCGTAGTCGCTGGTGGTGTTCTCGATCTGGCTGCGGATCTCGGCCTGACGACCCTGGATCTTCTCCTTGCTGCCCGCGCCGTCGACGATCGTGGTGTTGTCCTTGTCGATCTTGACGCGCTTGGCCTGGCCGAGGTCACTGATGGTGACGTTCTCGAGCTTGAGGCCGAGCTCCTCGGCGATGACCTGACCACCGGTGAGGATGGCGATGTCCTTGAGCATCTCCTTGCGGCGATCGCCGAAGCCGGGGGCCTTCACGGCGGCGCAGTTCAGGGTGCCACGGAGCTTGTTCACCACGAGGGTGGCGAGCGCCTCGCCCTCGATGTCCTCGGCGATGATGAGCAGGGGCTTCTGCTGACGGGCGATCGCCTCGAGCACCGGCAGAAGATCCTTCATGTTGGAGATCTTCTTCTCGCTCAGGAGGATGTAGGCGTCCTCGAGGGAGGCCTCCATGCGCTCGGGATCCGTCACGAAGTAGGGGCTCAGGTAGCCGCGGTCGAACTGCATGCCCTCGACGACGTCGAGGGACGTCTCGGCGCTCTTCGCCTCTTCGACGGTGATGACGCCTTCCTTGCCGACCTTCTCCATCGCCTCGCTGAGGAGCTTGCCGATGGTCTCGTCGCCGTTGGCGCTCACGGTACCGATCTGCGCGATCTCGTTGGGATCACGGGTGGGCTTGGCGAGCTTCTTCAGCTCCTCGGTCAGCGCCTCGACGGCCTTGTCGATGCCGCGCTTGATCTCCATGGGGTTGTGGCCGGCCGCGACCAGCTTGGAACCCTCACGGAAGATCGCCTGCGCCAGCACGGTGGCGGTGGTGGTGCCGTCGCCAGCGACGTCGCTGGTCTTGGAGGCCACCTCGCGCACCATCTGGGCGCCCATGTTCTCGAAGCGGTTCTCGAGCTCGATCTCCTTGGCGACGGTCACGCCGTCCTTGGTGACCGTCGGCGAGCCGAAGCTCTTCTCGATGACGACGTTGCGGCCCTTGGGGCCCAGGGTGACCTTCACCGCGTCCGCGAGAGCGTTGACGCCGGCGAGGATCAGATTCCTGGCGGACTCTTCAAAGACGATTTCCTTGGCTGCCATGGTTCTGTTCTCCTTCTTCGAACTTACTTCTCGATGACGCCGAGGATGTCATCCTCGCGCAGGATGAGGTGCTCCTCGCCCTCCAGCTTGACCTCGGTGCCGGCGTACTTGCCGAAGAGCACGCGGTCGCCGACCTTGACGCTCAGCTCGATGCGCTTGCCGTCTTCCATCTTGCCGGGGCCCACCGCGATGACCTCACCCTCGATGGGCTTCTCCTTGGCGGTGTCGGGGATGATGATCCCGCCCTTGGTCTTGTCTTCTTCCTTGACGCGCTTGACGATCACGCGGTCCTGAAGGGGACGAATCTTCGTTGCCATATGACGGTTGCCTCCTGAGATCGGGATCGGGGACAGCTCCTCCCTCCTCGACCGCAGGCCGAACCCCAGCCGCGCTCGGGCTCGGCCCTCACCCGGTCGGCGAAGGTCGGAGAATGGCCCCTCTGGAGGAGCCGCCGGAAGCAGGGCTCCGGCTAACGGCCCCTGGAAATGTTTCGAGAACGTTTCGTTGTTGGCACTCGCCTTCGCTGAGTGCCAGCGCGCGCCAAGCTATCCACTCGCTACGAGGTGTCAACGGCCCCTCCGTGCGAAATTTTCTTTTGAGGTTCCGGGCGCCGCGGGCTCTGCGCTTCCGTTCAGGACGGACTTCCCGCCCGGCCGACGCCGGGCCGCAGCCTCGAGGGGGAGGCCTGGGCTCTGCGCTTCCGGTCAGGACCGACTCCCCGCCCCGGCCCCGTTCGGCCGGCCCCAAGGAACCCAGCGACCGCCCCCAGGACGGCACCCCCACAAAAAACGTCCGGCGCGCCGCAGGGATGTCGAGGCGCGCCGGGGGACCTGGTCGGGTAGCGGTCGCAGGAGCTGCAGGATCAGGGGCAGGCCGCGAGCACCGACCCTCCGGGGTTGTCGTAGACGTTGCCCTTCACCAAGCCGTCGAAGGTGACGTCCGTGCAGCTGAGGCTGCTCGACGCGTTGGCGATGAAGACCCCATGGCCGCCGCCAGGCCCGAGGGTCACGTTGTCCAAGTTCACCTGCGCTCCGTTGTCGACGTAGATCGCCGCGTCCGACACCGCAGCTCCGGTCCAGGTCGTGGAGCCAGCGTGCTCGATGATCGCGTGGGTCAGGCTGTTGGACGGCGAGTTCGTCTGGAAGCGCAGCCCCTGCCAGAAGCCGGTCTCCACCGCCTCCTGCCCGCGGAACACGACCTCGTCCCCTGGGGCGCCGGCGGCGGTGAGCGACCCGCCTTCCCGAATGATGATGCCTCGATCTTGCGCGCCCTCCAGGACGGTGCCCGCCTCGATGGTCAAGGCCGCCTCCACGTAGAGCCGATCGAGGAGGACGTAGGGGACGCCCAGATTCTTCCAGGTGGCGTCGCTGCCGACGATGTCGCTGGTGCCGTGCACCACGTGGACCGCGTCGACGTCGTTGCCGGTGATCGTGCTCGTCCCCGCGAGCTCACCCACGCGTGCCGGGTGGAGCAGCATGGCGCGGCCGTTCCCCGTGAAGGTGTTGTTGGCGAAGCCTGGGAGCCGAGCGTCCCTGGAGGCCCAGATGCCGTAGCTCTCGTTGTTCTTGAAGGTGGTGTTGGTGATCTGCGCCGCGGAAATGTCGCTCATGTAGATGGCCGTCACGGTGTCGGCCCGACCGCTGAAGGTCGTGCTGCCCGTGTCGGAGATCTCGCAGAAGTCGAAGGTCGCCCCCACCTGAACCGGGTTCCCACCTCCTCCGGCTTGGATCGCGATCCCCTTCCAGTACCCTCGCGTGGCCGCCGCCCCGCGGAAGATGATCGGCGCGTCCTCCGTCCCCGCCGCCGTGAGGGCACCGCTGCTGCGGACCACGAGCTCGGTGTCCTGAGCGAACTCCAGCACCGCGCCCTCTTCCAGGGTTAGATCCCCCTCCACGTAGACGCGGTTCTCGATGCGATACGGGACCTCCAGCGCGGCCCAGGTGGCCTCGCCGGTCTGCGTGTTCGTGTTGCCGAAGGCCACGCGCACGTGCTCGTTCGCGTTGTCGGAGAACACCGTCTCCCCGCCGAGGCCTTTGACGACGTTGGGGTGCAGGAACGCGGGTGTTTCGTTGTCCGCGAAGGTGCCATCGCGGAACGTCAGCGCGACGTCCTCGAAGGCCACGAGGCCATGGCTCTTGCTGCCACGGATGCTGACGTTGTCCATGGTGAGCGTCGTCGAGCCGTCCAGGTAGACCGCGGCGCCCGAGTAGTTCGCGCCAGTCCAGTTGACGCTGCCCGCGCCCTCGATCTCCAGGTGCTCCCAGACGTTGGCGCTGCCCTGGCTGTCCTGGAGCCGAATGCCTTTCCAGGTGACGAGGGGATCCTGAGGCACGAAGCGCACCGGAGCGGCGCTCGTGCCAGCGATGCGCAGCGTGCCTCCGGAGCGGACGTGTACCGACAGGCCCGTCGCGAACTCCAAGGACACCCCCTCCTCGATGATCACCGTGCCATCGTCCAGGGTGAGGTTCTGATTGACGACGTAGCAGCTCCCCGCCTCGAGCGTCGTCCCGCCGACGAACTCCGAGTTCGTGAGCTCCGTCGTCTCCGCGCAGGGCTCCGGGCCTGCTCCGCCCTCCCCGCCGGCGCCGCTGGCGCCGCCTCCAGTGCCTCCAGTGCCTCCAGTGCCGCCTGTGCCGCCAGGATCATCCACGGAATCCTCACCGCAGGCTGCGCCCAACATGGAGGCAATCAGCACCAAGGCAGCACCGAACATGGGGAGCCCATCCCTGGGCGAGCGGAACTTTTCGGCCCTCATAAATCCCGCATTGTAGCGAGCCGAGCCAACCCAGGTCAACCAGCCGGCCGGGGTACCCATGTGGGTACCCCTACCCAGGTGGGCACCACCCCAGCCATCCCGAACCGCTCTCCGCTGCTTCCAGCAAGTCTTCGCCGTCAGGAAAGCGCTTCCAGCGAAATTCGTGCTCTTTCGGAAACCTCGCCGCATCGCCGTCGAGACGAAATCGGGGTAATTTCTTAGGGTGGACAGTTGTTTGCGTGCGTCCCCGTCCCCTCCCCTCGCCAGCGGTGACCGCGAACCGGCTCGGTGCGACCCGAGGCCCGGCACCCTCCGGGGAGCGCGGCGGCGGAGCGTCCGCACAGGAGACGAAGACAGATGACGAGTGCATTCCATGTTGGCGCGAACGTCGACGGCTTCTTCCGCGAGATCGTCGAGTCGGCAGCGGAGCAGGAGAGCGTCGAATCGACTGATTTGGGCCTGGCCTACGTGACGTCGCTGCTCGCCAGCTACGTGCGCCTGAGCTCCGAGGATCGCGCGCTCCTCGGGGAATCACTCACCTTGGCCCTGCACCGCGCGGTGGGGGCCAGCGGCGCCGAGCGCTTCGAGCGGCTGCGCTCCGTCGGGGACGCGGTCCTCTACGCGAGCGGCTTCTTCGCCGAGCACCTCTCCGCCCGGGGCGTCTCCCTGCCCTACGTGCGCGGCCTCGGAGCGCGTGCTTACGGTTTGGCGGCCGGGACGCTGACGGGGGCGCGCGATCTCTTCCAGGAGCTCGCCGACCGCTTCGATAACTACGCGCGCCTGCTCGGCGCCGTGAGCGACACGGTGGCGGCCACGTCGGCGGCGTCGACCCCCGCGGGGACCCTGCGCCTCTACGAGCGCTGGATGCGCACCGGCTCCCCGGCAGCGGCCGACGCGCTCATCGAGCGGGGGCTCCTGCCCGTCGCCTCCAAGGGCACCCTGCACTGACTCTCATCGATCGACGCCCTTCGATCTGGAGCGGGGCCTCGAGGCGATCGCCCGCGGGGCCTCGCTTCCGGCGTTGGTCCTGGCTCACATAGCGCCGGGCTCGGGCGCGCGTGCTCACCCGGTCGCGCCGGGTTATAGCAGGCGAAGCGTAACCCCCGAGCCCCGCCCGCGAGCCCCGTGACCCAATCGACTGGCCCATCCCTCGTCCCGATCCGCGGTGCCCGAGCCCTGCTTCGCCCAGGAGCGGAGCCGTGATGCACACCGACGCCACCCCCGCGGCCGGAGCGCCGGAACCCGTCTCCGCCCCCTCCGACGCGGAGCCCCGCGCGCGCTCCACCAAGACGACCGGTCGGCGGGTGTGGGCCGTCGTGGCGGCGCTCTCTCTCCTGGCCTTGGGAGGAGCCGGGCTCGCCACCTTGCGCAGCGCTCCGCCGCCGGAAGCTTCCCAACCGCAGCTGAGGGTCCCCGTCGTGCAGACGGGCACGGCCACCGCGGGCTCCATCCCCTTGATCGGCGAGTACCGCGGCGAGCTCATCGCCGAGGTCGCCGAGCTCGCGGCGCGGAGCAGCGGGCGCCTGCTGCTGGTCAACGGCAAGATCGGCGACACCTTCTCGAAGGGGGATCTCCTCGCCCGCATCGACGCTCTCGAGCCCCAGCGACAGCTCGCAGAGGCCTCCGCACAGCTCCAAGCCGCGGAGGCGGCGCTCCAGCGCGTCGACGCGCAGCTCGCCGCGGCGCGCATCGAACTCGAGCGCGGACAACGCCTGCGCGCGGAGTCCCTCATGTCCGAGCAGGAGCTCACCGCCCTCGCCTCGCAGGTGCGGGTGCTCGAGGCGGAGACCGGCGCCGCACAGGCCCAGAAGGCCTCGGCCCAGGCGCGGGTGAAGCTCTTTCGTGAACAGATCGCCGACGCGCGGCTGATCGCGCCCTTCGATGGCGCCATCGCCGAGCGGTACCTGGATCCGGGCTCCAACGTGCAGCCGAACACCCCGATCCTGCGCCTCGTGCGGCGCGGCCCGCTGCGCGCGCGGTTCCGGGTGCCCGAGCGGGATCTGCGTCATCTGCGGGTGGGCAGCGAGCTCCACGTCACGACCCAAGCGACCTCGACCCTGGAGTTCCCCGGCAAGCTCGAGCGCGTCTCCGCCGAGGTGTCACGGACCGATCGGACCGTCGCCGCCGAGGGCCTGCTCGCGGAGGAGCACGACGTGCTGCGGCCGGGGATGTACGCTCACGTCAAGCTCACCTTCGGGACGCTCGATGACGCGACGCTCGTGCCGAGCTCCGCCGTGTTCGAGCGCATCGTGGACTCCAGCACGCCCGAGACCTCCGTCTTCGTGATCGAAGACGGCAAGGCCCACCTCAGACCCGTCACCGTGGTGGCCCAGCACGGTGATCGCTCCGCCGTGGAGGGGATCCCCGTCGGGGCGGTGGTCGTCAGCTTCGGGCACGAAGCTGTCCGCGACGGGGGACCCGTCCGCGTCGTCGAAGAGAAGCTCCCTTGATCGGACTCATCCGGACATCAGTGGTCAGACCCATCGGGCTGACCATCATTTATCTGGCGATCGCCCTCTTCGGGTACGTCTCGCTGCAGAAGCTCGCCATCGACCTGCTGCCGAGCGTGGACGTCCCCTGGATCTCCATCACGACCAGCTACGAGGGCGTGGCCCCGGAAGAGATCGAGACGCTCCTCACGCGCCCCATCGAGCAGGCAGTGTCGACCGTGGAGGGCGTGGAGCGGATCGAGGCCACCTCGGCAGAGGGGATCAGTCGGGTGCAGCTCCAGTTCACCTGGGGCAAGGACGTCGGCGAGGCCATCGACGACGTGCGCGTGGCCATCGATCGCGTGCGCGCTCGCCTGCCGGACGGCGCCGATCCGCCGAGCGTCTTCAAGTTCGATCTCGCCTCCGTGCCCGTGGCCTACCTGGGCGTGACGGGGACGGGAGATCCGCGGCGCGTCAAACAGCTCGCCAAGGACAACCTGACCCGGGCCATCGAGCGGCTGCCCGGGGTGGCCTCCGTGGACGTGCAGGGCGGCCGGGATCGAGAGATCCGGCTCGAGCTCGACAGCGCTCGCCTGACGGCGCTGGGCGTGACGGGCGATCAGGTGGCGCAGGCCCTCGCCAAGGAGAACCGCACGGTCTCCGCGGGAGAGATGCTCGACGGCGGCCACGAGGTCGTCATCCGCACGGCGGGCGAGTTCACGAGCATCGACCAGATCCGCTCGGTGGTGGTGCGCTCCTCGGGGCCCGACGGCAAACCGGTCCTCGTGCGCGATCTCGGAGTCGTCGTCGACTCGATCGTCAAAGCCCGAAACGAGCTCTGGATCGACGAAGAGCCGGGCGTGCGCCTGCGGGTCTACAAGCAGTCGGGGGCCAACACCGTCGCCGTGGCCAAGGCCGTGCGCAAGGAGATCGACCGGCTCAACGTCATCTACGAGGGACGCGTCCGGCTCACCATGCTCTCGGACGCCTCCGAGTTCATCGAAGCGGCCGTCTCGAACGTCCAGTCGAGCGCCGTGTGGGGAGCGGGCCTCGCCTCGGCCATCTTGCTCCTGTTCCTTCGCAGCGCGCGGGCCACCCTCGTGGTGTCCTTGGCGATCCCGCTGAGCGTCATCGCCACCTTCGCCCTGATGTTCTGGCAGGGGATGACCTTGAACCTCATCTCCTTCGGGGGGCTCGCCCTGGGCATCGGCATCCTCGTGGACGGCGCGGTGGTGATCCTGGAGAGCATCTATCGCAAGCGCGAGCGAGGTCTCGACAAGGAGCAGGCCGCCATCCAAGGCGCCCACGAGGTCGCCGGGGCCGTCGTCGCGGGCACGCTCACCACCGTCGCCGTGTTCGTGCCGGTGGTCTTCGTGGGGGATCTGGCCGGTGTGTTGTTCGGGGAGATGGCGCTCGTCGTCACCTTCGCCTTGATGTGCTCTCTCGCGGTCTCGCTCACCCTGGTGCCGATGCTCGCGGCGCGCCTCCTGGGCGACCAAAGCCCCCCCCGGGTCGCGCTCCTACGCTCCGCCTCCAGCGGACTGCAGCGCGCCCTCGACGCCGTCGACGCCTGGTACGGGCGCACCATCCGCGCGGCGCTGACCGCCCCCTGGGCGATCGTGGTGGGCGCGCTCGTGTTGCTCGCCTCGAGCTTCTTGCTCGTCTCTCGGGTGGGCATGGAGCTCATGCCGCCTTCGGACGAGGGGCGCCTCTCCGTCTCCGTGGAGCTCCCCCTCGGCACGCCTCTGTCGCGGACGAAGCAGATCATGCTGCTCGCGGAGGAGCGCGTCCGCGAGCGGGTGGCCCCCGAAGAGCTCCAGCACGTCATCACCAACGCAGGGCCGGAGTCCTGGTGGCGCCCTGGAGGGGGCCACGAGGGGAAGATCGAGCTCGTCCTCGTCCCGCTGACGGCGCGCGCGCGCTCCAGCACGGAGATCGAGCAGGAGGTGCACCGCGCGCTGGCGGATCTGCCCGGCGCCAAGGTCCAGGTGCGGCAGACGAGCTCGAACGTCCTCAACCGCATCATCCGGCGCGGGGACGACCGCTTGAGCGTCGAGGTGCGCGGGCACGACCTGGCCGCATCGGACGCCCTGGGCGCCGAGATCACGGCGCTGCTCCAGAAGACTCCGGGCGTCATCTTCGCGCGCCCCGACCGCGAGCTCGGCCGGCTCGAGCGGGTCCTGCACGTCGATCGGGAGCGCGCCGCGGAGGCGGGCCTCGGGAGCTCGGAGGTGGCCTCTGCCGTGGAGCTCTACGTCCTCGGCCGGGTCGCGACCACCTACCGCGAGCACGGCGACGAGTACGACGTCCGCGTGCAGCTGCGCCCCGACCAGCGGGACCGCCTGGACCAGCTACAGAACTTGCCGGTCCTCGCCGGCCCGAACGCCGCGACCCTGGGCCTCCAGAACCTCTCGAGCCCGCGTGCGCAGGTGCCCCTGGGCTCCCTGGTGCGGGTGGAGGACCGCAAGGCGCCCTCCTCCATCAAGCGGATCGACCAGGAACGCGTGCTCCGCATCAACGCCGGCATCGGCGACCGCCCTCTGAGCGAGATCATCGCCGAGATCCAGCCGAAGCTCGCGGACCTGTCCGTCCCCGAGGGGCTCGAGGTGCGCCTCGCCGGCGAGCTGGAGGAGCAGGGCAAGACGTTCTCGTCCCTCGTGCTGGGCATCCTGCTCGCCCTCTTCCTCGTCTATGCGGTGATGGCGGTGCAGTTCGAGTCCGTGCGGCACCCGTTGGTCGTGATGGGCTCGGTGCCCTTCGCCTTCATCGGCGTGGTGGGGGCGCTCGTGCTGACGGGGACGACCTTCAACATGAACTCGTTCCTGGGCGCCATCGTGCTCGTCGGCATCGTCGTAAACAACGCGATCGTGCTCGTCGACTACACGAACCTGCTGCGTCGCCGCGACGGCATGCCCCTCGTGGAGGCCCTGGTCAGCGCCGGTTCGCGGCGCCTCCGCCCGATCCTGATGACGACGTTGACCACGCTGCTGGGGCTCGTGCCCCTGGCCCTGGGCATCGGGGAAGGCAGCGAGATGCAGACGCCCCTGGCGCGCGTGGTCATCGGAGGCCTCACGACGTCCACCCTGGTCACGCTCCTGCTCGTGCCTTGCGTGTACCTGCTCGTGGAGCGCGGCCGGGAGCGCGCTCGAGCGGCCACACCGAGCGCCACCCGGGAACGCCTCGCGGCGGCGGAGTGACCCCGGAGCTAACCGCGGAGGTGGCGTAGGAGCGCCGCGGGCAGCTGCTCGAGGGGCCGCTGTTCGTGGGACAACCCCGCCCGCCACACCGCGCGGGGCATCCCCCACACGACGCAGCTCGCCTCCGACTCCGTGAAGACGGTGGCGCCGCACTCCCAGAGCGCCCGCGCTCCCTCGACCCCGTCGCTCCCCATCCCCGTGAGCACGACGCCCAGCGCCCGGCTCCCGCAGGTCCGAGCCGCGCTCTCGAACAAGACGTCCACGGAGGGGCGGTGGAGGGCCTCGGCGGGTTCGAAGCCGAGCGCCACCACGAGCCCGCCGTCCCGCCGTTCGAGCCTGGCGTGCATCCCCGCCCGCGCGATGATGGCCTTGCCGGGCTCGAGCCGCATGCCCCCGCGTGCCTCGCACACCTGGAGCGCCGACGATCGATCCAGCCGGGCGGCGAGGGCCTCCGTGTAGCCCGGCGGGATGTGGAGGGCGATGACCAGGGGGACCTCCAGATCCGCGGGGAGCGCCCCCAGGAGCTTCGTCAGCGCCTGGGGCCCTCCCGTCGACGTGCCGACGACGATGACGTCGACGCGCGGGTTGCCTCGCGGCGGCGGCGGAGGGACGAGGGCAACGGGGTGCTCTGCGGGGATCGCGAGGGTCCCCCGGGCCTCGGCCGCCAGACGCACCTCCCGCGCGAGCTCCTCGCCGAGGAGGTAGAGGCGACTCGAAGCCAGGGCCGTGGGTTTCTCCACGAGGGCGATCGCGCCGAGCTGCAGAGCCCGCACCCCCGACTCGCTCCCGGCGCCCGCGTTGGTGACCACCACGACCGCCGGGGGAGCCTCTTGCGTCGCGAGCGCCTCGAGCACGGCCAGACCATCGAGCTCTGGCATCATCAGATCGAGGGTGACCACGTCCGGCGCCAGCGCTTCGATCTTCTCGAGGGCCTCGAGGCCGTCACGGGCGTGACCCACCACGTCCATCCCGGCCCCGCTCAGCACCTCACGGACCACCTTGCGCACGAAGGCGGAGTCGTCGACCACGAGGACCCTCGGAGCGGCGCTCATCGCACCCCTGCCCGGTAGAAGAGCAACCCCTGGCGCTCCTCACAGGTGACGTACGGCTCGAGGCGCATCAGGGACTCGGAGATCCCCACCCACAGGGTGCCCTCCGGCTCGAGCCGCTCGAGGAGGAGCTGCACCACCCGTCGCTGCAGCTCGTCGGAGAAATAAATGAGCACGTTGCGGCACAGGATCACGTCGAAGGTGCCCAGCCGTCGCACGGCCTCCGCGTCGGTGAGGTTCACCTGCCGAAAATCGACGTGGCCCAGGAGCGACGGACGCACGATCCCCCCTCGATCGCTCCGCTCCACCCAACGCGTGACCAGCCCGGGCTCCGCCACGTCGCGGAGGGCGCGCCGCGACAGTTCACCGCGGCGCGCCCGCGCGAGCGCCCGCCTGCTGATGTCGGAGGCCACGAGCTCCACCCGCCCGAGGATCCCGCGCTCGGCCAGCATCATCGCCAGCCCCAGCGGCTCCTCGCCTGCGGCGCACGCCGCCGACCAGACCCGCGGCGTCCGTCCGGCGTCGACCGCGGGCGCCAAAATCTCGCTCGCGATGTAACGCAGCTGGCGTTGCTCCCGAAAGAGGTACGACTCGTTGACGACGAGGGAGTCGATCAGCTCCTGTCGCTCCTCCGCCGAGTCAGGGTCGTAACGAAGGTAGTAGTAGTAGTCGAGCAACGAGTCGAACCCCGCCTCGACCGCCCGCGCCGCCAGCTTGCCCTGCAGCAGCTCGCGATCTTCGAGCCGATAGTGGATGCCCGCCGCCTCCTCCACCAGCGCGGCGAAGATGACGAACACCTCGGGCGACAGCTCGAGGGACATGTGCGCTACCGTCTGCTCACCGCCGCGCAGACCCGGCGCACCTCGGGATCCGGGTCCGTCTCGGCAGCGATCGCCAAGGCCTCGTCCACGTCGTGACCCCGGAGGCTCGCCAGGCTCGCCACGACCGCCTTCCGCCCCGCGACCGGCGCGGTGCGCAGCGCCTCGAGGAGCGCCTGGCGCGACTCGGGACGATGCATGCGTGCCAGGGCGTTCGTGATCACCGGGGCCTGCTCGTCGTCCGCCCAGCGCAGGGCCTGCAGCAGGCCGCGCACGCGCTCGGGGGAGTATTTCGCCAGCGCGTCACAGATGGCCCCCGAGTCGTCCTGGTGGGGCTCCATCGCAAGGCGGACCAACCGCGCCGTGGCCTCCGTGTCGGGCCGCGCGGCGAGGAAGGCGACGGCGGCGTTGCGGACGTTCTCGTCCTCGTCGTGGGCGGCGCGGTCCAGGGCATCGAGCACCTCGGGGGCCGAAAAGCCCGAGAGCGCCGAGACGGCGACCAAGCGGGTGGCCGCGTCGGGGCCGCGCGCTGCCGCCGTCAGGACCCCGAGGTGCTCCGGGCGCCGTGACAAGCCGAGCCCGAGGAGCGCGGCGCGCTGGACGTCCGGCTCCGCGGAGCGGGCGGCGCGCTCCAGGTGTTCGCGAGCTCCGGCTCCCGACAGCTGCGCCAGGGCCTCCACCGCGGCGACGCGCACCTGGCCCGCCGGGTCGTCCAGGAGCCCCGCGATCGCCTCCGCGGCAGGAGCGAACCCCAACTTGCCGAGGGACTGACAGGCGTAATAACGAACCCATCCGTCCTCGTCGCCCAGCCCGCGGAGCAGGTGTGAGCTCACCCGGAGGTCTCCGCGGCCGGAGCCGAGCGCGCGCATCGCCGCGGCCCGCATCCGCGGCTCCGGGTGCTTCGAGGTGGTGAAGAGGCACTCCACCGCGCGGGGATCATCGATGAACGCCAGGCCCTGGATGGCCGCGTCGGCGGTGCGCTGGTCGTCGTCGTCGAGGGCCTCCAGGAAGAGATCGAGGGCCGACGAGTACCCGAAGTAGCCCAACACCCGGAACGCCGCCCGTCGCAGCCGCGCGTCTCCCGAGCGCGCGGCGCGCAGAGCCAGCCGCTCCGTCTCGGCGCTCCCCAGCGACTGGATCGCCGCGGTCGCTCGCTGCGCAACCCGCGGATCCGGATCCCCCAAGACCCGAAACAGCGGGCGCACGGCGGCGGGGTTGCTGAGCCTTGCCAGGGTCTCGCAGGCCGCCGCGCGCACGCTGGCGTCCGGATCGTCGAGGCACGCTGCGACCGCGTCGATGCCCTGGAGGCGCTCGGGGACCGCGGGCAACAGCGCCTTCCTCACCTCGCTGCCGCCCTCGGCCAGGGTCGTCATCATCGCCTGCGCGGCGGCGCGCCCGATGCGCTGCAATGCGACCGCCGCCGCGCGCGCCACCCGCGGGGGCCCTTCGAGCAAGGCCGTGAGGGTCGGGACGGCGGCCTCCCCTTCCAGGACGCCCAGGAGCCAGCACGCGGTCTCCTGCTCCGCCGAGCCGGCGCCGTGGAGGGCCTCGCCGATGCGCCGGATCGCCGCTTCTCCAGCGTGCTCGCGCAGCTGCTCCTCCACGGCCCCGGTGTCACCGAAGCGTTGCACGTGGCGCGTGTGGAGTTCGCCCAGCGCCGCGCAAGCGACACGCACGACCGTGTCGCTCCCGCGCGCCAGGAGTCGCGCCAGGGGCGCGACAGCCCCCGGATCGCCCGTCCGCCCGAGCCCGCGCGCGGCTTCGAAGACGTAGCTCGAGTCGTCCAGCAGCTCGGCCAGCGGCTCCACGGCGCGGGGATCGCCCGTCCGTCCCAGCACGTCGATGGCGGGGAAGGTACGGAAGAAGCTGCGCGTCCGCACCGCCTCGATCAGCGGGTCGATCACCGCGCGGCCTCCCACGTGCCCCAGGGCCTCCAAGGCCGCGACGGCCACGTTGTCGTCCCCGTGGCGGCTCAGCCGCACGAGGGTGTCGATGCCCGACCGCGCGCGGCGTCGCCCGAGGATGACAGCCGCGTCCACCACCACCGCCGGGTTGGGGTGCTCCGCGAGCTCCACGGCCGCTCGCTCCGCCGCTCGACCGCGACTCGCCGCGAGGGCATCGACCAGCGCGGCGACCGTCGTCTCGTCGTCGCGGCGGCTCACCAGCGCCCGCACCAGCGGATCCACCGCGACGTCGCCCAGCTCCGCGAGCGCCCGCACCACCTCCCGCCGCAGCGCCCAGCTCGGCTGCCCGAGGGAGTCGATCAGCTCTCCGATCCCTTCGGCTCCTCGAGCCGCCCTCTCCCGCACCCGATCGAGCGCCTCCCGGTCGGGTCCGGAGGTGAAGCGGGGGCGCGGCTCCGAGCCGAACGTCATGGTGGTCATGCGTCTTCCCGTCGGCCCTTTCCGCCGCTCACCTGCGCGACGCAGGCGGTGAGGTCCTCGATCACGGAGGCGTCCGCGAGGGTCACCTCGCGGAGGTGCCGCAGATGATCCGCCAGCTGCTTCGCCTCCCCGTTCCCTCGTCGATCGACGAGATCCGCCGCGAGCTCCACCACGCCGCGCAGGTGCTCCTGGGTCTCCGCCACGGCTCCACGCAGCGCGTCCAGGACGTCCGCCTGTCGTCCGAGGCCAGCGGCGACCGCCTCGGCCAGCTCCTGCTGCTCCTGCGCCGCCTGCGCCATGGCGCGCCCGCTGCGCCCCTGCTCGTCCATCGTCTGGAGGGTGCGCTTGGCGATCCGTCGCACCTCCTCGGTGCTCTTGCCGAGAGCGCTGGCGCTCTGGGACTGCTCCTCCATCGCGCGCGCCACGTCGCTGGACAGCCTCCGCACGTCCTGCGCCGCCTGGGCGGTCTCCTTGACGGCCCGGGACTGCTCCGAGAGAGCCCGCGCCGTCTGCACGGTCTGGCGCCGCGCTTCGTCCATGGCGCGCGCCACCTCGGCGGCGCCTCGCGCCTGCTCCGTCAGGGCGCCGAGGGTCCGCCGCACGCCCTGGGTGCTCTGTGCGCCCAGCTCCGCGAGCTGGCTCAAGCTGCGTACCTGAACCGCCATCGCCTGGCTCGTCGCGGCGACCAGCTTGCGGAGTTGAGCCGCCGCCTGGGCCGCGTCGGCGGCACCGCTGGACTGCTCGGCCATCGCGCGCGCGATCACCCGCGCGTTGGCGACCACCTGCTCGTTCTCCCGGGACAGGACCTTCAAGGTGCGCGCCTGTTCGGCGATCGCCTCGTTGCTCTGCCGGACCTGCTGCCGCATCTCCGCAGCCGATCGAGCCAGGGACTGCGCCGCCGCCCTCTGCTCGGCCGCCGCCGCGGAGCTGCTGCTCGCCTCCTCCCGCACCCGCTGGGTGGCCCGACGGATGCCTTGCACCTGCTCGACCTGCTGGGCTCCCGCGGCCGCTGCTTGCTCGACGGCTCCGCCGATCCCTCGCACCGCCTCCAGGATCCGCTCGAGGGCGACGTCCGCCTCCGCGGCGAGTCGCGCCCCCTCCTCCACCGCCTGCACGCCCTGGCGCGTCGTCGAGACGGCCTCCCGCGCGGTGCCTTGCAGACCGCGCACGATCCGCCCGATGTCTTGGCTGGACGCGGCGGCGCGATCCGAGAGAGCCCGGATCTCCTCCGCGACCACCGCGAACCCGCGCCCGTGTTCGCCCGCACGGGCCGCCTCGATGCTGGCGTTGAGGGACAGGAGGTTCGTCCGATCCGCCAGGAAGTTGATGGTCTGCACGATGTCGCCGATCTCCTCCGCGCGCTTCCCCATCTCGTCGATGACCTTGACCGACTCCCCCATCGCCGCGCGGATCCCGGAGAACCCCCCGATGGATCGCTTCACCGTACCCCCGCCGTCCCTCGCGACCGCGGTCAAGTGCTCCGAGGTCTCCCGCGCCTCCCGGGACACCGCCACGACGCGCTCCGTGGACGCGACCAGCTCCCGGGTGCCCTCCGCCGTCTCCTCCGCCAGGCGCGCGATGCGCTCCGCCGCCTCGGCGCTCGTCTGGGAGGCTCGGGCCAGCTGCTCGATCGCCGACGTCGTCCCATCGACGAGCTCACCCGTGCGCCGACTGGTCGACGCCGTCTGCTCGGTCGAGGCCGCCACCTCGGCGATCCCCGACGCCGTGGAGGCCATCGTCGCCTCCACGCGCTCGACCTGCTCGGCCACGCCGCGGACGGACCGCGCCATCTCTTCGACGGTCGCGGAGGTCTGCTCCACGTTCGACGCCATGTCCGTCGCATCCGCCGCGACGCGCTCGAGCCCCGTGGTGATCTCACCGACGGAACGCACCGTGGTGACCACCGACTCCTCCATCACCCGCGCATCCTGCTCGAGCCGGGCGATCCCCTTGGACATCTCCTCGATGGTGGCGGCCACCTCTTCGATGGACGCGGCGTTGCTCTCCCCGGATCGGACGAGGGTCTCCGTGGTGGCGCCGAGCTCCGTCGACGTCGCCGCGAGCTCCTCCGCCGCCGTCGCGAGCTCCGCCGCGTTGCCGCTCACCGCCTGAGCGGAACGAGCCGTCTGCTCGACCCCGACGGCGCTCGCGTCGATCGCCTCCGACAGGCTGCGCATCCCCTCCGCCATCTCCTCGCGCGAGGCATCCAGCTCGGCGACCTCCGACGCCACCAACGCCGCGCCGTCCGCCAGCCGGCGCCGCTCGGGCGCTCCGACGGCTCCCAGCGCCGATCGGGCGACGCCGTCGATCCGCTCGAGCCCCGTCGCGACCAGGTCCACGGCGACTCGCAGCCGCTCCACGAGCTCCCTCGCGGAGCCTCCGTCGAGTCGGGAAGCGGTCCGGTGCATGTCCTCCGCCTCCGCTGCGGTCTCCCGCAGGGACTCGATGGCCCGCTGCGCGCGCTGCAGCGTGCCTTCGAGGCGCGCGGTCTCGTCAATCGCCATCTACCCCTCTCCCCATTTCCCCGGCGTCTCGCCGTTCCACGGCCCCGATCACCCGGGCCGTATCGATGAGCATCAACAAACGATCTCCCACCGTCGCCACCGACCGGATCATCCGCTCCGTCCCCTGGGCGACCGCCTCCGGCGGCTCCCGCAAGTGATCGGGACCGATGCTCAGCACCTCCCGCGCCCGATCCACGAGCAGCCCCACGGAGCGCTCGCCCTGGCGCACCACCAGCACGCGCCGGTCTCCGTCGAGCTCGGCGCCGTCCAGCCCGAAGCGGCGCCGCAGATCGACCACCGGCACCACCTCGCCGCGGATTTGCACGATCCCGACGACCCACGGCTCCACGCCGGGGACCCGGGTCGCCCCCGCATAGGACTCCATCACCAACACCTCCGCCGCGGGGAGGGCGTACTCGCCTTCCCCCACCCGAAACAGCACGTGGAGGTCGTTCACGGTCGGAGAGATGGCCATGACCGCTCCAGGTCGTCCCCAAGGGCCGCGAGGTCCAAGACCAACGTCGGCCGTCCGTCCCCCAGGTCCGTCGAGCCCGTCAGCCCGACGACCTGCACCAGGGGATCGAGCAGCGGGCGGACCACCACCTCCTGCCGACCGAGGACGCGGTCCACGGCGAAGGCGTACGAAGTGCCGTCACGACGGACCAGGACGGCCTTTCCCTCGTCGCGCGCGTCGAAGCCGAGCACCTCACCGAGAGAGAAGAACGGCGCCACCTCGCCCCGCCGCTCGATGATGCGCTGGCCCTTCATGCGCGAGCTGCCCGGGGTTTCGGCGACGCGCAGCTCGCTCGCGTCGACGACCTCCTCGATGTTCCCCAGCGGGGCCACGAGCACTTGCTCCCCGCACTCGAAGGAGAGCGAGTCCACGATGCTCACGGTCAGCGGGATGGACATCGTGAACGACGTCCCCGCACCGGGCTCGTTCCGCAGGGAGAGCTCCCCACCGAGCTCCCGCGTGACGATCCGCTGCACGATGTCGAGCCCCATGCCGCGACCGCTGGTGTGGGTCGCCTCGTCTCGAGTCGACAACCCCGGCAGCGCCAGGAGCTCGAGCAGGCCGCGGTCATCCGCCGGGACCGGGCGACCCGTGCGACGCGCCACGGCCGACGCGTCGATCCCGGCGCCGTCATCGCTCACGCCGATGCTCAGCCGATCCCCCGCGGGCTCGGCCACCGTGATGCGCAGGGACCCCTCGGGAGGTTTGCCGAGCGCGCGCCGCACCTCGGGCGGCTCGATCCCATGGTCGACCGCGTTCCGCACCAAATGCACGAGAGCCGGGAACACCTTCTCCGCCACGGACTTGTCCAGCTCCGCTCGCGCACCCTCCACGTGCACCTGGACCGCCTTCCCGGTCGCCGAGCGCAGCGCCCTCACGATCAGCGGGATGCGCTCCAAGAGCTCGGCGACGGGGACCATGCGCAGGTGCAGGATCGACTCTCGCATGGCGCGGAGCTGCCGCGTGTGCTCGTCGTTCACCACGCGCAGCTCGCGCACGTCGACACCGCTCGCCTCCAAGGCCGCGATCGCCCGAGACAGCTTGAAGCGGGTCACGACCAGGCTCGACAAGCTCTGCATGGCCGCGTTGAGCCGCTCCACGTCGACCCGCACGACGCCGCGTCCCATGTCCCCCTCGTCCGCGCGCGCCTCCGGCTCGGCCGCGCGGGAGCCCACGGGCGCGTCGAGCTCCACCAGCGGCTCGATGACCGCGTCGGATCCGAAGCTCGTCCGCCGCGCGATCTCCTCGTCCGACAGGTCCGTCACGAAGAGGAGCGCGAAGGACAAACCGCCCGGCGCGTCCTCGGACGCCGGCACGGAACGGGGCAAGACCCGCACCAGCTCCCCCACGCGCGCCAACGCCTCCCGGACCGCCGTGATGTTCACCCCCGCCGCCGCCCGCGCGGGCGTGGGCACGAAGTCGACGCGCAGGACGCGACGGCCCGTGCGCGCCGCCTCCGCGATCTGCGCGCGCTCGGCGCCCGTCAGCTTACGGGCAAGCTCCGGCGGCAAGAACAGGCGCAGGTCCTGCTGCACCTCGCGAGGCCCCACGCTCGGCTCCAGGTGCTCGAGCTCGGACATCAGCCGCGCCGGCGCCTCCGGGACCTCCTCGCCGCGAGCCACCGCCTGCACCCGCAGCTCCAACCCGCTCAGGCCGCGCATCAGCGGGTCGATGGCCTCGGGCGCCAGCGCTCCGCCGACCTGGTCCGCGGTCCGCACGACGGTCTCCAAGCGGTGCGCCAGGTCGACCACAGCCTGCACGCCCACCATGGCCGCGAGCCCTTTGACGGTGTGCAGGCTCCGGTACATCTGTCGCACGGCGTTGGGCTCCGGCCGCCCGGCCACCCGGTCCAGAGCCACCAGGGCACTCCGGCAGCTCCTGAGGTGGTCGTCCGCTTCGGCCACGAAACCGCTGAGGAACTCGCGGAGATCGACGGTGTCGTCGCTCACGGCCCGCTCCCCCCGCCCGTCCCCGCCTCGCCCGCGGACGCCACGGGGTCCTCGGAGCCCCCGAGCAGGGACCGGGCCTCCTCCTGGATCTGCTCGGGAGAGAAGGGCTTGGTCATGAAGCGCGACGCGCCCGCCTCCAGGGCGCGCTCACGCGACGCCTCGTCGCCCCGGGTGGTCACCACGAGGATCGGGAGCTCCCGAAGCTGGTCCTGCCCGCGCACGAACTCGAGCACCTCGTAACCGCCGATGTCCGGCATGTTCAGATCGAGGACGACCAAGTCGTAAGGAGAGAGACTGAGCCGCTCGATCGCTTCGAGGCCGCTCGCGGCGTGCTCGAAGTCGGCCTCCGGCAGACCGCGCAGACACGCCACGACCATCTCACGCATCACCGCGCTGTCGTCGACCACGAGTACCTTCGTCAATCCGTCCCCCACCGATGCGCTCCCCAATCGTCCTCCCCCCTCGAGATCCTGCGTGCCCGCCCGGGGAGGTGCTACTCATTTTTCCTACGGGCGGGCGAAGGGGGATCTGAATGTTCGATGTGCGCCCAACACGACCGAGAGTCTGGATCGTCGACGACAGCCCCTTGGACGCTCAGCGTGCTGAGCGCGCGCTCTCGTCGCGCTACGAGGTGCGGGTCTTCGAAGACGGGGGGAGCGTCCTCGAAGCGCTAGCGAATGGGGAGCAAGACGAGCTACCGCGGGTGCTGGTGCTCGATTGGTTGATGCCGGGCGTCAGCGGGATCGACGTCTGCCAGTACCTGCGCAACTTGCCGGACGAGCACATGGCGTCCATCGCGGTGCTGCTGCTCACGGTCCATCAGCGCTCCGGGCAGGTCGCCGAAGGGCTCGCGGCGGGGGCCGACGATTTCCTCTCGAAACCCTACGCCCAGGAAGAGCTGCTCGCCCGCGTGGGGGCGCTCGTGCGGGGACGCGAGCTCATCGAGCGCGCCGAGCGAGCGGAGGCGACGCTCCTCCACCTCCTCGCGAGTAGCCCCGACGCGCTGGTGGGCGTCGACGCGGAGGGGCGCATCGTCTACGTCAACCCGGAGGCGGAGCGCGTGCTCGGCCGCTCCTCGAGGAGGCTGGAGGGAGCGCGTCTCCCCGAGCTGCTGCCCGAACTGGCCTGGGACTGGAGCCGCGCCAAGAGCGGCCTCCCCCGGCGGCAGGGGGACATCGAGATCGGCGGACGCACCTACTCCCCCCTCATCCGCGGCACCAAACCCGACGGGCGCGGCGCCTACGTGGTCACCCTCCGCGACGTCACGCTCGAGCGGGAGACGGCGCAGCGGCGCCTCGATCTTTACGCGATCATCGCCCACGACCTGCGCACGCCCCTCAGCGCCGCCGTGTTGCGCATCGAGGCGCTGCTCAGGAGCCCCCTGGGCCCCCCGGCGCCCACGTTCGCCGAGGCCCTCGGCAAGTTGCAACGCAACCTCCGCGAGCTCGTCGGCATGGTGAACGACTTCCTCGAGATCGCGCGGTTCGAGGGGGGCATGTACGTGATGAGCGACGATCGCGTCAGCCTGCGTCAGATCGCCGAGGACGCGGTGGACGAGTTTCTCCCCCTCGCCGATTCGCGCAAGCTCCGCCTCGGCCTCGGAGAGCAGAAGGCGTGCGAGGGCTACGTCCGGGGCGATCCACGGCGCCTCAAGCTCGCCCTGAGCAATCTGCTGGGGAACGCCATCAAGTTCACCCCGGAGGGCGGACGGGTCGAGGTGCGCGTGCTCGAGACCGGCGATCGAGTCGTCGTCGAGGTGGAGGACACGGGGCGGGGCATCGCTCCGGAGCGCCTCCCCCACGTCTTTCAGCGCTACAGCCGCGCCGTCGATCGCGAGCACGAGGTGATCGGCTCGGGTCTCGGGCTCATGATCGTGCGGGAGACCGTGCGAGCCCACGGGGGGGACGTCGGCGCCACCAGCGTCGAGGGGCAGGGCAGCACCTTCTCTTTCTGGCTGCCCGCGGTGGAGCCCCTCCCCTCCGCTTGAAGACGGCGGGGGCGCTGACCGCTCACTGCGCGGAGAGACGTGTGCTCTCGATGATGGCGCGCTCCGTCGTCATCGTGGAGGCGGGCCCCACGGCGTCGGAGTCCGTGGAGCGCGGGGCCGTGGGGCACAGGGCCTCGAAGCGCGCGAGGCTGCGCTCGGCCGGGCAGCGACGTTCGCTCAGGAGCGCGCGAGCCGGCGCGAGCAAGACCGCCTCCGAGCGCCCCTGCGGATCCAGCTGTCCGCGACGCTCGAGCCCCTCCGCGGCGATCTCGACCAGCTGCTCTGCCCACTCCCACCCGGAGCGCCCACACAGCTGCGCCTCCAGCCCCCGTCGCACGAGCTCTCCTCGCGCCGCCTCCAGCTCACGCGCCGTCCACGTCTCGGTCAACGCGGCCGCCCGCTCGAGCGCCTGCGCGTCGTAGAGGACGCCCGTCCACAGGGCGAGGAGCGAACCGGCGAGGTCCGGCGGGAGGCAGTCGGCGCTGCGCACCTCGAGGGTGCCCTTGAGGCGCGCCTCCGGAAACAGCGTGTTCAGGTGGAGCTTCCAGTCCGCCACCGTGGCGCGCTGCCCCTCGAAGCCGTGCTCGAGGAAGTCGCGAAAGGGTTGGCCCGTGTTGTGCAGGATCTGGTCCCCCCGCTTGATCAGAAACATCCCCGCGTCGAGGGCCCACTCGACGTAGTCGACGTAGCTCGGGGATGGGTTGTCCAGGACTCGCGCGACGAGGCCGCTGCGCCGCGGGTCCATGCGGAGCCACACGTCCCCCCGGAGGCTCACCCAACCGCTCGGGGCGCCCTCGCGGAAAGGCGCGTTGGCGAACCAGGCGTGAAGCAGAGGTGAGATTTTCAGCGCCAGGCGGAGCTTGGCCATCCCATCGGCCTCGCTCGACCAGTCGAAGTTGCCCTGGACCGTGGCGGTACGGCGCATCATGTCCAGCGCGCCGTCTCCTTGCTGGGGTAAGTACTCCCGCATGATCGAGTAGCGCTGCTTCGGCACCCAGGGTAGCTGCTCTTGCCGGGCCAAAGGATGGAACCCCGTCATGAGCCACGCGACGCCCATCTCCCGGGCGATCGCCCCGATCTCCTGCAGATGCCGCCCGTGCTCGCCGACCACCTCGTGGACCGTGCGCAGGGGGGCCCCGCTGAGCTCGAACTGCGCCCCGGGCTCCAGGGTGATGTTGGCGCCGCCCTTGGACAGGGCGATCACGGGGCCGCCGGGCGACTCGGAGACGGGCGCCCAGCCCTGCCGCTCCATCAGCCACTCGAAGATGCGCAGCACCCCGAACTCCCCCTCGTACTGCAGGGGCGCCCCGGTCGCCTCGTGCACCCCGAATTTCTCGCTCTCCGCGCCGATGCGCCACTCGTCGCGGGGGCGCTCGGGGGCGGCGAGCACCGCGATCAAATCATCCAGGGAGCGGAGCTCTCGATCGGCGGCCGGCGCAGGTCGTGACGTAGTCATGGTGGCTTATCGAAGCGGCGTTCCAGGGTCCCCCCGCGATCCCGACGCGCCCGTCCGCTCGGGGGCAGCGGCGCCCCTGCCTTTTGGAGCCACCCGCGCCCCTTGGCAAGGGGCAGGCGGCCTTCAGCCGACGCTCGCCGTCCCCGTCAGGGGCGCGATCGAAGGATGGAGCTGCCGCAACGCCGCCGCCAGCGCCTGGGAATGAGCCGCGGTCGTGCCCGCCCCACCGCCGACGATGCGCGCCCCCGCATCCACCAGCTCGAGGGCACGCTCCACCCAACCAGGCTCCAGCTCCGCGGGAAAGCCGCGCACCGCGTCGTCTCCCGCCGCGAGCAGCACGCCGGGAGCGATGCGCATCTCCCACTGCGCGACTCGCGCGAGGCGATCGAGGGCCAGCTCGATGGTCGGAGTCTCGAACAGCACCGCTTCGGCGCCCGCCTCCGTCAGGGTCTCGAGCAGATCCTCCAGGTGCTCCCCCGAGAGCTCCAGATCGACCACGGCCCAGGAGGGCAAGCCCAAGTCGCTGGTCGCCTGGACCGCGAAGCCGAGCTCCGCGGCGCTGCCCATGCCCCGCACGATCACCAGCTCCGGGCCCGCCACCGAGATCCGCAGGGCGTGTTCGCGGGTCTCCGCCTCGAAGCGCCTTCGATCGAGGGACGTCACGAGATCGGAACCGAGCACCGCCGCCACCGCGACGGGCCTCTCGGAGGCGTGAGCGATTTCGTAGGCGAGGTCCACCGCTTGCCCGGTGAGCATCGCCGAACGGTGCTCCATACCGACCTCGGCCAGGGCTCGTGGTGTGGTGTCCGCGGTCAGGGCCGACAGCACGTCCACCCGACGCGCCGTCTCACTGGCGTGGTGCGCGCTCACGCTCTCGGGCTGGTGGCGCAGGAGAGCACCGAGCGCGCCTGGACTTCCCAGGGTCATCCCCTGCGCCCTGAGGGAGGCTCCGGGGTCCGCGTCGACCACCAAAGGACGACCAGCACGTAGGCGAGGGGCGAGGACGGCGTAGCTCATTCAGCTTGCCATCTTACTCCCATCGCGACACATGCCACGTCTTCTTGCCCCTTCTAATCAGCGCAATTTTCCCATGAAGGAGATCCGCTTTGGTCAGACGGTAATTCGCGTCGATGCGTCGTCCATTCACCGACACCGCACCATTCCCCACGTGTTCGCGGGCCTCCCGCTTACTCTTCACCACCCCCGACTCCACCAGGAGCTCGAGGATGTCCTTGCCCTCGTCGCCCAGAGTCGCCAGGGCGTGTTGGCTCGACGGAGCGCCTCCGAAGGCCTCCTCGATGGCTCGCAGCGACAACCCCGAGACGTCTCCCGAGAAGAGCGCCTCCGTCGCGGCCAACGCCTCTCGTAGCCCCTCGTCGCCGTGCAGGAGCCTCGTCAGCTCCTCAGCGAGGGCCTTCTGGCCCAAGCGGCGCGCCGGTTCGCGAGCGTGCTCCGTCAGGATCTCCGTGAGCTCCTCTCGAGAACGCAGCGAAAACACGTGGAGGAAGCGCTCGACGTCCGCGTCGGCGGCGTTGATCCAGAACTGATAGAACGCGTAGGGGCTCGTGTACTTGCTGGTGAGCCAGACGGCGCCGCTCTCGGTCTTGCCGAACTTGCCGCCGTCCGCCTTGGTGAGCAGCGGTGCGGTCAAGCCGTACACCTCCACCCGCTCGGTGCGCCGGGTCAGGTCCACTCCAGCGACGATGTTCCCCCATTGGTCGGAGCCGCCGACCTGCACGGTGACCCCCTGCTCCCGGTACAGGTGACGGAAGTCGTACGCCTGCAGGATCATGTAGCTGAACTCCGTGTAGCTGATGCCCTGCTCCCGGTTGTCGAGGCGTGTCCGCACCGAGTCCCGCTGGATCATCGCGTTCACGGAGAAGTGTTTGCCGACGTCCCGCAGCACGTCGACGTAGCTCAGCTTCCGGATCCAGTCGCCGTTGTTCACGAGCACGGCGCCGTTCGGCCCGTCGAAGTCGATGACCCGCTCGAAGATGGTCCGCTGCCCGCGCACGTTGGCCTCGACCTGAGCGTCGTCGAGGAGCTGCCGTTCGCTGTCCTTACCCGACGGATCACCGATGAGGCCCGTGCCTCCTCCCATGAGCACGACCGGGCGATGCCCCGCGAGCTGGAACCGCCGCAGCAGCACGATCGCCACCAGGTTACCGATGGTGAGGGAGTCTTTCGTGGGATCGAAGCCGGCGTAGACCTTCCTGGGGGCTCGCAGGTGCTCGTACAGGCCTTCGGGGTTCGTGCTCTGATGCACGAGGCCACGCCATTTCAGCTCATCGAGGATGTGACCAGGGGACGTCATCGGGGGCGGGAACATAGCCCCCCGCCGCGCGCTGGCCCACCCCCGGGCCACCCCTGGCCCGGGCATCAGGTCCGCGACCGGGCCGGGCGCCGGGAGAACCTGGCCCGCGCCCGCCGCCTCAGAGGGTCACGACGCTCAGCTCGTTGTTGATCCAGTGCAAGAGGATGCAGGGCCACAGGCTCCGCGTCTGACCGAAGACCACCCCCAGGATGAGGCCGGTCGCGAACACGGGCAGGCTCGCGGCCAGCGTGCCTTCGAGCCCGCGAACCATGAGCCACCAGGGCCAGTGCACCAGGGTGAACAAGCCCGCAGCAGCGAGCTGCGCCCCCCAATACCGCCAGCGCCAGCTCGTCACGTTGGGGGCGCTCTCCCGGGCGATGCTGAGCGCCTCCGAGACGACGACGCCGCGGAAGACGAGCTCCTCGAACAGGGGCGCCGTGAAACGGGGGCGCGCCTGCGCCAGGAGCGCTCCGAGGAGCTCGTCGACCGGCACATCGAGCTGACGCGCGGTCGCGCCGATCGACAAGGCCGCCACGATGACGGGCACGATCAGGGTGCTCACGACCTGCCGTCGTCCGTAGGGAAAGCCGAGGCCGAGGGGCTCCCACCAACGCGCCCCCTGCACGCGCCAGAGGTACACGGCGCAGGGCACGCCCCAGAACACGGCGCGCGCGCCGACATTGGTGAGCACGTCGACCCAGGGAGCCCCCGAGGGCAGCCAGGGACGGACCACGAGCGCGTAGAGAGCCCAGGAGCCAAGGAGCGCCAGCCCCAGGGCCACCAGGTGTGGGGCGCGACGCGACAGCGGGACGGGCACCGCCAGCGCGGCGGACGACTGGATCGCCTCGGGGGGCATCTGCTCAGCGCCGGTCGAAGCGACTCCTCGCCCAGGCGGCGAAGGGGCTCGCGCTCTCCCGGGGCTTCGTCGCGAAGCGGTTCTTCCAGTCACCGTTCCAGATGCGACGCTTGCCGCCCACTTTCCGCGGCGACATGAGGTAGGCGTCCGCCTCTTCGCCGTTCGCGAGGCACACCGGACGACGCTCGAAGAGGATGGGGCACTCCTTGCGCACGTCCGTGTGCATGCGCGTCTTCGAGTCCACGAGGTAGAGCTCACCGACCACCTCCGTGTCGCCCTCTTCGACCAATGCGGGATAAACCCGCAGATCGACGAGGTGATACGCGGCCGCAGTCCGCGCGGGCCCCACGAACTCCGCCCCTTCGAGGAGAGCGTGATCCGCCTCACCGGAGAGCAGGGACCCGTACACGAACAAGCGGTGCTTCCCGGGGAGGGTCATGGCTTTGGACTCTGGGTGCTTCCTCCGCGGCTGGCAAGAGTGCCCGTTCCCGCGCCCGCCCCGCGGATGCCCACACCTCCGCGCCGCGTGCCGATGAACGGCTTCAAAGCCCCCTGGCGGCCAGGCACCCGTCCCTGGCCGCCACCCTCCGAGCGCGCCCGACGGAGCTGATTTTCCATGCGGCACGCTTTTCGCCTTTTACGCCATCGGGATTTCCCGAGCGCGTCATGCCGTCGTTCCTCCACGAAGCTCTCCTGCTGCTGCTGCGCAATCGGGCCACCGTCGTGCCCGAGCTCCTCGGCATGACGGAGCTCCTCCCTCTGCCGCGCTTCTCCTCGGCCCACATCGAATCCACGGACCTGTCCGAGGTCGTGCCTGCCGAATACCGCGCGGACCTCCTGGTGCTGTTGCGCCAGCGAGACCGTCCCGTGCTCGGGATCGTCGCTGAGGTGCAGCTCGCGCCGGATGAGCGCAAGCGCTTCACGTGGCCCTACTATCAAGCGTCCGCGCGGGCGAAGTACGAGTGCGACGTGGTGGTGCTCGTGGTCGCGCCCAAAGGACACACCGCTCGCTGGGCCCGGCGCCCCATCTCCCTGGGGGGCGACAACCATTGGTCGCCCCTGGTGCTCGGCCCGGAGGACGTCCCGCTCCTGACGGACCCTCGGAAGATGGAACGCCACCCGGAGCTCGGGGTGCTCTCGGTCATGGCCCATGGCCGCGGGGAGCCGGTTCTGGCCGCGCGCATCGCCGAGGCTACCCTGCAGGCCCTGCGCCACGTCCCGGACGAGGAGACCCGTGTGCTATACTTCGATCTGATCGACGCCCACCTCGGCGCCGCCGCACGAAAGGCCCTGACCATGCTCCCCGAGGGTTACCAGTACCAGTCCAAGTTCGGAAACCGTCGCTTCGCCGAAGGCCGGGCCGAAGGTCTGCGGACGATCCTCCGCAAGCAGCTCACCCACCGGTTCGGCAAGCTCCCCCCAACCTGCGAAGCACGGATCGATGGTGCCGCAGAGCAACAGCTCGAGACCTGGGCCGA
>Ga0207873_1001103_pt1 | contig 27428 bp, 23 predicted proteins | sample BGWIniCompost_FD_187373 | JGI IMG/M metagenome (GOLD analysis project Ga0207873, IMG submission 187373) | Cellulose adapted compost microbial communities from Newby Island Compost Facility, Milpitas, CA, USA - BGW Initial Compost (SPAdes)... ...
GGGAGCCGTATCTGGTGGAGCGCACCACCCGGGCGAACGGCGGCACGGTGTCCTCGGGCGGCTCCCGCCCGGTCCGGCGGGCGATGCAGCCGGGCACGGCCCTGCGGCTGCAGCAGCTGATGCGGGGGGTGGTGGAGAAGGGCACCGGGGAACGGGCCGCGATCCCGGGCGCCGTGGTCGGCGGCAAGACCGGCACCGCCCAGCACGGTCTGGGCAACTCCGGTACGCCGTACGCCTGGTTCGTGGGCTGGGCGCAGGACCGCAACGACATCCAGCCGAGGGTGGCGGTGGCGGTGGTGGTCGAGGACGCGGCGGCCAACCGCCGGGAGATCAGCGGCGGCGGCACGGCGGCCCCGATCGCCCGGTCGGTGATGGAGGCGGTGCTCGATCCCTGAGCCCTCGGACCCGGCTGTGCGGTCCCGCTCCCGGGACACGGCTTGTGCGATCCCGGCCCGCCGAAGGCTCCCGGCCGCGCAATGCCGTGTGCGAACGGTGACCTAGCGACCGCCCGCCTCGATCGCCGCCTCGACCTCGGCGACCCGCTCCCGCTCCTCCGCCGCGAAGCGCTCCGCGTCCAGCCTCTCGGCGATCTCCTCGTCCTGGCGCATCAGCTGGTCCAGGTTGGCGTCGCCCATCTCCAGCACGCCCATGTCGACATACGCCTGCTGGAGCCGCCTGCCCCACAGGCCGATGTCCCGGACGCAGGGCACGATGCGGCTGAACAGCAGCTTGCGGAAGAGGGCGAGGAACTCCGAGCGCTCGCTGTACTCCTCCGCCTCGGCCTTCGGCACGCCGAAGTTCTGCAGCACCTCGACGCCGCGCAGCCGGTCCCGCATCAGGTAGCAGCCCTCGATCACGAACTCCTCGCGCTCGCGCAGTTCGGCGTCGGTGAGCTGCTTGTAGTAGTCGCGCAGGGCCATCCGGCCGAAGGCGACATGGCGGGCCTCGTCCTGCATGACGTAGGCGAGGATCTGCTTCGGCAGCGGCTTGTCGGTGGTGTCCCGGATCATGCCGAAGGCGGCCAGCGCCAGGCCCTCGATCAGCACCTGCATGCCGAGGTAGGGCATGTCCCAGCGGGAGTCGCGCAGGGTGTCGCCCAGCAGGGACTGCAGATTGTCGTTGATCGGGTAGAGCAGCCCGATCTTCTCGTGCAGGAAGCGGCCGTAGATCTCGGCGTGCCGGGCCTCGTCCATCACCTGGGTCGCCGAGTAGAACTTGGCGTCCAGGTCGGGCACCGACTCCACGATCCGGGCGGCGCACACCATGGCGCCCTGCTCGCCGTGCAGGAACTGGCTGAACTGCCAGGAGGCGTAGTGCCGGCGCAGCTCGCCCCGGTCCTTGCCGCTGAGCTTGTCCCAGTGTCTGGTGCCGTACAGGCTCATGGCCTCGTCCGGGGTGCCGAGCGGGTCGTACGGATCGACCTGAAGGTCCCAGTCGATCCGCTTCTGGCCGTCCCACTGCTTGTCCTTGCCCTTCTGGTAGAGGGCGAGCAGCCGGTCCCGGCCGTCGTCGTACCCCCAGCTGAAGCGGGCCGAGCCGGTGGCGGGCACCTGCCAGTGGGAATCACCCGGATCGGTGGCGTAACGGTCGAAGGTGGGCATGTCTCGCAGGCTCACACGGAGTAGACGCGGGGTCAACAAGTACTGCACGGGGGATTGACGGGCTTGCTGACGGGCAGTCTCATAAGACCGAGTCAGGCAGGACGAGGCACAGAGGACGGGTGAGTCACGCCGGGCACCCGCCGTTCCGGTACGACGAGGTGGGACAGTCATGACGACCCTCACGGACGCCGACGCGCTCGACGGCATGCGCGACGCACTCGGGCTGCTCAAGGACCGGGAGCAGGTGGCCCGGCGGCTGCTCGAGGCGTCCGCCCGGCACTCCTTCGACCCGGACAAGGAGCTGGACTGGGACGCGCCCTTCGAGGAGGGCAAGTGGTTCTGGCCACCGGAGCTGGTCTCGCTGTACGGCACGCCGCTGTGGAAGCGGATGAGCGAGGAGCAGCGCATCCTGCTCTCCCAGCACGAGGCGGCGGCGCTGGCCTCGCTCGGCATCTGGTTCGAGCTGATCCTGATGCAGCTGCTGGTGCGGCACATCTACGACAAGGCGGCGACCAGCGCGCATGTGCGGTACGCGCTCACCGAGATCGAGGACGAGTGCCGGCACTCGAAGATGTTCGCCCGGGTGATCAGCCGCGGTGACACGCCCTGGTACCCGGTGAGCCGGATCCACCACAACCTGGGCCGCCTGTTCAAGACGGTCTCCACCACGCCCGGTTCCTTCACCGCCACCCTGCTCGGCGAGGAGGTCCTGGACTGGATGCAGCGGCTCACCTTCCCCGACGAGCGGGTCCAGCCGCTGATCAGGGGCGTCACCCGGATCCATGTGGTGGAGGAGTCCCGGCACGTCCGCTACGCCCGCGAGGAGCTGCGCCGGCAGATGGTGACCGCCCCCAGGTGGTCCCAGGAGTTCACCCGGCTCACCTCCGGCGAGTTCGCCCGCGTCTTCTCCGTCGCCTTCGTCAACCCCGAGGTCTACACGAACGTGGGCCTGGACAAGCGCGAGGCGATGGCGCAGGTCAAGGCGAGCGCCCACCGCCGCGAGGTGATGCAGACCGGCGCCAAGCGCCTGACGGACTTCCTGGACGACATCGGCGTGCTGCGCGGGGTGGGCCGGCGGCTGTGGAAGTCGTCGGGCCTGCTGGCCTGAAGCCCGCCGTCTCCTGATCTGCCGGGCCCGGGGGCGCACGGGACTCCCGGGCTCAGGCGCGTACACGTCGCGCGGGCGGGGACGGCACCGCGCGGTCCTCGCCGGGCGCGACCGGAGCGGCCCGCGGCGATTACCCTGCACCTCATGACCGCCGCCCCCGCCTACCGGCGACTCAGCGTCGAGGAGCGCCGCAGCCAGCTGCTGACCGCCGCGCTCGGCCTCTTCGCGCATCACCCGCCGGAGGAGGTCTCCCTCGACGACGTGGCCGAAGCGGCCGGAGTGTCCCGCCCGCTGGTCTACCGCTACTTCCCCGGCGGCAAGCAGCAGCTCTACGAGGCCGCGCTGCGCTCCGCCGCCGACGAGCTGCAGCACTGCTTCGACGAGCCCCACGAGGGCCCCCTGCTCCCCCGTCTGTCCCGCGCCCTGGACCGCTATCTCGCCTTCGTCGACGAGCACGGCACCGGCTTCAGCGCCCTGCTGCAGGGCGGCAGCGTCGTCGAGACCTCCCGGACGACGGCGATCGTGGACGGGGTGCGGCGGGCCGCCGCCGACCACATCCTCAGCCACCTGGAGGTGCCCCACCCCGGGCCCCGGCTGCGCATGACCATCCGCATGTGGATCACCGCGGTGGAGGCGGCCTCGCTGATCTGGCTGGACGAGGGCAAGCAGCCGCCCGCGGACGAGCTGCGGGACTGGCTGGTGGAGCAGTTCGTGGCCGCCCTCGAGGTCACGGCCCGGCGGGACGGGCAGACGAAGGCCCTGGTCCGGGCGCTGGTCGCGGACCTCTGAGCGCGGGGCGGGACACTGGTGGCGTGAAGAGCGAAGACACCCCCTTCGAGGGCGGGCCCATGGACGGCCGCGTCCTGCCCGTCCTGCTGGGCATCACCGGGCACCCGCCCAAGATCTACCGCATCCCCGTGCCGGCGCCGGACGGCGGTCCGCCCACGGTGCTGGTGTACGTGCGGACACCGCGCGGCAGCGGCGGGCGGACCGGCCTGAGCCGGGGGTGGAAGTACGTCTACGCCCCCGAGGGCGCCCCGTCCCGCCGCCCGAGATGGCCCTGGTCGCGGCCCCCGGCGGCGCCGCAGGCCCCCGATCCAGACGCCACGCCGAAGGGCAAGCCGGACGACGCGGACGGGTGACCCGGTTGCGCCGAACCGCGCACACTCGGCGAGCGCGGTACGACAGGTCGGCTGATGCTCGCGATGCGGGACGGAGGTGCCGCCCCGCATCGGAGGTGACGTCGTGTCAGGAGTGCTTCTGCGTCTGGTGTGTTCGGCGGCGGTGGCGGCCGGGACCGCGCTGGCGCCGATGCCGGCGGCGGCCGCCCCGGATCCGCCCGCGGCCTCTGAGCGCGGCGCGGCAGGGCTGCTGACGGAGCTTCAGCGGCTGTACCGGGAGGCGGAGCGGGCCACCGAGGCGTACAACGCCACCGAGGAACGGCTGGAAAGGCAGCGCGCGCTGGCCGAGCGGCTGCAGGCCGCCCTGGCCCGCACCCGGAACTCCCTGCACGACAGCCGCAGCGCCGCGGGGCGGCTGGCCCGGCAGCAGTACCAGAACCGCAGCGACCTCTCCCCCTATCTGCGGCTGCTGCTCGCCCGGGACGCCCAAGGAGTCCTCGACCAGGGGCAGGTGATCGGCCGGCTGGCCCGGCAGCGGGCCCGGGCGGTGGGCCGGCTGACCGGCGAGGCGCAGAAGGCCACCGAACTGGCGCGCAGGGCCCGCAAGGCGCTCGACACGCAGCGCGCCCTCACCGAGCGGAGCCGCAAGCAGCGCGACCAGGTCCGCGAGCGGCTGCGCGAGGTGGAGGAGCTGATCGCCTCCCTCTCCCCGGAGGAGGTGGCGGCGGTGGAGAAGCTGGAGCGCGCCGAGGCGGACGCGGAGCAGCAGCGGCTGGTCACCTCCGGCGCCCTGCCCGTCCCCGGCACGGCCCCGGCACCCACCGCGGCCGGTGCCCAAGCGGTGAGCTACGCCGTGCGGCAGGTGGGCAAGCCCTACCAGTGGGGAGCGGAGGGCCCGGGCACCTACGACTGCTCGGGGCTGACCTCGCAGGCCTGGGAGGCGGCCGGCACGCCCGTCCCCCGGACCAGCCAGGAGCAGTGGGCCCGGCTGGAGCGGATCCCGCTGAAACGGCTGCGCCCGGGCGACCTGGTGGTGTACTTCCCGGACGCCACCCATGTCGCCCTCTACGTCGGCGGCGGCAAGGTGGTCCAGGCACCCCGGCCGGGCGCGCGGATCAAGGTCTCCCCCGTCGCCGGGCCCGGCCCCGTCCTGGGCGCCGTACGCCCCGACCCGGCCGGGAAGCCCCTGCGGCACTACCAGCCGCCGGAGCTTCCCGGGCGCGCGATGGCCGGCCCGGACGCGGGCCGGGCTCAGGCGCCGGCGGCCTCGGCGACCTCCTTGAGGTAGGCCTCGGTCTTCTCCGGCTCGAAGAAGAAGTTCTCGAAGTCCGACGGGTCGTTGAAGGCGGTGGCGAAGCGGTCGGCGACCGGCTGGAACTGGCCGGCGGCGCCGATCAGGTTCAGCACGTGCTCGGGCGGCGGGGCCAGCATCGCGTTGGTCCACTTGGTGACGTACTGGGCCGTCTCCCAGTAGCGGTCGAAGGTGCGCTGCATCCACTCCTCGTCGAACGGCTTGTCGCCGTGCTCGAGGATGGACGCCAGGTAGGCGGCGGCGCACTTGGACGCCGAGTTGGAGCCCTGGCCGGTGATCGGGTCGTTGGCGACGACCACGTCGGCGACGCCCAGGACCAGACCGCCGCTGGGCAGCCGGCCGATGGGCTTGCGCACGGTCGGCGCGTACCGGCCGGCCAGGGTGCCGCCCGCGTCGGTCAGTTCGACCTTGGTGGCCCGCGCGTACTCCCAGGGGAGGTACTTCTCCATGAGTTCCAGGGTCAGGGAGAGGTGCTCCGAGGGGTCCTTGACGTCCTTGAAGACGTCCAGCGGGCCGCCGGGTATGCCCTCCCAGAACAGGATGTCGGCGCGGCCCGAGGTGGTGAGCGTCGGCATGATGAACATCTCGCCGACGCCGGGCACCAGGTTGCAGCGGACCGCCTCGGTGTCCGGGTGCTCCGGGCGCGGGCCGAGGCCGTGCACATAGGCGACGGCGAGGGCGCGCTGCGGCTCGCTGTAGGGGGAGCGCTCCGGGTCCCGGGCGAACATCTGCACCAGCTCGCCCTTGCCCGCCGCGACCAGCACCAGGTCGTAGGTGCGGGAGAAGTAGTCGAGGTCGCCCACGGCCGCGCCGTGGATGACGAGCTGGCCGCCGCGCTGGGCGAAGGTCTCCATCCATCCGGCCATCTTCACCCGCTGGTCGACCGACTGCGCATAGCCGTCGGCGAACCTGCCGAGCCAGTCGACCGCCCGCTGGGTCGGACCGGGCTCCCACGAACCGGGTGCGGCCACCGAGACACCGAGACCCTCGATCTTCGGGGCCTGGGACTCCCAGAAGTTCAGCTGCAGGTCGCGCTCGTGCTGGAGGGCGGTGTGGAACATGCACTGCGTCGACATCACCCTGCCGGTACGGATCTCGTCCGCGGTCCGGTTGGACATCAGGGTGACCTCGTACCCGTGTGACTGGAGGCCGAGGGCGATCTGGAGACCGGACTGCCCGGCTCCGACGACGAGTATCTTCCGCATGGGTGGGGTGTCTCCTACTCGGGGGTTTCGTCGAGCGCGTGGCCCACGAGGGACAGAAGGGTCTCGATGACCGAGATCCGGCGGCGCGCATCCATGATCATGACAGGTATGTGCGCGGGGATCGTGAGCGCCTCCCGCACGTCCTCCGGTTCGTACAGCTCGCTGCCGTCGAAGTGGTTCACCGCGACGACGTACGGCAGTCCGCAGCTCTCGAAGTAGTCGAGCGCCGGGAAGCAGTCCTTCAGGCGCCGGGTGTCGGCCATGACGACGGCGCCTATCGCACCGCGCACGATGTCGTCCCACATGAACCAGAAGCGCTGCTGGCCCGGGGTGCCGAAGAGGTACAGCACCAGGTCGTCGTCGAGCGTGATGCGGCCGAAGTCCATGGCCACGGTGGTGGTGCGCTTGTCCGGCGTGCCGGTGAGGTCGTCGGTCTCCTCGCTCGCCTCGGTCATCAGCGCCTCGGTCTGCAGCGGCGTGATCTCCGAGACGGAACTGACCAGCGTGGTCTTGCCGACGCCGAAACCGCCCGCCACCACGATCTTGGTCGCGATCGGTGCGCGGGTGCGGTCCGCCTGCCAGGGCTGCATCGGCTCCTCGGGCGCGGCGACGAGCGGGGAGTCGGAGACGCCTCGGGTGGCGTCGGAGACGTCAGAGACGGCGGAGTCCACTGAGCACCCTTTCCAGCAGAGCGCGGTCCGGACGGCCCGTGCCGTGGCCCGTACCGGTGCCGTACACACGGATCTTTCCCTGGTCCGCGAGGTCGCTGAGCAGCACGCGGACCACGCCGAGCGGCATCTTCAGCAGCGCGGCGATCTCGGCCACCGTTCGCATCCGGCGGCACAGTTCGACGATGGCCCGCATCTCCGGCATGATCGACGCCAGCGAACCACTCGTCAGTTCCCGCCGCTCGTCGGCGGCGTCCAGGGCAGCCGTGCCGCCGCCGGCCGTCGCCGCGGCGGTGGCGCCGACGAAGGTCTCGACGAGCAGCACGTGCCCGAAGCGGGTACGGCCGCCGGTGAGCGAGTACGGGCGTACCCGGGCGGGTTTGCGGTCGGCACCCCGCTTCGGGAGGTGCTTCCTGGACGTGCTGCTCATCGGGGACTCCCGGTGGACTCGTTCTCCAGGGACTTGCGCAGTTCGCTGCGGAGCTCGGGGGTGAGCACATGGCCGGCGCGGCCGACGAACAGGGCCATGTGGTAGGCCACGACGCTCATGTCGCACTCCGCGGAGCCGTGCACACCGAGCAGGGAGCCGTCGCTGATGGACATCACGAACAGGCTGCCCTCGTCCATGGCGACCATGGTGTGCTTGACCGGCCCGTAGTCCATCAGCCGGGCGGCGCCCACGGTGAGGCTGCCGATGCCGGAGACGACGGTGGCCAGGTCGGCGGCGGAGCCCCGGGGACCGGTGCGCTGCCGGGTGCGGGCCTCACGGGCCTCGGCGACGTGCGCGGAGTCGGAGGAGAGGAGCAGCAGGCCGTCCGAGGAGACCACCGCGACGGAGAGGATGCCGGGCACCTCCTCGACCAGGTTGGTCAGCAGCCAGTGCAGATTGCGGGCCTCACTGCTCAGTCCGAAGGTACTGGGCGCGGTCAACTGCTTGCCTCCTCGACGGTGCCCCCCGTGGCTTCCTCGGATGTGCCTGAAGTGGAAGTGGTCTGGTCGGGCCGCTGATGGCGTCCGGTCTCCTCCGCGAGCTCCGCCTCGACGTCCCGGCGTCCGGCCTCCGCGCCGCGCCGGAAGCCGCCGAGCCTCCTGCGCAGCGCCTCCGCGTCCACGCCGCCGGTGCGCGGCCGCGGCACGGAGGCGGGAGGGGTGATCTTCGGGGTGCGCTTGGGCAGGCCCTTGGCGGTGACGGCCTCCTCCTCGCCGGAGCCGTCGGGCACCCGGGCGTGCTCGTCCTCGGGGCCGTCGGCGACGGGCCGCCTGGGCAGCCCGGAGCCGGCCGCCCGGCCGGACGCGCCGGAGCCGGGCACCGGGCGCGTCGGGAGGCCGGCGCGGGTCGCCTGCTCGTCCCGGCCGCCCTCGGAGGGCGGCTCCTCGGCCTCGCCGGACTCGTCGGGCCGGGCCCGCTGCCCGGTGCGCGCGGTGTCGTCGTGCGCGGTCCAGGTACCGGTGGTGGAGGTGGTGCCGCCGTCGGGGGTCCGCCCGCCGGAGGGCTCGGCGGACTCGCCGGGGAGGGTCCAGTCGCCGGTGCCGGTCCGGGTGGGGCCGGCGGGACCGGCCTCCTCGGCCGCCGCCGTGCGCTCGTCCTGCTGCGCGTCCTGCTCCGCGGGCGCTTCGGCGGGGCGGTCCGTCAGGGGAAGCAGCAGCTCCATCGTGGTCTCGGCGGGCCGCTCGGGCGCGCCCGCCGAGGTCTTCGCGGCGCTCTCGGCCGCCTCGCTCCCGCTCCGTGGGGTGCTCGCCGCGCGCTCGTCGCCGGCGGGTCCGCCGTGCTCACCGGCCGGCTCGTCGGCCGCGTCGGAGGGGGGCTCGGTGCCGTCCTGGCCGCGGTCCTCGCCGTCGGCGTCCCGGCCGTGCTCCGCGGGCTCCGGCTCGTCGTCGCCGGGCTTTCCGGGCCGGTACCGGTCGGCGTCCTTGGGCCAGAGGCGCTCGAACTCGCCGCCGGGCTGCGGGGACTCGGAGCCGGCGGACTCGGCAGCGGACTCCCCGGCGTCCTGCGCGGGCTCCGTCGAGCGGTCGCCGTCCTGCGCGGACGACGGCTCCCGCGCTTGCCCGGACCGGCCGTCTCCGGCCGCCTCACCGGACCGTGCGGACGCCTGTGCCGGGGTGGACTCGCCGGCCTCGGCCGCGGTCGCGTCCGCCGCCGCTCGTTCCGTGGTGTCCGCTCGTTCCGTGGTGTCCGCCACCGGCCCGGCGGTGGCGTCGGCCTCCTCCGGCCGCTCCTCCGCCTCCTGGCGGCGCACCGCCTCCTCGGCCAGGGCGACCACGCGGTCGCCCTGCTCCGTACGGCCGTGCAGGACGTTGGAGTTGGCCTCGGCGTCGGCGCCGGGGAGGGAGAAGCCGTGATGGGGCCCCTTGACGGGGGCGGAGCTGGGGACCGCCGCCTTGTCGTCGGCGAGCAGCGCCTTGGGCAGCACCACGACCGCGGCCACGCCGCCCTGCTTCTGCGCCCGCAGCTGCACCCGCACCCCGTGCCGCTGGGCGAGCCGGGCCACCACGTACAGGCCGAGGCCGAGACCGTCCTCGCCCTCCGAGTCGTAGCCGGCCTCCGGGTCGAACTCGGACAGGCGGGCGTTGAGCCGCTCCAGCCGCTCGGCGGTCATGCCGATGCCCTCGTCCTGGACGGAGAGCATGACCTCGCCGTTCTCCATCAGCCAGCCGGAGATCTCTACGGGCAGGTCCGGCGGGGAGAAGGAGGTGGCGTTCTCCAGGAGTTCGGCGAGCAGGTGGGACAGGTCGTCCGCGGCGAACCCGACGATGTGCACGTGCGGCGGCAGGGCCGCGATCCTGACCCGCTCGTAGCGCTCGATCTCGCTCACCGCGGCCCGCGCCACGTCCACCAGCGGGACCGGGCCCGCGGTCTGCTGGCCGTGCTCGGCGCCGGCCAGGACCAGCAGGTTCTCGCTGTGCCGGCGCATCACCGTGGCGAAGTGGTCGAGCTTGAACAGGGTGGCGAGCCGGTCCGGGTCCTGCTCGCGCTCCTCCAGGCCCTCGATGACGCTCAGCTGACGCTCGACCAGGCCGAGGGTGCGCAGCGCCAGGTTGACGAAGGTGCCGCCGATGGCCGCCCGGTGCCGCTCCAGCCTGGCGGTGGCGTCGGCGAGTTCGGCCCGCAGCTCCTCGCGGGCGTCTGCCATCTTCTGCCGCTGGCCGACCAGGTGTTTGCGGTCGGTCTCCAGCGTGGCGATCCGCTCGGCGAGCCGGGCGGCGTGCGCGTGCAGCGCGTTCACGGAGCGGACGACCTGCGCGAACTCGTCGTTGCGGCCGGTGAAGGCGATGGGCTCCTGGCTCGCCGGGTCCTCGGCCTCGGCGAGGCGGGCGGTGCCGCGCCGCAGCACCGACAGGGGGCGGGTCAGGGTGCGGGCCAGGGCGGTGGCGATGCCGACGGCCAGCAGCATCAGCGCGCCCAGGACGGCCACGCGGATCTCCAGCGCGGTGACGTCGTCGTCCCTGAGCTGCGCGAGTTCCTTGCTGCGCTGCTCGTAGAGCGCGGACTCCACGCCGCGCATCATGTCGATGCGCGCGGTGAGCGCGGCCCGCAGCTTCTTGGGGTCGGTGCCGAGTTCGGACTCGGAGAGCGCCGGCTGGTCGGTGAGCCGGGCCAGGTACTTCTCGGCGGAGTTGACCTCGGGCCCGGTGACGGTGGAGTCGTACGAGCTGCGGGCGGACCTGGGCGCGGTCTCGCGGAAGTCGGCGAGCGCGGCGTCGGAGCGCAGCCGGGCCTGGACCGCGGCGGCGGTGAGCGCGTCGCGCCGCCTGGTGTCGGCGGCGCTGGAGCCGGTGGACGTGGTGGGCAGTCCGGTGACCGGGTCGATCACGGTCCTGGTGCTGCGCGGCACGCTGAGCGCGGCCAGCAGCAGACCGCGGGCGGCGGCGGCCTGCTGGACGGCGGAGTCCAGCTCGGCCAGGGCGTGGGCGCCGGAGCCGGCGCGCGGCGGGGTCTTCTCCGCGAGCCGCTCGGCCAGGCGGTGCAGTTCGTTGATCGCGGTCGAGTACGCCTGGTGGGCCTCGAGGGCGCTGCTCTTGCCGGTCAGCGCGGCGCGGCGGACGGCGGCGATGGCGTCGAGGTCGTCGCGGAGTTCGTCGGAGGTGTCGCTGTCCGCGCGGAGTTCGTCGACCTGCCGGTCGACGCGGGCGCTGTGCTGCTCGGACGGCGCCTTGGACCGGGGGCGTCCCGCGGCGATGAAGGAGGTGACCTCGTCCCGCTCGTCGGCGAGGGAGTGGGCGAGGGTCAGGGCGTTCTGGGTCTGCTCGGAGAGCGTCACCAGCTCCTGGGAGTCGCTGAGTTGCCCGGAGGCGGTGAGCAGCGAGGGAGTACCCGCACCGGCGATCGCGGCGGCCACCACGGCCACGGCGACGACGAGCCGGTTGCGTACGTGTGTGGGGCGGCCCCTGCCGACGGTGGGCTTCTGCTCCGTGTCCCCTGTGGGGGTCGTCTGCTTGCCTGTGCCACGAGGCCGCGTCTTCTGCACCGGTGCTCGCATTCCTGACTCGTGTACCCGTGGGCCCGGGTGACGCTCCGTCAACGGGCGCGGACGCCTGCCCCGAGCCGTCGACCGTGTCCGGGCCGCGAGGCGCCCCCATCGCTCCCCGACCCTTGCAGTGCCAGTGGGCAGTGGATGCGCATCACCTGACCCGCCACTCGAAGGAGTGAACATCGGACGTGAGTTGGGGGGCAAGTTCCGCTGTCCGATGCAGCGGCCTTGCGCGGCACGCCGGTTGGACGTCCGGGCCGGGCGGTGGCAGGATTCGCCGTCACGTCTTCCCGGAGCACAGCATTCCGCCCCAAAGTGGGCGGCTGACCTGCACAAGAGCGAGGATCCGGCGGACGTTGCCAGCCCGTTGCGCCCGTTGTGAAGGGGTCGTGCAGACTGGCCGGATGCGTACGGAGCTTGTTTCGGAACCCGGGGATCCGGACCGCCCCAACGAGGACTTCGCGAGCGTCGGACTTCCGGCCTCCGGACAGGGCGGCGCGCTCGTCGTGCTCGACGGGGTGACGCCGCCGAGGACCGGGACGGGGTGTCTGCATTCGGTCCCGTGGTTCACGGCCCGGCTGGGCGGAGCACTGACGGAACTGACCGTTTCGCTCCCGGATGTGCCGCTGACCGAGGTGCTGGCCGAGGCCATCTCCAGGACGGCCCGCGGCCACGCCGACAACTGTGACCTTTCTCACCCCCGTACGCCCCAGGCGACGGTCGTTCTGGCCCGCTGGTCACTGGCCTCGGTGGACTGGCTCGTCCTGTCCGACTCGGTCCTGCTGGCCGAGTCGCCGGCCGGTGAGGTCATCCCGCTGCTGGACGAACGGTTGTCCCTGCTGCCCCGCTCGGCGCTGGCCACGGACGCCCTGGTGGACGCCACGCTGCGCAACAAGGAGGGCGGCTTCTTCACCGCCGCGGCCGACCCGTCGGTGGCGGCGCGCGCGGTCACCGGTTCGCTGCCGCGCGGGCAGGTGCGGGCCCTGCTCGCCCTGACGGACGGCGCCGCCCGCTGGGTGGAGCGCTTCGGCCAGGGCGACTGGTCCGACTGCCTGGCCCTGGTCCGCAAGGAGGGCACGCAGGCCCTGGTGGACCGGGTGCGGGAGCTGGAGCGGGCGGCGGCCGAGGGCACCGCCGCCGGCCGCGGCAAGCGCCACGACGACGCGACGGCGGTCCACGTGGAGCTGTGAGACGGCGGCACGCAGGGAGCGGCGCACGGCCGGCTCCCGGCGGAGGCACCCGCGCTATGGAGCGGGGCGGAAGCACCCGGGCAGCGGAGCCGCCCGAAGGTGCCTGAGCAACGGAGCCGACCGGAAGCACCCGGGAAACGAGCAACGCAACCGGCCGAAGGCGCCCGGAACCGGGCCGGCCGGAAGCACCCGGGGAACCGGACCGGCGGGCGGCACCGGAGCCACGGGGCCGGCCGGGGGCCGGCTACTTCTCCATGCTCCTGTTCAGCTCCCCCAGCAGCCGCGCCAGCTCCGCCACCTCCCGCGGGTCCCAGTCCGCCAGCCGTCCGGCGTAACGGGCGCGGCGCGCCTCGCGGACCCTGCGGACCCGGTCCTGCCCCTCCTGGGTGAGCGCGACCAGCCAGGCGCGGCCGTCGGCCGGGTCGGGCTCGCGGGCGACCAGCCCCAGCTCCTCCAGCGCGCGCAGCTGGCGGGACATGGTGGCCTTGCCGACGCCGATGTAGGCGGCGAGTTCGGTGGCCCGCTGCCGGCCGCATTCATCCAAGCGGACGAGCAGCCCGTACGCGGAGGACTCCAGGTCCGGGTGGACCTCCCTGGCCATCTCCCCCTGGTTGGCCCGGGCGCGCCGCAACAGGACGGTCAACTCCCGTTCCAGCGCGAGGAACCCGGGCCGGTCCGCGCCCTCTCCGGGCGCCGGGGACGCGTCGCGCCCCGCGCTGCCGTTTCCGTCTTCCTGCACGTCAGCCCCTGCCTAGGTTTCCCGGTCGTGAACGTTTGCGCCAAGTGGCGACATCGATGCCGTCCGGTAAGTATTTCGCAGGCGTAGACCAGCGGCAGCGCCCGGACCCCCTTCCCGCTGCACGGTCTGCGTGCGCAGCTTTTCCCTTCACCAGGCGCGGATGTGTCATGCCCGCCGCACGGGCGGCGGCTGACACGTGTCAGCGCCCGGCTCACCCCACCGACGGAGGTACTTCATGCCCGGACGCATATCCGGTCTGCCCGGGTTGAGGGCGTTCACGGCCGGGGTCGCGGCCCTGCTCGCCGTCCTCTGGCTGCCCCGGCCGGCCACCGCGGCCGAGTCCCCGCCCGCCGTCCCGCCCCGCGGCTCCGCCTACATGGGCATGGGCGTCGTAGCCCACGACGGCCAGGGCGGTCTGCCGGTCGAGCGCGCGGCGCAGACCGAAGGCGTGGACGTCTCCAGCCACCAGGGCAATGTGGCCTGGCCGACCCTCTGGAACAGCGGCGTCCGCTGGGCCTACGCCAAAGCGACGGAGGGCACGTACTACCGGAATCCCTACTACGCGCAGCAGTACGGCGGTTCGTACGACGTCGGGATGATCCGCGGCGCGTACCACTTCGCCACCCCCGACACCTCCAGCGGCGCCACCCAGGCGGACTACTTCGTCGACCACGGCGGCGGCTGGTCCGCCGACGGCCGTACCCTGCCGGGCGCGCTGGACATGGAGTGGAACCCGTACGGGGACGACTGCTACGGCAAGTCCGCCAGTTCGATGGTGAGCTGGATCCGTGACTTCATGAACCAGTACCGGGCCCGCACCGGCCGCTACCCGGTGCTCTACACCTCGACCAGCTGGTGGAAGCTGTGCACCGGCAACTACTCCGGCTTCGCCGCCACCACCCCGCTGTGGATCGCCCGGTACGCCTCCACCGCGGGCGAGCTGCCGGCCGGCTGGAGCTACTACACGATGTGGCAGTACACCTCGACCGGTCCCACGGTCGGCGACCACGACCGCTTCAACGGCACCCTCGACCAGCTGCGCAAGCTGGCCCTGGGCAGCTGAGAAGCGCCTGCACGGCACGTGCCGCCCCCGGTCGTCCGGCCGGGGGCGCACTCAGGGTGAAGGCCCGGGCCTCCCTCACGGGACCCGGGCCTCCCCTCATCCGGTCGCCCCCGTCACGCGGCGACCGGAACCTCGGGCGCCGCGCCGTCGGTGGCCGGCGACAGCGCCAGCTCGAGGACCTGGCGGACGTCGGTGACGGTGCGGACGTCGAGCTTGTCCAGCACCTCGTCGGGCACGTCGTCCAGGTCGGGCTCGTTGCGCTTGGGGATGATCACGGTCTTGATGCCCGCCCGGTGGGCGGCGAGCAGCTTCTGCTTCACCCCGCCGATGGGCAGCACCCGCCCGGTCAGCGACACCTCGCCGGTCATCGCCACGTCGTTGCGGACCAGCCGGCCCGACAGGAGCGAGGCGAGGGCCGTGGTCATGGTGATGCCGGCGCTGGGGCCGTCCTTGGGGACCGCGCCCGCCGGGAAGTGGATGTGCACGCCCCGGTCCTTCAGGTCGCTCACCGGCAGCTCCAGCTCGGCGCCGTGGCTGCGCAGGAAGCTCAGCGCGATCTGCGCGGACTCCTTCATCACGTCGCCCAGCTGCCCGGTCAGCGTCAGGCCGGCCGCGCCGGTCTCCGGGTCCGCCAGCGACGCCTCCACGTAGAGCACGTCGCCGCCGGCGCCGGTCACCGCGAGCCCGGTGGCGACACCGGGGACGGAGGTGCGGCGCTCGGCCGGGTCCTGGGCGGACTCGGGCACGTGGTGCGGGCGGCCGATCAGCGGACGCAGGTCGGCCTCGGTGATGGTGAACGGCAGCTCCCGCTCGCCCAGCTCGTGCTGGGCGGCCACCTTGCGCAGCAGCCGTGCGATGGAGCGCTCCAGATTGCGCACGCCGGCCTCGCGCGTGTACTCGCCGGCCAGCTTGCGCAGCGCGGCCTCCTCGATGGTGACCTCGTCCGGGGCGAGCCCGGCCCGCTCCAGCTGCCGCGGCAGCAGGTGCTCGCGGGCGATGACGATCTTCTCGTCCTCGGTGTAGCCGTCCAGGCGGACGATCTCCATACGGTCCGCCAGCGCCTCCGGGATGGCCTCCAGGACGTTGGCGGTGGCCAGGAAGACCACGTCGGACAGGTCGAGCTCGACCTCCAGGTAGTGGTCGCGGAAGGTGTGGTTCTGCGCCGGGTCGAGCACCTCGAGCAGGGCGGCTGCCGGGTCGCCCCGGAAGTCCGAGCCCACCTTGTCGATCTCGTCGAGCAGCACCACCGGGTTCATCGACCCGGCCTCCTTGATGGCCCGCACGATCCGGCCGGGCATGGCGCCCACATAGGTGCGCCGGTGTCCGCGGATCTCGGCCTCGTCGCGGACGCCGCCGAGGGCCACGCGCACGAACGTGCGGCCCATCGCGTGGGCGACGGACTCGCCGAGCGAGGTCTTGCCGACGCCGGGCGGCCCGACCAGGGCGAGCACGGCACCGCCGCGCCGGCCGCCGACCACACCGAGGCCCCGCTCGGCCCGCCGCTTGCGCACCGCCAGGTACTCGATGATCCGTTCCTTGACGTCCTCCAGGCCGGAGTGCTCCGCGTCCAGCACCTCCTGGGCGGCGCGGATGTCGTAGGAGTCCTCGGTGCGCTCGTTCCACGGCATCTCGAGGACGGTGTCGAGCCAGGTGCGGATCCAGGCGCCCTCCGGGGACTGGTCGGAGGCGCGCTCCAGCTTGTCGACCTCCTTGAGCGCGGCCTCGCGCACCTTCTCCGGCAGGTCCGCGGCCTCGACGCGGGCGCGGTAGTCGTCGGACTCCTCGCCCTCGGCCTCGCCGTTGAGCTCGCGCAGCTCCTTGCGCACGGCCTCCAGCTGGCGGCGCAGGAGGAATTCGCGCTGCTGCTTGTCGACGCCCTCCTGGACGTCCTTGGCGATGGACTCGGCCACGTCCTGCTCGGCGAGGTGGTCGCGCAGCTGCTGAGTGGCCAGCTTCAGCCGGGCCACCGGGTCGGTGGTCTCCAGCAGCGCCACCTTCTGCTCGGTGGTCAGGAACGGTGAGTAGCCGGAGTTGTCGGCGAGCGCCGCGACGTCGTCGATCGCCTGCACCCGGTCGACCACCTGCCAGGCGCCGCGCTTGCGCAGCCAGGAGGTGGCGAGCGCCTTGTACTCCTTGACCAGCTCGGTGACCTGGCCGGGCAGCGGGTCGGGCACGTGCTCCACGATCGGGGTGCCCTCCACCCACAGCGCCGCCCCGGGCCCGGTGGTGCCCGCGCCGATCCGGATGCGGGTCCTGGCGCGGATGAGGGCGCCGGGATCGCCGTCGGCGAGCCTGCCGACCTGCTCGACGGTGCCCAGGACGCCGGTGCCGGCGTAGGTGCCGTCGATACGGGGGACCAGGAGCACCTTCGGCTTGCCCCCCTCGTTGCGGGCTGCGGCCTGCGCGGCCTCCACAGCCGCGCGCACCTCGGAGTCGCTCAGGTCCAGCGGGACCACCATCCCGGGCAGCACGACCTCGTCGTCGAGCGGCAGCACGGGCAGGGCGAGCGGTGTGGACTCAGCAGCCATGATCGTCCCTTCGGCAGTCAAGTTGAGCTACACCGACTCAATGCTCGTGAGCCTCAGAATGTTCCCCAAGCTTTGTTCGCTCAGAGCGATCGACGCCGGGCGGCGCGGCGCTCGCTCCGGCGCCGGCCGGCGATCAACCCGGGGCACCGGACCATCACCCGAGCGAGGGAAGCGCCCGCCCCGGACGGACGGCGGCGCCTGCCAAGATGAACGGATGTCCACCCCGTACGACATTCCCGATGCACCCGAAGTCCTGGACCGCCGCGAGGGCCCGTACGGCGAGGTCGTGCTGCGCAGGCACGGCGGCCTGCTGCAGATCATCGCCAACGGATGCTTCCTGATGGACACCTCCGACGGCCGCTCGGAGCGGCGTCTCGTCGACGCCGCCCTGGCCGAGCTGGACGCCGCCGACCGGCGCGCCGGGGACGAGCCGCGCCCGGCGCCGCACGTGCTGATCGGCGGGCTGGGTGTGGGCTTCTCGCTCGCACACGCCGCCGCGGACCCGCGCTGGGGCCGGATCACCGTGGTGGAACGCGAGCCCGCGGTCATCGACTGGCACCGCACGGGACCGCTCGGCACGCTGAGCGCCGAGGCGCTCGCCGACCCGCGCACCGATATCGTCGAGGCGGACCTGATCACCTACGTCAATGAGACATACGCCACGTTCGACGCCCTGTGTCTCGACATCGACAACGGCCCCGACTGGACCGTCACCGAGGACAACGAGGGGCTCTACTCACCGGCCGGACTGTCGGCGTGCGCGCGGGCGTTGAGGTCACGCGGCGTGCTCGCGGTGTGGTCGGCGCAGCCCTCCCCGGATTTCGAAGAAACCTTGCGGAATGCCGGATTCCGTCAGGTGCGTACCGAAGAGATCCCCGTTGCCCGGGGCGTTCCGGACGTCGTGCACCTCGGCGTACGCCCTGGATAGCTAAGGCGCCGCGACTCCCCGTACGCTGCTGCACTGACGCAGATCATTCAAGCGTCAAGCGCAGTCCTGCGCTGATCACGGATCACCCCACGGATTCCGGAAAGCACACCTCAGGGGCGGGCGATGGAGCAGACACACACCTCCCACAACGGCACGGCGGCGACCACACCCGGCGCGCAGCGCCGGATCCTGGTGGTCGAGGACGACGCGACGATCGTGGACGCCATCGCGACCCGCCTGCGCGCCGAGGGTTTCCTGGTGCAGACGGCGGGCGACGGCCCGTCCGCGGTGGACACCGCGGAGGCCTGGCAGCCCGACCTGCTGATCCTCGACGTCATGCTGCCGGGCTTCGACGGCCTGGAAGTCTGCCGGCGGGTGCAGGCGCAGCGGCCGGTTCCGGTGCTGATGCTCACCGCGCGTGACGACGAGACCGACATGCTGGTGGGCCTCGGCGTCGGCGCCGACGACTACATGACCAAGCCGTTCTCCATGCGCGAGCTGGCGGCGCGGGTGCACGTGCTGCTGCGCCGCATGGAGCGGGCCGCGCTCGCGGCCACCACCCCGCGCAGCGGCATCCTGCGCCTGGGCGAGCTGGAGATCGACCACGCCCAGCGCCGGGTGCGCGTGCGCAGCGAGGACGTCCACCTGACGCCCACCGAGTTCGACCTGCTGGTCTGCCTGGCCAACACGCCGCGCGCGGTGCTCTCCCGCGAGCAGCTGCTGGCCGAGGTGTGGGACTGGGCGGACGCCTCCGGCACCCGGACCGTCGACAGCCACATCAAGGCGCTGCGCCGGAAGATCGGCGCCGAGCGCATCCGTACCGTGCACGGCGTGGGCTACGCCCTGGAGACGCCGACGCCATGAGCGACGGGCCGGCCGGGCGCAGGAGTGCCGGGGTGCCCAGGTCCTGGGCCGGGGTCAGCCCGTTCTCGATCAAGACCAAGCTGGCCGCCCTGGTGGTCGTCTCGGTGCTGATCACCACCGGTCTGTCCATGATCGCGGTGCACACCAAGACCGAGCTGCGGTTCATCATGGTCTTCTCCATGATCGCCACGCTGCTGATCACCCAGTTCGTGGCGCACTCGCTGACCGCGCCGCTGGACGACATGAACGCGGTGGCCCGCTCGATCTCGCAGGGCGACTACACCCGCCGCGTCCAGGTGAACCGCAAGGACGAGCTGGGCGACCTGGCACAGACGATCAATGTCATGGCCGACGAGCTGGAGGCCCAGGACCGGCGCCGCAAGGAGCTCGTGGCCAATGTCTCGCACGAGCTGCGCACCCCGATCGCGGGCCTGCGCGCGGTGCTGGAGAACATCGTCGACGGGGTCACCGAGGCCGACCCGGAGACCATGCGCACGGCGCTGAAGCAGTCCGAGCGCCTCGGCCGCCTGGTGGAGACCCTGCTGGACCTGTCCCGCCTGGACAACGGCGTGGTCCCGCTCAAGCAGCGGCGCTTCGAGGTGTGGCCGTATCTGTCGGGCGTGCTCAAGGAGGCCAACCTGGTCGCCTCCGCCCGCGCCGGCATCGCCAGCGACTCGGGCAGCCACACCCGCACCGACGTCCATCTGCACCTCGACGTCTCCCCGCCGGAGCTCACCGCGCACGCCGACCCCGAGCGCATCCACCAGGTGGTCGCCAACCTGATCGACAACGCGGTCAAGCACAGCCCGCCGCACGGCCGGGTGACGGTCAAGGCGCGGCGCGGCCCGCAGCCGGAGTCGCTGGAGCTGGAGGTCCTCGACGAGGGGCCGGGCATCCCGCGCGCCGAGTGGCACCGCGTCTTCGAACGCTTCAACCGCGGCAGCGTCAACCGGCCGCACGGCCCGGGCAGCGACGGCGGCACCGGTCTGGGCCTGGCGATCGCCCGCTGGGCCGTCGATCTGCACGGCGGCAAGATCGGCGTGGCCGAATCGGAGCGCGGTTGCCGAATCCTTGTCACTCTTCCGGGCAGCCCGCCTCGGCAAAGTTGACGTAAAGTTCGAACCTGAGCCTCAAGATCCACAGGCGTCCACGCTGACGGACACGTGTGATCAGCCACGGACCCGCGCGCGCCGCGCGACGGGCCTCGGCCGACGCATCCCTGATACGGCCGGAAGAAGCAAAACCTCGCTTGTTTCCCGCCATTTCCAGCGCCGAAACACGCTGATCAATGTGACTTGCACGACGTTGAACGGGCCCGGCCTGACCTTCTCGCGCCTGGGGGCGTAGCCTTTATTTCCGCTGTCCATCACCTTGTGAAGCGGAAGAGGGCGGTTGCCGCCGTGTCGCCACAGTCCCCCAGTAACTCGAGCATCTCGACCGACACCGACCAAGCGGGCAAGAACCCCGCGGCCGCGTTCGGTGCGAACGAGTGGCTCGTCGACGAGATCTATCAGCAGTACCTCCAGGACCCGAACTCGGTGGACCGAGCCTGGTGGGACTTCTTCGCCGACTACAAGCCAGGGGCGCCCTCCGCCTCGGCTCCGGCGGGTACCGCGGCCACGGGGGCCGCGGGCACCTCCCCCACCGCTCAGCCCACCGCCGAGGCCCCCGCACAGCAGCAGGCGCAGGCCGCCCCGGCCAAGCCCGCCGCGCAGCAGGCGCCCGCCGCTCCGGCGCAGCCCGCCGCGAAGCCGGCCCAGGCACAGGCTCCGGCGAAGGCCGCGGCCCCGGCCGCCAAGCCCGCCGCCCAGCCGAAGGCTCAGGCGAAGGCCGACGGTGAGGCCCCGAGCGGTCCCGAGAAGGTGACCCTGCGCGGTCCGGCCGCCGCGGTGGCCAAGAACATGGACGCCTCCCTGGAGCTGCCGACGGCCACCTCCGTGCGCGCCGTTCCGGTGAAGCTGCTGTTCGACAACCGGATCGTCATCAACAACCACCTCAAGCGGGCCCGGGGCGGGAAGATCTCCTTCACGCACATCATCGGCTACGCCATGGTCCAGGCGATCAAGGCGATGCCGTCGATGAACTGGTCCTACGCGAAGGTGGACGGCAAGCCCACCCTGGTCAAGCCGGAGCACATCAACCTCGGTCTCGCCATCGACCTGGTCAAGCCCAACGGCGAGCGCCAGCTGGTCGTCGCGGCGATCAAGAAGGCCGAGACCATGAACTTCTTCGAGTTCTGGCAGGCCTACGAGGACATCGTCCGTCGTGCTCGCGACAACAAGCTCACGATGGACGACTTCACCGGTGTGACGGTCTCCCTGACCAACCCCGGTGGCCTGGGCACCGTCCACTCGGTGCCGCGCCTGATGCCCGGCCAGTCGCTGATCATGGGCGTCGGCTCCATGGACTACCCGGCCGAGTTCCAGGGCACCAGCCAGGACACCCTGAACAAGCTCGGCATCTCGAAGGTCATGACGCTCACGTCGACCTACGACCACCGGGTGATCCAGGGCGCCGCCTCCGGTGAGTTCCTGCGCACCGTCGCCAACCTGCTGCTCGGCGAGAACAACTTCTACGACGACATCTTCGAGGCGCTGCGCATCCCCTACGAGCCGGTCCGCTGGCTCAAGGACATCGACGCCAGCCACGACGACGACGTCACCAAGGCCGCCCGGGTCTTCGACCTGATCCACGCCTACCGGGTCCGCGGCCATGTGATGGCCGACACCGACCCGCTGGAGTACAAGCAGCGCAAGCACCCCGACCTCGACATCGTCGAGCACGGGCTGACGCTGTGGGACCTGGAGCGCGAGTTCGCCGTCGGCGGCTTCGCCGGCAAGTCGATGATGAAGCTGCGCGACATCCTCGGCGTGCTCCGCGACTCGTACTGCCGCACCACCGGCATCGAGTTCATGCACATCCAGGACCCCAAGCAGCGCAAGTGGATCCAGGACCGGGTGGAGCGCCCGCACTCCAAGCCGGAGCGCGAGGAGCAGCTGCGCATCCTGCGCCGGCTGAACGCCGCCGAGGCCTTCGAGACGTTCCTGCAGACCAAGTACGTCGGCCAGAAGCGCTTCTCGCTGGAGGGCGGCGAGTCCGTCATCCCGCTGCTCGACGCGGTGCTCGACTCGGCCGCCGAGTCCCGCCTGGACGAGGTCGTCATCGGCATGGCCCACCGCGGCCGGCTGAACGTTCTCGCCAACATCGTCGGCAAGTCGTACGCGCAGATCTTCCGCGAGTTCGAGGGCAACCTCGACCCGAAGTCGATGCACGGCTCCGGCGACGTGAAGTACCACCTGGGCGCCGAGGGCACCTTCACCGGCCTGGACGGCGAGCAGATCAAGGTCTCGCTGGTCGCCAACCCCTCCCACCTGGAGGCGGTCGACCCGGTCCTGGAGGGCGTCGCCCGCGCCAAGCAGGACATCATCGGCAAGGGCGGCACGGACTTCACCGTGCTCCCGGTGGCGATCCACGGCGACGCGGCCTTCGCGGGCCAGGGCGTGGTGGCCGAGACCCTGAACATGTCGCAGCTGCGCGGCTACCGCACCGGCGGCACGGTCCACATCGTCATCAACAACCAGGTCGGCTTCACCGCCGCCCCGGAGTCGTCCCGCTCGTCGATGTACGCCACCGACGTGGCGCGGATGATCGAGGCCCCGATCTTCCACGTCAACGGCGACGACCCGGAGGCCTGCGTCCGCGTCGCCCGGCTGGCCTTCGAGTTCCGCCAGGCGTTCAACAAGGACGTGGTCATCGACCTCATCTGCTACCGCCGCCGCGGTCACAACGAGTCGGACAACCCGGCCTTCACCCAGCCGCTGATGTACGACCTGATCGACAAGAAGCGCTCGGTGCGCAAGCTGTACACCGAGTCGCTGATCGGTCGCGGCGACATCACCCTGGAGGAGGCCGAGCAGGCCCTGCAGGACTACCAGGGCCAGCTGGAGAAGGTCTTCACCGAGGTCCGCGAGGCCACCTCGCAGCCGGCGTCGGTGGAGCCGTCCGACCCGCAGGCGGAGTTCCCGGTCGCCGTGAACACCGCGGTGACCAGCGAGGTCGTCAAGCGGATCGCCGAGTCCCAGGTCAACATCCCCGACCACATCACGGTCCACCCGCGCCTGCTGCCCCAGCTGCAGCGCCGGGCGACCATGGTCGAGGACGGCACCATCGACTGGGGCATGGGCGAGACCCTCGCCTTCGGCTCCCTGCTGCTGGAGGGCGTGCCGGTCCGCCTCGCGGGCCAGGACTCCCAGCGCGGCACCTTCGGCCAGCGCCACGCGGTGATCATCGACCGCAACACCGGCGAGGAGTACACGCCGCTGCAGTACCTCTCCGAGGACCAGGCGCGGCTGAACGTCTACAACTCCCTGCTGTCCGAGTACGCGGCGATGGGCTTCGAGTACGGCTACTCGCTGGCCCGCCCCGACGCGCTCGTGCTGTGGGAGGCGCAGTTCGGCGACTTCGCCAACGGCGCCCAGACGGTCGTGGACGAGTTCATCTCCTCCGCCGAGCAGAAGTGGGCCCAGACCTCCGGTGTGGTCCTGCTCCTGCCGCACGGCTACGAGGGCCAGGGCCCGGACCACTCCTCGGCCCGCCCGGAGCGGTTCCTGCAGCTGTGCGCCCAGAACAACATGACGGTCGCCATGCCGACCTCGCCGGCGAACTACTTCCACCTCCTGCGGTGGCAGGTGCACAACCCGCACCACAAGCCGCTGATCGTCTTCACCCCGAAGTCGATGCTGCGCCTGAAGGCCGCCGCGTCGAAGGCGGAGGAGTTCACCTCCGGGCAGTTCCAGCCGGTCATCGGCGACAACTCGGTCGACCCGGCCGCGGTCAAGAAGGTCGTCTTCTGCGCCGGCAAGGTCTACTACGACCTGGACGCCGAGCGTCAGAAGCGCGGCGCGACGGACACCGCGATCATCCGCATCGAGCGCCTGTACCCGCTGCCGGGTGCCGAACTCCAGGCGGAGATCAAGAAGTACCCGAACGCCGAGAAGTACCTGTGGGCCCAGGAGGAGCCGGCGAACCAGGGTGCCTGGCCGTTCATCGCGCTCAACCTGATCGACCACCTGGACCTGGCGGTCGGCGCCGACCTCCCGCCCGCCGAGCGTCTGCGCCGCATCTCGCGGCCGCACAGCTCGTCCCCGGCGGTCGGCTCGGCCAAGCGCCACCAGGCCGAGCAGGAGCAGCTGGTCCGCGAGGTCTTCGAGGCCTGAGCCCGCGCCTCACGGTCCCGCGCCCCGCGGGGTTCCTCCGGGCCGCATCCCCTGCTCAGGGGGTGCGGCCCGCCCCTTTGCGGCCACTTATCCTGGACGGCATGTACTTCACCGACCGTGGCATCGAGGAACTGGAGAAGCGGCGCGGCGAGGAGGAGATCACCTTCGAGTGGCTCGCCGAGCAGCTGCGCACGTTCGTGGATCTGAACCCCGACTTCGAGGTCCCGGTCGAGCGTCTGGCGACCTGGCTGGCCCGGCTGGACGACGAGGACGACGAGTAGGCCCGCGGGAGCCCGTCGGGGTTCTCGCGGCCTGCCACGGGTCTCCGCGCCGGCCGGCGCACGGCCCGCCGCCGGCGCCCCCGCGTTTCCTCTGGTGTCCGGGGCGCTCCCTCCGGTGCCCGGGGCGCTCCCTCCGGTGTCCGGGGCGCCCTCTCGCAGGAGCCCCCTTCCCCGCGCAGGTCAGGGGCGCCCTCCCACGGGCGCAGTCCTGCCGTGGTCTCCTGCCGTCCTGCCCGCGTCAACGAAGGCCACCCACCGCCACCCACACGAGTGCCTTGACTTTCCCTCCCCGCGATATATCGTGAATCACGTAATACGCGATATGGCGCGTGTCTAGGAGGTCCCACCATGCCCGAGTGGTCCGTCACGGAGCCCACGAAGCTCACTTTCGACGAGCCCGTGACCGAACTCCATGTGCGCATCGTCAACGGCACGGTGAACGTCGTGGGCACGGAGGAGAGTTCCGCGCGCCTCGAGGTCTCGGAGGTGGAGGGGCCACCTCTGATCGTCACCCAGAAGGGCGGCACTCTCAGCGTGGCCTACGAGGACCTGCCCTGGAAGGGCTTCCTCAAGTGGCTGGACCGCAAGGGCTGGCGCCGCAGCGCCGTCGTCTCCCTCGCCGTCCCGGCCGCCACGCGCGTCGAGGTCGGCGTGGTCGGCGCCTCGGCCGTCGTCTCCGGCCTGCGGGGCCCCTCCGTGATCAAGGGCGTCACCGGCGACACCACCCTGGTCTCCCTCTCCGGTCCGGTCCGCGCGGACACGGTGTCCGGCAGTCTGGAGGCCCAGTCGGTCACCGGCGACCTCCGCTTCAACTCGGTCTCCGGCGACCTCACCGTGCTCGACGGGTCCGGCTCCTCGGTCAAGGCCGACTCGGTCAGCGGCTCGATGATCGTCGACCTCGACCCCGACGGCCCGACGGACGTCCGGCTGACCAGCGTCTCCGGTGAGATAGCGATCCGTCTGCCCTACCCGGCCGACACGGAGGTCGAGGCCAACACGGCCAGCGGCGCCGTCTCCAACGCCTTCGACGACCTCCGGGTGCACGGCCAGTGGGGCGCCCACAAGATCACCGGCCGGCTGGGCGCCGGAACCGGCAAGCTGCGGGCGACCACCGTCTCCGGCTCCATCGCCCTGCTGCGCAGGCCACCACGCGAGGACGAGCCGTGGGACGCTCCCCCCGCCGGCACCACGGACACCCAGGCCGACGGCCCGACCGACAAGAAGGTGCTCTGACATGCCCCCCGTCTTCGCCCACGGACGCCTCCGCCTCTACCTGCTCAAGCTGCTGGACGAGGCCCCGCGCCACGGCTACGAGGTGATCCGCCTCCTGGAGGAGCGCTTCCAGGGCCTGTACGCCCCCTCCGCGGGCACGGTCTACCCCCGGCTGGCCAAGCTGGAGGCGGAGGGCCTGGTCACCCACACCATGGAGGGCGGCCGCAAGGTGTACTCCATCACCGACGCGGGCCGCGCCGAGCTGGCCGGCCGCAGTGGCGAACTGGCCGACCTGGAAATGGAGATCCGCGAGTCGGTCGCCGAACTGGCGGCCGAGATCAAGGCGGACGTCCGCGGGGCGGCGGGCGACCTGCGCCGCGAGATGCGCGCCGCGGCCAGCAAGGCTCGTACCACCGGCACGCACACCGACGACGACGTCTTCTCCGGCGACTTCACCGGCCTCACCGACCGCGAGGCCTGGCGCGCCGCCAAGGAGGAGATGCGCCGGGCCAAGCAGGAATGGAAGGAGCAGGCCCGCCGCGCCAAGGACGAGAGCCGCCGCTCCCGCGAGGAGGCCCAGCGCGCCCGCCGCCAGGCCAAGGAGGCCCAGGACCGGGCGCGGGAGGAGGTGCAGCGCATCGCCCGGCGGGTCCAGGAGCACGTGCAGGACCACTTCGCCCGGGGCGACTGGCCGACGGGCCTGCGCGAAGGGCTGAGCGAACTCATCAAGGAAGTGGGCGACTTCGGCAAGAACGGCTGGGCCGCCAAGGACCCGGCGTCCGCGCCCGAGTACTCCCAGACACCGGAGGACTTCCCCGCCGCCTATGTCCCCGAGTGGGCGCACGAGGGGGCGACGGACTCCACCGGGGACCCGGCCCGCGACCTGGACCGCCTGCTCGACCGCTTCCGCGACGACATCCGCGACGCGGCCCGCGACCACGGCGTCACCGAGGAGCAGCTCCGCGACGCACGCCGCCACCTGTCCACGGCCGCGGCCCACATCGCCGCCCTGCTCCACAGGGAGAAGACCGGCTGACGCCCGTCACCCCGCCTTGGCCTCGCCGCTCCCGTAGAGCACCCGGCTCACGGACTCATAGGTCACCCCGTGACCGGCGAGCACCTCGGCGGGGACACCGGGCCGGCCGGTGAGGGCGAGCAGGATGTGCTCGTCGCCGATGCGCCGTTCCCGCTGGGCGAGGGCGATGCGCAGCGTCCGCTGCAGCACGTCCTTCGCCCCCTTCCCGAACGGCACATGCCCCCGCCGCCCCCGCTGGCCTCCCGACAAGGCACCGACCCCGTGCACGTCCTCCACCCGGGCCACGACCTCGTCCACATCGATCCCCAGCCCGGCCAGCGCCTCCGCCTCGGCCTGCGTCAGCCCACCCCGCCTCCGAGCAGCCTCCAACTCCCCCCGCACCGCGTCCTTCCACTCCCCGCCCCCGAGCGCGGCCAGCGCGAACGAGCCCCGGCTCCCCTCGCTCTCCAGCAGCCCCAGCAGCAGATGCTCGGGCGTCACCGACGCCGCCCCCACCGACGCCGCCTGCGCGACCGCTCCCTTGACCACCGCACGGGCGTCCTTGGTGAACCGCTCGAACATCAATGCCTCCCGTACTTCTTGTGCACGGCCTGCCGGCTCACGCCGAGTTCGTTGGCGATCTCCTGCCAGGACCATCCCTGATTGCGCGCGCTGCGCACCTGCACCGCCTCGAGCTGCTCCAGCAGCCTCCGCAGCGCGGCGACGGCCCGCAGGCCGACCCTCGGATCCCGGTCCCCGGCCCGCTCGGCCAGATCGGTTGCCTCACTCACCCTGTCAACCTACGTTGCCCCGTTATGTTCTTCGCGGTCCTGCAATGGGGCCGCTGGCCTCCGGGCCCGGCATGACTTTTGCCCCCTGTCGATCGGATGACCTGGGGGGTGGTG
>Ga0207873_1001109_pt1 | contig 27311 bp, 25 predicted proteins | sample BGWIniCompost_FD_187373 | JGI IMG/M metagenome (GOLD analysis project Ga0207873, IMG submission 187373) | Cellulose adapted compost microbial communities from Newby Island Compost Facility, Milpitas, CA, USA - BGW Initial Compost (SPAdes)... ...
GTCGGCGTTTGTCGCCCAGGCACAGGTTGCCGTAAGGGGCAAGGTTACCGACGAGACGGGCGCAGGACTCCCCGGCACCAACGTCTTGGTCAAGGGCTCGACGACGGGTACGACCACGGACTCCAACGGAGACTACGCCATTGACGTGCCGCAGTCGGACGCCGTACTCGTGTTTTCTTTCATTGGGTACGAGTCTCAGGAAGTAGCGGTGGCGGGGCGCACGACAATCAATGTCACCCTGATGCCGTCCGTAGAATCACTCACTGAAGTGGTGGTGGTCGGCTACGGTGTTCAACGCGCTGAGGCTGTGACCGGTTCGGTTGCTTCCATTGGTGGTGACGTCATACGGGAGATTCCTGCAGGAAACATCACCCAGGCTTTGCAAGGTCGCTTGCCCGGTGTCGAATTCACGCAAACGTCGACAAAGCCGGGAGCTACGATGCAGATCCGCGTCCGCGGTACACGGTCGCTTACAGCCAGCAACGATCCTCTGATCGTGCTTGACGGTATTCCGTTTGTCGGTACCATTGCTGACATCAACCCGAATGACATTAAGAGTGTTGACATTCTGAAGGATGCCTCTGCAACCGCGATCTACGGTTCGCGCGGTGCCAATGGTGTCATCCTCATTACTACCTACAAGGGCCAAAAAGGTCAAAAGGCCAGGGTGTCATACAACGGCTACTACGGCGCGAAGAAGGTATTCGCCAAGTATCCTATGATGGACGGACCGAAGTTCCTTGCCCTCCGCGAAGCCGCTGGTCTTTACTCGCTTGGTTTGGATGAAGCTGAAGATGTAAGCACCGACTGGCAGGATCTCCTGTATCGCACCGGAACCATCACAAGTCACGATGTTGGTATTTCCGGTGGAACCGAGGGCGGTAGCTACAACTTTGGTATCGGATACTTCCTCGATCAGGCTGTTATACCTACCCAGCAATACACACGCTACACGGTACGTGGTTCTATCGACCAGGAAATCGGGAAACATTTCAAGGTTGGATTTACAACGAACAACAACTACAACCTTACAGAAGGAACCCAGATTGACGTAGGAGGTATCTTGAGAATGTCGCCTCTGGCAAATCCGTTCAACCCGGATGGCAGCTGGAAGCGTACAGTACGTGCTGGTATCGACGAGCCCTGGGTTTACTCCAGAGAAATCGTCGAGAACCTGAAAGATCAGTGGCTCAGCGAAACCAGGGGCTATGCGTCATACAACTCCCTCTATGGCGAAGCGAAAATTCCCTGGGTTGAAGGACTTGCGTTCCGCACCAACCTCGGGCTTGATTTCCGCCAAAGCAACGGCGGCTCTTACACAGGGGAAGGTATCATGAGTACGAACCCGACCACTGAGTCGCGCGCTTCTGTCAGCAACTCGCACACCTGGCACTGGCTGATCGAAAATATGCTGACATACGACCGCACCTTTGCTGACAAGCATAACATCAATGTGGTTGCCCTCTATTCTGCAGAGCAAAACAAGTTTACGCGCTCGCGGATGGAGGCTACCGACATTCCTGCGGATCACTTCCAGTTTTATAACCTGGGACAAGCCGGTGGACAGATCATAATTAATCCCGCCGATCAGCAGTATGAGTTGTGGGGGCTTATGTCGTACATGGGACGCGTAATGTACTCCTACGATGACAAGTACATGCTTACCGCTACAGTTCGTTCCGACGGTTCGTCACGACTCGCCGAGGGACACAAGTGGCACACTTACCCCGCAGTGTCAATTGGCTGGAACATTGCCCGCGAACCGTTCATGGCGAATGTTGGTGTAGTCAACATGCTGAAGATTCGTGCCGGTTATGGACAAACGTCCAACCAGGCTGTCGACCCGTATGAAACCCTTGGTCGCCTCAGCACTCGGCCCTACAACTTCGGTAGCGAATTCTCTACCGGATACTACGTAACGCAGCTGCCGAGTCCGCACCTCGGATGGGAGTACTCTGAAACGATGAACTATGGTGTCGACTTCTCGCTCCTGGGTGATCGTCTGTCTGGTACGATCGAATACTATGTGACGAAGACCAATGACCTTTTGCTTAACGTAAGTCTTCCTCAGACTTCCGGCGTATCATCCGTGACTGAAAACATCGGTCAAACCGAGAACAAGGGTATCGAGATCAGCCTGAACGGTGTGATTGTCGAATCCAACGGATGGACGTGGGAAGCCGGTATCAACCTATATGCTAACCGCAACAAACTCGTATCACTGTATTCAGGTTCAGAAAGGAACGAAGCCAACTGGTGGTTCGTAGGACACCCGATCGATGTGATTTACGACTTCGAACGAATCGGCCTCTGGCAGGAAGAAGATCCTCATCGCGACATCCTCGAACCGGGAGGAAATGTGGGTATGGTTAAGGTGAAGTATACGGGCGACTTCAATCCCGATGGTACACCGACCCGCGCCATTGGTCCGGAAGACCGTCAGGTCATCAGCCTGGAGCCCGACTTCCAGGGTGGCTTCAGCACGCGCGTTACATACAAAGGATTTGACCTGAGTGCTGTCGGTGTGTTCAAGAGAGGTGGTATCCTCAACAGCACGATCTATGGTTCCGGTGGTTACACGAACCTGCTGACCGGCCGCAACGGTAACGTCGATGTTGACTGGTGGACTCCGGAAAATCCCAATGTGAAGTATCCTGCACCTAATGGAGTTCGGAGCAACGACAACCCTAAGTATGCGTCTACGCTCGGTTACTTCGATGCCTCTTATCTCAAGATACGGACCATCACACTGGGCTATGACTTCAGCAAGCTCTTCCCGAACTCAGATATTAACCTGAGAGCGTACTTTACTGTGCAGAATCCGTTTGTGCTGTTCTCGCCGTACTACGACGAGTCCGGCATGGATCCTGAAACAAACTCGTATGGAAACGAGAATGCGGCTGTACCCCTGTCTGGAAACCTGAGACGTATCCTTACGCTGGGTACCAACACGCCGTCCACACGCAACTACGTCTTCGGTGTTAATTTCACTTTCTAGAATAGAACAATATGAAAAAATTTAGAATACAAAAGCTTGCGGGAACACTTGCACTTACGATGTTCCTGGTAGGTTGCTCCAATATCCTGGAGGAAGAACCGCGAAGCATTTACGAGCCCGGGTTCTTCAAGACCGAAAAGGGTGTATACGGTGGGCTGACTGCCATGTATGCGCACCTGCGCTACATCTTCGGCCAGGGCTATTTCTACAACACTACGCTTGTGGGTACGGATGAAGCCACCTACGCACAAAGTGCAGATGATAACTTCAAGGTGATGGATATCAGCGGTGTGGGCGAAATCACGCCGTCGAGCAGCCGCGCCGATGTGCTTTGGGGTACTGCATTCTCCAATATCAACACGGCCAATGGCATTATCGAAAATGCCACGGAGGTGGGTACCATACCTGCTTCGCTGATCGCTGAGGCCCGGTTCTTCCGTGCGTTCGACTACTTCATGCTGGTACAAACTTTCGGCGGTGTGCCGCTGGATCTTGGTAACGGTGAACTTAAGTTCAACACATCTCCTGTGAGAACTTCAGTCCGCAACACTGTGCCTGAAGTTTATACTAAGGCCATCTTCCCAGACCTGAAGCTTGCCGTACAAGATCTGCCCGCGGTGGGCCGTGTTACGGGTGGTGCAACGAAGACGCTTGCTCGTCTCTATCTCGCCAAAGCATATCTCACCTACGCGTGGTGGCTCGAAAACCCGAACAACATTCCGACTTATCCGGAAACACCTCGGGTCGATCCCGATGGTCATGATGCAGCCTGGTACTTCCAGGAAGCGTACAACGTAGCTGTGGAAGCTATCGATGATCCGGGACCGTTTGGACTGCAGCCAACCTACTATGATATACATATAGGCAGCAACGACCGCAACAACGAAATCCTGTTGTATGCCGACCACACCGAGGAAAGCGACTTCTACAACGGAGCTTGTACAAACTGCTTCGGTAACGGTGAAGCACCTGGTAACTTTGCCGTGTGGTTCATGACATGGAACTACACCGAAATCCGAAGCGCTGCCAATCCTGACGGGACGGGGGCGACGAGCTCGGTGCAACGTGAAGCCGTGCAGCCGCTGGGCCGTCCGTGGATTCGTATGTGTCCCACGATTGGTGTCTTTACAAATACGTTTGTCGACAAGACGAAGGATTCCAGGTATGATGGTACCTTCACTACCGTGTATCGTGGCAACTGGCCTAAGGGCGGCGTGACCAATGAGGTGCTGTACAATGCCAACAACCTCCCGGTTAGCCCTGGCGATCCCATCCTGACGTTCCTTCCCGACGAGACTGAGGCTCCCAATATCACTTATCCTGACGGACCTGGTCCCAGCAACGTTGGCGCAGGTACTATCCCCGGAAGGGCCGACTATGTGGTGACGCCTCGGGCAATCAGCAGGCTCATGTATCCTGGCCTCTGGAAGTTGGGAACCTATCGTACGAACAACGGTAACGGCCTTGGTCAGCCTAACGCAACCAACACCCGTCCTTTCAACATCGCCAAGTTCTCTGAACTGTACTTCATCGCTGCCGAAGCGGCGGTTAAAGGAGCCTCAACGGTGGCTGGCAAGACGGCATACGACTTGATCAACGTTATCCGCGCGCGTGCTGGTAAGTGGCGTTTTGACAACGCCGCTAACACTGAACGTATCGAAGATTTTAGCGCAGATCTGGTTGCAGATACGCCGCTCGATATAGACATCGACTACATCCTTGAAGAACGTTCACGCGAATACTTCGGTGAAGGATACCGTTGGTATGACCTGATCCGTACGCAGAAATGGGAAGAGTACGCTTCTACCTATGAAATCTGCGGACCCGCTAAGGGCGACCATACGGTACAAGTAGTGAATCGTCAGATTCAGCCGTATCACTACCTCCGTCCGATTCCTCAAGGTCAGATCGATGCTCTTGAAATGACTCCTGAGGAAAAGAATGCCTATCAGAATCCTGGTTATGTAACCGAATAGGATTTCGATGGACGACGAAGCTTAGATAGCTCCAAGAAGAACAGCGGGGTCGCTCAAACTGGGCGCCCCGCTTTTTTTGGTAATCGGTAATCGGTGATTGGTAAATCGAATCGGGTAGTCGGTAGTTTGGTAGAAAATCGGAAGTTGGTATGAGATGGACAGGTTTCACGGTTAGTATTCTGGTGCTGTTTACTCAAGCCGTTTCGGCGCAGCTTGCCGTAAATAAGTGTAAGTTTCTGGGGAATGTCGTTGGTAGTTCTGTTCCGCCGTCGTTCGACCAGTACTGGAACCAGATAACGCCGGAGAACTCGGGCAAATGGGGGGAAGCGGAACCGCAACGCGACGCGATGAACTGGGCACCGCTGGATGCAGCGTACAATCATGCGATTGCAAAAGGTTACCCATTCAAGCAGCATACCTTCATCTGGGAGCAGCAAAAGCCTGGATGGCTGGCGGGACTCAGCGCCGCAGAACAACTGGAAGAGATCGAGGAGTGGATGCAGGAGTTTTGCAGTCGATATCCCGACACCGACATGATCGAAGTAGTGAATGAGCCCGTGAACGCGCCCCCAACATTTGCATCGGCACTTGGTGGTGCGGGCAGCACAGGATATGACTGGGTGATCAAGGCGTTCGAGCTCGCGAGGAATTACTGTCCCGATGCGAAACTGCTCATCAATGAGTACAACATTCTGAACGGTTACACTTCCACACAATCGTATTTACAAATTATCAACCTTCTTAAGGATCGTGATCTGATTGACGGCATAGGATTGCAGGGGCACAGCATTGAAGAGACGACCGCGTCTGAATTGAAGTCGCGACTGGACGCCATGGCTACTGCAGGCTTGCCGCTGTATATCACAGAATACGACGTAAGGGGAACTAACAGCAAGCAGCTTGATATTTATCGGAAGCAGTTCCCCGTAATGTGGGCTCACCCGGCTGTAAAGGGCATCACCCTGTGGGGATATATTCAGGGGCAAATGTGGCGCGACGAAGCGCACTTGCTTACTTCAGGGGGAACGGAGCGGCCGGCGCTTGTGTGGCTGAAGGAATTTGTTGGGAGTACTCCGGACCAACCCTTTTGTGATCTGGTGACTGGAGTTGAACGCGAGGAATCCGTATTGAAGGTTTATCCCAATCCTGTTGTTGACGGCACCGTTCGCATTGAACGGACTGAAGGCATCGGTACCGTCAAAATCATTGACCCACTTGGTCGTGTATTAGTGTCGACCGATGCCAGGGGAGAGACGGCTATTACCGTGAACTTTACCGGTGCCGCACCCGGACTTTACATTGTCAGTGTAACCAACTTTAGTCAAACAGTTACCAGGAAGTTCTTGATCCCCTGAAGTACGGGGACTTCAGGGTCGTCGGAAGTACGCGGACGTCAACGTTTTTTTCTCAGCGTAGATTCCCGGATGATGAGGTCGGTCTTCAGCGTAATGGTTTCCGAGGTAATGATGTCTTTGTGTTCGCGGTGCTTCAGCACCTGACGTGCAGCGATTTTGCCCATGTCGACGGCCGGGTGCGAAACCGTGGAGAGGGTAGGGTCGATAATGAGCGACACAGGGTCGTTGTTGAAGCCCATAACTGCCAGCTTTTGGGGAATCTTGATGCCGTTGTGTTTAGCATACTGAATGGCGCTTACCGCCGCAGTATCGTTGGCTGAAAAGATGGCGTCTGGCGGGTTGGGCAGGCTCATCAAGTGTTCTGTCATGCGATATCCTTCTTCGGAATTCAGCATGCCACCGCTGAGTATGAGGCTTTCGTCGATTTCGATGTTGTGTCTCCGAAGCGCTTCCATGTATCCCTCTGCGCGTTGCTTGTATATGCTTCTGTGCTGTGCACCACTAAGGTGGGCAATGCGCTTGCATCCCTGCTCGATTAAGTGCGTGGTGGCCATAAGGCCGGCAGCAAAGTTGTCGATGACAACCTTGTCGCAATTCAGATCGTCAGTGACGCGGTCGACAAACACCACGGGTATGTCATTATCCAGGAACGTGGAGAAATGGTTGTACTTCCTGGTCTCCATGGCGAGTGAAACGATCAGGCCACCAATGCGGCTGTTGTAAAGGGCACGCGCATTGGCGATCTCGTGTTCGTAGCTGTCGTGTGATTGCGAGATAATGACATTGCATCCCGCGTTACTCGCCTCCTCTTCAATGCCACTGATCATGGAAGAGACGAACGGGCGGTTGATCCAGGAGATCATCACGCCGATGGTATTGGTCTTGTTCTTTCTGAGGCTGGCAGCGATGTGATTTGGGCGGTACCCGCGTTCGCGGGCGAGTTTCTTTACCGCTTCGATCATTTCTTTGCCAATGCTGTAATGGTCCTTGAGGGCACGGGAAACAGTCGAGGGTGAGACGTTGAGTTCACTCGCGATGTCGTAGATGGTGATCTCGCGCTTCTTTTGCTTCATGGCGAGGCTTAAGCTAATACAGTTTTTCAGTTGTCGGTAGCCACCCTGTCAGCCGTCGTTTCCAATCTGTCGCGCAACCGATTGCGTAAATATAAGAATTTATCCGGCCAGATAACGGCAATTATGTCACTTTTCGCGGTCAAACAGTGGCTTTTTGGCCCCCTGGCAAGGGCAACCAATTGCGTAAAAAATACACTAATTCTCTTCGCGACCCCTTGACGCGCGTTCGTTTTGTTAACGAGTGTTCATTTCGTCGAATGCAACCGTTTTCGATGATATCAACCAATCTTTAATCCACCGTGCGCCCCAATATGTGTCTAACATACACCTGGCTAAACTTACACGCGATGAAAACGACCGCACGAACCAGTCGCGTCGACGCGTCTTCTGTCCGGTTTTAGAACGACGCGTACACCATAGTAATAATTTTTTCAGGCCGCGAATACGATTGCAGAAGCATGGTTTCCTCATTAACATGTTGATGACAAAATATTTTTGCGATAGTCCTGCAACCTGCATGTGGCGATTACGTTACTTCCACTGCAATCGATATTATCTGAAATACGATTGCTTTCCTTACAACGGGGAAACAATACCTGCCTAAGCCCGTACATTTGTATCAGTCAAACCATTTAAAACTAGAATGAAAAAGAATTCAATTTTTGTTGCTGCACTTTTTGTGCTTGGAGTATCGGCATCAGCGTTCGCCAACAAGCCTGGCGATCAATACGGTCTTGCAGCGTTCCCCTTGAATAATAACTCACTGTACAAGGTGGTTTACGCAGCTGAGAAGGCCGGTAAGATTAAACTGAACATTTACGACGAAAGCCGTACGCGCATCTTCACTCACACTATCGAAGGTCGCGGTTTTATTCAACCGCTCAACTTCAAGGGTCTTGATGCTGGCGTTTACACAGTGGAGATCGTGAACGGTAAGTCCCGCGAAACTGTAACCATCAACCACTTCCCTAAGGTTCAGCCCAGCGCCTTCGTTCACATCGCGAAGCTTGTTAACGAAGAAGGCAAGTTCCTGGTGTCTGTAGCCAAGGGAGATGCTTCTGAAGAAGAGGAAGTTTCGCTGCAGATTTATCAAGACGACAAGCTGATCTACAGAGAGCGTAACAAGCTTGCTGATGACTTCGCCAAGATCTATGCCGTAAAACCGAGCGGTAAAGTGACGATCGCAGTTACCGACAAGAACGGTAAGGTGACAACCGCCAGCTTCTAAGCAACGACCCCTCGTATTCATAGATTATGGAAAGCCCTGGCATGATTGCCAGGGTTTTTTGTTTTGATCCAGGTCGTTTTCGCTGAACGGCATCCCCACAGTCTTCATAATCCCTATATTGTTCCCCAAACGAATATAAATTATGAAGTACGTGGCGTTGTGCGGATTGCTTTGCTCCGCCGTCGTTTCTCCCGGCCAGACGTTCGAATCCACTCTTTACCAGAGTGTGGATCATACGGCCGAGAATCTTTTTTCCAATAATATCGAGGGACCTGCGGTCGACAAAAAGGGAGATCTTTATGTCGTCAACTTCCAGCGCGACGGTACCATCGGAAAGGTGGCGATCGACGGATCAGTTGAATTGTTCGTGACGCTTCCCGAGGGAAGCACTGCCAACAGCATCCAGTTTGACAGGAAGGGAAACATGTACCTGGCCGACTTCACGGGACACAATGTTCTTCATGTTGACATGAAGAGTAAAGCCGTAACCGTGTACGTTCATAACGATCAATTCAATCAGCCGAACGACCTCTGCATCAATAGCCGCGGCCAGCTCTTTGCGTCAGATCCAAACTGGAGTAACGGAACCGGTAAGCTATGGCGAATCGATAAGGGAGGGAAGGCCGTCTTACTTGCTGACGACATGGGAACAACAAACGGCATTGAGCTTAACCCCGACGAAAATATTCTGTATGTCAACGAAAGCGTCCAGCGAAAAATCTGGGCTTTCGACGTCGACCGTAAAGGAAACCTCAGCAACAAAAGGCTGTTCGCTTCCTTCGACGATTTCGGATTTGACGGCATGAAGTGCGACAGGATGGGTAACCTCTACGTGACGCGCTATGGGAAAGGTGTCATCGCGGTACTGTCTCCACAGGGTCAACTGCTCCGTGAAATTCCCTTAACAGGAAAACGATGCAGCAACCTCGTATTTGGCGGTACGGATGGAAAAACGGTGTTTGTGACACTGCAGGATCGGAAGGGCATGGAAAAGTTCAGGACGGCATTTCCGGGTAGAATGTTCAAGTGATGTGTTTACGTGCTTACATGTGTACGTGTTCATGTTGGCCGGAGAGAGTGTTGATGAAACCCTCCAGGGGTTAGAGTGGCAAAAAAATGGATACTTTGCGTCCCTTGGGCCATTGCGTCTTGGCGGTAAAAGAGTTAGGGATCGCCCTTTATTGTAACCACGGTTTAATCAGATACCATCCCATCACAAAACACGTTACGAGTTTCAGAAGGGTACCGAAAAGAAAACCGATAAACGAACCGATCGCGGCGCGCAGCGCGAGGTCTGACTGATTGCTGGCAATCATTTCACCGACAAACGCGCCGATGAATGGTCCTGCGATGAGTCCCCACGGTGGGAAAAATATGCCTGCGAACAACCCGATCGTACAGCCCCAGATGCCGTACTTACTTCCGCCGAACTTCTTCGTGCCGTAAAGAGGAACGAGGTAGTCCAGTACCGATACAACGACCACGATCCCCGCCCATATGAGAAGAAATTTGACCGTGTAGGGAGGCTCCTCCCGGAGCTGTTGCGCTAATAGTCCGACGTATGCCAGCGGCGGGCCCGGGAGAAAAGGAACCACACTTCCTACGATGCCACCCAGGACGAGTAGCGCGCCCATGACCTGCCAGAAGGTATCCATGATTACAATTTAGTGAAACTCTTCACTCGCCCCACTCTCACACTCACACTCTCCCTCTCACCGGCTTCCATCCCATTGGGGAATTCTCAGAGTAAGTTTTTCCCCATCCCGCTACTTCCGACAACGTTTAGCAACGGCTCCTGACCCATTCTAGCTCTTTGGTAGGGAATTTGTCTTCATATCCCAAAAACCAAACGAAACGGCTATGAAATCCATGCGACCCGAACTCCGCTATGGGCTGACAATGACAGCCGGACTGATCATCTACTTTCTGATCATGAAGATCCTGGGGCTAACACACATCACCGAACTCAGGGTGTTGAACTTCTTCATTGTCCTCGCCGTGCTGTATCGCGCGTTTAAGGAGTTTCACGAACGCGACATCAACAAGCAGTTCAACTATCTTCAGGCGTTTTTGTTTGGCTTCTTCACGACCGCCGTCGGTACGGTAGTGTTCGCTGTTTTCATTTTCTTCTATATCCAGTTCATTGATCCGGGACTTATGGAGACTGCAAGACAGAAGGCTCCGCTTGGAGAGTATCTTAACCCTTACCTCGTGGCGTGTGCGCTCATTGCAGAAGGTTCGTTGTCCGGGGCGTTGGCTACCTTTATGCTAATAAACGTGAAGAACGCGAACCAAATTGAAGGTCAACTTAACGGCAAGGAGGATGAAGATGCGTTACCAGCTTCCTCCCGATCCGCCACCGCCAAAACTGCCGCCACCAAATCCGCCAAATCCGCCACCTGAACTTCCACCACCAAAGCCACCCCACCCTGAGCCGCCGCCCCAACCGGATTTACCTCCCCGGTTGCCTTTGCCCATGTGACTCATGAGCCATAGGGCGGTCCAGAAGTCGATACCTTTGCTGCCGATATGATTGCGCTTGCGACTGGCGACGGCTATAATGGTGATAAACATTATGGCGAGGAAGACAAGAAAAACTCCAATCGCAATGACAGCTCCGGGTGGAAGTTCCTGCTGCATGTCGTCAGCGGTATATTCACCCGACGCGAGTTTCATTATTGTTGTCGTAGCCTCGTCGAGACCCTTGTAAAAATTGCCTTCCCGGAAGTTTGGATTCATTTGATTCTCCCGGATGTGGCGCGTGGCAATGTCTGGAATGGCGCCCTCCAGGCCGTATCCCGTAGCAATTGCCGCTTTGCGGTCGTCGATAGCCACGAGTATTACGACGCCATTCTCTTTCCCTTTCTGGCCAACCCCCCAGGTCTCACCAATTCGGAAAGCATAGTCCATCACTTCGTAGCCTCCCAGATTCTTCACAATCACTACGGCGATCTGCGTGGAAGTGGTGTCGTGGTAAGCGTTTAGCTTTCGTTCAAGAGCCTCGCGCTCGGAATTGCTCAGCGCACCGGCAAAGTCGTTGACCAATCGCGGAGGGTTGGGCGGCGGTGGAATGTCCTGGGCAATAGCCACAGATACCAGCATCAATAAGAGAATAAGAGCTCGTATCACGCTATTGATTGCCAAAGGAAATGTCATCGGGAAGTTCGTTCTTATCGTCTTGTGTATAAGGAAAGTATTTGGCCAATTGTTCTCCTGTCATTCGAATTCCATCGCATAAACCCTCCGTAAAACGTCCCTGACGAAACAGGTTTTCCATATGCGAACGAATCTGATCCCAAAAGTCGGGGGGCACAACCTTGTTTATGCCCTCGTCGCCCAACACCGCAAACTTGTGATCCTTGAAAGCCAGGTAAAACAGCACACCATTACGGGCCTTTGTCTGTGACACTCCCAGGATATTGAATACTTCGACAGCCCGCTCCTCCACGGGCTTCATAGCATGGCCCTCCAGGTGAACCTGGATTTCGCCCGTTGTTTTCTGTTCAGCCTCGAGGATGGCCTGACGGATTTGTTGTCGCTCTATGACACTAAAAAAATCTCTCGCCATCGATCAGAATTGGACCTGAGGAACCTGTTCAGCTTCCGGACTTGCATCGAAGTATCCCCGTTCCTCGAAACCGTATATACTGGCCAACAGGTTGAGGGGAAACGATTTGACGTACGTGTTATAGGACCGCACCGTGTCGTTGAACTTCATCCGCTCAACGGCGATTCGGTTTTCCGTGCCTTCCAGTTGGGTCTGAAGGTCGAGAAAGTTTTGATTGGCTTTAAGGTCGGGATATCTTTCAACGCTCACGAGCAGCCGACCAAGAGCAGTGGACAACTCGCTCTGTGCCTGATCGAATTCCGCCACCTTCTCCGGTGTGAGATCGTTGGGGTCGACTGTTATCGACGTAGCTTTAGCACGCGCTTCGATCACCCTTGTAAGGGTCTCCTGCTCGAAGTCGGCGTATCCCTTGACCGTATTGACCAGGTTGGGGATCAGATCGGCTCGCCGTTTGTATTGGTTTTCCACCTGAGCCCATTGCGCTTCCACATCTTGTTCTTTCGAAACGAGGGTGTTGTACGTTCCGGCAAAAAAACGATACAAGACGATAGCGCCTACTACGAGAGCGCCGATGATTAATACTTTCTTCATAATTAGGGATGTTAGTATCCTGTTGAATTAGTCGCAGAACCCGATTCGTTGTTACACCCAACCGTCAGCGGGCGACGCTCCAGCGAATCACTTTTTCCAGCTTTTCGGGATGCTTTACCTTGATCTTACCGCTGATGACGTCGATGATTCCCTCTTCACGGAAATCTGACAGCACGCGTATCACCGACTCGGACGCAGTCCCTACAAGCTTCGCAAGGTCTTCCCGCGACACACTAATAACTTCTTTCGAATTCTTGAAGTTCCACACGCGCAACAAGGCCTCGGCCGTACGTTGTCTGACAGAATTGTATGCGAGGTGCAGGAGTTGATCTTCCTTGTCAGCAACTTTCTTGCACAGGAGTGAGATGAAAGTCGCGGAGATGTCCGGACGCGCATGCACCAGTGTGAGAAAGTCGGCCTTCGGAATCAGCGTCAGCTCCGTGTCTTCCATGGCAATAGCCGATTCGTTGTAAGTGCTGTTGTCGAGCAGCGGTTCAAATCCGAAGAACTCGTTCTCCTTATAGATGTTTGTGATGAGTTCCTTGCCGTCGGGATGCGATTTGAATTCTTTCACGCTTCCCGATACAATGTAAAACAGATAGAGCGGAGTTTCAGACTCAGAGTATATCTCCGCTTTTTTCTTGTAGCGTTTAACCTTCCGATCCTTGCACAGGTCTTTGAGATTTAAAGCGCGTTGCGCATCGTTGATGAAGCGATCAAGGCCTTCCGTTGACGGTTCGTAGTCAGTGCGCTGAAACTCACTCTTTCGCAACCGTGCTTCAACCGCATTCAGGAGATCAGTGTCGTCGAAAGGTTTGGTAAGATAGTCATCTGCGCCGAGCGTCATGCCTTTGCGGATGTCGCTCTTTTCGGTTTTTGCCGTGAGGAAGATAAACGGTATCCTGGCCGTTTCAGCCTTCTTTCCCAGGATGTGGAGAACGCCATAGCCATCCAGTTCCGGCATCATGATGTCGCAGATGATCAGGTCCGGATGCTCCTTTTGAGCCAGTTCCACGCCGACCTTTCCGTTTTCTGCTGTGATGACCTCATAATTGGCGAGCTGGAGGATTTCGCTCGTGTTCTCGCGTACCTCCGCGTTGTCTTCGATTAGCAGTATCTTCTTCATGGCTAAAATGGTTCTCGGGTCAGCAGGGCAGCGTTACAGTAAATGTACTACCTTTTCCGAATTCGGAAGTAAAATCGATCGTGCCATTCAGCAGACCGACATAGCGCTTTACAATGTTCAGGCCAAGTCCGGTGCCCTGAATATTTGACACGTTGCTGGCCCGATAAAACCGCTCGAAAATGTGCCTGGCCTCATCTTCGGGGATGCCCACACCTTCATCACGGACATCAATGCGAAGCTTGTCGGAATCAAAGGTCAGATCAAGATATATGGTTTTGCCTTCATCCGAGTATTTGCTGGCATTGGAGACGAGGTTGAAGGTAATGTTCCTGAGTACTTTGGGATCGGACAGAACTTTGCGTTTCGACCCCTGACAGTTCACCCTGATCTCCTGTCCCGGTTTCAGAGTCAGGCGCAGTTCCTCAGCAATGTCTTCGAAAATTTCCTCAACGTCGATTTCTTCCGAAACCACTTCAACCTTGCCCTCTTCAAGCTTGCCAAGGGAAAGGAAATCGTTCAGAATGTTGGTGAGGTGGTGGACTGACGACTTGATCCTGTCGATGTGCTTGTCGATGCGTGATAAATCTCCCTTATCCCTGTATTTCTTAATCAGCGATGCGGAACTAAGTACCGAACTCAACGGCGTTCGGAATTCATGGGAAGCCATCGAAACGAACTTAGTCTTGAGTTCGTTAACCTCGCGCTCCCGCTGAAGCGCTTTCTTGGCTTCTTCCTCCGCGCGACGGCGTTCCTGTATTTGCTCTTCGAGGTCCTTGTTCAGTTTTTCAAGTTCGCGAATGGTTTTGTCCAGCGCCTCAGTCCGCGACTTAACTTTTCGTTCAAGTTCGGCCGCGTAGATGATGAGCTGTTCCTCACTTTTTCTCAGCGCTTCCTCCGATTTCTTGCGAAGGGTGATGTCGATGATGAACGCAATCACCAGAGCGTGGCCGTCGATGGTAACACTGCTGAGGCTGACTTCCACAGGAAATTCGGTTCCATCTTTTCGGGCAGCCAAAAGGTCGCGCCCAATACCCATGCGCCTGGGGCGCGGATCCTGAAAGAACTGTTCGCGGTATACCTTGTGGCGGGCGCGATACCGTTCCGGTAACAGGTGGCCGAGGTGTACCCCCACCAGTTCCCCGGGCTCATAGCCGAACATCTTTTCGGCAACCGGGTTCGCGAGATAGATCCGCCCTTCCTCGTTGACAATAATGATCCCCTCGGCAGAATTCTGGAAAATCTGGCGAAAGGTGTCCTGCGAAAGGATGGAATCTTTCTGCTCTACGGCCATGGATGTGGCAATATTGTGCAATATAGGCTACCCGGGGGGATGATAAAAGTCAGGTTAAAGGGCTGACAGTCATCCTGAAATTGGCCGGACCGTCCGGTTAGTTTTGGATGAATTTGTGATATGAAAGGGAAGATCCTTTGCCCAATTGACTTTTCCGAGTCTTCCATCGAGGCGCTGAAATACGCTATCGAGATGGCGAATAAGGAAGGCCGGGGGATTACAGTGCTCTATTCCTATCGCCTTATCCAACCCGATCAGGAGGAAGAGATCCTCAAATTCAGGAACCGGGTGGAGTTACGTGCACGGGAACGGTTCTGTATGCTTGAGCCCTTCTTTCATAACGGTACCGTTACTGACCACGAGTTCCTTATCGAGATCGGATTTTTCTCCGATTGCATACTCCGGCAGGTTCGCAACAACCAGGTCGACAAGATTGTCATGGATGCCAACATGCGTCGTCTTATCGTCGAACGTCCGCAGGAAAATTTCCTTGGATCCCTTCCTGTACCGGTCATTATCGTCGGGGGCGACAACCCGTCGCCTTAATTGACACCCTGTCTTGTTCACGAATCAAAAAATGCGTTACTTTCACAAATAACTGAATCCCTATACCATTTTTTTATGAAGAAGATTCTTGTCCCTACCGATTTTTCCAAACCCGCCCGAATTGCACTTGACGTAGCTGCAGAGATTGCACGAAAGTCAGGCGCAGAACTTATTCTGCTTCACGTAGCAGAAGCGGCCTCGTCAACTTCCTTCAGTGTTACCGGAGAGATGGGGCTTGGCGACACAGAGGATGCGTTGTTTACAATGAAGCTCATCGAGCGTTCAAAGAAACAACTGGAAAAGCTCAGCGCGGACGAAAAGCTCAAAGGAATCAAAGTCAGCACGGAGCTTCGTGTAGGTACGCCTTTTCACGGAATCAATACCATTGTCGGTAACTCGAAAGTCGATCTCATTGTGATGGGTACCGGCGGTCAATCGGGGATTGACAAAGTCTTCCTTGGAACCAATACCGAGAAGGTTGTGCGTCGCTCGCACTGCCCTGTACTCACAGTACAAAAGAAGCCCGCGCGTGTCGACTTCAAGAACATCGTGTATGCTACTTCGATGAGTAAAGAGGAAGAAGTCTTCTCTCGCATTGTTCGTCGTACACAAGAGTTGTACAACTCTACCATCCACCTGGTGCGAATCAACACACCGGGCAACTTCCAACGCGATGCTGTGGTGATGAAATACATGCAAGATTTTGCGAAGAAGCTGCAATTGAAGAACTATACGCTCAACGTTTACAATGACCTGACAGAGGAAGAGGGCATTGCCTATTTCGCTGACAGCATCGATGCTGATCTTATTGCGATGGCGACCCACGGACGGACTGGAGTAGCGCACGTTCTGGCCGGCAGCATAGCGGAGGAAGTCGTTACTCATGCGAAGCGTCCTGTTCTTACCTTCGTTGTTAAGCATCGCAAATAGTGTTAGCGCATTACAGATTCCTGAGGCCCGGTATTCCGGGCTTTTTATTTTTGCCTGATGCCTGACTACTACGAGATCCTCGGCGTAACCGATCGTGCTTCACAGGAAGACATTCGCGCTGCTTATCGCAGGCTCGTCATTCAGTATCATCCCGACCGAAACCCTGATCCTTCCGCAGCAGAGAAGATCCGCGAGATAAACGTCGCCTACGATGTCCTGAGTGATCCCGAAAAAAGGCGGAAGTATGATCTCTCCAGAACGATATCGTGGGTAGAGCCGATAGTTACGCCGCAGCCCGCTCACCGCGACCCTGCCTACAGGCGTAGGGCCAGACCACGTCCACCATCCGGTCCGGCTCCGGTCAACCCGTGGCTCGTGCGATATCAGAAGTACGCAGGAATTATATCACGGGTAGCCTTCGGCTTTTGCCTTTTGTTGATTATCGATGCCATTCTGCCTGTGAGGCAAATCGATGAAAAAATTGTGAGAACATTGGACCTGGGACCCGGGGTGGACGACACGCAGCGCATTTCGATACGAACGAATTACGGCAATATGTTTACCATCGACACAGACGCGCCATGGGCGTTTTCCGAAGGCACGATCGTCTACCTGCAACGGACGCGGATACTTGCCATTCCCATGCGAATTACAGCCGAGGGTGTGTCCCAAAGGTTCTCTGCTACCATTCTGGGCAACTTTGTGTTCTTTCCGCTGGTACTGACGGTGACCTCAGCGCTCGGCGTGTTCCGCAAAGGTGACCGCCAACTAATGCTGAGCCTGGGGGCAGTTAACATGTTTCTCTTATTTTTGTGCCTGTTGTTTTGGCTCCTCTTTCTGTAAGGGCAGACACTACAAGCGAAATGGCTAAAAAGAACGAATGGAAGAAGCGGGAAGGGGTGGTTTATTCCACTGATGCGGATTTTAACTATTCCGTCCCCCAACACGAGGAATCTGCTACGCTGCCCCCGGACCAGCAGAAGCTGGTTGTATTTCTGGACAAGAGCGGCCGGGCGGGAAAACAGGTAACGGTAGTGGGAGGCTTTACAGGCACTTCTGACGACCTTGAGACGCTTGCCCGAACACTGAAAAGGCGCTGTGGCGTCGGAGGCTCGGTGAAAGCAGGCGAAATCATTATTCAGGGGGATTTGCGCGAAAAAGTGCTGGGTATTTTGAGATCTGCCGGGTACAGGGCTCAAAGTCGATAGCCTGTCACGGGTGGTCACCACCCTACCCATCAATTCCGCCATTCCTGTATTGCGCAAAACGAGCCGAAACGGAATATTTTATCTTTCAGGTTCATTGAGCCCAATAACCATCGCAAGGATGCGAAGATTTGTCGCCAACACGATATGGATAGCCGTGGGCGCATTGCTCGTATTTACCACGGCAGTTGCGCAGGATCAGGAGTTGGCGCCCGTATCCGACACATATGCAATCCGGAATGTCACCATTTTTCCTTCTCCCGGTCGCCGGATCGAAAAGGGCACGATCATCATCCGGAATGGCCTGATCGACGGGGTAGGTGAGAACGTGCCCATTCCGCCGACCGCTATAATTATTGAGGGTGACAGTCTGTTCGCGTATGCAGCATTCATCGAGGGCCTGTCGAAAACGGGCGTAAAAACCCCGGGTGAAGACGACCATAGTCGCATCGAGGACCCCGGGAATCCACCACCGCACCGTGCTGGCATCAACCCCCAGCGCGATGTACGCGATTATCTTGATCCGAACGACCCCAACATAAAGGAACTGCGGTGTGCAGGATTTGGCGCTTCCCAGGTGGTTCCCCGGGGCATATTGTTGCCCGGGTCTGCTGCGGTAATACTGCTCGGAGGCAAGACACCGGATGAGATGGTGCTGAAACCGCGCAGTGCGTGTTACTCGGAACTTACTTCCAATAAGACGGTATACCCAAGCACCGTGATGGCCGTGTTGGCCAAATGGCGTGAGCTCTATCACCAGGCAGAACTTGCCCGCGACTACGCGGCGATTTACGCAACAAACGCAACTGGCCTGCCTCGCCCTGAGACCAACCGTACACTGGAGGCGTTTTATCCTGTGACGACAAGGCAACAACCCGTGCTCTTCCGCGCATCAAAGGTGCTGGATGTCCAGCGTGTGCTTGCGTTGCAGAAAGAACTTGGATTTGTTCTCATCCTTGGCGATGTCAGTGAGGGATGGGATATAACTGACATGATCAAGGCATCGGGTGCGCGTGTCTTCCTGTCGCTTGACATTCCGGAGGATCCGGAGGAGAAAAAGAAATCGAAGAAGGACAGCCTTGAGAACGCAGAGTTGAAGGCTTTAACTAAGCGACGTTCGGAATTCATTCAAAAGATGACGGCACAAGCCGCTGCATTTGATTCGGCAGGAATCAAGTTTGGATTCTCCGCGCTTGACACGAAATACAGCGATCTTCACAAGAACCTTCGCAGCATGGTTGAGGCAGGTCTTAATCCTGATGCCGCACTTGCCGCGCTTACGATCAACGCTGCTGAAATACTGGGGATCGATGACAGACTCGGAACGATTGAGAAAGGTAAGATCGCCAACGTCGCGCTGTTCAGTAAACCGATTTTCGACAAGGATGCAAAAGTGATGACGGTCTTTGTTGACGGAGCCCTTTACACCTGTACGGAAAAAGATGCTCATAAGAAGACGGCTTCAACGGTGGAGGGGACCTGGCGTATGACGGCCCAGACGCCGAAAGAAGAAATCGAACTCAAGGTTGTCCTGCGCAAGAGCGTGGGCAAACACTATTCCGGCACCATCACCGGCACAAGGATGCCCGAAGGCATAGAGCTAACGGATGTAACCTTGGATGGCAAGACTTTGAAGTTCATGTATGACGTCCTTCTTGAGGGCAAGCCGCAGGAGGTTGTCGTAGAAGGCGACGTGGAAGGAAAAACATTCAAGGGAAAGATAACTGTCGGCGAATACGGCAACTATCCGATAGAAGGAACAAAAGACCCCGAGCGATGAAGGTATTACGCTGGCAAATCGTCATAGCGCTGCTTGTCACTTTCCCGATGGCGGCCACTGCTCAACCTGATGTCGGCGATGTGCTCATCAGAAATGGCACGTTGCTAACCGTCACAAATGGCACGCTGGAAAATACCGATTTGCTGATACGCAAAGGAAAGATCACAGCCATTGGAAAAAATCTTACGGCGCCTGAAGGCTGCCGCGTAATCGATGCAACCGGGTTATTTGTGATGCCCGGTATCATTGATGCGCACTCTCACATTGCGCTGGAGGCGATCAACGAGATGTCAAGTCCGCTAACGCCGGAAGTACGCATGTGTGATGCGCTTAACCCACTCGATATTTCTATCTACCGCGCGCTCGCCGGAGGCGTCACAACGATCCAGACACTTCACGGCTCTGCAAATGCCATTGGGGGACAAAGCGTTGTTATGAAACTCCGTTACGGAACGCTCAATCCCACAGAGCTGATATTTGAAGGTGCACCAAGGGGGATCAAGTTTGCGTTGGGAGAAAACCCCACGCGTGTCCACGGTGCCGGGCACAACATGGTGCCGCGCACGCGCATGGGAGTGGAATTTGTCATTCGAAGCGCGCTCACCGAAGCGAGGGAGTACCAGAAGAAGTGGGACGAATACAACGAGCAAAAGATGAAGAGAGGTTTCAGAGGCGCTCCGCCGGAGTATGATGATCGCCTGGAGACCCTTGCTGAAATTCTTCGGGGAAACATCATCGTTCACTGTCACAGCTATCGGGCTGACGAGATCGTCATGATCATGAAAGTGTGTCGGGACTTTGGCATCAAGAAGCTTGTTCTGCAGCACGCGAACGAAGGATTTAAGGTAGCGCCGGAAATCGCTGCCTTCGGCGCAATGGCGTCCGTGTTCTCCGACGCATGGGCATACAAATTCGAGGTGTATTACTCCACCGCTTACAATGCGGCGATTCTCACCCGCAATGGTGTGCTAACATCGATAAACTCGGACGATCCTGGCGTGATCCGTCATTTGTACCACGAAGCTTCAAAGACGCTTAAATACGGTGGCTTGTCGCGCGATGAGGCGTTGGCACTGATTACCATCAATCCGGCAAAGCAACTTGGCATTGATAACAGAGTCGGGTCGTTGGAAGTAGGCAAGGACGGTGATGTAGCAATCTTTCGCGGACACCCGCTGTCGATATACACTGTGCCGGTAATGACAATCGTTGATGGCATCGTGCGCTTCGATCGTGAAAAGGATCCTGATGACATGCGCATCTATGTGGATCCGGAAGAGCGCTTTGACCAGTCGGGCTTTGAAGTGCCGGAGGGTTATCACGATTGCCTGGGAACGGCAACTGAGACGTTTCACCAACTATTTGAAAGCCACTGATGAACCGCTTTGTGCTCCTGGTTAATGCTTTTCTCCTGCTATTCGTGATACCGGGTGAGGCCCAGGTGCCCAAAGGTTCCTATGGTCCGGTGGCATTGGTGGGAGCAACGGCTCACACGATCACGGATGGAATAATTGAAAACTGTACGATTATCCTTCGGGATGGAAAGATTGAGGCGATTGGATCAAACGTGTCGGCACCGGCTGATGTACGTGTAATCGACTGCAAAGGTCTTCATGTTTATCCCGGATTCATTGACGGCGGCACGCGCCTCGGGCTGACTGAGATCGGTTCGGAACCAAGAACGCTCGACTACAACGAGGTGGGCAATGTTGTCCCGCAGATGCGCGCGTTGACTGCCGTTAATCCCAATTCGGCTCTGATACCTGTTACGCGTGTAAATGGCGTCACTACTGTACTTGCCGCACCGTCGGGAGGAATGCTTAGCGGTACTGCTGCACTGATCAACCTCCACGGATATACGCCTGACCAAATGTATGCCGGCTTTGAAGGCGTCGTCCTGACCTTTCCTTCCACTTCGCGTGAGGGACCGAACGACAAACGCAAGCCAGAAGAGATCAGCAAAGCCGCCGCGAAGGCAATGAAGAAACTGAATGAAGTATGGCAAAAAGCGATAGAGTACAATAAGCTGGATTCTGCTTTGGGTGACAACAAGCCTGACTACTACCCTGAACTCATTGCCCTCCAGCCGGTGATTCAGGGCACGATGCCTTTGATCATTGAAGTTAATGGTGCTGGCGATATTCTTAGTGCGCTGGAATGGGTGCGTGAAAAAGAAATCGCCAGGGTTATCCTTTCTGGCGTGAGAGAAGGCTGGCGCGTTGCCGGCAAAATCGCCGAAGCGGGTATTCCGGTGATCACTGGAAAGGTACTCACCCTTCCGGACAGAGCATATGATCGGTACGATCGTGCATATGCTAATCCGGGGCTTATGCGAAAGGCCGGTGTTACGGTTGCGCTGCGTACAAACGAAGCCTATAACGTACGCAACCTTCCCTACAACGCCGGTGTTGCCGCGGCGCATGGACTCGGAAAGGAAGAAGCACTTCGGGCGATCACGATTGTTCCCGCACAAATTTTCGGCGTGGCCGACCGGCTTGGTTCGCTGGAAACCGGAAAAGATGCAACCCTGTTCGTGTGCGACGGCGATCCGTTAGAACCTGCAACCAATATCAAGTATCTCTTCATCAAGGGCTGGGATATACCGCTCGTGTCGCGTCAAACATTGTTGTACGACGAATTCCTGCACAGAGAGCCGGGGCTGCAGACACACGATTAACGAAAGGATACCAACCCGAGACGCTGCCGCGCGTCTTTACTGAGGTTTTCCCGCGATCCACGTTCGGAATAGTGGCGCCGTTTCTTTGCTTACATGAACGTCTTCTTTAACGGGAGGCTGAAGAAACACCTTGATTTTTCCGTTTTCCGGTTTGAATTTCTCGATAGCGCGGTGACTGCTGAGATACTTTCTGTTGATGCGGAAGAATTTTTCACTGTCAAGCATTTCCTCAAGTTCGGAAAGCGTTGAATCGACTGTTAACTGTCTGCCTGCAAAATCGCGTACGAATACGATCTTGTGATCTGTAAAAAAGTACGCAGCATCGTCAACGTTCAGTGCAATGAAGTCAGTTCCTTTTCGCACCACGAGTCGGCTGAGTTTACCGGGTCTGCGTTCCTGCTGGATGAGCGTCATGATATTCTGTTGGATGAAATGACGCTCCAAGCTCCTGATCTTTTGAATGGCGCGGGCCAGTTTCTCTTGCGATATGGGTTTCAGCAGGTGGTCGATGGTGTTGTATTCAAAGGATTGAAGAAGGTATTTATCGTACGCAGTGGTAAACACAACGGGGAAATCGACATTGTACTGACGAAAGATCTCGAAGCAGTGACCGTCTGCCAGTTGAATGTCGACGAACGCCAAGTCGGGTTTGGGATTTCGGTACAACCATTGGATGGTTTCTTTCACACTCGCGAGCCGCCCCACAACGCTTATTTCGGGATCGATGCGTTGCAGCATGGCCTCCAGCTTCTCCTGCGCCAGTAACTCATCTTCAATAATGATAACGTTCATTTCGATCCTTTTTGCGATGCATCGTGGCTTCAGTCCACTGTCAGCTGCTCAATCCAACGAGCGATAGCCGGACGATAAATTCTCCATCCCGATGTTCAGTATCGATGCCTTTACCCGTTGTGATCCGGAAGCGTTCATCCAGGTTCTTTAACCCAATGCCCTGCGAAAGAACAATCCTTTTGGTATGACAATTCCGAACAGGGGAATCCCGACCATCCTCATTACTCCGTCATTGAGGACGACTACGCCATCGCTTGATGGCGCATTTATTCCGGTTGAGGCCGATTTCATGCCGGTACGGGAGATTGGGTGTTGAGAACCCGCTTCTAAAATCGATAAATTAAATCAATACGCGAAGCCACGGCACTAAACTCTAAACCTAAAACCTATGGAAACAGCTGCATTGAACTATTGGGCGATTCTCGTCGCGGCACTTTCCGCATTCCTTGTCGGTGGCATGTGGTACTCTCCGGCAGTGTTCGGAAAAACCTGGATGAAGGAAACGGCTTCTCCGAAGGGAGGCAACATGTTGAAGATTTTTGGACTCAGCTTCCTTCTTTGCCTGATTGCGGCAATAAATCTGGCGATGTTTCCTGGACCCGATTCCAATTGGAAGCTTGTGCATTCTACGGATTCCTGGCAGGTTTCGGCTGGGTAGCAATGTTCATCGGCACCACCTACCTCTTTGAACGCAAGTCATTTACCTTGTTCGCCATCAATGCAGGATACAGTGTCGTTACGTTGACGGTGATAGGAATTATTATAGGTGCGTGGAGGTGAACGATTGGCGATTAGCGATTGGCGTTTGGCGATTTGGTCCTTCGAATCAAATGCGGGTGAAACCAAGGCGTCGTTTCTAAATAAAACGTCGATCAGTAACCAAAAATCGAAATCGCTGATCGCCAATCGCTAATCGCAAATCAATCCCCTTTTCTCTATTTCCGTATCTCTCTATTTCATATTATCGCGTATCCGTTAAATCGTACGCGAATGAAGTCAAGCTTGATCCATGCCTCACGCCTTTGCGCGATAATTTTCTTCAGCTTTCTGGCGGTTCCGCTGTGGGCGCAAAAAGAGGGTCCCCAGCGTTGGGAAAAGACGATCCGCGGGTTTGAGAAGGCCGATCGTGAGAATCCGCCGGCGCCGGGTGCGGTGCTTTTCACGGGCAGCTCGTCGATAGCGCTCTGGAAGGATCTTGCATCTTATTTTCCTGATCACCGCGTGCTCAACCGCGGATTTGGAGGCTCCAACTTTACGGACCTGCTTTATTATGCAGATCGGGTCATCATGCCGTACAAACCTTCCATGATCTTCATATACGAGGGTGATAACGACATCGCTCAGGGTGATGCAACGGATAAGATTCTCGCGAATGCGAAGAAACTGCGTGCACTGATCCGCGAGAAACTCGGCGATACGCCAGTGGTATTCATCTCACCGAAACCCAGCGTAGCGCGGTGGCATCTGAAAGCGAACTATGAATCCGTGAACAAGGCGCTAAAGGAATTTGCGGAGAGTGAACCCAACACAGAGTTTGCCGATACCTGGACGCCTGCATTAGACCAGGATGGCAATGTGAAGAAGGATATCTTTTTAGAAGACAACCTCCACATGAACGCAAAAGGATACAGGATCTGGCAAGAGGTGCTGTCAAAATACCTTCCCAAAAAGTAATCTGTTCTCTTGTCGTATATTTGTTCATGCAACAAGAGGAGTATCTCTCAGGATTCGCAGAAGTCCTGCTGTTCATCGTTGGAGGAGCGCTGTTCATCCTCATCAGCCTGCTAATCTCGCGATTAGCGCGTCCTAACCGGCCCAACGCAGAAAAGCGGGCACCATACGAAAGCGGGGAAGAACCCGTTGGTGCATCGTGGGGCCAATTCAATGCAAGGTTCTACATTGTTGCTCTGATCTTCATTTTGTTTGAGGTCGAGCTTGTATTACTTTTTCCCTGGGCAACCATTTTCAGCAGGACGGACCTGATAGAGAAAACCAACGGTCTGTGGGGCTGGTTCTCACTTGTGGAGATGATCCTCTTCATTTTCATTCTCGCACTGGGACTGATCTGGGCATGGGCAAAAGGTTATCTCGATTGGGTTAAGCCTGAGCCTAAGCCGACTGAGTACAAGTCGCCCATTCCCCGGGATATGTATAACCGATACCGATAGTTGTTCGCGCTAAGTAGCATAGATGAAAGGGTTACTGGATAGAAAATTTGAAGAAGGAGGCGTCATCGTCGCTGCGTTGGATGATCTTATCAACTGGGCACGCTTGTCATCCATGTTCCCTATGACGTTCGGTATAGCATGCTGTGCCTTTGAGTTTATGGTCACGGGTACGACCGTGTACGATATGGATCGGTTTGGTATGGCACCACGCGCGTCCCCCAGGCAAGCCGACGTGATGATTGTTGCAGGAACGGTTACTTTCAAAATGGCGGATCGTATCCGGAGGCTGTACGAACAAATGGCAGAACCTCGGTATGTGATTTCGATGGGTTCCTGCTCAAACTGCGGAGGACCTTACTGGCAGCATGGATATCACGTCGTCAAGGGTGTTGATCGGATTATTCCTGTTGATGTCTACGTTCCCGGATGTCCGCCTCGGCCTGAAGCGCTGATCGGTGGCTTCCTGAAGTTGCAGGAAAAGATTCGCTCTGAGAGCCTGGTTGCACCCAAAGCATTGGAAAAACTGGTTAGTGAACCGACCGTGAATGGCTGATCTAAGCAACATCGTGTCAAAGGTAAGCTCGGTCTGGAGCGAGCACGTAAAGCCGGGTGACGCTCCCGGCGTTGTCATGGTCGATGCATCTCACATTCGCGAAGTGTGTGAGTTCTTGCAGCGCGACCCCGATTGTTACTTCGACATGCTTTCGTGCCTCACAGGGCTTGACAACGGCCCGGAAGCCGGCACCATGGAAGTGATCTATAACCTGTATTCGATACCCTTCCACCTGCATCTGATGCTTCGTGTGATTGTGCGTCGCGACAATCCAGAGGTCCCATCGGTCACATCTGTGTACAGAACGGCGAACTGGCACGAGCGGGAAGCCTACGATCTCTTCGGAATACGATTTACCGGTCATCCCGATCTGAGAAGAATCCTGCTTCCTGCCGACTGGGAAGGCTACCCGCTTCGAAAAGACTATCGCCACCAGGAGTATTATCGCGGAGTCAAAGTTGAATACTAAAACGTTGAATAAGGTCCAATATCGGTTTGAGGAAGAAAACCTGCTCAAGTCAGAGCCCAACGCCTTGCGTGTTGAGGACCTGAAAGAGGAGGAGATGATCATCAACCTCGGACCTCAGCACCCATCGACACACGGGGTGCTCAGACTGGAAGTTTTACTCGAGGGTGAGATTGTCAAAGAAGTGGTACCGCATATCGGTTACCTTCACCGCTGCTTTGAAAAACACGCGGAAAACCTTCCGTACAACCAGATCATTCCTTTTGTCGACAGATGTGATTACGTAACGGCAATGAATAACGAGCACATCTATGCCATGGGCGTAGAACGCATGCTCGGAATTGCCGACCAGCTGCCCAAACGCGTTGAATACATCCGCGTTCTCGTTGCCGAACTAAACCGCATCGCCTCCCATATGATCGCGATCGGCACTTACGGCATGGACATCGGGTCGTTTACGCCTTTTTTCTGGATCATGCGCGATCGCGAACACATTCTCCGACTTCTTGAATGGGCATCGGGTGCTCGCCTCCTGTACAATTACATCTGGATCGGTGGTTTGTATTACGATCTACCTATTGGCTTCGAAGAACGATGTCGCGAGTTCGTCAACTATTTCAAACCTAAACTCAAGGAACTTGAGATCGTTCTTATAGAGAACAAAATCTTTGTCGAACGCACGGCGAACGTCGGTGTATTACCTCTTGACCTGGCTATTAACTGCGGCGTTACCGGCCCCATGCTTCGTGCATCGGGACTCCGCTTCGACCTCCGAAAGGTCGACGGTTACTCCGTGTATCCGGAACTCGAATTCTCCGTGCCGATAGGTGAGGGAAAAATGGGTACTGTCGGTGACTGCTGGGATCGGACATGGGTGCGTCTTGAAGAAATTTATCAGTCGCTCCACATCGTCGAGCAATGCATCGACCGTCTCCTGAAAGATCACAAGCGAACGCGCGACTTCGATCCCCAGGCCATGGTGCCAAAA
>Ga0207873_1001111_pt1 | contig 27255 bp, 25 predicted proteins | sample BGWIniCompost_FD_187373 | JGI IMG/M metagenome (GOLD analysis project Ga0207873, IMG submission 187373) | Cellulose adapted compost microbial communities from Newby Island Compost Facility, Milpitas, CA, USA - BGW Initial Compost (SPAdes)... ...
CACGCTCGCCGCGCTGAACCCGGACGTGCTGTGCGACCTCTTCTGAGCGCTGGAGAGCGCGGAGGGTTTCAGAGAGCGCGGAGTGGGGCTCACACGGAGACGCGGAGGAGGGTCTTCGGCCGGGAGGGTCACTCGGGTACTGAGGCTTGCTCGGCCGGGTCGGATTCAGCGGGGAGCGTTGCTCGCGAAACGAGGCCTCTTCGGCATGATCAGGTTTCCGGTTGATGCGGATTGTTCCGGCGGGATCCATCCCGCGACGCCACTCGGCCCTCGCAGCTCGCTTCACCCCACAAACCCTCCCCCGCGACGAACCGAATCAAAACAAACCCCGATCCCGGCCAGGCCCCCGAAGTCTCCGCAGCGCGAGCCGCCCGGAAGCGCCCACCCTCCGCGCCTCCGCGTCTCCGTGTGCCCCTTATCCTCCGCGCCTCCGTGTGACCCCCAATCCGGCGTCGGCGTGACAGAAAGACCGCGCTCCGCGCTCTCCAATCACTCGTAGCGTAGAGACTCCACCGGATCCACCGCCGCGGCCTTCCGCGCGGGGAACACGCCTGCACACAGGCCGATGACGGTGAGCGCGGCGACGGTCGCGAGCGCGACCGGCCAGGAGAGCTTCGGGTTCGCGAGGAACTCCATCGCCATGTTCGTCGTGGGAAGGCTGTCCACGGCGAACACCACCGCCGCGGCCACGATGAGACCGGCGAGCCCGCCCGAGAGCGCGAGCAGCAGCGCCTCGAACACGAACTGCGCGATGATGTGCACCCGCCGCGCGCCCAGCGCCCGCTTGACCCCGATCTCCCGCGTGCGCTCCCGCACCGCCACGTACATGACGTTCGCGACGCCGACGCCCGCCACCACCAGCGTGAACCCGCCCACCACGCCGAGGAAGATCTGGATGCCCAGCATGATGCGGCGGGCCAGCTTCTCCTCCTCGATCAGGTCCCAGAGACTGAGCGCCCGCTCGTCCGCAGGGTCGAACCGGTAGCGCCGGCCCAGCGTCCGGTAGATCTCCGCCTTCACCTCTTTCGGATCGTACGCGCCGCTCGGCCGGACCAGCAGATGGTTGACGTAGCGCGAGCCGTAGATCGCGCGGAAGGTGGAGGCCGGAATGACCGCGCGCTCCGCATCGGGGCCGTTGTTCATGCTCGTCTGGAGCTTGCGCTGCATGACGCCGACGACCGTGAACGGCAGGTCGTCGATCAGCACCGTCTGCCCCACGGGCGAGACGTCGCCGAACAACCGCTTCGCGATCGAGTCGCCCAGGAACACCACGCGCCGCCGCTCCTCCAGGTCGCGGTCGTTCAGGAACCGGCCGCCTGCCACCGGGAACATGCGCCGCATCAGCTCGAACGACGGGTGCACACCTTCCATGAACACCGTCGTCGAAACCTCGCCGGCGCGCAGCCTGGTGCCACCCCGGCCATACGACGGGCTCACCAGCTCCACGCCGGGGACGCTGCGCAGCAGCTCGCCGTCCGCCTCGGTGAGCGGGATGCGCCGCCCGCGTGGCAGCCCCTCGTACGGGAGACTGGTCTCGCCGCCGTAGATCATGAACATGCGGTCGTAGGCGTTCACCAGGCCGCCCACCACCGCGTTCCTCAGCCCCTCGCCGAACGAGAGCAGCAGCACGATCGCGATCGTGCCCCACGTGATGGCGAACACGGTCAGGAACGCGCGCAGCTTCTGCGTCTTGAGGTCGCCGTAGAACTCCTGGAGCAGGATCCGCCACATCGCCGCGACCCTCACGTGCCGTAGCGCAGGCACTCGACGGGATCGAGCGCAGCCGCCCTGCGGGCGGGCAGCAGTCCGGCGACGAACGCGATCAACGCGAGCAGCGCCAGCGTCGCGCCGAGCACGGTGGACGAGATCGTCGGCGTACCGACCGCTTCCTGGATCGGCAGCAGGGCCACCACGCGGATCAGCGCCACCGAGAGCAAGAATCCCAGCGCCGCGCCCATGGCTACGATCAGGCACGCCTCCGTGATGAACTGGAAGAGGATGTCACGGCGCCGCGCGCCCAGCGAACGCTTCACGCCGATCTCGCGCGTTCGCTCCCGCACCACGATATACATGATGTTGGCGACGCCGATGCCGCCCACGGTCAGCGTGAAGCTGCCCACGACGCCCAGGAACACGTTGAACCCGAGGAACAGGTAGCGGAACATCCGCATCATCTCGTTGGTGTCCCAGACCATGAGCGCATCCTTGTCCGCCGGGTCGAAACGGTAGCGCCGGCCGAGCAACTCGTAGATCTCGCGCTCGATCGCCGGTGCCTGCGCTGGATCCACCGGCCGGTAGATCAGGTTGGAGAGGAACGGCGTGCCGAACAGCGCGCGGTACGTGCTGGCCGGGATGAAGACCCGGTCGGCATCCTGCGAGTTGTACGAGGAGTTCTGCGTCTTGTGCCGCATCACGCCCACGACCGTGAACGGCACCGCGCCGATGAAGACCTGCTCCCCCACCGCCTCCTCGTCCCCGAACAGGAGCTTCTTCACCCCGTCGCCGAGCACCACCACGCGCCGCCGGCGCTCCTCGTCCATGTCGTTCAGGAACCGGCCGCCCGGCTCGGGGATGATGTTGCGCAGCTCGCCGTACACCGGCAGCACGCCCGTGATGTACGGATTCACGATCGCGGTGCCCCGGCGCACCGGACGCCCACGGCCGCCGTACTCCGGGCTGATCGCTTCGATCCCCGCCACCTGACGCGCGATCAGCGCCACGTCCTCCTCACGCAGGCGGATCCGCCGCCCCTCCTTGTAACCGGCGTACGCCCGCGTCGTCCGGCCGCCGAACACCACCACGATCCCGTCGCCCATCCCGCGCGCGTTGCGCTGCATCTGCTCCGCCAGCCCCACGCCGAACGCGAGCAGCACCACGACCGCGACCGTGCCCCACGTGATGCCCAGCACGGTCAGCGCGGTGCGCAGCTTCTGCGCGCGAATGTCATCCAGGAACTGGCGGATCAGGATCAGCGTGCGCATGGGAGCCCCGGCCCAGCCGTCGTACTCGTACGAGTACTCGTGGATCGCCCTCGTGCACGTACTCGTGCGTCGTACTCGTACTCGTGCACGTGCTCGTACTCGTCCCTAGATCTGCCGCGTCGGCTTCTCCCGCACCCGCTCCCCCTCCCGCAACCCGGAGATGACCTCGATGTTGATGGCATCGCTCAGGCCCGTCTCGATGATCCGCCGCTCGGTCTGGCCCGCCCCGAGGTCCACGGTCACCCAGGCGGTGTCACCCGAGAAGGTGACGACGCGTTCCGGAATCATCAGCACGTTCTCCCGCTTCTCGATGATGATGTGCGCGTTCGCGGAGTACCCGGCGCGCAACGTGATGCCGTCCGTCTGTTCGAGCGTGATCTCGACGGGGAACACCGTCGAGTTGTCCTGGTTGCGAGCCTTGAGCGAGATCCTGGAGAGCACTCCCTCGATCTGTGCGTCGGGCAAGGCGCCAATCCGGATCTCTGCACGCATGCCCTCGCGCAGCCGGCCCACGTCGATCTCGTCGACCGTGCCACGGAAGACCAGCCGGCTCATGTCCGCCATGGTCATGAGGACGGTGCCTTCCTGGTACGTGCTGAGCGGGACGACGGGATCGCCCGTCTCCACCATCTGCTCGAGGATGTAGCCGTCGATCGGCGCCTTGACCACGGACTCGATGCGGCTGTCCGCGATCGTGACCGAGCCCTGCTCGAGCAGGGCCAGCCGCTCGCGCGCGATCTGCTCCTGGAGCACGGCCTCGGCGTGCCGGCGCTGGACCTCCTCGTACGCGGCGGGCGAGATCATGCCCTGCTCGCTGAGCGCCCGCTGTCGCGCGAGCTCCCGCCCCAGCATCTCCAGCTCGATGCCGCGCAGCTCGAGCTGGCGCCGCGCCTCGACCAGCTCCAGCGGCGTCGGGTCGGGCCGGATCTCGAGCAGCGGCGAGCCGGCCCGCACGAAGTCTCCCATCTCCGCAAAGCGCCGGCGCACGACGCCGGAGACCTTCGACTTCACGCTGATCTCGATCTCCGGCTCGATCGTGCCCACGGCCAGGGCGCGGTCCACGATCTCGCCGCGCGTCACCTCGACGGTGGGCGCCGCATCCTCGTCCCCCCCGTCATCCGCCCGGAGGAACGACACGGCACCCGCGATGATGGCGATACCGATCCCACCCAGGACGATCTTCGTGCGTGTCTTCATCGCGGAGCTCCGTTCGGCAGGTGGCCGCGGGCCGGCCCGCGGCGGGTCTGCCCGCGCTGCTCGCGCGGGCATGCCCCCTACGGAACCCGCGGACCCGCAGTTTCACCATGCACGCATCTTGCACCGGCCCGGCTCGCATGAGCATCAGCCCGCGCTTCATGGCGCTCGCCGCCGCGCTCTGCGCCGCGGCCTGCGGCCGGGAGGAGACGGCGGCCCCGGCGCCGGGCGGCGCCACGTTCCGCGCCGCGGTCGACGGCGTGCTGCCTTCCGTCGTCTACATCCAGGTCGAGACCGCGCGGACGAGCGAAGGGCTGTTCCCGCCGCTGCCTGGCGTGCCCCTGCCCGAGATGCCGCCGGGCGGCACCCAGCTCGGCGCCGGCTCCGGCATCATCCTGGACCGGGAGGGATACATCCTGACCTCGGACCACGTGGTCGAGGGCGCGACCGAGGTGATGGTCACGCTGCACGACCGCCGCGAGTTCGAGGCGCGCGTCGTCGCGCGGGACCCGAGCACGGATGTGGCGGTGCTGAAGATCGAGCCGGGCGACTACCCGGTTGCGCGATTGGGTGACTCGGACCGGCTCCAGCTCGGTGACTGGGTGCTCGCCGTCGGCAGCCCGCTCGGCCTCCAGTTCAGCGTCTCGGCCGGCGTGGTCAGCGCCAAGGGCCGATCCATCGGCATCCTCAGCACGCGCAGGGACGGCGCCGCGCAGGCCGCGCCACTCGAGCACTTCATCCAGACCGATGCGGCGATGAACCCGGGCAACTCGGGCGGGCCGCTGGTCGATCTCGAAGGCCGCGTCGTCGGGATCAACACGGCGATCGCCTCGCCTACTGGCCTGTACTTCGGCTACGGATTCGCCGTACCCATCAACCTCGCGCGCCGGGTCGCGGACCAGCTCATCCGGCAGGGCTACGTGAGCCGCGCCTACCTCGGTGTGATGCTCGACGAGGTGGAGACCGCCGACGCGCAGGTGTACGGGCTCCCCTCCACCGAGGGCGCCGAGGTCGTCCATGTCGAGCCGAACGGGCCGGCGGACCGCGCCGGCATCGAGCTCGGCGACATCATCGTTGCGGTGGGTGACCGCGACGTCGAGACCGTGAGCGACCTCCAGGCTGCGCTCGCGGAGCTCACGCCGGGAGCCGTCGCCCGGCTCCACATCATCCGCTACGGCTCGCGCACCTCCGTGGACGTCGAGCTGGGCGCGATCCGGTCGGGCGAGCGGCCGGTTCCGCAACCGCCACCCGCCGGCCCGGCCGGCATCGGGTTCTCCGTCGCGCAGCAGGGTAACCGCCCCGTCGTCGCCGCCGTACGCCCGTACTCGCCCGCCGCCCGCGCCGGCATCCGGCCCGGCCAGGTCATCCTCGAGGTGAACCGGCAGGAAGTCGCCACCGTCGAGGAATTCGCCAGCGCCGTCCGCCGGACCGGCAACGGCGTGCTGTCCGTGATCGTCATCGAACCGGAGCTAGGCAGGCGGATCATCAACTTCGAGACACGGCCGTAGGCGCTGCCCGGCCCCGGACTGCCGCGGGCCGCCCGATTGCCGGACACCGCGCCCCGCTCTACCTTCCCGGACCACACAGCACTCCACCGTCGCGGCGCGAAGCGCAGCCCCCGGCCAGGGAAATCACGTATGCAAGTCAAGCTCGCAGTCCTCGCCGACTACGCGAACGTCACCGCCGAGGGCAAGCTCAACATCCTCGGCATCTTCGACCGCATCAACGTGTCCGAGCTGCCCGCCGTCCACCCGCAGATGCAGTTCATCATCCGCATCGAGGCGCACCCCGCCGAGCGGGATCGCGTCCACTCGATCGAGGTGCGCCTGCACGATCCGGACGGCCAGACGGTGTTCGAGCTGAATGGAGAGATGGTGCCGCGCGGCGGCGGCGCCGGCCAGACGATCGCCGCCAATCAAATCATCACCATCAACAACCTGGAGCTGAGAAAGACGGGCGAGTACAGCTTCGTCGTTTTCATCGACAACGACCTCAAGACCGAGGTTCCGCTCACCGTCGCGCAGGTCCCCAGGCTGCCCGAGGCGGTGCCACCCAACGCGCACTGAGCCCGGCCTGGCTGACCAACCGGCGCCGCCCGTCCAGCGCGCACTCAGGACCATCGGGGCGAGCGTGGCCGACCCACCGCGCTCCTCTTCCGCGCCGACGATGGAACCTGCAGAATCAACGAGGTACTATACCGGCCGTTCGTCCGGCTACGCCGGGACCAGTGACCGTTCCGATCCGCCGCGCCGTGCGTCGCCGCGCCGCCCCGCGGGCCGCGCGCCGGCGCGTGGCCGGAGGGTGCCGCCGATGCGACCGATGCCGTTCCTTCAGACCGATCCAGCACCCCGCCGCCCGCGCCGCCGCGGCCGGCGTGCACGCACACCGCTCGCGGCCCTCGCGCTCGGGGCGCTCGCCGCCGCTTGCAGCCGCGGCGAGCCCGCGACCGGCTACGAGGTCCTCGCCCGCTTCCCGCACGACACCAGCGCCTACACCCAGGGCCTGCTCTACCACGACGGCGTGCTGTACGAAAGCACCGGACGCTACGGCGTGTCGGAGCTGCGCCGCGTCGAGCTCGAGACCGGCCGCGTGCTCCAGCGCGTGCGCCTGCCCAATGACCGCTTCGGCGAGGGACTCGCGCTCCTGGACGGCAAGCTCTACCAGCTCACCTGGGAATCCGGTGTGGGCTACGTGTACGACGTCGAGACGCTCGCCCTGCTCGACTCATTCACCTACGCGGGCGAGGGCTGGGGTCTGACGACCGACGGCAGGTCGCTCATCATGAGCGACGGGTCGGACACGATTCGCTACCTCGACCCGAAGACCTTCGAGACCACCCGCACCGTCGCCGTCAGCGACCGCGGCTCACCGCTCAAGGAGATCAACGAGCTCGAGTACATCAACGGCGTTCTGTACGCCAACGTCTACCGCACCGACTGGATCGTCCGGATCGACCCGGAGACGGGAAGCGTTCTGGGCTGGACGAACATGCGCGGCCTGCTCTCCGCCAACGAACGCACGCCCTACACCGACGTGCTCAACGGCATCGCGTACGACGCGGAGAACAACCGGCTGTTCGTGACAGGGAAGCTCTGGCCGACGCTCTTCCACGTCCGCCTCACCACCGGGACCACCCCGTAGGGTACCGCTTCGCTGGGCACCGGCGCGGCGGAGCCGCGCCTGGGCACCGTGCCTTTGGCACTGGGCACCGCTGCGCTGGGCACCGGCCGCGCTGCGCGCGGCCTGGGCTCCGTTTCACTAGGCTCCGCCGCGGCTTCGCCGCGGCTAGGCTCCGCGGGCGCTCCGCGCCCGCTGGGCTCCGCGCCGGCTGCGCCGGCGCTGGAAGGGAGCGAGGAGCCGTCCTGGGTGTGATTCCAGGCGCGAAGCGCCGGAGCCTAGCGGCGCCGCAGGCGCCGCGGAGCCCAGGGGCGCAGCCCCGGAGCCCAGCGCCTCCGGTGCGGTGCCCAGCCGCCGCTTCGCGGCGGCGGTGCCCAGCGCGCGCTTCGCGCGCGCGGTGCCCTAGCGCAGCGCCCCCGCCCTCCCGTCCAGCTCCTCGATCGTCTTCGTCGAGGGCGGGCGCTCCCGCTGCAGCCGCGCCGCCACCCGCTCCGCCTCCCGCCACACCCGCAGCACGTTGCCGCCCGCGAGCTTCGCCAGGTCCTCCTCGCTCCAACCCCGCCGCGCCAGCTCCGCGAACAGCGCCGGATACGTCGAGACGTCCTCCAGCCCCTGCACGACCGTCGAGATCCCGTCGAAGTCGCCGCCGATCCCCACGTGGTCCACGCCCGCGACCCGCCGGATGTGCTCGATGTGCCGGATCACGTCTTCCATCGTCGCGCGCGGCTCGGACCCTTTCCGCTGCTCCGCCGGCAGGCTCGACCACCGCGCCGCCTCGGCGTTCACGAACGACGGCACGAACGTCACCATCACCACCCCGCCGTTCTCCGGCAGCCGCCGCAGCACGTCGTCCGGCACGTTCCGCGGATGATCCGTCACCCCGCGGGCCGACGAGTGCGAGAAGATCACCGGCGCCTCCGACACGTCCAGCGCGTCGTGCATCGTCTCGGGCGAGGTGTGCGAGAGGTCGACCAGCATCCCCAGCCGGTTCATCTCCCGCACCACCTCCTTGCCGAACTCGCTCAGGCCACCCAGTCGCGGCGGCTCGCAGCACGAGTCCGCCCAGTCGATGTTCGCCGAGTGCGTCAGCGTCATGTACCGCGCGCCCAGGTCGTAGAACGCCCGCAGAGCGCCCAGCGAGTTCTCGATCGCATGCCCTCCCTCCATCCCCAGCACCGACGCGATCCGCCCGCTCCCGAAGATCCGCTCCACGTCCGACGCGCTGTACGCCTGCTCGAACACGTCCGGATACCGCGCGATCACCTGCCGCGCGATGTCGATCTGCTCGAGCTGCACCCGCGCGGCTCCCTCCTTCGTCGCCTCGAACGGGATGTACACCGACCAGAACTGCGCCCCCACCATCCCCTTCCGCAGCCGCGGGATGTCCGTGTGGCCGGGCGTCGTCCCGCGCAGATCGTACGCGTACACGTCCCGCGGCGCCGCACGGTACTCCCGGATCGCCCACGGCAGGTCGTTGTGCCCGTCGAACAGCGGCGTCCGCGTCAGCACCCGGCGGGCCACCTCCTCGGCTGCCGCGCCCGCCTGGCCCAGTGCCGGGGCCGGGGCGAGGGCGAGGGCAAGGGCAAGGGAGGAAAGCGGGAGGACGATCCTCGTGATCGGCGTGTTTCGCATGGCTCCGGCATGGTTGGCCCGCACGCGCGGGCGGTGAAACGATGCCCCGCAATGTGGGGCTGCTGGCCGCGCGCCGCAAATCTCCCGTAGCCCTCGCCACCCCTCCCTTGACATTTAGACCGCCCGTATAACTTTTTTAGGGTACCCTAATACGAGGACCGCCAGCGACCATGCTTCGCCGTAACCCCAACCCCTGCCCTCGCCCTTGCCCTTGCCCCGGCCCACTAATCCTGGCCGTCGCGCTCGCCCTATCCGCAACCGCGACAAGCGCCCAGCCGCCTGGGACCGGCACCCTCCACGGCCTCGCGGTCGCCGACGGCGCGCCTGTCCCCTACGCGGCGCTCGAGGTCCGCGGCGCCGGCCTGCGCGCGCTGGCAGACGGCGATGGCCGGTTCCGCATCGCCAGCGTGCCGGCCGGCGAGCGAGTGCTCCTGGTCGCCGCGCCCGGCTACGCGACGGCCGAGGTGGTGGTCCGGGTCGAGCCGGGGAAGGCGGTGTTCGTGCGCGTGGAGCTGGCCCGCGCGCCGCTGGAGCTGAACCCGGTGGTGGTGACCGGCACGATGAAGGAGACCTTCGTCTCGGAGTCGCCGGTGAAGGTGGAGGTGGTGACGGCGCGGCACCTCCAGCGCAACGCGTCGTCGAGCCTGATGGAGTCGGTGCAGTACCTGAACGGCCTGTACCAGCAGGTGGACTGCGGCGTCTGCTACACGAACAACATCCGGATCAACGGGATGGAGGGCCCCTACACGGCGGTGCTGATCGACGGCATGCCGATCATGAGCGCGCTGGCGTCCGTGTACGGGCTCAACGGGATCAGCCCGGCGTTCGTCGAGCAACTCGAGATCATCAAGGGCCCGTCTTCCACGCTGTACGGCACCGAGGCCATGGCGGGCGTGGTGAACGTGATGACGAAGAACCCGCGCTTCGCCCCCCGGCTGGCGGTGGATGCGTACCACACGTCCACTGGCGAGTCGAGCATCAACGTATCGGGCGCGCGCGCGGGCGAGCGCGCGCGAGGGCTGCTGGGCGTGAGTCTCGTGCATCGCGACCGCTTCATCGACGGCAATGGCGACGACTTCACGGACCTCCCGTTGACCACCCGCGGCTCCGTGTTCGGCCGCGTGGACCTCGGCAGCGCGGAGCGGAGCGGCTGGGGGCGGGGCGTGCTGAGCCTGTCGGCGCGCGGCTACTACGAGGACCGCTTCGGCGGGGCGCGGGGCTGGACGCGCGCGGACCGCGGCAGCAGCCGCGTGTACGGCGAGTCCATCGAGACCCGGCGGTTCGAGCTGATCGGCTCGCTCGCGCCGTGGCGGGAGCGCGGCCTGCGCGCGGACTTCTCCTACACCTGGCACGCGCAGGACGCCGCCTACGGCACGACCGCGTTCGTGGCCACGCAGCACGTCGGCTTCGCGAACCTGCTCTGGGATGCGCGCGCCGTGGGCGGTCACGACATCCTGGCCGGCCTCACCCTCCGTTACCAGGTGTACGACGACGGCACGCCCGCGACCCCCGTGGCGGAGCGGAGGTTCATCCCCGGGATCTTTGTCCAGGACGAGGTCGACGTCAGGCCGGACCTGCGCGTGCTCGGCGGGCTACGGCTCGACCATCACGAGGCGCACGGCGTGATCCCCGCACCGCGGCTGAGCGTGAAGTGGCAGCCGCTCCTGGACACGGCGCTACGCCTGAACCTGGGCAGCGGGTTCCGCGTGGTGAGCGTGTTCACGGAAGACCACGCCGCCCTGACGGGCGCGCGGCGGGTCGTGATCGAGGAGGCGCTCGAGCCGGAGCGCTCGTGGAGCGGCGCGCTCAACGTGAACCACGTCTTCCCGTTCGGCGGGAACAACATGGTCGTGGACGTGGACGCGTTCTACACGCGCTTCGGCAACCGGATCGTGCCGGACTACGACACAGACCCCGACCTCATCATCTACCGCAACCTCCGCGGCCGCTCGGTCAGCCGCGGCGTTGCGCTCTCGCTCAACCAGAACTTTGGTGAGTTCCCGCTCTTCTACACGCTGGGCATCACGCTGCAGGACGTCTACACGGAGCGGGGCGTCGAGCGGCGGGAGGAGCTGTTCGCGCCGGACTACAAGGCCACGCTCGGGCTGTCCTACACGTTCGGCGGCGCGCTGACGCTGGACTACACCGGGACGTTCGTCGGGCCGATGCGGCTGCCCGAATACCCGGCGCCGTACACGCGGCCCGCGCGCTCTCCCGCGTACTCCACGCACAACCTCCAGGCCACCTGGCGCCCGCGTGCCGGGATCGAGCTCCTGGCCTCCGCGCGCAACCTCTTCGATTTCCGCCAGGGCAGCCCGCTCGTCGCGCCGCACGACCCGTTCGGCCCGGACTTCGACACCGCCTACGTCTGGGGCCCGATCCACGGCCGCGAGCTGCTGTTCGGCGCGAGGGTGGGGCTGAGCCGATGAGCGCATGGCGGCGCGTCATCGCGCCCCTCGCCGCAATGGCGCTGCTCGCGGCGCTCGGATCCTGCGCCGCGAAGCGGGAGGCGCCCCGGCGCACTCCGGCGCTCGCCTCCTCGCCGGCCAGCGCGTCGCGAGACCTGGAGGTCCTCGGCCACGCCGACTACGCATGGCGCATCCGCCCGGTGGGCACGAACGCCGAGCCGTTCCCGCTCGAGCGCCTGGGTGGCCGCGTGCTCTTCATCAATCTCTGGGCGACGTGGTGCGCGCCCTGCGTCGCCGAGCTCGCCAGCATCGTGGCGCTGCGCGACTCGCTGCGCGCGGATGATGTCGCGTTCCTGATCGTCTCGCCGGAGGAGCCGGCGCGCGTCGAGGCGTTCCTCCGGCGCCACCGCTACGACCTGCCCGCGTACGTCGAGGCGCAGCCGATCCCGGCCGCGTACGGCGTCGAAGCGCTGCCCACCACCGTGGTCGTGGACCGGCTGGGCCGCATCGTGCTGCGACACCGCGGCGCCGCGGACTGGGACAGGGCGCCTGTGCGCGAGTTCCTGCGATACCTCGCGGCGTCGCCAGCGCCGCTCGCGGGTGGGGTGCCGGAATGATGCCGCGCCCGCCCGTCCGTGCGCTCCGTGCGTACGCGGCCGCCGGGCTGCTCGCGGCAGCGCCCGTTGCGGCGCACGCGGCGCAGGCGTCCGCGGAGACGGATCAGGTCGCCGTGCGGCTGGTGCCGGGACGCGTGCGCATCGCGCCCGGCGGAGCGGCGCGCATCGCGCTCCGGCTCGAGCCCTCGCCGGGCTGGCACATCTACGCGCCCGACCCGGGAGACGTCGGCTTGCCGCTGCGCGTCGAGTGGGAGATGCCGGAAGACGTGAGCGTCGCGCCGCTCGCGTGGCCACCGGCCGCGCCGCTCTTCGTGGATCGAGACTGGACGTCGCTGGTCTACTCGACGGCGGTAGAAGCGGAGGGCGAGATCCGCGCCGCGGCCGATGCCGAGCCCGGCCGCACGCTGCGCGTCGCGGCGAGGGTCGCGTGGGGCGCGTGCCGCGAGGTGTGCTTGCCGCAAAGCGCGAGCGTCGTGCTGGAGGTCGACGTCGTCGCCGCCACCCACGGGGCGACGACCCCGCTCGCGCGGCGCCCCGACGCCCCGCGGGCCGGGCCGCTCGTCAGGGATGCTTCGCCGCTGCGCACGGTGCCACACCCGCGCCGCGGGCTCACGCCTCTTCCGCGGCCTCCTCGTCCAGCGGCTCGACGTGGAGCCGCTTGGCCAGCTCGACCCCGAGCATCTCGATCGCGGCACCGATGCGCACGCGCAGCGGCCCGCCGAACGGCGCGCGGTCGATCAGCTCGATCGTGACGCCCGGCCGCAGGTTCAGCTCGGCGAGGTAGCGCAGCAGTGCGGGGTCCTCGTCGCTCACGCGCCGCAGCACCGCGCGGCGGCCCGCGTCCAGCTCGGCGAGGGTGGGCAGCGGCTCCTCGAGGAACTCGCATCCCCGCGCCGGGATCGGATGCCCGTGCGGGTCCTCCCGCGGCTCGCCCAGGACCTGGGCCATGCGGTCGATCAGCTCGTCCGACGCCGCGTGCTCCAGCCGCTCCGCCTCCTCATGCACCTGGTCCCAGGTGTAGCCGAGCTGCTCCACCAGGAACGACTCCAGCACGCGATGCCGCCGGATCATCCGCACCGCCGTTTCGGCGCCTGCCGCCGTCAGCGTCACGCCGCGATACGGCACGTGCTCCACCAACCCCGCCTCGCCGAGCCGCTTCAGCATCTCGGTGACGGATGCCGCCGCGATCCCCAATCGCTCGGCAATGGCGGAGTTGCTCACCCGCTCCCCCTCGACGGAGAGCAGGTAGATCGCCTTGAGGTAGTCTTCGACTGCGGGTGTAGGCATGTGCCTCCGGGTGGCCGGGCAGCGGCGTCGCTCGGAGGGAAACCTGGCTGCCGGACGGGCGCCGCCCGCCCGGCAGTCGCTCAATTCAGATGCCGTGCCCGCAGCCGCACGCGCCGCCGCAGCACCCGCCGCCTTGCAGGGCGCTCCCGCGCGCTCCGGCGCCCACCACGGCAGCGGCCGACAGCCGCAACAGCGTGCGCCGCGAACCGCACTCGGGGCAGGGATGTACCGCGAGCCGCTCCTCGTACGCGAGCCGTAGCTCGAAGCTCGCGGCACAGTCGCGACACACGTACTCGTACAGGGGCATGGCTGAACGTCCTCCAGATCCTCCATGGACCCGTGCGCGCGACGGTCTGAAAGCACGTTTTGCGCCGGATCCACTCAGGAACATAGCCCCGCGACCCCCATCGGGCCAAGCCCCGGGCCGCCCGCGGCCGGAGATGGGCCAGACCGGCCAAAACTGGCACCTCTGGTGCGCCGACTCCGATTGACGGCGCCATGCGACGGTCTACCTTGGAAGTTGGCGATGTGCAGACGGGCATTCCCCGCTCCGCCGCACCTGCCGCTCCCCACGTCCGTGGTCCAGACGGCCACTGCTGGAGCCGTGCCGACGAGGGCCGTTGTGCGATCCAAGACCGTGCTCGTCATCGCGAGCAACGAGGACGACCGTCTCATCTGGAGTGCGGTGCTCGAACATTACGGGTATGTGGCTGTGCTGGCAGATTCGCTGGCGGCAGTCCCCCCGCGGCTCCAGGCTGACCTCGTCCTGGTTGCGCTGGACCGCTTCGACCCTCCGCGCGTCCGGCTCCTTCGGGAAGTGATCGAGGACCGCCGCATCGGCGATGCACCGGTCGTCGGCGTGATCGACCCGGATGTCCATCCCTCCGAATTGCTGCGCGCCGGCTGTGCCGGCGCCCTGGCCCGGCCGCTTCGTCCCGCCTCGCTGGAGGCGGAGGTCCGACGCCTGATCGGTCCAGCGACGCCGCCATCCCACTGACATCGAGGAATCCGGAGCCCGGGCGTTCCAGAGGGCTTCCGCACGTTCAACCGGGGCGATGCACTCATGTCGAATCGCACGGCCCTGAGGGTGTGCCGCCCGCGACGCGCGCCGGCGCGTCACACACGGACGCTGCCCGTCGTGCCTGCGCCCGCCTGATCGCGCGCTCGGGCGAGATGCGCCGGCGCGTCGCGGCGGACCGCTTCCGCCACGCGGTCCGCGAGCGCCATCACCGTCAGGTACGGGTTGATCTCGAGCGCGTCGGGGAAGAGGCTCGCGTCGGCCACGTACAGCCACGGCACGCCGTGCACGCGGCCCCATGCATCCGTCACCGAGTCCTCCGCGTTGCGGCCCATCGCGCAACCGCCCATCAGGTGCGCCGCGGAGACCGACACCTTGCCCGGCCAGAAGTGGCGCGGGTGGATCCGCTCATCCAGCCGCTCCGCCTCGTCCCGCTCGATGAGCTGCGGCTCGGCTGATGGCGCGTGCACGCGCAGCGCGCCCGCGGCGAAGAAGATGCGCGCGGACGCGCGCGTGCCTCGCACGAGGCGCTCGATGACGACGTCGTCCAGCGTGTAGTGGACCACGGGCTTGCCGCGCGCGTCCACGGTCACGCGGTTCCACGGCAGCGCGCGATCGATGGCGAGCACGAGGATCATCTGGAGGCGGGGGAAGGCGCGCATCAGCCGGCTGTGCGGCTCGCCGAAGCCGGTGAGGTTCTTCGCCGTGGTGAACGGGAAGTACATGCACGTCTCGAGGACGTACCCTTCCTCCGCCGCGCGGTCCATGTAGTAGCTCTTCGGGTGGCCGACGTCGTTGGTGATCGCGCGGCCGTGCTCGGCCACGAGGATGTGCGCCGGGTGCACCGTCAGGCCCTGCCCCAGCCGCGGCAGTCGCGCGGCCCGCAGCCCGGCCGCGGCGCTGCCGCCATCCCGTCGCGAGCGCAGCAGCAGCGCCGGCGAGCCGATCGCGCCCGCCGCCACGACCACGATCCCCGCAGAAATGCGGTACTCGCCCGGCGCCCACTCGGAGGGTGCGCCCTTCGCCCCCGCGGGCTTCTCGTGCACGCGCACGACGACGGCGCGGTCCTCCACGCGCAGCGCCTCCGCGCGCGTGACGACCTCGACGCCGTTGCGCTCCGCGTGCGGAAGCTGAACGCGGTTCGTGCCCTGCTTGGCAGCGTTCGGGCACCCGAGGTTGCAGAGGCTCGAGCCGCGGCAGCCCTTCACGTTCACCGGGAACTGCTCCGCGCGGTAGCCCGCTCGCTCGCAGCCCTCGACGAACAGCCGGTTGTTCTCGTTGATCTCGCTCGCGTCCAGGTAATGGACGTTGTTCTGCTCCATGTACCGACGCGAGCGCCGCTCGATGTCCGCGTGGTCGAGGCCCGGCACGTCCCACGCGCGGATCACGCGCTCCGGCGCGATCAGCGAAGTGCCCGTGTAGACGACGGTGCTCCCGCCGTACACGCGGCCGAACGCCAGCGTCATCGTGCCGTCCGCCGTCAGGAAGCCGCCGCCGTCCTCGTACAGCGCGTCCGCCATCTCGATCTCGCGGCCCGTGAACTCGTGGTCCGCCAGTCGAGGCCCCTGCTCGACGACCAGGATGCGCACGCCGTCACGCACCATGTCGCTCAGCGCGGCGGCGACCGTGCCGCCGCCCGCGCCAGAGCCGATGATGACGATGTCGTAGGAGAACTCGGTCATTGCCGCGCCTCCCAGCCCCGCGGGTCCGCGCGGTAGCCGATCTCCGCGGCGGCGGCCGGCCGCGCGTAGTAGCCCATGAAGATCAGCGTGCGCAGCCCCCACACGCCGCGCCGCAGCAGGAGCAGCCGCGCGTCCTGGAGCCGCGTGAGCAGCGCGGTCCGCCGCGCCGCGTCCAGCGAAGCGAAGCGCCGGCCGTAACGGAGCAGCGCCAGCAGCCCGATCATCCGGATCAGCATGCCGAGCTGCCGCCGCACCACCGGTGGCCTCGCGTCGAGCGCCCGCCCGATGATGGCCTCCACCTCCGTCCAGCCCGCCTCATCGAGCCGCGCCGCCTCCGGCACGACCGTGATGGCGATGGAACGGAACGGACCCGGGAACGCCGAGCGCATGTCAGGCGGCCCACCTTTCTGTTCTGTCCGGGTTGACGGAGAGCCGAAGCTACCCCGGGCGTGCCGACACGGTCAAGCGTCGGCTCGGTCTCTCCTCGAGCGGCGAGTCGAGGCAGCGCGTACGGCGACGCACGCATGGCGCAGCGCCCGCGAAGGTGCACGCCCTGTGCACCGCGGGTGCCGCGCGTCGAGCAGAACGTCTCACACACCTGTTGAGCGCACTACCCCGCTCCGTTGCACCGACACAACAACAGGCCCGGCGCGACACGGCACCTGCGGGTGCTGTCCGGTGGAAAAATTGGACGGAATAAGGCATTTCTGCGGGAGGAGCCGCGTGGCACGCGGCCTGCCAGCCGGTTCGGGCGTCGCACAGTCTGCGTGGACCCCCCGGATGTCCGCGCAACAGCCTGAGAGATTCCAGCGAATGAGCACACGAGTCCTCGTCGCCGAGCCCACGGGCCGCTCCAGCCGCGCGGCAGCGCCGCGCACCCCGGACATGGCGGGCGCCTGGGGTGTTGCCGCCGCTTTGGGCGCCGGCCTCGCCCTCATCGGCTGGACCGATGTACTGCTGGTCTGGCTGCCGTTCCGGCCGACGAGCCCGGAGTGGGAGTTCGGCGCCATCAGCGCGACGTTCGCCGGCATGCCCCTCGGCACCCTCGGGCTCGGCATCCTCACGGCCGCGACCGCGGCCCTCGGCTGGCGGCGCTCGCTCCGCGCACTGGCCGTGCTGTTCTGGGTGCTGAGCGCGATCATCGTCGTGCTCACGTTCATCTACGCGCTCGACGCCGTCGTCGCATGGCGCGGCGCACCGGCGCAGGCGGGGCCGGTGCTCAAGCTCGCTGTCTTGAAGTCGGCTGTGTTCGCCATGGTCTACATGGCGCTCTACCCTCTGCTGGGCGTCCTTGCCTGGCGGAGTTCCCGTCGCCTGAGGCTGGAGAAGTGATCGTGAAGACGCGCACACTGTTCCTCACGGGCGCCGCACTGGCGCTGCTCGCCGCGAGCGAGGCGAGCGCTGTGCCGATGTACTGCACCACGGGTTCGCTCAACGCTTGCGCGAGCGTCGTCGTTGAGAAGTACGGCGACATGGTGATGGTCCGTGTCAGGAACCTTCAGGGCCAGGTCGCCGAGGACAACACGTGGTACTCGGGGATCCGCTCCCTGCAGCTCTACATGCGGGGGGTGCAGGGGTTCTCCGACTTCTCGATGACCACCGAGGGCAGCGTGAACACCCTCGGGCCGGCGGGATCGTGGTCGGCGACGCAGTACGGCCCAGGGTGGCTCTACCTCTACGCGATCGGCGGATCCGCAGGGATCGTCGGCTGCAATACGGGCGAGGGGGCGCGCTCGAATCTCGGGTACTATCAGACGTGCGCCGATGACTCCTGGGTCGTGTTCACGTTCCGGACCAAGGGGCACTGGGATCCTTCGCAGCTCAAGGTCCAGTGGCACATCGACGCGTACGATTCCCCGACCGGTTTCGCTCAGAGCGTAACCTGCGATCCCCGCCTCGTTGGCCCCGGGTGCGCCGAGCACGAAACGCACACGACGCCGCCTCAGTGGATCGTGTTGTTCGAGGGCGAGACGCCTGCGAACGTCACGCCCGAGCCGGTCACGCTCGCGCTGCTCGGCACCGGGCTCGCCGGCGTGGGCGCGGCGGCGCGCCGCCGGCGCAAGCAGCAGCAGAGCGGCGACGGCGTCTGATCGATCATCCGCCGGGACCTCTCCCCCCGGCCCCGGCGCCCCGCAAACGCGCGGCGCCAACCGGGCCCGCCACCCCGAATCTCCCCCGGGGTCGGCGGGCCCGGCCGTTTCTTGCGAGCACGCCTGTGCGCGACGGGCGCTGGCTGTGTCGCCTCACTCACCCCACCCTCAACCGCCGGCGCTCGTGTAGCGCCGCAGCGCCACGTTCCACAGGAGCCGCGTGGCGATGAGAGCAGCGGCTGCCACCGCGAGCGCGACCGCCGCCGTCCCCATGCCTGCCCGCCCGGTCAGCGCAGAGGCCGGCACGGTCGTGATCCACGCGATCGGCAGCAGGTACACCAGCACGAACCTCACCGCGCGCGGGTACGCCGTCACCGGGAAGCGCGCGGCCTCGTACACGGAGTCGAACAGGATCTCCAGGTTCTCGACCGCGACGAACCAGAAGGACAGCGTCATCAGCGCGAGCCAGACGGCGTAGACGATCGCGAGCGCGGCCGCCAGCGTCAGCGCGAACGCGAGCAGCGAGGTCGGGGACGGCACCGTTCCCGCACGCACGAGCGCGTACCCTGCGAGCCCCAGCCCCAGCAGGATGTCCGTCCCCCTCCAGATCACCACGCGACGGAACGACACGTGGACCTGCGGGTCCAGGGGCTTCGCCAGGATCAGATCCATCGTGCCGTCCCTCACGTGCTGCACGATCCGACCGATGTTCGGCCGGAGCAGCGCCTCGACCACGCCCGCGACCGCGTTGAACACGCCCAGCAGCGCGACCACCTCCCAGAATCCCCACCCGCCCAGCGCCGGCGTCTGCCGGAAGAACACGCCCGCCGTCAGCACCGCGGCGCCCATCCAGAACACGGTGCCCAGCACGCTCGCCACCAGGTTCGCGCGATACGTGAGCTCCTCGGCGAGGTTCGCGGACCAGAACGCGCGCAGCACGGCCAGAAGCCGGGGCGAGCGCGAGGAAGCGGAAGAGCGCGGCATTCGAGTCTCGAGTCGAGTGTGCGAGCGGCTCACCCTCCCACCGCCCCGTACCTCCTGAGCCCTCGCGTCCACACCAGCCGGTACACGCCGATCCAGGCGGCCAGCCAGAAGCACTGCCAGCCGAACCCGCGCAGCAGATCCGGCGCCGTCGTGACCCCGCCTGTCAGCACCTCGACCGGGAACGCGAGCATGTACGGAAACCACAGCACGCCAGCCACGCCTGCGACGGCGGGCGGCAGCAACGACAGCGGCGCGATGCGCCCGGCAAGGAAGAGCGAGATGCCGAAGTGCAGCTCGGCGATCGCGGTCGCGCGCGTCGTCCAGAACGCGAGCAGGCCGTTCACGTAGGTGGACACGAACCGGATCGCCGCGGCGAGCGCGATGGCGAGCACCGCGAGCGCGAGGCGGGCCGGTCCCACGTCGAGCCGCACGGCCGGCCAGGCCAGCGCGATCCCCGCCCACGCGGCCAGCACCAGCGTGCCCGTCTTCATCTTGTAGGCGATGTTGTCCGCGATCGCCTCATGGATCGGGTTCAGCGGGCGCGCCAGCCGGAAGTTCAGCTCGCCCTCGCGGATCCAGCGGTCGATGTACCATACATCCCACGCGAGCGTGAGCTGGTCGACCAGCATCAGCGCGAAGAAGTACCGCGCGAAATCGGCCTGCCCGTACCCGCCCACTTCCCCGCCGCCCGCGACGGCCCACCAGACCGCGAGCGTGATCAGCGGTTGCGCGATGCCCAGCACCAGCCAGATCGCGATCGCCGCGCGGTACTGGAGGTCGGTCAGCCACGCCGCGCGGATCAACGCCGCGTAGCGGGTCGCCAGCCCGGTCATCCCGCCCCTCACCGCGCCTCCCCGATCTGGGCCCCCTCGAACACCGCGCGGATCACCTCCTCGATCGGCGGGTCGCCGATGCCCAGGTCCACAACGGGAAGCTCCGCGAGCAGCCGCGCGCTGACCCGTGCGGCGTCGCGCCGCGGCACCTCGATCACCACGCGCGGCGGCGCGTACTCTCGCACGGCGCCGTAGGGGGCCAGCGCGGCGCGCGGCACGTCTTCCGCGAGCACCAGCGTGACCCGCTTCACCGGCAGCGTGCGCTCCGCGAGCGCCGCCAGCGCGCCGTCGTACAGCAACGTGCCGTGCTCGATGATCAGCACGCGCTGAGCGAGCGCAGTCACGTCCGCCATGTAGTGCGACGTCAGCAGTACGGTCGCGCCGTAGCGCTCGTTGTAGTCCCGCACGAACGCGCGGATCGTCTCCTGCGCGGTGACGTCCAGCCCGAGCGTCGGCTCGTCCAGGAACAGGATCTCGGGGCGGTGCAGCAGCGCGGCGGCCAGCTCGCACTTCATGCGCTCACCTTGCGAGAGCTGGCGGACCGGCCGGCCGAGCACGTCACCCAGCCGCAGCAGCTCGACCAGCTCGTCCAGCGTGCGCCGGTAGTCCGCCCACCCGATGCTGTAGATCGCGCGGTTGACCAGGAACGTCTCTTCCGGCGGTAGGTCCCACATGAGCTGCTGCTTGTTGCCCAGCACCAGCGCGAACCGCCGCTTGAACGCCGCGCCGCCCATCCACGGGTCGAACCCCGCGACCTCCACGCGCCCGGCCGTGGGATGCAGCAGCCCCGCCAGCATCTTGATCGTCGTGGTCTTGCCTGCGCCGTTCGGCCCCAGGAATCCCACGACCTCGCCCGGCTCGATGCGGAACGACACCGCTTCCACGGCGTGCACGTCGCGGTAGCGCGGCCGGAAGACCGCCCGCACCGCGCCGCCCAACCCGGGCTCGCGTACCTTCACGCGGTAGTGCTTGGTCAGGCCCTCGGCCAGGATCGCCGGCATTCCACCCTCTTCAGCCACAGGTACGCAGGGTCAACCGACAGGCCGTTGCCGGTGAGCAGGGCGCAACCACGCCCCCTTCCCCGCACCACTCCCCAGCCCGTATTCTGCTCCCGTACGACCGCAACGTCGACCTCGAAGGACGACTGCATGTCCCTCGCCCTTGCCCTTGCCCAGGCCCGCTTCACCGCGCTCACAAACGCCCAGGTGTTCACCGCCGGGTGGAACAGCGGGCCGTCCACGCACGTAGCTACCGAGCGATGACCGCTGTCCTCTTCGACCTCGACGGCACGCTCATCGGCACGCGGCGCCTCTACCTCGAGTGCTACCGCCGCGCGCTCGAGCCGTACGTCGGCCGCGCGCTCACGGACGACGAGCTGCTCGCCTACAAGCCGCGCTCCGAGATCCGGCTGCTCAAGGCGATCGCCGGCGACGACGCCATCGCCACCTGCCTCGCCGACTTCCACCGCCACTACGAGGCGCTGCACGACGAGCTGTTCCAGGGCATCTATCCGGGCATCCCCGAGCTCCTCGCGTCCCTGCGCCAGCGCCGCACACCCATCGGCCTCGTCACCGGCAAGAGCCGCCGCTCCTGGGAGATCACCACCACGCGGGCGCAGCTCGGCCCCTTCGATGTCATCGTCCTCGACGACGACGTCTCCGCTCCGAAGCCCGACCCCGAGGGTATCCTCCTCGCCCTCTCCAGGCTCCGCGCCGATCCCGCCACCACCGTCTACGTGGGCGACAGCATCAGCGACATGGTCGCCGCCCGCGCCGCCGGCGTCCGCCCCGCAGCCGTCCTCTGGTCCAAGCGCGAATCGGAGCGGGAGAGCTTCGCGCTGCGAGCGCAGGCCGAGGGCGCGATCCTGCTCCACGAACCGAGCGAGCTCATCGCGGCTCTCGGTTGACGACGCTGCACAGAGCCGCGGAGCGTTCCGGGCACGCTGGCGCCGGCCGGCGTGAGCCGGAAGGCGATGGCATGCCGTCTTTCCCCGGCACCTTATTTCGCAGGATCGTTCGCACTTTTCTCGCCCTGGGGCCGGCCCCGGCCAGCCCGGGTGTTAACCGCTTAGTGCCAGACATTCCACGACTTAGGCACCAACCGGCCGCCCTGGTTCGTGTCTTGCCCCATGCTCCGGGCCAGACCACTCCGAGCGTTCCTCTGCCGGCGCCTGATGGTCCGCTGCCACACCTGACGGCCCGAACCGCGGACCCACGGCACCGGCCCCCGATGACGGGAATCCCCAGGAGGTGCACATGCGCTCGAGCCGTCGCTGGAATGGCCTGGCCGCTGCACTCGCCGTCGCGGCGCTCTCGGCCTGCGCGGAGCGGGACCCCCTCGAGCCGGCCGCCACCCACTACCGCCCGCAGCTCGCTGTGGTGCCCAGCCCCGTCGCGTTCGACTTCGAAGGGTTCGCGCCCGGCACGGTCCTGAGCACGCAGTACGCGGATCGCGGCGTCATCATCTCCAGCGCCACGGTGCTGGATGCCGCGCAGATCCCCGCGGACCTCGCGGAGCCGCGCTCCGGCGTCGCCATGGCCTTCAGTTGCGTGTTCTTCAACGAGTGCGGTGTGGTGCGCGTGAGCTTCCCGGACGGCGCGATCGCCGCCGGCGCGTACGTGACCGGCACGGACGCCGTGACCCTCACGTGCTACGACGCCGCGGACAACGCCCTGGGCAGCGCCTCGACGCCGGGCGCCAACACGAAGGGCAACGCGGACGGTCTGCCGCTCCACATGCTCCTCGAGGTCGCCGCCCCAGACATCGCACGCTGCGAGTTCACGTCCGCGAACCTCTTCCTGCTGGACGACCTCCAGGCCACGTTCGCGCCGCAGGAGATCGCGGTCCTGGTCGACGTGCAGCAGGGCAGCGTGAACCTGAAGTCGCGGGGCCTTCTGCCGGTCGCGATCCTGGGCGAGCCCGGCTTCGATCCGGTCGCCGACGTGGACCTCTCGACGCTCACCCTCGGCGACGGCTCGGACGAGGACACCCCGCTCGCCCGCCGGCGCAACGGCACGTACATGGCCGCTGGCGAGGACGTGAACGAGGATGGCCTGCGTGACCTCGTCCTTCACTTCTCGACGCCCTCGCTCGTCGCGAACGGCGACCTCACCAGCGCCAGCACCGAGCTCGTGCTGCGCGGCGCGACGAAGGACGGCGTCGCCTTTGCCGGCTCGGACGCGATCCGAGTGGTGGCGGGGGGTGCCGTGATGCCCTGACCTTCCGATCGGGCCGGCGTCCGTGCCCGGGCTGGACCTTCCTTCGCAGCCCAGCGACGCCTCGCAACCCAGTTCGTGGCGCGGCGCCGGCCCTTTCCACTTTCACCCGACTGCATTCACGCCTCCCTTCCATCCGCAGCCAGACACCGCTCCACTCGTCTCCCCGTGAACCCTTCGGCCGCCGCGTGGTAGCAGGCGGTGAGCAAAACGAGCCAGGACCTCGCGCCGCGAAAGGAGCCACCCGTGACGGCCAGACTCCTCCTCCTCGCGCTCTCCGTACCCGTCGTGCTCGCCGCGTGCTCGGCCCGCGGCCCGGCTGCCGAGCCGCCGCCGCGGCCAACGCCCGTGCCGGTCACCGCGGACCCGTCGCTCACGGACGCACCGCCGCGACCGCGGCCGTACCCCGTCTTCGAAACAACGGCGTTCCGGCGCGCGGTCGAGAACGGCACGCGCACCCGCTCCGGGCGGCCCGGGGCGAACTACTGGCAGCAGTACGCGGAGTACCGCATCGAGGCGGAGCTGGACCCCGCGGCCGCGCGCCTCACCGGCCGGAGCACCGTCCGCTACTACAACCGCTCGCCCAGCGCGCTGCCCCGCATCGCCGTGCACCTCTACCAGAACGCGCACCGGCCGGATGCGATGCGCAACCGCGTGATCCCCATCACCGAGGGCGTCCGGCTCCAGCGCGTCGCCGCCAACGGCCGCGCGCTCGAGATGCGGCAGACCGGCGAGGGGCCCGGCTACCAGGTCGATGGCACCATCCTGTACATCGCGCTCCCGGAGCCCATCCCGCCCGGCGGGCGCGTGGACCTCGAGTTCGCGTGGTCGTTCACCGTCCCGCCGCTCGGCGCGCCGCGCATGGGCCAGGACGGCGAGGTCTTCTTCCTCGGCTACTGGTACCCGCAGGTCGCCGTCTACGACGATGTCAACGGCTGGCAGACCGACCCGTACCTCACCAACGCCGAGTTCTACATGGGCTACGGCGACTACGACGTCGCGCTCACCGTGCCCGAGGGCTGGCTCGTCGCGGCGACCGGCACGCTCCAGAACCCGGAGCAGGTGCTCTCCGCCGCCGTGCGCGAGCGGCTCGACCGCGCACGCAGCTCGCCCAACGTCGTCCAAATCGTGACGCCGGAGGACCGCGGCGCGGGCCGCGCCACCATGCGCGGCAGGAACGGCAAGCTGACCTGGCACTTCCGCGCGCGGAACGTGCGGGACTTCGCGTGGGGCGCATCGCGCGAGTACGTGTGGGATGCGACGCACGCCGTCGCCGGCGACCACAACGCCGACGGCCGGCCGGACACCACCATGATCCACACGCTGTACCGGCCCGACCGCGGCTGGACGGACTGGGCCCGCTACGCGCGCCACTCCGTCGAGTTCCTGTCCGAGCTGCTCTGGCCCTATCCCTGGCCGCACATGACCGCGGTCGAGGGTCTGATCGGCGGCGGCATGGAGTACCCGATGATCACGCTGATCGGCGGCGCGCGAGACTCCGTCTCCCTCTACTCCGTGACCGTCCACGAGATCGGCCACATGTGGTTCCCCATGATGGTCGGCTCGGACGAGAAGCGCTTCGCCTGGCAGGATGAGGGCCTTACCCGCTTCCACCAGTCGCTCGGGATGGCGGACTTCTTCGAGGGCTACGACCGGTTCGCCCAGTCCATGGACGGTTATCGCGCGCTCGTCCGGGACGGCGGCGAGGTCGAGATCATGCGCCACGGCGACCGGTACCCCATCGGCACCGCGGCCTTCGGCATCGCGAGCTACGACAAGCCCTCCATCGTCCTGCGCGCGCTCGCCGGCGTCCTGGGCGAGGAGACGTTCTTCCGCGCGCTCCGCGAGTACGGCCGCCGGTGGCGGGACAAACACCCCACGCCCTTCGACCTCTTCAACACCTTCGAGGACGTCTCCGGCCGCGACCTCGACTGGTTCTGGACGACGTGGTTCTTCGAGACCTGGACGCTCGACCACGCGCTCGGCCCCATCACCCCCGCAGGCGGCGCGCTCGAGGTCGTGATCGAGGATCGGGGCCTCGCCCCCATGCCCGCCCGCGTCGCGGTCACGCGCGCCGACGGCTCCACCGAGCGCCACGAGGTGCCCGTCGAGGTCTGGCTCCGGGGCGCCCGCCGCCACGTGCTGCGCATCGCCGCGGAGCCCGCCGTCACCCGCATCGAGATCGACCCGGAACGGCGGTTCCCGGACATCGACCGTTCCAACCAGGTGTGGGAAGGGACGACGGGGAGTTAGACCTCCCGGACAGAGCACTCCGGCGGCTCCGGGCACATTGCCGTGCCCGCCGCTGTACCAAGCAACCGGCCGGGCCCGTGCGACGCATGGACGCGCGGGCCCGCAGCGTGAACGATGCGCACCAACCCGAGAGGATCATTGATGACACGCACCACGCGCTCCTCCGCGCTCGCCGCGCTCCTCGCAGGGCTGGCCGCGTGCGGCGCCTGCGACGCGCCTGAATCAGGGCCCATGACCGCCGTCGAGAAGCCGGGCACGGCTGCGCCCGAAACCAAGACCGCGCCCGTCGTGGTGGCGCCCCGCGACACGGCCACAGCGGCGGCTGGCGACACGGTCGAGCTCGCGTTCAAGCGCTTCGACGCGCCCGCCGACTTCCCGCTCCAGTTCGCGACCTACGTCCCCGAGGACATGATCGTCGAGACGGCGATGGTCGGCGCGAACCGACCCGCGTTCCGCGTCGTTGCCAACTTCGGCGGCAAGCGCGACGTGAACGCCTACCTGTGGGTGCTCTTCCACCCGCCCGGCACCTCCGAGGCCCGCGCGCGCGAGGCCTACCTGGAAGTCGTCTCGAAGCGTGACGCCGTTGAAGAGGTGCCCGAGCGCGCCCGCCGGTTCGCCTGGGCGCTCGCCGAGCATCGCTTCCGCTACCAGGTCGCCGGAGGCCGCACGCACCTCGGAATGCTCGCGCTCGGCCGCCGCGGCGAGCGCTACTTCCACGTCGTCATCGAGTACCCGGAGGCCATGGCCGCGGGCTTCCTCGCCCGCGTCGACCGGATCCTCGAGGACTGGCGTTGGAAGGAGGACGGCAGCCGGCGCATCGGGGACAGGCGCTCCTCTCGATGAGCTGAGCGGGACCTCCGCTGCCGAGCCGCGCAGGCCGGTAAGGATCGCCCGAGCCACGAGAAGCCGGAAGCCTCCCGCGGCGGGCCGCGAAGGCCCGCCGCGGGAGGCTCCTGGTTTGTGGACGGCCCGTGGTCTGGAGGACCGTCCCTCAGAGGTCGTGCGCGTCAGTCGACCACGTTTATGTGCTCGATCTGCGACACGAGGGCGTCCCCGTCCTGCGTGAGCGCCACGGCGAAGAATTCCATGAAGGACTGCGCGCCGAGGCCCGCGGCGTTCAGCGTGATCCTGTACCTGTACGTCCGGGTGGTCCCGTTATCCTGCGAGTCCACAGCCGTGGCCTCGCCGATGAACTCCTGTCGGCCCGTGTTCTTGTCCTCGCGATAGAACCACACCCGCGCGTACGGGTTGGCGAACGTTCCGGTCGGGCCCGTCGCAATCGCCGAGATCGTCGTGCTCTGTGGCGTGTTGCCGCAGTTCCCGTCGATCTCGATGTCGCAGATGGTCCCAGCATCGGCCGCGACGCTGAACGTCATGAGGTTCGGGGCATACTCCCACGCCCTCTGGCCAGGCGGCACCGAGCCAGCTGCGAAGAGGGCGGGCTGGGGGGAGATCCCGTAGTTGCCAGCGACATCGAGGGCGCGCAGGAAGACCGCCTGCGCAGCGTGCATGATGCCGTCAGGCGAATTGGCCCCGTCCGTCAACTCGATCGAGCGGATGAAGTGGACCTCGAGGGGCTGGTTCGTGACTTCGGTGACGAGATTGCCACCGAAGCCGTCGCCGACGACCTTCCACGGACCCATCACCAGACTTAGGCCGTTCGCGAACTCGATGCCGAGCTGGATCGCCTCGAGGTCAACGTTGTCCCGCACGGCGGCCCTGAAGGTCGTCAGCGCGCCGCCCGTCAGCGTCGTGGGGATGGTGATGTTGCCCGCCAACGTCGGAGCCGCCAGGTCCACCAGCACGGTCCGGGTCAGCGACGGGCCGACGTTGCCCGCCTGGTCACGGACGAAGGCCTCGTGCGTGTAGTAGCCGTCATTGACCGGAACCGCCTCGACGAAGTCATCCAGCGTCGCGTTGCAGGTGTTCTGCGCGAAGTTACCC
>Ga0207873_1001112_pt1 | contig 27229 bp, 20 predicted proteins | sample BGWIniCompost_FD_187373 | JGI IMG/M metagenome (GOLD analysis project Ga0207873, IMG submission 187373) | Cellulose adapted compost microbial communities from Newby Island Compost Facility, Milpitas, CA, USA - BGW Initial Compost (SPAdes)... ...
ACGAGCCGGTGGCGCTCACCCGCGCGGACCTGCTCGCCGGCAGGGACGCCGCGCTGCTCGCCGCCCTGCGCTGGATCGGCGCGGAGCGCGCGGGCGATCGTTGACTCCGACCCCTCTCGCGCCGATGCAATCCTGGAGGAAGACATGATGCCCTGGATGAAGCCTCGCTCTGCGGCCGCCTTCCCCATCCTGGCCGTGGCCCTGGCCGCGGCCGCCGCCGCGCCCGGCGCGGCCAGCGCGCAACTGCCGTCCGCAGAGCGGATCCTGGCCCGCTACGTCGACGCGCTCGGAGGCGAGGCCGCCCTGCGCAAGCACGGCTTCCGGTACCACAGGACCACGATCAGCATGCCCGCGCAGGGCATGTCCATGACCGTCGAGACCTACGCCGCGGCGCCGGACCTCTACGTGGCGCGCACGGACATCCCCGGCATGGGCGAGATGCGCAGCGGCTACGACGGCAAGGTCGCGTGGATGGTCCACCCGGCCACCGGACCCATGCTGCTCCAGGGCACCGTCTTCGAGCAGCGGCGGCAGGAGGTCAACTTCTACGAGCCGCTCGAACGAGACCGGTACATCCAGTCGATGGAAACCGTGGACCGCACCGAGTTCGAGGGCCGCTCGTGCTACAAGGTGAAGCTCGTCACGAAGTGGGGTGAGGAGTACTTCGAGTACTACGACGCCGGGACCGGCCTGCTCGTCGGCATGGAGCGCAACGCGGAATCGCCCATGGGTGCCATGTCCACGACGACCATCTTCGAGGATTACCGGGATTTCGACGGGAGGAAGGTGGCCACGAAGATGCGCATCCGCGCCATGGGCATGGAGCAGGTCGTCACCGTGGACAGCGTTTCGTTCGAGGAGTTCGACAGGTCGATCTTCGAGCTGCCGCCCGAGGTCAAGGCGCTGCTGAAATAGACGCGTCCAGGCGCGCGCCGCCGGGGCCGCGGGGCGGGGGCGGACGGCGCTCACCCGCCCCGCGGCCACCTCGCGGAACGGACGCGTTCGGGATATCTTTGTATGCCTTTGTAGGAACTCCCGCTCTCCCCTTCACTGCTCTGAAGACGTACCGCTCTTGGCCAGGATAGACACGTTCCTCGAAATCATGCAGAAGGCGGGGGCCTCGGACCTCCACCTGAGCGCCGGGCAGACGCCCATGCTCCGCGTCCACGGCGTGCTCGAGCGCGCCAAACACCGGCCGCTCACCGAAGAGGAGATCCGGCTCCTCCTCTACGAGCTGCTCTCCGACCAGCAGATCGCCCGGTTCGAGGCGGAGGGCGAGCTGGACTGCGCATACACGCTGGAAGGGGTCGCGCGCTTCCGCATCAACATCTTCCGCAAGCACCCGGGCCTGGCGGCGGCGATCCGGATCATCCCCCACCGGATCCCGACCCTGGACGAGCTCGGCTTCCCGCCCGTGATCAAGACGCTCCTCCACCAGCGGGCGGGGCTCATCCTCGTCACCGGGCCGACGAACTCGGGGAAGAGCACCACTCTGGCGGCGATGGTGGATTACCTCAACGAGAACATGAAGTACCACATCATCACGCTGGAGGACCCCCTCGAGTTCATCCACACGAGCAAGCAGTGCCTCATCAACCAGCGCCAGGTCGGGGACCACAGCCGCTCCTTCGCCAGCGCGCTGCGCGCCGCGCTGCGTGAGGATCCCGACGTCGTGCTCGTGGGCGAGATGCGGGACCTGGAGACGATCTCCCTCGCGCTCACCGCCGCCGAGCTGGGCCTCCTGGTCCTCGGCACGCTGCACACCAAGTCCGCGGGCCAGACCATCAGCCGCATCACGGACGCGTTCCCCGCCGAGCAGCAGGCCGCAGTGCGCGTGGCGCTCTCGGAGGTCCTCGTCGGGATCTGCTCCCAGCAACTGCTGCGGCGGGCGGACCGCGCGGGGCGTGTGGCGGCGCAGGAGATCCTGGTGGCGAACACGGCGGTCCGGAACCTGATCCGGGAGGGGAAGACACACCTGGTCAACAACGTGATCACGACCGGCCGCAAGGAAGGGATGCGGCTCCTCGATCACCACCTGAGGGAGCTGGTGGAGCAGGGCATCGTCACCGCCGCCGAGGCGGCGCGCTACGCCTCGGATCCTTCCGTGCTGGCCGGTGCGGAGCCGCGTAGTACGAGACCGTGAAGTCTGCCCGACTGGACAAGGTCCTCGAGGACCTGGGCTACGTCACCGAGAAGGAGATCCGGGTCGCGCTGGAGCGCCAGCGTCTGCGTGGCGGGCGGCTGGGGAGCAACCTCATCGAGCTCGGCTTCCTCACGCCCGAACAGCTCATGCGCGCGCTCTCGCGGCAGTACGGGCTGCCGTGGCGACCGCTCGCCCCCTCGGACGTGCCGGTGGAGCTGCGGGACCGGATCCCGCCGCCGGGGCCTCACGGCTCGCTCGCGGTGCCGATCAGTTGGAACCCGAAGACCCGCGAGCTCGTCGTCGCGGTCAACGACCCGGAGGATGTGAAGACCCTCGAGGCGCTGCGCCAGAGCTTCGACGCGGCGCACCTGGTGCTCGAGCTCGCCCCGGACCGCAGCCTGCGCGCGATCCACGACGCCTGGGGCCGGCCGCCCGAGCCGGAGATCCCGGTGATCGAGTTGCCGGAGCTGTTCGCCCCGGACGAGACCGCCGACGCCGCCACCGGAGCGGCGCCGGCGCGGGAGGCCTCGGCCCGGACGTCGCCGCGCATCCTCATGATCACGGGGCGCGCGCATCACCGCAGCTTCCTGCCGACCGTCTTCGCCCGGGAGGGACGCGAGCTGGTGGTGGCGGACAGCCTCGAGGAGGTCGTCGCCGCGCTCGAAGGAGGCGGCATCGAGGCCGTCCTGGTGGATGCCGAGCGCGCCGACGCGTTCCGCAACTGGGTCCGGAGCGGCCGCCTGACCGGGCTCCCCGCCCAGATCGTGACCTTCCCCTCCGTGAGCGAAGCCCTGCTCGCGAACCCGGTTCCGTACGAGGAGATGATCCGCAGCCTGCGGGCGGCGGTCGAGGCGCTCGCGGACGCGCGGACACGGGGCACCGAGCCTGCCCCGCCGTACGGCATCCTCGCCCGTGACGCCGTCGCCCTCGCCCGGGCCGACGGGCTCAGCCGCCTCGCCGTGGATGGCCTGCACCTCGCCGTCCACCTCCTGGTGCCGCCGGCGCCTGCGGGGCCGACGCCGGGGAGCGCGACGCCGCTCCCGTTCACGGACTTCCCCCGCTCCCGCGAGATCGCGGTCCGCCTCCGCTTCCCGTGGCCGATCGAGAAGGTGCTGGACGCCTGCTTCGCGCTCTTCCTGCGCGCACGTACGCAGGACATGGTCGGGAAGCTGGACCCCGAGATCGTGCAGGCCGCGCGGATCCTCGCCCTCGTCTGGTACTACCGCATCCTGGCCCCCATCCGCGAGCCGGACGCCGCACGCGACCCCGCGGCGCTCCGCAACGCCCTGCGGCGCGCCGCCACCCGACTCGCCACCCTGGAGCTCGCCGAGAAGTACATCGGCATCATCGAGGAGCGCGAGGCGGCGAGCCAGCGGGGGCCGGCCGCGCAGGTCCTGCTGGTGGGCGGCGAGAGGATCGCCGACCTGGGGGCGCGGCTGTCCCGACTGGGCATCCGGCCCGTCGTCACCCGGGACCTGGACGACGCCCTGGCCATGGCGGAGCGCCGCGCACCGGAAGCCATCGTCGTGGACCACGACGCGGTCCCCGGACACGTGGACCACTTCGCGCGGGTGGCCAAGCTCAACGCGACGTTCCTGCTCTACGTGGTGGCGGACGCGGACGATCCGGCCGTGACGCTCGGGCTGCTCGATGCCGGATTCGACGACGTCTTCACGCCGCCCCACGACTTCGACCTCACGGCCGCGAAGATCGTCCGCGCCATCGCCTCTCGCTCCAGGGTCCGGTCCGCGGCCCAGCCGGCGGGCCGCGACTTCTCCGCCACGTTCTCCGCCTTCTCCTTCCTCGACCTCGCGCAGGCGCTGGGCAACAGCCGCAAGTCCGTCCGCATCGAGCTGCGGCGGACCAGCACGGGCGAGGAGGCCTGCCTCTACCTCGACCAGGGGCGGCCCGTCCACGCCACGTGCGGGCCGCTCGTCGGTGCCGAGGCCGTCTACCGCGTCATCAGTTGGGAGGACGACGGCGAGTTCACGGTCTACCCGGAAACCGAGTTCCCGGAGCCGACCATCCACGACACGCTGGAAGGCCTCCTCATGGAGGGCTGCCGGCTGCTGGACGAGGCGCGGCGGTGACGCGCGGCCACGGCCGCGGCGAAGCGGAAGTCCGTGGAGGGCGACGTCGCGACATCGGCCTTCACGGCGTGCTCGATGAGGTCGCTCATCTCCCCGTCCGGCGCCTTGTAGCGCAGCTCGATGAACGCCAGCTCCTGGCTCTGCGCGGCAGGCGTGGCCGTACGCGGCGTCTGGTAGCGCAGCGGGTCCACGTCGCGGATCTCAGCGGGACTCTCCACGCCCACGGGCACGATCTCGTACAGCGCGGTGACCGAGTGGCCCGCGCCCAGCTCGCCGGCGTCCTGTGTGTCGTCGTTGAAGTCCTCGGCGGCCAGCAGGCGGTTCTCGTAGCCGATGAGGCTGTAGGCGCACACGCTCCGGGTTGAACTCGACCTGCAGCTTCACGTCCTTCGCCACGGTGAGCAGCGTGGCGCCCAGCTCGCGGACCAGCACCTTGCGCGCCTCCATGATGTCGTCGATGTACGCGTAGTTGCCGTTCCCGTGGTCCACGAGCTTCTCCAGCTTCGAGTCCTTCAGGTTGCCCGTGCCGAAGCCGAGCACCGTGAGGAACGTGCCCCGCGGGCGCGCTGGCGCGGAGTTCGAGCGCATCGGCCGTGACGGGCGCCACGGCGAGCCGGAAGTCCGCGCGCACCGTGTCGCCGGTGACGCGGACGGTCCGCGCCGCCGTCGTGTAGCCTTCCCGCCAGACCTCGACGCGGACCCGCTCGCCGAGGGCGGACCGCGGCGCCGCCGTGGGTGGTGCGGCGCCCGATACCTGGAGACGCTGCAGGGCGGGTCGTCTGCACACGGGACGGCGGGACCGCGATCGTGGCCGGTCTGCCGATGCCGGCGCCCGATGCGGACGCCGGCCGCCGCCCCGGCTCCGCGGTCTCTTTGAAGCCGCGCTTCCCGGGGCCGAGTCGCGGATTCCGGAACCGAGTGCTGAATCCCGTTCGCGGCGCGGATCGGCAGCCTGCGAACCCTGATGACTACGGTCGGCTGCGGATCAGATCGCCTGGGCCGGCGTGAAGTTCCGGTACCGTCCAGACGGCATGACGATATTTGCCTGGTAGACCACCGGTATGCCCATCGCCCTCAGACTGGAGCGATCCGGCGCATCCTCGCACAGCTCCGCCAAGGCCACCAGGGAACGAACGGTGTCGCTCGACACCGCCGCTTCCCAGATGGGCCAGCGGAAGGCACGGCCAGAGCCGAATCGTGCGATGCCGGGTTGTTCGACACCATCCTCTACCGGGATGACCGGGAAGTACGCGAGGCCCGCGGCGGCCAGGAGGTTCGCCCCGGGCACCGAGACGATCGGATTCTTGTTCCCGTCCGCCGGATCGATGGCCTGGAGCGCGTACTGACGGGCTTCGTCGATCGGGTCCCATCGCAACGAAATGCCCGGATCCGGAGTGTACGTCCACGGGCCGAACAAGGCGTTGCGGATGTCGTCGGCGTCGACACAGAGGGCGAGTTTCTCGACCAGGTCGATGAACGACTGTTGGCCGGACGTGAAATCGAAGGTGGTTTTCTGAGCCACTTCGATCCCATCGACCCGCTCCACCACAGCGTCCGATGCCCAGGCAGCCATGAAGTCCAGGGCCGTCCTGTCATCCCAGGATGATGCGGTTGCGGTGGAGCGGACGTGCCTGGCGAGGATTCCGGGAGGGAACCGGAGCTTGCCTTTCCACTTCGCGCTCCCGCCGCCTTGCGGTCCTGCCGCCTCGGACTCGGCGCGGAGCTGCGGAGGGAAGAGATCGGCCGTTCTCGGCACACGGTCGTTCACGGTTTCGACGATCTCGTCGGGACTCGCTTCGGAGTTCATCAGCAGGAACGGCCGCCAGGCGCCGAGCGTGACGGTCCAGCCCAACCGCACGTTGCGGTCGGGCCATGCGGCGGTCAGCGTGCGCAACGTCCCGAGCGCCGCGAGAAAAGCGAGAGGATTCGCTCCATCCAGACCTGTCAGGACGATCTCATTGGGCTGCCTTTCGTTCATCGCTCACCTCCGGCGGCCACGAGCTGCACGGTCTCGCGCTGGGCCTGGCGGGCCGCGTTCGAGCTGGCTGTCCAGTCGGCCAAGCGGAGGACCGCTTCGAGGAAGGCGGCGCCCCACCAGCCGTAGCGACGGATGACGCGGCCGAATCGGTCGGCGCTGCCACTGGACAGGTGGTGTGCGGCAGGCCAGCCGTGCCGCTGATCGCCCTCGACCGCGACGGCCGCCGTGCCGACCTGCGCCACGATCGCCGGCGGATCGGTGTCGACGACCACCGGTGCAAACGGCCGAGCATAGCCGTGGTGCGTAGCGATGAGGTGGAGCACGAGATCGCGCGCGGCCGGGTCCTCGGGCAGGTCGAAGAACCGTTCGGCGAGCTGGACCGAGAGGGCCTCGTGCCGGAATCCGCGTGGCAGTCCGGCCAGCTCGTACGCGCGTTGCCGCGCCCGTTGCGAAGTCGGCAGGTCTGCGGATTTCGCCAGCGGCTCGGGCTCGGCCAGCGAGGCCAGCAGGTTGCCGCCGTGCAGCACTTGCTGGAAGCGGGGATCGACCTTGCCGATGTCGTGGAGCTCGGCCGCCCGTACCACGGGAGCGACGAGTCGCTCGGGCAGGCAGCGGTCGGCGTAGGTGCGGGCGACCTCCGCGACGTCTTCGAGGTGCCGCGTGAGCGAAATCGCGCCTGGTGCCTCGGACCAGAGGTCATCGTCATCCGCGAAGGCGTCCTGCTCGGGCTCGATCTCGCCCTCGACAGGGATCGGCGTCCGGCTCGAGAGGACGTAGCCGCCGCACGGATTCGGCGCGATCTCGCAGCCGCCGGCCAGGACCCGAGCCGCTGTGCGCAACCACGTCGGGAGCGGCCTCGACTCGCCGTTCTCGGGTTCGCCCGCGAGCCGGCGCAGGATCTCGTCGAGATCGCCCGGCTCCGTCTCGCGGTCCGGCTCCTCGGCCCAATCGAGCAACGCCTGCACGCATGGATCGTCCTGCCACGGGCCGAGCGTACGACGGTGTACGCGCAGCACGGCGCGTCCGCGCGCCTGTTGGAAGGCCGCCTCTGCAATGTCGGCGGTCGGACGTCCGTCCTCGTCTTCCCCCGCGTCTCCGAAGACCTCGGGGACGCGATCGAGCCCGGGAACGATGACGATGTCGCCCGGCCGCACCGTTGCCGGGTCGGAGGTCACGAGACTCCGGTCACGGCCCCGCCACAGGACGACATGGCGCCGGGGGCCGCTCGGCTCGGGATCATCTCCACCGATCGGCGCGCCCTCGACGTCCATCAGCCCCTCCGCGCCCCCCTCGCCCGCCATCATCCATCGCCGAACCAGCCTCAGCGGGACGGAGAACGCCTCCGGCGTCGTGGGCGGGAGGAGGCTCACGGCCTGGATCCACGGGTGGATGCCGTCCTCTCCGTCTCGCTCGGGTGTGGCCGGCAGATCGTTCCGGAGCACCACGGCCACCTCGGGCTCACCCCGTTTCGGGCCGTGCAGGAAACGCGCAATGTCCGGGTCCGGCCGAGGACGTGGTGACGTCTGGACCCACAGGTCGAGGTGCGCCGGGAGCAAGACCGGTGCGTTGGGTGCCGGAGCGGAGAGTCGGGCGAGGAGCTCCCGACGCTCTGACGGGTCGGCCGGGAGGAGGGCTTCCAGCCCCGCGATCCCCATGTCGATCCACCGCCTGCCGCGGTCATCGACTTCTGCGTGCTCCGACAACCAGTTCCACGTCGCGGCGAGGGCGTTCCCGTAGATCGGATCGTCGCCCTTCAGCTGCCCTTTTCGGATCAGGATGACGGCCTCGGTTTGTTGCCCGACGCCCAGGCGATCGAGGCGGCCGAAGCGCTGGCGGAGTGCGTCGAGGCTCGCGCACTCCGTGATCAGCACATCGAAGCTGAAGTCGGCGCCGACCTCGAGGCACTGCGTCGTGACGAGAATGACCGGCCGCTCGAGGGTCTGCTGGCTCTCTCTCGCTGCGAGGAGTCTCTCCCAGCGTCGAACGATCCGGTCGCGATCGAAGGGCCGCATCCGGCCTGTCATGAGGACGACATCGGCCGCTGCGAGGTTGCCCTCGGAGCGAACCTCCGACAGGAGCTGTTTCCAGATCGCGCGAGCCGTTGCCACCCGGTTGACCATGACGGCGATGCGCCGCGGCCCTTCCGCCGCAGCTCGCAGCGCTCGATCGGCAGCATCGAGGACCAACGGGTCATCGGAGAGCCCATCGCCCCGCAGCCCGGGCTCCCCTTTCGGCGGCTTTCTCGGCGCGCGGGCGAGTGCGAGTTCCGTGCGCTTAACGGCTCGGATTCGCTTCTGGAGTGGCTCCGCCTCGAGGGCTCGGTCGCGTTCACCAGCGCTGGGGAATACGGCTGCGACGTCGGCGCCTTCCGGCGGTGTCGCGGACATGACGACAGCGCGGAACGGGCTAACGACCGCCTCCTCGGCCCACCGGGCGGCGCGATACTCCTGGATCGCCGCCAGAGTTCGCCAGAACGGCACGGCACAGTGCGCCTCGTCGAGGATGATCAGTGCATCGTTGCCGACGAGTCCGGCGTCGATCGCCGCGACACGCGGGCTGCGCCCGTAGCCGCGGAACAGGAGGCGTGAGCCCACCTGGTCGACGGTGGACGTGATGACCGCCGGTCGCGAGGGATCGCGGACCCATCCATCGTCGAGCGCAATGCCGCCGCGCATGCGCGTGACGATGAGCGGTGGCTCATTCTCTGCCGCCGCGGACAACGAGCGGAGGCGGTCGGCGACGACGCGCAGCACCCCCTCCCGCGCTCCAGCGAGTCTCCGTGCAATCCGGCGCGCACGCGAGAACGCCTCGTCGACCACGATCCTCCGGTCGACGACGAAGAAGATGCGTCGCGGCGCCGTCCGCTCCCCGATCGGCCGGTCCGCCTGACAGGCGAGAGCGAATACCGCGATGTCGATGCACGCGGTCTTTCCGCTCGCCGTGGGCAGGTCGATGCATGCGGGCCACTCCCCCGTGGTCACCCGTTCGGCCAGCATCCGCTGCCACGGGAACGGCGCATAGCCGTGCAGCTCGTGGTAGAACGCGTCGAAGTGTTCCGGGCCGAGATCGGGCTTCATGATGCCCCTCCTTCTCGCAGCGGGCGGCAGAGCCCGTAGCCACGATAGCGGCCGGCGCCGAGCAAAACCGGCCCCACGACCGGCTCCGGGAAGACGATGGTCGCGTGCGTGTGTCGCTGCTCGCTCCCGTCCTTACGCTGCAGCCGGGGGAACTCGCGACTCGCCGGTACGCCGAGATGGGGGGACACCGGTCCCGTCGTCACGGAAAGCGGGCTCGGCAATCCGATGCGCTCGCAACTCTGCCGGATGACGGCTGCCACTTCCTCGTAGTACTCTCGGCGCGATTCCGCTTTCGGGTGACGGTCGAGAACAATCGGCGTCACGGTTCCCCACACGCGTGCGCCGTGGCGCCCCCCCGTCCAGGCCTCCGGCGTGAGATTGTAGGCCGGTGACTCCCGCACCTCCGGCACGAGACGCCAGACGCCGAGCCGCCCCAGCTTCAGCGTCTGGATCCGCGCGAGTGCTGTGAGCACCTGGCGCCGCTCGACCGCATGGCCGGGCCAGTACGCGCTCCGCGGGAGCACCAACGCCAGGCCGAGGAGGTGTCCACCGGCATGCTCGTGACCAACGAACGCCAGCGGTATGAAGGCGGCGTGCGGACGGTCGAGAGGCTGTCCATCCGGGTAGTGGCCGGTGATGATCTCGGGAACCGGATCGAGACCGAGCTCCGTCGCACGGTTCATCAGGGCCGCCCGCAGCACGTTGGTCAGGCGCAGTGTCGTCGTGAGATCGAGTCGACCACCGAACGCCTCATCGGTGGGCTCCAGACGCAGCACGGTGAGCGTTGGGTCGAAGACGGTCCCATGGGGGGGACTGTCCTCCTCTCTCTCGACGCGGCGGTAGCCCTGCCACAAGCCGAGGACCGGGCGCAGGCGTTCGGGCGGCGCGATGCCGCGCCTCCATTCCCGCCCGAACGCCTCTCGAAACGCGGCCTTGGCTTCCTTCTGGTCTTTTCCTCGCGAGGAACGGATGCGGGCATCCAGCTCGAAGAAGGTTTCGATCGCCGCTGCGTTGTAGCGTTCGCGGAGCATTGCGAGCGTCCCGGGACTGGCGACCCGCATGCGGATCTCGGGCGCGTCATCCTCCGGGATCCAGCGTGGTACAATGCCTTGGATCTCCTGCGTGACCCAGACCTGCACCAGCGAGGACGAATGCCCGACGCGAACGACCTTGCGGCAGAGCGATTCCAGGGCATCGCGAACCGCCTCTGGCGGATCCGCATCCGGCCAGATGAACCAGACGGTGTCGTCCACCGGACGGACGCGCGGGAAGGTGCGAGGTTGTTTGATGCGCGCGATTGCGGGAGCGGACTGCAGGAAGGCCTTACCCGCAATGGACCTGTCGTTGACCGGCACGTAATGCGTGACGACGCGGCGCGCATCTGCGTCGGAGGCCGTGACGAGTGGCGAGGGGAGCGCCTCGAGCCATTCCAGCGCCTGGCGCTCACGGACATCCTCGCCCGTCTCGAAGTAGGCATCGGCAAGGGCCATGAACACCCGGCCAGGGTGAGGTGGCCACTCCGCCCGAGTACGGTCCGAGGGATCCGTGGCCACCGCGTACCCTGTGAGGTAGCGGATCCCGAGAGCGAGCATTACTCCGCCTCCGTTCCCTCGGTCGCCGCGATCTCCTGGCTCGTTCGAACCAAATCCACGAGTTGCGGTGAGGGATCGAGCCGGAGCGGCTCCTTACGCCACGAGAGTCCGAGGGATTCTGCTCGGCTCACGGCAGCGTTGAACAGTGCGACCGCGGAATTCGCGTCCAGGACGAAGCGTTCGGGCGTCTCGCCGGGTCGGTCGAGCACCTCCCAGATCATCGGGCCCGTCGGCCAGAGGAGGCAACGCGAACGTAGGTCATAGCCCTCCTCGGCCGCCAGTGTCGCGCCGCACAGCGCCAGGGCGGCGAGGACCGTTCGAGCTGCGTCGTCCACTCGATTGTCATACCGGCCGTTCAGAGGGAACCGGAGTCGTCGGAGACCGACGAGCGACAGCGTGATCGTCTGCTCTGCGTAGCTGATCGTGACGCCGCCGTTGTCCTCCGGCTTGCCCCCGAAGGGCACGTTGCTGTGGTTGATCTCGGCCGGCGAGATCGCCTCCTTCGCCTTTGGATCGTCTGCGACCTTCCAGCTCCGAAGCGAGGTCTTGATCACGCGCGCAGCCGCGCGAATCCCGAGGGGGTCGCGGCGGATCCCGCGGTTGAAGTCGATCACCGTCGCATCGATCCCGACGATTTCTGAGACCAGTGCGCGCGGGAATTTCGCACCGAGTCCACCCTTCGGGCCGGTGGAGTCCCACATGCCGAGAACGAGCGCCGTTGGACAGAGCTGGTAGAGCGGCGTGGCGTTGCGGGTGCTCGCCGTGTCGATGGCTTGACCGACCTCAGACTCCCGGAACGGCACACCATTGAGCAGACTGTCCCGGAGGATGGCGTCAGCCAGCCGGTGCGGGACCTGGAGGCTCGTCACCTTGCCGATCGGGTCGAGGAGACGACCCTGCCGTTCGTCGTCCTCGCGGTTGCCCGTCGGGTCGACGACGGAGAAATCGACCTCGATCACGGGAATCTGAATGACACCGCGATCGACAGCGTTCTGTAGAGCCTCCTCGATCCGGTTCGCCTGGGACTGGACAGAGTCCAGAAGAACGCAGTCGACGACCTCCTCGGTGCCGTTGCGCCGGACTCGTCGCCTCTCCAGGGCGTACTTGGCTCCTGCGTAGGTCGGCGGGAACACCTTGTCTCCCGGCCCGCCGGCGGGCTCCAGAGTCCGACGACAGCGGATCGCGGCGGCGCGCCCCGACACCGCGCGCTCGAGGTCCTCCAGGGTCAGCGGCTCGGCCATGTGATCCTCCGGGTCTGTGACATGCGGTTGAACGGCGCAATCTCCCGATGATTCGGGCGCCTCAAATCAAGGAATGTATGGACGGACTCTGACAGTCAGACCGCGGGACGCAGGATCGGTCATCGTCTGTGCGGTCCCGACACGTCCGGGTAGAGAGAGCCAGATGCGGTCCGGCAGCGGCGTACGCCAAGTCTGTTGGTCTCCAAGACCGGCCGTGAATTGCCCGTCCCGACCCTGAGACGGAGCGCTCGGGCCAATCGAGAATTGGGTCGGGAGGCCCGTCGCATTTTCAGCTGTTTCCAGATTCTTCTCGCTCGAAAAGAGAGTCGAGCTGCGGCGGGCCGACCCCTGAGTCAGTTGCGCCAACCTCCTGCCACGCCAGCGGTGCTCCGGCGGGACGCGCAAGGCGTGGCCACGCCTCCGCTGAACTCTTTTCAATATGCGCCGGCTTCGTTGACTTGCCAATACATCGCCTCCCGAGTGCTCTCGCCCCGGCGGCCGGTGGAACGCGTTGGGGGGCCATTCGGACCCGAGCGTTTCCGGAAACGGAGGCACGTCGGCCGGATTCGGCCCGCACCGACGGACCGGTACAGACTTGACCTCGAGGCCTTGACCTCGAGGCGTCGTGCAAACAGTTTGTTCGATAGGCGCTGAGGCGCGGTCCGCTCCCGTCTGCGCCGGCGGCATGCCACCCACAGCCTGCGCACGCCTCACTCTCCCCCGGTGATTCCGCCTCACGCCTTCCCGTCGCGCGACTCTCGCATGCCCGTCGTCTGTCGCGTTCTGCTCTCTGGCTTGCAGAACCATTCGCCACGCAGAGGAGCCATGGACTCGATCGCTACGCCTGCGACAATCGTCGCACCGCCCGAGCTCGCGGGAGACCGCTCTGGCGAAGACGCCCCCGATCTCCTTCCGGTTCGGATGCTCAACGAGTTCGTCTACTGTCCGCGGCTCTTCCACCTGATGTACGTCGAAGGGCGGTGGGAGGACAACGTCTATACCATCGAGGGCAAGGATGCGCACCGCCGCGTAGACAAGCTCGACCATGTCCTGCCGGATCCCGAGACGGCCGATGTCAAGGAGAGCGCCAAGGAGCCCCCGGATACCGACGGTGGCGGCGATGAACGCCCGACGATCACCCGCTCCGTCACTCTCGGCTCGACCCGTCTAGGCATCGTCGCCAGGCTCGATCTGGTCTCCACCGCAGGAGACGAGGCCGTCCCCGTCGACACCAAGCGAGGCCGTGTGCCCAACAACCCGGAGCGGAGTTGGGAGCCCGAGCGCGTCCAGCTCATGGCTCAGGGACTGCTCCTCCGTGAGCACGGCTACCGCTGCGACCACGGCGTCCTGTACTACGAGGGCTCCAAGACCCGCGTCGACGTGCCGTTCACGCCCGAGCTCGAGGCACGCACGCTCCGCTACATCGAGGCGGCGCGCACCGCTGCACGCTCCACGGTGCTACCGGACCCCCTTGAGGACAGCCCCAAGTGCAGCGGCTGCTCTCTCAACGCCATCTGCCTACCGGACGAGACCCTCGCCCTCCGGCACGTTCCCCCAGACCCGACGACGACGGGACATCCTCCGATACGCCGCCTCTATCCAGCGCGCGATGAAGCCCTGCCGCTCTACGTCCAGGAGCAGGGGGCGATGGTCGGCAAGCGCGGCGAAATGCTCGTGATCGAAAAGGCAGGTGAGGAGCTCGCACGGGTGCGTCTGCGCGACGTGAGTCAACTCGTGCTGTGCGGCCGGGTCGGGATTACTGCGGCTGCGATCCATCTGCTCTGCGAGGCCGCCGTGCCGATCGTACACCTCTCGGCCGGCCACTGGTTCTATGGCATCACCCATGGCATCACGCTGCGCAATGCCTTCGATCGCGCAGCCCAGTTCCGCGCGGCCGCCGACCCCGGACGCGTGTTGGAGTTCGCTCGTGCGATCATCGCGGCCAAGGGGGCCAACCAGCGCACGCTCCTCAACCGCAACGCACAGCCCAAGCCCGCGGGAGCGATCGAGCGCATGGCGACCTTCCTGCGGAAGCTCGAGCACGCAAGCAGCGTGGACGAGATCCTCGGACTCGAGGGCAACCTCGCGAGCCTGTACTTCCAGAACTTCTCCGCCATGCTCCGGCCCCGGGACTTCGACGCCGAGTGGGCCTTCCAGGAGCGCAACCGCCGTCCGCCTCGTGACCCAGTCAACGCACTGCTCTCCTTCGGTTATGCGCTCCTCACAAAGGAGTGCACCGTGGCCCTCCTCGCCGAGGGGCTGGACCCGTGGTGGGGACTCTTCCACCAGCCGCGGCACGGCCGCCCCGCCCTCGCGCTCGATCTCATGGAAGAGTTCAGGCCTCTGATCGTCGACAGCGCCGTCATCACGGCCGTCAACACGGGTATGGTCACTGCGGGCGACTTCCTCCGCTCCGGTGCCGCTTGCGTGCTGACAGCGTCAGGTCGGAAGGCATTCCTCAAGGCGTATGAAGCCCGGTTGAACCAACTGGTGACGCACCCGGTGTTCGATTACCGGTGCTCGTGGCGCCAGGTGATCCGGCTCCAGGCGCGGCTCCTCTCGCGCTGGTTGCGCGGGGATGTACCCGTCTACCTCGGCATCACGACTCGCTGAAGGATAGGCGTGACACCGTGGCTCGCCGGCATTATCTTGTGTCTTACGACATCTCCGACGATCGCCGCCGCAACGCTGTCTTCAAGGCGTTGGAGGGCCAGGGCGACCACGTACAGTACAGCGTCTTCCTCTGCGACCTGAACGAGCGCGAACTCGCCCAGCTCCGGGCGCGATTGCGTCGCGAGATCAATGCGGTCGAGGACCAGGTCCTCATCGTGGACCTCGGCCCGGCAACCTCGCCGCTCGAGAACGGGATCGAGTGTCTCGGCAGGGCATACGCGCCGTCCGCACGAGTACTGGTCGTGTGATCCGGTGTCCCACAGGGGCTCATCGAGCGGCTGGGTGATGCGCGTCCGGCCGCAGGTGCTCGAAGCTATTTCACAGCAAGGGTTTGGGGAGTGATGGTCACCATCGACACCCGCCTCACGAACGGTCCCACCGGGGGACCGCTCGCAAATCCTACCCGAAATGCCGCCCTCACAACGGGTTCCGGGGCGGGCAGATTCCGCGGACTCAGATCCGCGGCCTCATTGAAGCCGGGCGGCGCAGCCGCTCCTCGGTTTCTCGGTGACCCGCGCCCGTACCGCCGGTCGCGCTCCGCCCTCGGCAGAGGGACGTGCCGCTGGCGGATCACACGTGTGCGCAACGACCCTCCCTCGCTCCACCGTCCCCTACTCGGCACCGGCCGGCGCGGCTTCTCCGAGCCGGGTCGCCTCCATCGCTCGCCCCTCTCCCGTCTGAGCGCCCCCCTCCAACCACGCCCGACGCACGCCCCTGGGTCCGCGTCCCGCCTCGGTGTCCTCCCGGCCGCAAAACACCGCGCCCGGCCACCCGCATCTCGCGCGCGGCCGGGCGCAACTCACGTCAGCGGACCGCAGAGCGGTCAATACGCCGCCTTCACCCCCGGCTGCACCGTGGCCCAGCGGATGAAATCGCGCAGGTCATCATTGGCCGTCGCGAGGTCCTCCTGTCGGAGGTACATCATGTGGCCGCTCCGGTAGCCTTTGAAGCGAATGCGGTTCTGCAGCCGGCCGGAGGGGTCCATGTTCCACAGCGTGTACTTCGCGTCGAAGTAGGGCGTCCCGCCGTCGTAGTAGCCGGACTGCACGAACAGGTGGAGGAACGGGTTTTCCGCCATCGCCTGGCGCAGGTTCTCGCCCGTCTGGTCGCCGCTCCGGTTCCACGGATGGACGGGCCCGAACATCCAGTACTGGAGGTCCGTCTTGTAGCCCAGCACCTCGCGCAGGTAGTGGTTGATCGCCGGCGTGAACGAGTGGTTCCAGGACGTGAGCGCGGGGTCGTAGTCGTAACGCTCGCCGGCATCGGCGCGGTCCATTCCCTTGTACCGCGAGTCCAGCCGGCCGACGGTCGCGCTCCGGTCACGCAGCAGCTCCTTCCAGAAGAAGCTGGTGGGCACTCGCAGGTTGTGCTGGAGCACCACCCGCTCCGAGAGGCCCGAGTACCGGGCGATGCGCCGTGCGATCTCGGCGCGCCGCGCGGGCTCCAGCGAGCCACCGCGCGCGAGCGCGGGGATCAGCTCGTCGATGGTGAACCGTTCCACCTCGGGCAGCAGCTCCTCGAGATCCCGGCTCTGGAGGTCCGGCTCGAGCGCCTTGTGGTACCACGCCGTCGCGGTGTAGTACGGCAGCTTGAGCGCATCGCCCACCGGCCCGTCGCGCTCGATGCCGAGGTTCGTCGGCGAGACGAGGATCACGCCGTTGAAGAACATCCAGTGCGAGGATTGGAGCCGGCGCACCAGCCCGGCCACCCGCGTGGTGCCGTAGCTCTCGCCGATCAGGAACTTGGGCGAGGTCCAGCGGCCGTAGCGAGAGACGAAGGTGTCGATCCAGCGGGCGAGATAGGCGATGTCCTCGTTGACGCCGAAGAACTGCGAGCGGTCCGCTCCGCCCACGATGCGCGAGAAGCCCGTGTTGACCGGGTCCACGTAGACGATGTCCGCCACGTCGAGGATGGAGTGCGGGTTCTCGCGGATGCCGTACGGCTGGATCGGGAAGCCCTCCTCATCCACCGCCACGAACCGGGGGCCCGTGTAGCCGATGTGCATCCACACGGACGCGGAGCCGGGGCCGCCGTTGAACGAGATCACCAGCGGCCGGGTGCTGCGGTCGCGGACATCGCTGCGCTCGTAGTAGACGTAGAACAGCGACGCGATGGGCTTGCCGTCCGCATCCCACACGGGCTGGTTGCCGACGATGGCGCGGTACGGCACGCGCTGGCCCTTGATCGTGACGGTGTGCTCCGTGACGATCGCGGTGTCCAGCACGACCGCCACGTTCTGCGCGGACGCGGCGGCCGCACCGGCGAGCAGGAACGCCGCGGCGAGCAGCCGCGGACGGCGCAGGGTCGCGCGAGGCATCCTCACCTCCTGGGTTGTCAGAGACTGCGCGTGAACCTGCGCCGAGCCGGGGGTGCGGTCAAGGCGCGGCGGCCTCGGCCGCGCCCCGACCCCGCCTCAGTAGCCCCGCCGCAGCCCCCGCTGCGCAGGCGGCCAGTAGCGCCGGGTGTAGGCGAAGTCCTCGTCCCGGAACATCTCGTCGTAGAGGGGCATGCGGGGCCGGCGCGTGGGCCTGCGGCGGCGCTGCAGGCGCTCGATCCGGTTCCGCTCGAGGGCGATCCGCCGGGCGTAGGCCCCCTCGAACCGGCCGTAGCGCCGGTCGTACTCCGGGCCGCGATAGTCGTACCGCATGCGATCGAACCGCGCCATGCCACCTCCTCGCCGCTGGACACACCATCGGGCCAGGGGGTGCAAGCCGCGGTCCAGCACGCCGGCCCGCTGCGGTAAGGCCCCACACCGCGCTCAGTCCGCCGCGAGCCGCCTCTGCTCGCCGCCACCGAGGCCCGGCGGGATCACCCGGAGCGGCTTCTTGGCCGTGCTCAGCGCGAGCGGGTCCCCGTCCTCGAGCTCGCGGATCTCCTCGCCCATGGGCTGCGGATCGCCCACGTACTCGAACTCGCCCTTGCCGTCGATGGACGGGCCGCTGGCCCAGCGGCCGGCCTGGCTGTCGAGACCCCGGGACGTGTTGATGAATTGGTAGGCGACCTCGGACAGTTGCAGGTTCTCCGGGAACGCGCTCGGGACCGGCGTCTCCTCCAGGCCATCCGCCTGGAGCTCCTCGATCGCCGCGAGCCACTGGTTCTGGTGCATGGTGTCCCGCGCGATGAGGAACGACAGCATGTCCCGCACGCCACGGTCCGTCGTCATCTGGTAGAGCCGGCACACCTGCAGCCGGCCCTGCGATTCCGCAGTGACGTTGTAACGGAAGTCCGCGAGCAGGTTGCCGCTGGCTATGGTGTAACGCGCGTTCCAGGGGTAGCCCATGCTGTCGTTCGGCGAGGCGCCGAGCCCGTTCACGATCACGTGCTGCGGGTTCATCCCGCCGAGCACCGCGGCGACGAACGGGTCCTTCGCCGCCTCCTCCTGCGCGTCCACGGGCCCTTTCTCGAGCAGCCGCGCGATCATCGTGGCGAGCATCTCGACGTGCGAGATCTCCTCCGTGGCGATGTCCAGGATCATGTCCCGGTACTTGGCGGGCCCGCGGCAGTTCCAGCCCTGGAACAGATAGCTCATCATCACGCTGATCTCGCCCCACTGGCCGCCGAGCACCTCCTGCAGCTTCCTGGCGAACACCGGGTCCGGCCGCTCGGGCCGGGCGTTGTACTGCAGGCGCTTGTCGTGGAAGAACATGGGCACACCTCCGGGTGCGGGGGTCGAGAGCCGCGCATGGGAGAGGGAACGGGCACGGGGGCGGGTGCAACGCACATGCCCGGAGGGTGGACAGCCGGTCCAGACGCGAGGACTGCGCCCGGAATGGTGATGGCGCCGACGTCGGCCACGGATCGCGCCGGGCGTCCCGCACGCGCTCATGCGCCGCGCCCCAACCCGAGCGCGACGACGCCGTGACGTCCGGGCCGGCCAGACCGAGCCGACCCGGCCGGCGCGGATCGGGATCACGCGGGCTGGTGCACCGGTGAGCCGGGAGCGTGCAGGCGCATCGCCTCGCCCAGCATCGGCAGCGCGTCCTGGAACGCGGCGATGAGATCGGGCGAGAACTGCTTGCCGCGCTCGCGCAGGATCTCCTGCGCGGCGTGGGCGGCCGCACGGGCGCTGCGATACGCGCGCGACGAAGTCAGCGCATCGAACGTGTCGGCGAGTGTGAGGACCTGCGTGGAGAGCGGGATCTCCGACCCGGCCAGGCCACTGGGATAGCCGCGGCCGTCCCAGCGTTCGTGGTGATGGAGGACCATGGCGAGGATCTCGTCATCATCGATGAGCGGCTCGAGGATCCGCTTGCCGATGGCCGGATGCTCCCGGACCTGCCGCATCTCCTCTTCACTCAGCCGGCCGGGCTTGTTCAGGATGTAGTCCGGGATGCCGATCTTGCCGATGTCGTGCAGCTCGCCGGCGAGCGCGAGGCGCTCCAGGTCGAGCCCACCGATCACGCGGCCGATGGTGACGGCGTAGCGGGAAACGCGCTCCGAGTGGCCCCGCGTGTAGGGGTGCTTGGCCTCTACCGCGGCGACCAGCGCACGAACGCCACGCAACACCAGCTCGCGGACCTCCGCCTCCCGGGCCCGCAGCTCCTGCGTGAGCTGCGCCACCTCCGACTCCGCTTGCTTGCGCGCCGCGCACAGCCCGAGCGCCTCCTGCGCGCGCTCGCGTAGCTCTTCCAGCGTGAACGGCTTGAGGAGGAAGCGATCCACGCCGTGATGGAACGCCTGGATCGGCGTGTTCGGATCCGCCTCGCCGGTCATCATCAACACGGCGAGCCACGGCCAACGGCTGCGCGCCTCCCTCGCGAGGTCGATGCCGGAACGCCCTGGCATGTTGACGTCGGTGATGAGCAGGTCGAACGGCTCCGCTTCGAGGCACGCGAGGGCCTCCTTCGCGTTGACCGCTGCGACCACGACCGCACCCCAGCGCCGCAACGACCGGATGATCGAGTCGCGGAACGCCGGCTCGTCATCCGCGACGAGAACGCGGCAGCCTTCGAGAGACACGGAGACTGGCTGACCGTCCATGAACGACGGAGGTGTGTTCACTGCGAGGGTTCGTTGGTGACGACGCGCGGCAACGTCACCGTGAAGCGGGCGCCGCTGCCGTCCACGTTGCAGGCCTCGATCGTGCCGCCGTGGTCGGTCACGATCCGGTGCGTGATGGCGAGCCCGAGCCCGGTGCCGTTCGGCTTGCTGGTGTAGAACGGCTCGAAGAGGCGCGGCAGCGCGGACGGCGGGATGCCGGGGCCGGTGTCTTCCACCACCAGCTCGACCATCTTGCCCGCCGCGCGGCCGCGGATCGTGATCCGGCCGTCCTGCCCGATCGCCTGCTCCGCGTTCACGATCAGATTCAGCAAGACCTGCTGGAGCTGGTTCGCGTCACCCCAGACCTCGGGCAGGTCCGGCGGCAGGTCGAGCACGACCTCGATCCGGTTGCGGCGCTGGTCGTAGACCCGGAGGGCCAGCGTGCGGTTGACGATGTCGGCCAGCGAGACCTCCCGACGCGTCGTTTCGCTCCTGCGGGCGAAGCCGAGCAGGTTGCGGACGATCTCGCCGGCGCGCCGCGCCTCGCGGCCGATCGTCTCGACCATCTCGCGGCTGTCCGGGTCCAGGTTGCCGCTCAGCAGGAGCTCGGCGAAGTTGCTGATCGCCCCCAGCGGGTTGTTCAGCTCGTGCGCCACGCCGGAGACCAGCCCACCCACCAGGGCGAGCCGGTCCGACTCCATGAACCGCGCCTGGCGCTGCATTTCCTTGGTCACATCCCGGGCGATCACGACGGTGCCCAGCACCTTGCCGGCGTTGCGCACGGCCACGCGCGTGAGGTGCACCGGCGCCAGCGTCCCATCCCTGCGCTTGATGAGCAGTTCGCCGGTCCAACGCGAACGCAGGGCGGCGGCGCGGATCTTCCGCCGCGCGGTCGGCGGCAGGTCCGCGCCGTAGAGATCCTCCACGTTCTGTCCGAGCAGCTCGCTCGCGCGCCGGCAGCCGAACAGCACCGCGGCCGCATGGTTCGCATAGCGCACCACGGACTTCCCGTCCGTGATCAGCACGCCGGCTCGCATGCGGCCCATCGCCGCGACCATCAGCCTGGACTGCTTCCGCTGCCGCTCCACCTCCTCCGCACGCCGCAGGCTCTCCAGCCCCGCACCCGCCTGATCCGCCAACGCCGACAGCGTCTCGACCGCGTCCTCCGAGGCGTCCTGCGGATCCATCACCAGCAGCGCGCCGCCCGGCCGACCATCGGCGCACACGATGGCCGTCACCAGGATCCGCTCGACCTTCTCCCGCTCAATGAACCCCGCGAACACCGGCGCCGCCTCCGCGCCGCTCACCAGCCGCGGCGTCTCCGAGCGCAACGCGGTCGTGGAGATGCTCCCCTCCGCCGGGAAGCGACGCCCCTCCAGCTCCTCGGCGATCCCGCCGCCGCCCACCACCTCCAGCTCCTCCATCCCGGCGCCGCACGGCAACACGATGCACGCGCCCCGGGCGCGGACCAGCTCCGTCGCCACGTTCGCCAGCAGCCGCGCCAGCGCGCCGAGGTCGCGGCTCGCACGGACCAGCCGGCCGATCGCCCGGAACGCAGCCATCCCGCGGCGTCGCTCCTCCAGCAGCTCCGCTTCCCGCTGCTCGAGCAGGTTCCGCTGCGCGGTCACCTCCTCGAGCAACTGCTCCAGCTCCGCCTGCTGCGCTTCGAGCTCGGCGCGGACCGCCTCGAGGTCCGCCGCGCCACCGGCACGCGACATCCCGAGCCACGCGGCGAGCCGCGCGGTCAGACGAGACGGAGGCGGTAGACTTTTCACTGCGGTATGAACGCTGTAGCGAGTTCGGGGACTACGCGAAAATCACGGGAACGGTCGCTGCGACGCCCCCTTCGGAGTCCCAGAGGTCATTGCACCGGCGGACGTCGGTGCAAGCTCGGGGCCGACATGCACTCGCTGCCATGGCAAGACCCGGCTCCGTACGACCAGCCCGTGCGCCCACCCTGCCCCCGTGACCACGGGCTGTTCACGGCGCGTCGTCTGACCGGACCCACGGCCCGATACGCGATGGACGCCGCGAACGTATGCACGGAGTCGAGGCCCCCAAGGTAAAGAGGGCCGGAAGGCAGTGTCAATGTGCTGAACGAGAAAACACCAACGAGCGAGACGGCGTGGCGCCTACTGCGCGACCTCGAACCGGGCCGCCGGCGCGAAGCCGATCCCGCCGTCCGGCAGCTCGACGCGGTACCAGCGCCCCGTCGCGCCGAGCAGCTTCACGAGCGCGCCGGCAGCGAGCGTGTCCACCACCGCCGCGTCCTCCGTGGGCGCGGCGTGGACCGGCACGTCCGCCTCCACCGTGCGCGCACTGCCGCCCAGCGCGCCCACATCGCCCTCCACGGACTCGCCGTTGACCGGCACGGCGGAAACGGCGGCTTGCAGCAGGGGCGTGGGATCCAGGGCGATGCGGCGGCCGCGGCGGTAGACGCCGAAGTGTAGGTGCGGCGACGCGCGGCGCGCGTTGCCGGTGTTGCCGACCCGCCCGATCACATCTCCCGCACGCACACGCGTCCCCACCTCCACGAGCTGCGCATCCAGGTGAGCGTAGTAGTACGCGACCTCGCCATCCTCCGCCTCGAGCCAGATCACCTTCCCGCCCGCCGCCGAGACGCTGACACCACGGACCACGCCGTCCGCCACGGCGAGGACCGGCGTGCCGCGCGGGGCGAAGATGTCCACGCCCTGGTGACGCCGGCGGCCGCCATCCCGCGGCGCGCCGTAGCCACCACGGATCGCCTCCACGCCCACGCCGGCAACGGGGAAGACCAGCGACCCCTCGCCGCCACTGGCGGGAGCGGCGTCCACGATCGCGATGCGGTACAACCCCTCGTGGCCGGGCGCCGGCTGGATGCGGACGACGTACTCGCCGCCGCGCACCACGCGCGCTTCCAGCTCGTGCGCGCCCGGCTCCGCCCGCGCCACCAGCCGCAGGAGATCCGACGCCAGCGGCGCCGACCGGTCCACGATCTCCAACAGCTCGATCACGACGCCGCCACGACGCAGGAGCGGCGGCTCCGCCTCGACGCGGACGTGCGCGCCGTCGCCCAGCTCCAGCCGGTAGGCGACGGCCGCCGCGCTGCCGCCGGGCGAGAACCGGAACGCTTCGCGGTACGGCGGCCGGATCACGACCGCGTGAGCGAGCGCGCGTTCGCCCGGGAGCGCTTCCGTCGCGTCATCGCCGACGACTTCGGCCGGCGGCTGGACGGGGATCGCGAGCGGCTCCGGCCCCCGCGGGCGCGCGGAGGCGCACGCGGTGACCAGGAGGGCCGGGCCCAGGATCAGGACGGGGACGGTGAGCGGTGAACGGATGGCGGTCGCACGGCTCCTCGTCGGCATCGACTCCCTCCGGCACGGATCCCGGCCGAGCGGGCGCGGCGTACGCTGGGCGCGACGGCGAGCGCACCCGTCGCCGTACGCGGTCGGAGGACAGGGCGCTGACCACGTCAGAGGACAGCGACGGCGCGCCGACCGCCCGCGGCGCAGCGGCCACGCTCTGCGGAACTCGTTGACAGGTTCGTGGTTGCGCGTCGGGGAGAGGTCGGGATGGCGCGCGGGGCGCCACGGCCGGATGTGCAGGTGCCGGGCCAGTGCGTCGCGCCGTCCTCGCGATCCCGCCATGCTCCGCGATCGCACCGTCTCCGCCGCGCCGGACCGGGCGCAGTGGGCGCAACGCCGGACACCGGACGAGCCCTCGGACGACGAGGGCCGCTCCGCGCCCCGCGCGATCGGGCCGAGCCCGCGGTGGAGGGAACACCGCTTGCACCCCGGCCGCCTGGAGGTGTCCGCCGATGTTCGCCGGTCTGCTCGCCGCCGCCGCGATCGCCGCGACGTTGCTCGCCGTGCTCGGGCTCGCCCTGTCCAGACGCGTGCTGCCGCGGTCCGTCCTGGAGAGCCACAACACCGTCATCGGCCACGGCTACGCGGTGCTCAGCCTCTTCATCGGGATCCTGCTCGCGCTGATGGTCGTGGCCGTGTGGGAGCGGTACGTGGAGGCGCAGGAGATCACGGAGAGCGAGGCCAACACGCTGGCGGACCTGTATAGCGACGCCGCGGCCTTCCGCGAGCCGGACCGCAGCCGCCTGCGCCAGCGCATCCGGGACTACGTGCTCGCGGTCGAAGCGGACGAGTGGCGTGCGATGGCCGAGCGCAAGGAGAGCCCGCGGGCCTGGCAGGCGTACGCGGCGATCCGGCGCGCCTACCTCGACGTGACGCCGCACGACCTGCGCGAGGCGCTGTGGCTCGAGCAGTCGCTCCGCCGCCTCGATGTCCTTGCCGATGCGAGGCGGCTCCGCCTACTCCACAGCCGGACCCGGCTGCCGGCGGCCATGTGGATCGCGTTGTCGGTGCTCAGCCTCGCGACCGTCGGCTTCTCGTACCTGTTCGGCGTGCGCGACCCGCGCCTGCACGCCGTCGTGAGCGGCGCCATCGCCGCCGGACTCGCGCTCACCCTCACGCTGATCTGGGCGCTCCAGCAGCCGTTCGGCCGCCTGGCCGGCCAGCCGCCCGATGCGTTCACGGAGCTGCGCACGGTCTTCGAACAGCCGGAGCCGTGAGCCGCGGCCGGGCTCCGCCCCCGAGCTTGACCCGCCACCCACCCCGGCCGCAGTATTGCCGTATGATCGGGATTGCGTCCCAGCGCGTGCTCGTTGCGCGTTTCAGCCCGAAGCTGCGCATCTACCAGTACGTCAACAGTCTCCTGATCCTGCTGATCTCCATCGTCGGGATCCCGCTGATCCCGATCTGGCTGGTGGTCGGCTGGGTGTGGGCGGACCGCTACTTCCGGTCGCTCCGCTGCGAGCTCGACGACCGCCACCTGCGCATCCGCCGCGGCGTGCTGTTCCGCAAGACCAAGACGATCCCGCTCGACCGCATCCAGGACTTCACGCTGCAGGACGGCCCGATCCTCCGTGCCTTCGGCCTCTGCTCCCTGCGCATCGAGACCGCGGGCCAATCATCACCCCAGGGATCTGCCGACGCGGCCCTCACCGGCCTGCTGGACGCCGAGGAGTTCCAGGAAGCGGTCGTGGAGCGCCGGGACCGGCTCCTCCAGCGACTGGCCGGCGCCGCGAACACGGTGGGCGCGGCAAGCGCGGCCGACCCCGCGCGGGTGGAAGCATCCGTGGCGTCGTCAACGCCCGCGGCACCTGCGGGGCCGGCCGCGCTGCCCGGGGCCGAACAGCTCCTGCTCGAGATCCGCGACCTGCTCCGGAGCATCGACGCCCAACTGCGGGTGGCGCGGTAGCGGCGCGGCTGCCGGCGCCTCCGGCACGGCCGCACCGCGGTGACCAGCCGCCCTTGGCGCGAGAGCGGCGGCGCGTGCACGCCGGTGCCCCCTGCACGCGCGCACCCGGCTCCGTATCACGGTATTACGTTCCCTTGAACGCCTGCGCGTAGTCTCGAGCGAAGTCGCGGATCGTGCGCGGCGGCCGGCCCAGGAGGCGCTCCACGGTGTCGGACACCGTGGACGTCGGCCCGCCGGCGCGCTGGTACGCGGCGATGGCGAGCATCGCGTCCACCAGCTCCGGCGGCGTGCCGCGCGCCTCCAGCCGCTCCCGCGCTTCCTCCATCGTGATGGGCTGGTAACGGATCTCCTTCCCCGTCGCCTCGGACAGCGCCGCCGCCACCTCCGCGTAGCCCACCGCCTCGCCTCCCGTGAGGACGTACTTCTTGCCGGCGTGCGGCTCCGGATCCAGCAGCACCCGCAGTGCCACCTCCGCGATGTCGCGCGCGTCGATGAACGGGACGCGGCCGTCGCCGATGGGCGAGTAGATCACCCCTTCCGCGCGCACGGTCTCCGCCACCTCGCCCAGCCAGTTCTGCATGAACGCGTGCGGACGGAGGAGCGTCCACCCCATCGCCGTCTGCTGGAGCGCCTGCTCGGCCCACCAGTGCTCGCGCGCGATGCTCGAGTTCGAGTGGTCGGATGCGCCCAGGGCCGAGAGCTTGACCACGTGGCGCACGCCGAGCGCCTCCGCAGCCCGGACCACGCCCCTCTGGATCTCGCCGAAGCCCGGCTCGTTGCCCGTGAGCAGGAACAGCCGCGTCGTCCCGGCCAGCGCCGGCTCGAGCAACCGTTCATCCGAGAGGTCGGCCTGCGCCCACACGACGCCAGGCACTGGCCGCGCCTTGCGCACATCGCGGAGCACGGCGCGCGTGGGGACGCCGGCGTCGGAGAGGAGACGGACCAACTCGGAGCCGATGGTGCCTGTACTGCCCGTCACGGTGATCAGCATGGCGGATCTCCTGCGCTCATGACCCGGCGCCCGGCCGCGTTGCGCCGCCCGGACCCGCGCCGCAGATTGACCGACCCGACCACGGCATCACCCTTCCACGGAGGAATCCCGTGAGCCCGACCCGACGCTGGGTTGATCCGGGCCACGCGGCCATCGCCGCACGGGTCCGGACGCTCTGGTTCTTCGCTCTCGGCGTTGCCCCAGCATTGCTGGGGCGCCCTGCCGCTGCACAGAACGGGCCGGCCGTGCCGGCACAGGCAACCGCGACCCATCGGCCCGAGTACGGCCCCGGCGCAGCCAACTACCAGCTCGCGGCGCGCTGGGCGCCCTACAAGATCGACAAGCTGATCTACAGCACGACCGTCGAGCCGCGCTGGATCAAGGGCACGGAGCGCTTCTGGTACGAGTGGCGGACCTCGGCAGGCACGTTCTACTACATCGTGGACCCGGTCCGCGGCACCAAGCGCCAGATCTTCGACAACGACCGCATCGCCGCCGAACTCACGCGCATCACCCGCGACCCGTGGGACGGCCAGCACCTCCCGATCCGCAACATCCGCTTCGTCGACGCCAACACGCTGCGGTTCGAGGTCCAGTCGTCCCAGGACGAAGAGGTCGAGGAGCGGCAGGACACGATCCAGACCGAGCAGCGGGTCCTCACACGCGCCAGCCAGCCGCGGCCCCGCACGCGCAAGAAGGTGTTCCACTTCGAATACGACGTGAACACCCAGACCCTGCGCCAGCTCGAGGACCACGAGGAGCCGGACTCGCACCCGCAGTGGGCCAGCGTCTCGCCGGACGGGCGCACCGTCGTCTTCGCGCGCCGTCACAACCTCTACATGATGTCCGGCGACGACTACCACAAGATCCTGGACGCACGCAAGGGCAAGCAGGGAGAGGAGGCGGAGAAGGCGGAGGAGGCCGTCCAGGTGCAGGAGATCCAGCTCACCGACGACGGCGAGGAGCACTACAGCTACGCGGTCGGCCAGCGCGGCCAGACGGATGCGCAGCGTGAGAAGAACAGGGACAAGCGCATGCGCGCCCCGATCGTCTGGTCCAAGGACTCCCGCCGCTTCGCCCTCGTCCGCTCCGACCAGCGCAAGGTCGGCGACCTGTGGGTCATCCATTCAGTGGGCAACAAGCGGCCCGAGCTGGAGACCTACAAGTACGACATGCCGGGCGAGGAGAACGTGACGCAGCAGGAGCTGCTG
>Ga0207873_1001113_pt1 | contig 27197 bp, 23 predicted proteins | sample BGWIniCompost_FD_187373 | JGI IMG/M metagenome (GOLD analysis project Ga0207873, IMG submission 187373) | Cellulose adapted compost microbial communities from Newby Island Compost Facility, Milpitas, CA, USA - BGW Initial Compost (SPAdes)... ...
GACCTGCGGGCGCCCTGACCCGCCGGCGGATTCGGACCGAGCCTGTTCCGCCTGCACGGGCGGAGAGCCGAGCCCGTCCCCGTCCGGAGTCCGTCCCCTCTCGGGGGCGGGCTCCGGACGTTCCCGTTCGTTCCCGTTGCGGCGCCTCCGTCCTCCCGTCGTGCGGTCCCTGTGCCGGTGAGGTGAACACCCGGCGGCGGATCGGCCAACTCCGCGTACGGCTCTGCTGTTCGGCGCCCTGCGCCCCGCATACTCCCCTGAGGTCCCGCAGGCCCTTCCAGGGAGGCAGAGCATGGCCCTCACCACCCGCCGCAGAGCCCTCACCACCCTCGGCGCCGCCCTCGCCGGTTCCTTCGCACTGCCCGCCACCCAGGCGCTCGCCGGTGAACGGCACCACCGGGCACGCCCGTTGTGGCGCGCCCACGCCCACAACGACTACGAGCATCCCCGGCCCCTGTTCGACGCCCTCGACCACCGCTTCGGCAGTGTCGAGGCCGACATCTTCCTGGTCGGCGGCCAACTCCTCGTCGCCCACGACCCCGTGGACCTCGACCCGTCCCGCACCCTGGAGTCCCTGTACCTCGAGCCCCTGGCCGCCCGGGTGCGCGCCAACCGCGGCGCGGTCTACCGAGGGCACCGCACGCCGCTCCAGCTGCTCATCGACATCAAGACCGAGGGCTCGTCCACCTACCTCGAACTGGACCGCCGACTGCGCCGCTACCGGCACCTGTTCACCACGTACGCGCACGGCCGGGTGCTGCCCGGGCCGGTCACCGCCGTCGTCTCGGGCGACCGTGCCGCCCGGCTGCCGATGGAGGCGCAGCGGGTGCGCCGCGCCTTCTACGACGGCCGGCTGGCCGACCTCGGCGGCCCGGCGCCGGCCTCCCTCGTACCGTTGATCAGCGACAACTGGTCACTGCACTTCACCTGGCTCGGGTCCGGCGCCTTCCCGGAGGCCGAGCGGGCGAAGCTGCGGCAGATCGTGCGCACCGCCCACGTCCGCGGCCAGAAGGTGCGCTTCTGGGCCACCCCGGACCTGCCGGGCCCCGAGCGCGAGGCGGTGTGGCGCGAACTGGCCGACGCGGGCGTCGACTTCCTCAACACCGACGACCTGGCGGGCCTGGAATCGTTCCTGGACTCCCACCGTCCGGCATAGCGTCGGCGCGGACACCACACGTTCGGAGGACACCTCAGCTGCCCGGACGAACCCTCCGCTACGCCACACTTGCGGCCGAACGCCGCGAAGCGGACGTGGCGGAGGAGGTAGACGATGGCGATTTCCATCTCGGTGGTGCTGCTGCTCGGGATCCTGGCGGTGATCTTCCTGCGCAACGGCGGGCTGAAGTTCTCCCACGCCCTGGTGTGTCTGCTGCTCGGTTTCTACCTGGCCAGCACCAGCATCGCCCCCACCATCCACAGCGGCCTCACGGCGACGGCGGACATCGTCAGCAGCCTCCGGCCGTAGACCCGCACCAGGGCGCGGGCGGGCCGTGCCGGGCCGGAGCGCCGGGCGTCAGGCGCGTTCGGACACGGCGGCCGGGTCGTCCAGGACGCCCCGCACCACCGAGTGCGCCGCGCCGAGCAGCGGCCCCTGCGGGCCCAGCGAGGAGACCGTGACGGGGCAGGCGGGACCTGCGGTGCGGCGGGCCAGCTCCGAGCGCAGCGACGGCAGCAGCCAGGGGGCCAGGCCCGCCAGCGCGCCGCCCAGCACCACGCTCCGCGGGTCGAGCAGATTCACCGCGCCGGTCAGCGCGATGCCGAGCGCGGTCCCCGCCTCGCGCAGCGCCTCCCGCACGGCCCGGTCGCCCTGCTCGGCGCGGGCCGCCAGCAGGCCCACGCGGTCCTCGCCGGGCTCCAGGCCCGCCGCCCGCAGCACCGCCTCCTCGCCTGCGTACTGCTCCAGGCAGCCGCGGCCCCCGCAGGGACAGGCAGGGCCGTCCGGGTGGACCGGGACATGGCCCAGCTCCCCGGCGAAGCCGCGGTTGCCGTACAGCAGCCGCCCGTCGACGACCACGGCCGCGCCGATGCCGATCTCCGCCGACACATGCAGGAAGTCGCGCGGGGCGTCCTCGCCGAGCCAGAGCTCGGCCAGCGCGCCGAAGTTGGCCTCGTTGCCCACGGTCAGCGGCCACCGCGCGGGCATCAGGGCGGCGAGGTCGGTGTCCTGCCAGCCGAGGTTGGGTGCGCGGACCACCGTCCGGGCGTCCCGGGCCACCAGACCGGGCACGGCCACCGCCAGCCCCGCCGGCCACAGTCCCGCGCCTTCCGCCCCGGCCACGACCCGGTCGATCAGCTCCCTCAGCTCCGCGATCACCGGCTCGGGCGGCCGGTTCCGGTTCGCCGTCTGCCGCACCGCCCGCGCCCGGACCTCGCCGCGCAGGTCCACCGCGCAGACGGCGAGATGGTCGACCCCCACCTCGGCGCCGATGCCCGCAGGACCGTGCCCGCTGACCGCGAGCGCGGAGCCGGGCCGGCCCACCCTGCGGGGCCGTTCCGGGCCCAGCTCCTCCAGCAGACCGGAGCGGATCAGCTCGTCGACCAGGGTGGACACCGCGGCGCGGGTCAGGCCGATGCGTGAGGCGACGGCGGCGCGGGACAGCGGCCCCTCGGCGCTGACGGTGTGCATCACCCGCGCCAGGTTGCGGCGGCGCATCCCCTGCTGGGTGTCGGGCAGCGCCCGCCCCGGACCGGCCGCGGGTCGTGCGTCGTGCAGCGGTGCGCTCATGCCTCCGTCAGTCCTCGGTCAGTGGCGCCCGTCGGGGCGGCCGCGCGGTGCGGTCCGTGCCGCTCCCGTTTCACCGGTCGGGAGTCCGGGCCGGTCCGCGCCGTCAGTCCGTGTCCGCCGGGCGGTCCAGCAGCGGCGCCGCGTCGGAGCGTACCCCGGAGATCCGGGCCAGCGTCTCCTCGTCCCGTTCCACGGGATCGAGGACCGGCCCCCTCGCAGTGTTCCAGCGCCGGGCGACCGCCGCCGGGTCCTCCCCGGTCAGCAGCCCGGCCGCCTGGGCCGCGGCGCCGAGAGCCACCAGTTCCTTCGCCTCGGGCACCTGGACGGGGCGCCCCGACAGCCGGCGCACGGTCTCCTGCCAGGCCCTGCCGCGCGCCCCGCCGCCGATCAGCAGCAGCGGCGCCGACGGGTCGGCGTCCTCGTCGAGCACGAGATCGAGCGCGTCCAGCAGCGAGTGCACGGCGCCGTCGTAGGCGGCCTGCAGCAGCTGCCCGCCGGTGGTGTCGTGACGCAGCCCGTACAGCAGGCCGGAGGCGTGCGGGAGGTTCGGGGTGCGCTCGCCGTCGAGGAACGGCAGCAGGGTGACCCGGCCGCCCGGCTCGACCGCCTCACGGTCCAGACCGAGCAGCGCCGCGACCCGGTCCACGGCGAGCGTGCAGTTGAGGGTGCAGGCCAGCGGCAGCCACTCGTTGCGGGCGTCGGCGAAACCGGCCACCGTCCCGCTGGGGTCGGCGGGCCGGCGGCGCGAGACCGCGTAGACCGTGCCCGAGGTGCCGAGGCTCATCACCGGCATGCCGGGCCGCAGCCCCAGGCCCAGGGCCGCCGCGGCGTTGTCGCCGGTGCCGCACGCCACCAGGGTGCCCCTGGAGAACGGCAGGTCGTGGCTGCCGCGGACGGTGCCCGCCACCTCGCCGGAGCGCACCACCCGGGGCAGCAGCGCCGGGTCGAGGCCCACATGGGCGAGGATCTCCTCGTCGTACCTCTCGGTCGCCGAGGCCCACCAGCCTGTGCCGGAGGCGTCCCCCCGGTCGGTGGTGCCCTCTCCGGTGAGCCGCTCGGTCAGATAGTCGTGGGGGAGCCGCACCGCCCGGGTGGCGCGGACCGACTCCGGCTCGTGCTCGGCCAGCCAGGCCCACTTGGTGACCGTGAAGGAGGCGGTGGGGACGCTGCCGGTGCGCTCGGCCCAGAACTTCGCTCCGCCCAGCTCCTCGACCAGGCGGGCGGCCTGGGGCGCGGAGCGCACGTCGTTCCACAGCAGCGCGGGACGCACCGGCTCGCCGCGCTCGTCCAGGGTGACCAGACCGTGCTGCTGCCCGCCGACGGACACGGCTGCCGCCTCGTGCGCCGGCTCGCCGCACTGCCGCAGCGCCTCGCACAACGCGTCCCACCACTGGCGCGGATCGCTCTCCCGGCCCGCGCCCGAGGTCACCGTGTGCGGTGCCTGACCGCTCGCGACCACCCTGCCGGTGGCCACGTCGACGACCAGCGCCTTGGTGGACTGGGTGGACGTATCCACGCCGACGACGAGCGGACCCTCGGCTGCTGACATCGGTCTCTCCCTCTTCCGGGCTCGGTCGGGACGGGTCACGGGCGGACGGACACAGGACACCTTGTGACTTCCCAGGAGTGCGCCCGCATACTAATTTGTAAATCGCCATGACGAAATAGCCTCAGCGACCCAAGGAGCCGCGGCATGAGCCACCAGCCCACCCCCGAGGACAAATTCACCTTCGGCCTGTGGACCGTCGGCTGGCAGGGACGGGACCCCTTCGGCGACGCCACCCGGCGCGCCCTCGACCCCGCCGAGACGGTGCGGCGCCTGGCCGAGCTGGGCGCCTACGGGGTCACCTTCCACGACGACGACCTGATCCCCTTCGGCTCGAGCGACAGCGAGCGCGAGGAGCACATCAAGCGGTTCCGGCAGGCGCTGGACGCCACCGGCATGAAGGTGCCGATGGCCACCACCAACCTCTTCACCCACCCGGTGTTCAAGGACGGCGCCTTCACCGCCAACGACCGCGACGTGCGCCGCTACGCGCTGCGCAAGACCATCCGCAACATCGATCTCGCCGTCGAGCTGGGCGCCCAGGTGTACGTCGCCTGGGGCGGGCGCGAGGGCGCCGAGTCCGGCGCGGCCAAGGACGTCCGGGTGGCCCTGGACCGCATGAAGGAGGCCTTCGACCTCCTCGGCGAGTACGTCACCTCCCAGGGCTACGACCTGCGCTTCGCCATCGAGCCCAAGCCGAACGAGCCGCGCGGCGACATCCTGCTGCCCACCGTCGGGCACGCGCTGGCGTTCATCGAGCGCCTGGAACGGCCGGAGCTGTACGGGGTGAACCCGGAGGTCGGCCACGAGCAGATGGCCGGGCTGAACTTCCCGCACGGCATCGCCCAGGCGCTGTGGGCGGGCAAGCTCTTCCACATCGACCTCAACGGCCAGTCCGGCATCAAGTACGACCAGGATCTGCGCTTCGGCGCGGGCGATGTGCGGTCCGCCTTCTGGCTGGTGGACCTGCTGGAGTCGGCCGGTTACACCGGCCCGCGTCACTTCGACTTCAAACCGCCGCGCACCGAGGACCTGGACGGCGTGTGGGCCTCGGCCGCCGGCTGCATGCGCAACTACCTGATCCTCAAGGAGCGCGCGGCGGCCTTCCGTGCCGACCCCGAGGTGCAGGAGGCGCTGCGCGCGGCCCGGCTGGACGAGCTGGCCCAGCCCACGGCCGCGGACGGGCTCCAGGCCCTGCTGGAGGACCGGTCGGCCTTCGAGGAGTTCGACGTGGAGGCCGCGGCGGCCCGCGGGATGGCCTTCGAGCGGCTCGACCAGCTGGCCATGGATCACCTGCTGGGCGCCCGCGGCTGACCGGCGGGGTCCGCACGGCCCTTGTCGTGACGCGCCGCCGCTGACTGCTGTGGTCCGCCCCCGTCCGGTCCGGTGCCGGGCGGGGGCGAGGCGTCCGGGGCGCGGGGACGGCGAGCCGGTCCCGGTGGGGTGATGTCGAGCCGGGCCCGGTGGGGTGATGTCCGGTCCGGGCGCGCTGCCGGCGGCGCGCAGCGGCTCGGTGCGTCGCGTGCCGGCTCCGGCTGCCGGGCGGGCGGGTGCCCGGGCGTCTGCGGGGCGCGCGCGACGACGCCGTCGTCGGGGGGCTGCCGACGCGCATCGGCAGCACCGCGCCCGGGAGGATCCGGTGGTGGGTCGTCGCGACGTCCCTTCTGGCAGTCCGGCCGGGGCACGGGAGGCCGCCGGGTGCCGCCCCACGGGTCCGCGCCGCTGTCCGGACGGGCCAGATCCGGTGCGCGGGGGTCATGCGGCCGGCCGGGCTGTGCCGGCGCGTTGACGGCCTCGCGGACAGACAGTGGGGGACGCGGTGGTGGCGCAGGCGGGGCCACCGGGACCCCCGGGCGGTCGGCGAGGAGCAGGGCGGTGCGGGCGGTGCAGGCCGCTTGGTGCGCGGCTGCCCGGGTGCGCGGACGGGTGGTTGCCCGAGACGGGTCGTCGCCCGGACGGCGGGGCGGGTGTGCGCCGGGCGTGCGGCCGGGGCGTGCCCATGCGGGCGGCGGCACCCCGTGACACCTCCGTTCCGCGCGGCATGCTCGCGCCGCGCGCCCCCTGCGGGGACCATGGGGCCCATGGCCACTCCACCCGTACCGCCCCAGCCGCCGGCCGGACCTCCGGGCGATGCGCCGCCTCCGGGCGGCGGTTACGGACCGCCCTCCCACGGCGGAGCACCGCCCCCGGAACCTCCCCACGACCACGGCGACGGGGGAGGACACGGGCCCGGCGGACGCCGGGTCCTGCTCGTGCTGCTCGCGGCGGTCGTGGCCGTCACGGCCCTGTCGCTGATCGTGCTGTTCGCCACCGGCGACGACGACTCCCCGGACACGGAGCCGTCCGCCACCGACTCACCCAGCCCCTCGCTGGACCTCCCGTCCGGCTTCCCCAGCGGTCTGCTGCCCTCCGGGTTCCCGAGCGAGCTCCCGTCCGAGCTGCCGTCGGGGTTCCCCTCCGAGCTGCCGTCCGGCTTCCCGACGGCGTGGCCCTCCGGCTTCCCCAGCCATCTGCCGAGCGGGCTCGAGTCCCTGCTCCCGTCCCTGGACGAGGCCGCGGCGCGCTGACCTGCACACCCCGGGCACCGACCTGCCCACCTCGGGCGGGCCGACCTGCACGCCCGGGGACCGGGGACGTGCCGTGCCCAGGACCTGCGGCGCTTGCAGCCGAGGGATCGGCGGCACCGTCAGCCCAGCCGGCGACGGCGCGCCCGGCCCGGGGACCCGCGCGCGCTCCGGCCGGAAGCGGCGCCACCCACCCGGTGACCCGGCGGCGCAGCCGGTCGAGGGCGCCGCGCGTGTTCCGCGCGCAGCCGGGCGAGGCGCTGCGTGCCTGCCGCCTAGGGGCCGGTGGCACCCTCCGCCGTCGCCAGCGCGGTCGCCGGGTCCTGGGCGGGCGCCCCCGCCGGGGTCCAGCGGCCGCGTTCCCTGCGATAAGGCCACCAGCGTCCGTCCCTGCCCAGGCGCAGCTGGACGGGCGCGCCGACGACGGTCCACCGGTTGGCGCGGGACTTCAGAGGTGGACGCTCGTCCTCCTCCCAGGCGGTGTCGAGCGCGGCACGCGCCCGGGCCAGGGTGTCCCGGTCCGGCGTCCACTCCTCGTCGAACACCTCGAGGGCCTCCGCCCCGCCCTGCTGCCACGCCCGGACCGCCAGGGACAGCCCCTCCCGGCCGCGCCCCGAACCCTCGGCGAGCCGGTCCGCCACCTCCGGCGCGGGCTCCCCGGCGGCCAGCCGCACCGCGTCCTCGGCGACGGTTGCCGCGGGATGTACCAGGTGCTCCAGCCGGCCCCGCTGTCCCTCCCGCAGCGCGTCCGAGAGCAGCCGGTGCGCCTCGGCCGCCGTCCGGGCGGCGAGGAACTCCAAGGCGCCCGGGTCGGTCCCGGCGGGCGGCGGAGTCTCCGTGTCCAGCGACGGGGGAGCGCCAGGTCCGGCCGGGAGTGCGGGAAGGTCCGGCAGCGCAGGCAGCACGGCCCCGGACGCGAACGCCTCGTCCGCGTCCACCCCGTGCCCGTCGTGCGCTCCGTGCGCCCCGCGCATGTCGTTGGACCCGTGCGCCCCGTCGGCTCCTGCCGGGCCTGCGTCCGGCCCCGGCGTCCCGGTGCGCGACTCCAGCGCCTCCAGCAGGGCGCGTTCACCCCGCCCGCGCATCAGCAGCAGGACGAACGGATCCTGCTCCAGGAGCCTGGCCGTCTGGTAGCAGAGCGCCGCCGTGTGACCGCAGTGGTCCCAGGCCCCGCAGTCGCACTCGGCCTCCAGATCGCCGAGCCCCGGCAGCAGGACCACCCCGGCCAGCTCCGCGTCCTCCACGAGGTGCGTCGGCATCTCCCGGTCGAGCAACGCCGCGACATGCCCGGCCCGTTCGGCCGCCATGTCGGCGAAGCGGTCCCACTGCTCGTCGGTCAGCTGCTGCAGCAGGACATCCGCCCGGTGCCCGGTGCCGTCGCGGTCCTGGACGACCGCGGTGATGCGGCCCGGCCGCACGGACACCGCGCCGACCGCGCCCGCCCGCGCGAGCCTGCGGCCCGCCTTGAGCTGACCCGGGTCCAGGGCCGTGCTCTCCAGCGCGGTCAGCCAGGCGCGCCCCCACCAGGTCAGGGCGAAGGCCCGTCCCCGCGCCGGCGGCAGCGCGGCGAACGTCCGCTCCGCGCCGGCGCCTTCACCGCCGTGCTCATCGTCGTTCCGGGTCATCGCCGTCCCCCTCGTTCGTCCTCGCGCAGCGCCACCAGGTCCGCCAGCTCCGCGTCCGTCAGTTCGGTGAGCGCCGCCTCGCCGGAGCCCAGCACCGCGTCGGCCAGCTCCCGCTTGCTCTCCAGCAGGGCGGCGATGCGGTCCTCGACGGTCCCCTCGGCGATGATGCGGTGCACCTGCACCGGCCGGGTCTGGCCGATGCGGTACGCCCGGTCCGTCGCCTGCGCCTCGACGGCGGGGTTCCACCAGCGGTCGTAGTGCACGACATGCTCGGCGCGGGTCAGGTTCAGGCCGGTGCCGGCCGCCTTGAGCGACAGCAGGAACACCGGCACCTCGCCCGCCTGGAAACGCCGCACCATCTCCTCGCGCGCCGCCACCGGCGTGCCGCCGTGCAGGAGCTGAGCCGGAACGCCCCGCGCGGCCAGGTGGCGCTCCAGGATTCCGGCCATCGCCACGTACTGCGTGAACACCAGCACACCCGCCTGCTCGGCGAGCGCGGTGTCGAGCAGTTCGTCCAGCAGCTCCAGCTTGCCGGAGCGTCCCGCGACCACCGGGCGCGGCTCCTTGAGGTACTGCGCCGGGTGATTGCAGATCTGCTTCAGACCGGTCAGCAGTTTCACGATCAGTCCCCGGCGCGCCGGCCCGTCCGCCTCGGCGATCCCGGCGAGTGCCTCGCGCACCACGGCCTCGTACAGCCCCGCCTGCTCCTGCGTGAGGGACACGGCGTGATCGGTCTCGGTCTTCGGCGGCAGCTCCGGGGCGATCCCCGGATCCGACTTGCGGCGGCGCAGCAGGAACGGCCGCACCAGCCTGGCCAGCCGCTCCGCCGCGGCCGGGTCCCGGCCCCCCTCCACGGCGTCCGCGTACCGCCTGCGGAAGGTGCCGAGCCGGCCGAGCAGGCCCGGCGTGGTCCAGTCGAGGATCGCCCACAACTCCGTCAGGTCGTTCTCCACCGGCGTGCCGGTGAGCGCCACCCGGGCCCGGGCGCCGACGGACCGCAGCTGACGTGCTGTCGAGGCGTACGGGTTCTTCACGTGCTGGGCCTCGTCGGCGACCACCATCCCCCAGTCGACTTCGGCGAGCCGGCCGGCGTCCAGACGCATGGTCCCGTACGTGGTGAGCACGAACTCGCCGTCCCCCAGGCCGTCCAGACAGCGGCGCGCCCCGTGGAAGCGCCGCACGGCCGTGCCGGGCGCGAACCGCTCGATCTCCCGCTGCCAGTTGCCCATCAGCGACGCCGGGCAGACCACCAGCGTGGGCCCGGCCGCCGCCGGATCGCTCTGCCGGTGCAGATGCAGCGCGATCAGGGTGATGGTCTTGCCGAGCCCCATGTCGTCGGCGAGACAGCAGCCCAGGCCCAGCGAGGTCATGCGCGCCAGCCAGTCGAGTCCGCGCCGCTGGTAGTCGCGCAGGGGGGCAGCCAACCCGGCCGGCGGCTCGACCGGCTCCTGCGCCCCGGGCTCGGCCAGCCGGTCGCGCAGCGACGCCAGCCACCCGGCCGGACGGACCTCGATCCGGCGCCCGTCCACCTCCACGGAGCCGGTCAGCGCCGCGCCGAGCGCCTCGACCGGCGTCACCTTGCGGGCCCGGCGGGCGCGGGCGCGCTCGATCTCCTGAGGGTCGATCAGCACCCACTGGTCCCGCAGCCGCACCACCGGCCGGCCGGCCTCGGCGAGCCGGTCCAGCTCCGCCCGGGTGATCTCGTGCCCGCCGACGGCGAACGACCAGTCGAAGGCCAGCAGCGCCTCGGCCGACAGGAACGACGGCCCCTGACCGAAGCCGTCCGGCCCGGACTTCCGCTCCTCGTCGGCGGGGCCGACCTGCGCGCGGGTGACCAGACCCCGGGTCAGCTCCTTCGGCCAGTGCACCTCCACGCCCGCACCGGCCAGCGCCCGCGTCCCCTCGCCGAGCAGATCGACGACCTCCTCGTCGGCGAGCTCCACCGCGTCAGGGACGGTCGTCGACAGCAGGGGCGACAGCGGCGGCCAGGCGCGGGCCGCCCGGCGCAGGGCCAGCAGGGCGTCCCTGCGCTCCGCCGCGCCGAAGGCGCCGCCGCAGGTGCCGGTGGCGCCGGGAGCCGTGGACCAGACATCGGCGGCATCCGACACCAGGGCCGGGTCGCTGACGCTGTGCACCTGGAGCACGGCGCGGAAGGTCACAGGGGGCGAGCTGGGGCCGCCGTCCGCGCAGCCGGTGGCGCCGTCCGCGGCGGTGGCGGTGGAGCCGATGGTCCCGTCCGGTGTACGGGCGGGCGGCACGGCCGCGCCCGCCGCGTCGTCCGTGAGCCCGTCCACCTCGATACGCAGGGAGAGCCGGACGCCCGCGTCATGGCCCGCGGCGACATCGGCGGCCCAGGCCCGCAGCTCCGGCAGCCGCTGCGGCACCGGCGCGGTGTAGGCGGGGGTGCCGGTGAGCAGAGGTGCGGCGGGGGTGCGGGGGAGGGAGTCGGCGACCGCGTCCAGGAAGGCGCGCAGCAGGCGCGCCGGGGCGGGCAGCCGCAGCGGTCCGCCGGCGTCCACGGGGACGTGGCGGGCTCCGCCGGAATCCGCCGGGACGGCGTGGGCCTCGGGCGGCATGGCGGCGGCCAGCCGGTGCACCGCCTCGATGTCCTCGGGGCTCAGGGGGCCCACGCGCCAGGCGTCGTGATCGGTGGGGGAGAGTCCGGGCAGCAGCAGCCCGCGGGCCACCAGATGCAGGGCGTGCAGGGTGGCCGCACCCCAGAAGACGGTGGCCCGATGACCCTGCCCGAAGGTGCGCGCGCGGAGGAGCAGGGGCAGAGCGGTGCGCACCGGCACCAGCAGCGCGGGCACCGTCCTCCGCCCGGCGCCGTCCGGACCGGGCGTGATCACGGTCAGCTCCTCGGGCCGGCCGTGCTCGAGGACCTGTGGCGGCGGTCCGTCGGGATGCCAGAAGGCGACGCGGCCGGTGCGGGCGGGGTCGCCCGGCAGGAACACGGCGGAGCAGCGGGTGAGCGGATGCGGGTGCGGGCCGCAGGACGAGAAGGGCGGAGCGGAGGGAGCCGTCTGCGTGGTGATGATCGAGTCCTCAAATTTGACTAGTGCCGTCGGGGCCGCCGAGGGTACACCACGTCCGGCGTCGACCGCCTGTGCCTCGCATGGTGAGTAGGGTCACTATGAAGGCCGAGGGCGGAGAAGGGACGCAGCCGAGCGAAGCCCTAGGGGGCGTACTTCAGGGTCGTCTCAGGGACGAGGCCAGGAACCGGCGCCGACGCGGGGCCGTTTTCACGACAGAGAGCGGCAAGGGCCGCGAAGGAGGCGACACTCATGTCGAAGAACGCGAAGATCGCCGCGGGGGGCGTGGCGGCCGGGCTCATCCTGCTCATATGGCTGCCCTGGTGGGCCGCCCTTCTGATCATCCTCGGCGTCCCCGCCGCGGCCTACCTCGCCCTGGACCCCTCCCAGCGGCGCAGGCTCCGCCGCGTCTCCCGCCGGGAGCTCGGCCGCTGAGCGGGAGCCGGAGGAAGAGTCCAGGAGGCGCCGGCCCGGGGCCAGGAGCCGCGAAGGGCAGGCACGGCTCACGCTCCGCTAGCGCTTGGCCGTCCCGTCTTCTCCCAGCGCGCAGGAGTTGACCACGTCGCCGTCCGCGGGCCGGGTGATCGTGTGGTCCGCGGGCGGCCGGACGCCGCGCTCCACCCAGGCGACCAGGGCGTCGAAGGCCGAACGGTGGCAGGGCAGGATCGGCCGGAGCCGGTCCGGGTAGGTGTCGTGGAGCCCGTCCACGTGCGTACCGCCCTGCACCGTGTAGTAGCGGTGCAGCGCGTCCCGCCCGCGCACCTCGATCATGCGGGCGTAGACGGCGGAGTCGGCGGCCTCCGGCAGCAGGGCGTCCAGATCGCCGTGCAGGGTGATCAGCGGCCTGCCGATGCGTCCGGTCAGCGACACCCGGGCCACCGCGCGATGCACGGAGGCGGGGCGCCGGGCGTAGTCGTAGGCGGCGTCGGAGGCGCACGGAGCGAGGATCTCCTCCGTGGTGCTCCCGGCGGAGGGGCCCGGGCAGGCACGGTCGTAGGAGGGGTCGAACTCGGCCCGGTAGATCTTCTGGGTCAGGCCCCAGTACGCCTTCTCGTGATACGGCCACAGGAACTCCGAGCCCGGCGCGAAGCCCACCGCGTGCAGGTCCTCGTCCCGCGCCCCGCCCAGCGTGCGGGCCACCGTGACCGGCAGCGAGGTGAGGAGGCTGGGTCCGTCGGCGGTCCAGAGCGCTCCCTCCCAGTCGACCCCGCCGTCGTACAGCTCGGGGTGGTTCTCCAACTGCCAGCGGGTGAGGTAGCCGCCGTTGGAGATCCCGGTGATGTAGGTGCGGCGCGGGGCGTGGCCGTAGCGCTGGGCGACGGCCTTCCGGGCGGCGAGGGTGAGCTGGGTGGTCCGCGTGTTCCACTCGGCGATCGCGTCGCCGGGCCGGCGGCCGTCCCGGTAGAAGTCGGCTCCGCTGTTGCCCTTGTCGGTCGCGGCATACGCGTAGCCGCGCGCGAGGACCTGGTCGGAGATCGCCTTGTCCGTGGCGTACTGCTTGCGGGTGCCGGGCGCCCCGGTGACGACCAGTCCGCCGTTCCACCGGTCCGGCAGCCGGATCACGAACTGCGCGTCGTGCTGCCAGCCGTGCGTGTTGTTGAAGCGGGAGGAGTCCGGGAAGTAGCCGTCGATCTGCACCCCGGGCACACCGGAGGGGGAGCGGGTGCCCGAGGCCGTGAGACCCGCCTGGTCCGCCATGTCGGTGTACGGGGTTCCCGCGAGCCCCGTCGTGGTCAGATCGGCCAGACAGGCGCTGCGCTGATGGGCCGCGCCCGGCACCCGGACGCGCTCCTGGCGGTCACAGTGGCCCTCCGCCGCCGTGGCGGGGGGAGCCGGAGCGGTCAGGGCGACCGAGGTGAGGGCGAGGGCGAGCAGCGGAACGCCACGGTACGGGCGCATGACGGCCTCCGAGAGGTGCGGGACGCGGGAAGAGAGCAGCTGCCGCTGCGTGCGGCTGCCCCATGGTGGAGTCCCGTCCGGCTGTCAGCGATGGGTCGGCACCACATGGCCCGGTGCCCGACCGTGGCGGGTCCCAACACGTGGGGTGGGGCACCGTCATCGGCCGCCGTGCTCAGGGAGACCGCACCGCCGTCGGCGCAGAGGCCGCGAGGCCGCACTCCCGTCCTCAGAGAGGCCGCACCGCGATCTTGTCGAGGGCCTCCAGCAACGCCGGCAGTTCCGTTCCGCGGCCCACCGGGAGCACTTCGTTGGGCTCGTCGTCGAGCAGGACGAAGGCGATGTCGTCCGTGCGGGCCACGAGGGACCAGCCGGGGCCGTCGGCCCGCAGCGTGCGTGCCCCGCCGGGGGCGAAGGAGGAACGGATGCGTCCGAGCGGCGGCGGCGCGTCGATGTACGCGCGCGCCTCGGCCAGGACCCGCCGGATGCCGGGATGGCGCGGCTGCCGTGCCTCGCCGGGGTCGTCGCCGGAGCCGTCGGCGCCGTCCGGACTTCCGGCGTCCGCGTCGCCCGAGTCGCCGGATGCCGCACTTCCGGCGTCCTCGGCGGCGGCCTCGTCGCCCTCGCCCGGCATCACGAACACGCTGTCGTCGACCTGTTCGCGCCACGTGGCCCACTGCTGCGCGATCTCGTCGGCGCCCAGGCGTCGTTGGGCCGGGCCCCAGACGCTGGTGTCCGGAGGGGCCAGCGGCGCACGGCCGGCGATCTCCGGGTCGGGGTCGTGCGGCGCGGGCACGTTCGGGGCCGCCACCGCGACCGCGAGGGGCCAGCCGGGCAGCGCCGTGACCACCGTGCGCTCGTCCGGCGAGAGGTCGTGCTCCATGCCGCAGTCCCACGAGGCGATCGCGACCGCGACCAGGGAGACGTCGTCGACCACCACGGTCCACCGGGCGCCCTCGCCGTCCTGGCCGAGAACCAGCCCGTAGCCGTCGGCCACGGGAGGCAGACCGAGCGCCGCGCAGGCCTCCGGGTAGTCGTCGCCCAGCACACTCGGGAACTTCGCCGGTGTCAGCAGCACCGCCGTGAGCACATAGAGCGCGTCGTCCTCGGCGGCGACGGCTTGCTCGTCCGTCCCGGCCATCCCAGCCTCCCCATCGGTTCGTCCATCGGCGCGCACCCTATGCCGACCCCGAGCCCCTTGTCACGACCCGGCCCGCACTGCCGGAGCTGCAGTTTTCCTGCCGGACGGGGCGAATCGGCCAAGCGCCGGGGGACGAATCAGACGGCCGGCAGCCCCAGGAGGGACCGTGCGACCGTCCGCGGGGACTCGTCGCGCTCCCGGGCCAGCGCGATCACGGCCCGGCACGCCAGCTCATTGACCCCGAACGACAGCGCCTCGGGCGACACCCAGCCCGCCGCCTCCTCGATGCGGTCCTGGTCGTCCTCCGCGCAGGCCGAGACGTACGCCGCCGCGGCCTCGAAGAGGTTGTGCGGACGCTCCCGCCGCGCCGGCCGCTCCTCGGTGCGGAGACTGCCGATCACCCTGCCGCCGAACCTGCGAACCCTGCCCCACATCGGTCCACCCTCTCGCTGAGCGGTTGCCCTCGCCGACCGGGCATCTCCTCTCCCTCAACGTAGAGTTGGAAGCGCCGTCGCAGAAGAGGGCGACCGGGGGCGCTCAGGGCGTACGCACCGCCAGCGCCAGAAACCGGTCGTCCCGGTCGGCGTACGAGGTCATGCGCCAGCCGGAACCGGCCAGCAGCGGGCGCAGACGGGACTCGGCGCGCAGATCGTCCGGAGTGATCTGCCGTCCCTGGCGCGCCGCGAGCGCCGCCCGCCCGACGGGATGGAACAGCGCCAGCACGCCTCCGGGCCGCACCACGCGCGCCAGCTCGCGCAGGTTCTCCGCCGGCCGGGGGAGATGGGCGATCAGCCCCGCCCCGAACACCGCGTCCAGCGAACCGGAGCGCAGCGGCAGCGCGGTGACGTCGGCGAGCAGCAGCGCTCCGTCCCGGTCCCGGCCTCTGCGGACCGCCTCGTGCAGCATCTCGGGGGTGAGGTCGGCGCCGATGACCACGCCCGAGGGGCCCACGGCGGCACGCAGCGGCGGCAGGGCCCGCCCGGTGCCGCAGCCGGCGTCCAGCACCCGGTCGCCGGGACGCAGCCCGAGTTCGGCGACCGCCGCCTGGTAGGCGGGACCGTCGTCGGGAAAGCGCCGCTCCCAGTCGGCGGCCCGCGCGGCGAAGAACTCCTGGACACGTGTGTGGTCGTCGCTCATGCTCCGCATGATCCCTCACCGGTACGGAGGATGCCGCTGTGCGCATGTTCGAGCGCGAGGCGATCGTTCCGGCGCATTTCGGCGTCATATTCCAACACCTTTCGAAACGCGCCCCCTTCGTGCGCCCACGCACCCCTAGCGTCCCGGAGCCATGGGACACCTGGACCACGCCGCCCTGGGGTGGCTTACCCCCGTGCTGTCGTACGTGATGGCCTGTACCGGCGCCGCCCTCGGGCTGCGCTGCACCGTCCGCGCTCTCGCCGCCACCGGCCGCTCCCGCCGCAACTGGCTGATCACCGCCGCCTCGGCGATCGCCACCGGCATCTGGACCATGCACTTCGTGGCCATGCTCGGCTTCGGTGTCAGCGGCACCGAGATCCGCTACGACGTACCCCTGACCATCGCCAGCCTGCTGGTCGCCATGCTCGTCGTCTGCGCCGGCGTGTTCGCCGTCGGCTACAGCCGCGACCGGGGCCGGGCACTGCTGCTCGGCGGGCTCACCACCGGCCTCGGCGTCGCGAGCATGCACTACCTGGGCATGGCGGCGGTGCGGCTGCACGGAGAGGTGAGCTACGACCCGGTGCTCGTCGGCGTGTCGGTGCTGATCGCGGTCGTCGCGGCCACCGCCGCGCTGTGGGCGGCGCTCAACATCAAGTCGCCCGTCGCGGTCACCGTCGCCTCCCTGATCATGGGAGCGGCGGTCACCAGCATGCACTACACCGGAATGTTCGCGGTCGGTGTCCGCGTCACGCCCTCCTCGGACCCGCTGTCCGGGGCCACGGCGATGCAGTTCATCTTCCCGCTCGCGGTCGGCCTCGGGTCCTACCTGTTCATCACCTCGGCCTTCGTCGCCCTGTCGCCGACCGCGAACGAGCGCGAGGCCTCCGCCTCCGCCCAGCGGCCGGTCGAACCCGCCACCTCCTGAATCCTCGGCCCCCGTCCTCCGCAGCCCACCGTCCGACCCCGTCCTGTCCGCACCCCGGACCCGCCGTCCTCCCACCCTTCCGCACCTGCCGCCGCCCCCGGCCCGCACCGGGCCCCGCCGGTACCGGACCGCATCCGGCGGTGCGGCACGGGCCGATGCGGCGAGAGGTCCGCCCCGACCACCCTCGAGCGAGGAGTTCATGCGCCCACCCCGTAGGAGCCCCACGGCCCGCGCCGAAGCGCCGCCCCCGCCGCCCAGGCGCGGCCGGCGCGCCCACGCCGGACCGCCCGCCGACGAAGGCCCGGACCCGCGGGGCACCGCGGCGACCGCCCGTGCCGGACGGAGGCTCAGCGGACCGCGCACGGTGCGCGCCAAGATCGTCTGCCTGCTGATGGTGCCCGTGGTCTCCCTGCTCGCCCTGTGGGGCCACGCCACGGTCACCACCGCCCAGGACATCGCCGAGCTCCGCCAGATCCAGCGCGTCGACGCCAAGGTCCGTGCCCCGCTCGCCGCGGCCGTCGCCGCCCTCCAGGCGGAACGTTCAGCCGCGGTGCGCCGCGTCTCCGACGCCTCCTCCGTCCCCGACCAGGACCTCACCGAACGCGCCCGCGTCACCGACCGGGCCGTCGCCCGCCTGAAACTCGGCGACAACGGCACCGTCGCCTACGGCCAGGAACTGCCCCGCACCGTCGCCGACCGGCTCCAGACCTTCGTCTCCGCCGCCGAACGGCTCCGCCCGCTGCGCACCGACGTGCGCGAGGGCGACGCCGCCTGGCGCACCACCTACGACCGGTACACCGGCACCATCGCCGCGGCGCTCGGCGCCGTCGGCTCCCTCACCGGCCTGCGGGACGCCGACCTCGGCTCCGACGCCCGCGTCCTGCTGGAGTTCTCCCGCGCCGGCGAGGCACTGGCCCAGGAGGACGCACTGCTGGCCGGCGCCCGGCTGAACGGCCGGCTCGACGGCGAACGGCTGCGGCTGTTCACCGGAGCCGTCGAACTGCGCCGCGCCCTCACCGACTCCGCCGTCGCGGACCTGAAGGGCCAGGAACGCACCGCCTGGGACGAGCTCGCCCGCGGCGAGGCCTACGCCGCCCTCGCCGCCACCGAGGACAAGGTGCTCGCCGCCGGCTCCGGCACCCGGGCCGTCCAGGCGGCACCCGCCCGCACCTGGAACGCCGCCCACATCCGGGTCCGCGACGGCATGCGGTCCATCGAGGACGAGGCCGGCCGGGGCGTCGCCCACCGCGCCGACCCGCTCACCCGCGGACTGCTCACCCCGGCGGGCGCCGCCGTGCTCTTCGGCCTCGCCGCGGTCGCCGCCTCCCTCGTCATCTCGGTGCGCATCGGCCGCGGTCTGGTGGTCGAACTGGTGCGGCTGCGCAACGACGCCCTGGAGATCGCCCGCCGCAAACTCCCCGAGGCCATGCGCAGGCTCCGGGCCGGCGAGGAGATCGACATCGACACCGAGGCCCCGCCGGGACCGCCCGCGCAGGACGAGACCGGCCAGGTCGCCGAGGCCCTCGGCACCGTGCACCGGGCCGCGCTGCACGCCGCCGTGGAGCGCGCCGAACTCGCCGGCGGCATCTCCGGGGTCTTCGTCAACCTCGCGCGCCGCAGCCAGGTCCTGGTGCACCGTCAGCTGAGCCTGCTGGACAGCATGGAGCGCCGCTCCGACGACCCGGGCGAGCTGAGCGACCTGTTCCGCCTCGACCACCTCACCACCCGGATGCGGCGCCACGCGGAGAGCCTGATCATCCTCTCCGGGGCGGCACCCGGCCGCGCCTGGCGCATGCCCGTCTCCCTCACCAACGTGGTGCGAGCCGCCGTCTCCGAGGTCGAGGACTACGCCCGGGTCGAGGTGCGCCAGCTGCCGGAGGCCGCCGTGGTCGGAGCGGCCGTCGCCGACCTCACCCACCTGCTCGCCGAACTCATCGAGAACGCCGCCCAGTTCTCCCCGCCGCACACCCGCGTGCGGGTCACCGGCGAACCCGTCGGCAACGGATACGCCATCGAGGTGGAGGACCGGGGACTCGGCATGGGCAAGGAGTCCCTCGCCGAGGCCAACCGGCGCATCGCCCAGTCGGAGGCGCTCGACCTGTTCGACAGCGACCGGCTCGGCCTGTTCGTGGTCAGCAGGCTCGCCGCCCGGCACGACATCAAGGTGCACCTGAAGACCTCCCCGTACGGCGGCACCACCGCGGTGGTCCTGCTGCCCACCAGCCTGCTCGACGACAGCGCCGAAGCCCGCTCCGCGGGCGGGATCCGCCCGTCCCGCCCGGCCGAGGAACGCGCGTTCGCCGCCGTCGCAGGCGACAGGGACACGCCCGTCGCCGCCCTCGCGGGCGGTGCGCGCGACGGTGTCGAGGGCGGCGTCGCAGGGGACCGGTACGTCACCGCCGTCACCGGCGACGGGGACACGCACGCGCGGATGTCCGGTGACCTCCCGCGGCAGCGTGCCGTGTCCGCCCCCGACGGGCGGCCCTCGCTGGTGGCCCCCGCGACACCCCCGGCCGGCGCCACCGACACCCCCGCTCCGGACCGGTCCCAGGGAGCCGCCCCCTTGCGTCTGCACCGTCCGCCCCAGGAGCCGGCCGGCTCCGACGACCTCCCGCGCCGCGTACGGCAGGCCAGCCTCGCCCCCCAGCTGCGCGAGCAGCAGACCGGCACCCCCGCCCCGGCCCGCCACGACGAGGACGAACGCACACCGGAACTCGTGCGCGACCGCATGGCCGCCTATCGCGCCGGCTGGGTGCGCGGCGGCGGCAGACGACCCGGCCGCGGCGGCGCACCCGGCCCCCACAGGCAGCACCACGGCAGTGAAGGAGACCCCGCATGATCCAGGACCCGAGCAGGCGAGGCCCCCGGCGGACCGGTGAACTCGACTGGCTGCTGGACGACATGGTGTCCCGCGTCGCCGACGTCCGGCACGCCGTGGTGCTGTCCAACGACGGGCTCGCCGTGGGAGCCTCCACCGACCTCGGCCGGGAGGACGCCGAGCACCTGGCGGCCGTCGCCTCCGGATTCCACAGCCTCGCCAAGGGAGCGGGCCGGCACTTCGGGGCCGGCGGAGTGCGCCAGACCATGGTGGAGATGGACGACGCCTTCCTCTTCGTGGCCGCCGCCGGAGAGGGCTCCTGCCTCGCCGTCCTCACCGCCGTCACCGCCGACATCGGCCTCGTCGCCTACGAGATGGCACGGCTGGTCAAACGCGTCGGCGAGCACCTGTACACCGCGCCCCGCGTCGGCGCGCGGCCCACCCCCGCCGGATGAGGAGAGAACAGCGGCCCGAGCCGATGACCGAGCACACGACCGGCTTTCCGAGCGAGCCCGGCAGCCAGTGGTACGACCAGGAGGCCGGGCCCCTCGTCCGCCCCTACGCCGTGACCGGCGGACGCACCAGACCCGCCGTCACCGGCGTGCACTTCGACCTGATCGCCCTGGTCACCCTGGACCCGGCGGCCCCCGGCATCGACGACCCGGCGCTCGGACCGGAGCACCGCACCCTGATCGAGCTGTGCCGGCCGGAGACCCAGTCGGTCGCCGAACTCGCCGCGGACGCGGACCTGCCCGTCGGCGTGGTCCGGGTCCTCCTCGGCGACCTGGTGGAACGCGGCTGTGTCACCGTCAGCAGGCCCGTGCCGCCCGCGCACCTGCCCGACGAACGCATCCTCCGCGAGGTGATCGCCGGTCTGCGGGCCCTGTGAGGCCCGCCCTTGTTCCCGGGCGTGCGGGTCCCGTGGCGCCCGCCCCCGTTCCCGAGCCGCGGGTGCCGCAAGCCGCACCACGCGACGCCCCGTACCCCTGCCGACCGCGGCCGGCACTCGAGAGAGAAGTGATCCATGGCCCCTGAGCACCCCGACACCCCCGGCGGCGAACCGACCGCACTGGCGCTGAAGATACTGGTCGCCGGCGGTTTCGGCGTGGGCAAGACCACCCTGGTCGGAGCGGTCAGCGAGATCCGGCCGCTGCGCACCGAGGAGATGCTGAGCCAGGCGGGCGAGCTGGTCGACGACACCGGCGGGGTGGACCAGAAGTCCACCACCACCGTCGCGATGGACTTCGGCCGCATCACCATCCGCTCCGGGCTGTCCCTGTACCTCTTCGGCACCCCGGGACAGGACCGTTTCTGGTTCCTGTGGGACGAACTGGCCCAGGGCGCCCTCGGCGCGGTGGTCCTCGCCGACACCCGGCGCCTGGAGGACTGTTTCCCGGCGGTCGACTACTTCGAGCACCGGGCCATCCCCTTCGTGGTCGCCGTCAACTGCTTCGCCGGGGCGCGCCGCCACGCCCCGCAGGACGTCAGCCGCGCCCTGGACCTGGACGCCGGGACGCCCGTGGTGCTGTGCGACGCCCGCGAACGCGAATCGGGCAAGGAGGTACTCATCCGCCTCGTCGAGTACGCCGGCCGCCGCCACACCGCCCGGCTGCTCGACTCCGTGGGGTGAGACGGGGACATCGACGGGGGTGGGAGAGAAGTATCGGGTGAGGTGGGGGAGGAACATCGGCGGGGTGAGACGGGGACAGGGCGGCCGAGGCCCCGGAGGTGGCCCCGGCCCGGTCGTCAGTCCGCAAGGCCCTTCTCCGCCAGCACCTTGTCGATGGTGACGCGGACCAGGAGCTCGCCGGGCACGCCGTTGCGCTCGCCGAACTCCTCGGCGCGGTCCTCGCCCATGTATCGTCCCGCGATCCTGGCGGCCCAGCGCCGCAGCTCGACGGGGTCGTCCACGAAGCGCGCCCGTCCGTGCAGGATGACGTAGGCGAACGGCGGCCGTTCGTCGTCCACGCACAGGGCGACCCTGCCGTCCCGCGCCAGATTGCGCCCCTTCACCGTCCGGGCCCCCGTGTTGAACACCAGTTCGTCGCCGTCCAGCAGGAACCAGATAGGCGCCACATGCGGGCTGCCGTCCGCCCGGACGGTGCACAGCTTGCCGGTGCGGGTCCCGTACGAGACGAACGCCCGCCACTCCTCGTCGGTCATCTTCTCTGCCATGGCTCCATCCTGCTTGCCCGGCGCCCGCAGGTGGGGAAGGCTGGCGCGGGGAGAACACACGGGGAGGGCGCGCATCATGGCGCAGAACCAGGCACTCGACTGGCTGCTGGACGACCTGGCCGAGCGGGTCGAACACGTACGGCACGCACTGATCCTGTCCAACGACGGGCTGGTGACGGGGTCGAGCACCGGGCTGCGGCGCGAGGACGCCGAGCACCTCGCCGCGGTCTCCTCAGGACTGCACAGCCTCGCCAAGGGGTCGGGCCGGCACTTCGGCGCGGGGGCGGTGCGGCAGACGATGGTCGAGTTCGACGACGCGGTCCTCTTCGTCACCGCTGCCGGCAGCGGCAGCTGCCTGTGCGTGCTCAGCGGCGCCGAGGCCGACATCGGGCAGATCGCCTACGAGATGACCCTGCTGGTCAACCGGGTCGGCGAGCACCTCGACGTGGACGCGCGGCGGCCCGCGGCGGACCCCGGGCCCGACCTCTGACACTCGGCTCTCCGTACGACTCCGACCTGCGCATCTGTGGCTGCGGGCGGAGTTGTCCACAGGCTGGACACGGAGAGTGACAACTGGGCTACGGTCTTGTCCGGCGGGCGCATCCGGCGCCCGGCCGTCCACCGACGGGCGCCCCCGGCGCTCGCCGCACACGTCCCACGGGGGAGACCACCATGTCCGGAAGCACCTTCACGTCTGTCACCTCTGTCACGGCGGTCACGTCCGTCCCGTCGCCCGTCGCCGCCGAGCGCCGCAGCCCCGGCCGCGACCCCTGGCTCGAACCGAGCCGTGCGGCGCGGGAACTGGGTCTCGAGCGTCACGAGTTCGACCTCGCGGTGCGGCTCGGCCGCATCCGTACCCGGCCCGTCGGCGGGGGAGACGGCGGCCGTGCGGTCGCCCGTACCGAGATCGCGAGGCTGCGCGCCCGGCCCGGCTTCCCCGAAGCGCTGCGCGCCTGTGTGGAGACGGTGGGCACGGCACGAGGCGCCGCCCTGATGAAGGTGACCGAGGACCGCTTCACCCGCCTGGCCCGGCTCGGCCTGCTGGTTCCGGTGCGGTTCACGCTCGGCCCGCACGGGGCCGTCGACTGGCTCTATCTGGCCGAGGAGCTGCGCGCGTTCGCCGCCGCCGAGGAGAACGCCGAGCTGCTCACCGGCCGCCCGTCCGGTGCCCTCGGCACCCCGCTCGACCCCGATCTCGACGTGCGGCCGCGCAACTGGCGCAACCGGCATCTGGGTTGCCTGCTCCGCCTGGCCGACGGCGACCCCTGGGGCCGCGCGGGAGCCGTGGCGTCGCTGCTCGACCCGCTGCAGGTCGCCGAGGTGGTCAAGGACCCCTACGAGCGCTCCCGTCTGAACGCACACCGAGCGGCGCCCCCGGCCGGCGGGGCATCCGGGCCCTCCGCCGTCCGGCTCGCCCGAGAGCTGACGACCGCGCAGGACGAGGACGAGACCGCCTGGCTGCGGGCGGAGCTGACGGGGCTGGTCGCACAGGCACGCGAGCACCGTCCGGCACCCGGGCCGACGCCCCGCTCTTCCCGGGCCGTGTGCACGGGCACCCCGGAGCGGGACCGGCCGCTCGGCGGACTGCGGGCCCTCCTCGGCCGCAGGTGGTGCCGGAGCAGGCGCCCGATCGGCGACCGGTGATCTACAGCGCCCGGAACAGGCCCTCCTGCACGACGGACACCAGCATCCGGCCCTCCCGGTCGTAGATCCGCCCGCGGGCCAGGCCCCGCCCGCCCGTGGCGATGGGCGACTCCTGGTCGTAGAGGAACCACTCGTCCGCGCGGAACGGCCGATGGAACCACATGGCGTGGTCCAGTGACGCCATGTCGAAACCCCGCGGCCCCCACAAGGGTTCGACCGGGATGCGGACGGCATCCAGAAGGGTCATGTCGCTGGCGTATGTGAGCGCGCAGGTGTGCACCAGCGGGTCGTCGCCGAGAGGGCCGACCGCCCGCATCCACACCGCGCTGCGCGGCGCGGCGCCCTTCACCTCCTCGGGGTCCCAGCGCAGCCGGTCGACATAGCGGATGTCGAAGGGCTGTCGGCGGGCCATCCGCTCCCACTGCTCCGGCAGCGTGCCCAGATGCTCCCGGATCTCGTCCGTGACCGTCGGCAGCGTCTCGGGGTCCGGGACCTCTCGCGCCGGCGGCAGCTGATGCTCAAAACTGCCCTGCTCGGGCCGGTGAAAGGAAGCGGTGAGATGGAAGATCGTGCGGCCCTGCTGCACCGCGGTGACCCGCCGGGTCGTGAACGACCGCCCGTCCCGCACGCGTTCCACCATGTACACGATGGGCACCCCCGGCCGCCCGGGGCGCAAAAAGTACGCGTGCAGCGAGTGCACGGGCCGGTCGCCGTCCGTGGTGCGCCCCGCGGCGACCAGTGCCTGCCCGGCCACCTGCCCGCCGAAGACCCGCTGCAGCGACTCCTCGGGACTGCGGCCCCGGAAGATGTTCACCTCGATCTGCTCCAGATCGAGCAGGTCGACAAGCCGTTCGGCAGGGTTCGTCATGGCTGCGGTACCCCCGTGTCACAGCTGGCCGACGTCGGTGACCCGCACCACCGCGCGGCCCTCGGCGTCGGAGGCGGCCAGATCGACCTCGGCGCTGATGCCCCAGTCGTGGTCCCCGTTGGGGTCGTCGAAGATCTGCCGGACCCGCCACAGCCCGTTCTCCGGCTCCTCGTCGATCAGCAGCAGCTTGGGGCCGCGGGCGTCGGGTCCGGTGCCGAGCTCCTCGTACTCGTCCCAGTACTTGTCCATCGCCTCGGCCCAGGCGTCCGCGTCCCAGCCCGACTCGGCGTCCATCTCGCCCAGTTCCTCCACCCGGTCCAGCGCGGCGAGCTCCACCCGGCGGAACATGGCGTTGCGCACCAGCACCCGGAACGCGCGCGCATTGGTGGTGACCGGCTTGACCTGGTCGGCCTTCTCCTGGGCCTCCTCGGCGGTCATCTCCTCCGGGTTGGCCAGCTGCTCCCACTCGTCCAGCAGGCTGGAGTCGACCTGGCGCACCATCTCGCCCAGCCAGGCGATCAGATCCTGCAGATCCTCCGACTTCAGATCGTCCGGGACAGTGTGCTCCAGCGCCTTGTAGGCGCTGGCGAGGTAGCGCAGCACGATGCCCTCGGTGCGGGCCAGCTCGTAGAACGACACCAGCTCGGTGAAGGACAGCGCCCGCTCGTACATGTCCCGCACCACCGACTTCGGCGACAACGGATGGTCACCGACCCACGGATGGCTCCTGCGGTAGGTGTTGTACGCGTGGAAGAGCAGCTCCTCCAGCGGCTTCGGGTAGGTGATGTCCTGGAGGCGCTCCATGCGCTCCTCGTACTCGACCCCGTCCGCCTTCATCGCCGCGACCGCCTCGCCGCGCGCCTTGTTCTGCTGGGCGACGAGGATCTGGCGCGGGTCGTCGAGCGTGGACTCCACCACGGACACCATGTCCAGCGCGTACGACGGCGATTCGGGGTCCAGCAGCTCGAACGCGGCCAGCGCGAAGGTGGACAGCGGCTGGTTCAGCGCGAAGTCCTGCTGCAGATCCACCGTCAGGCGCACGATGCGGCCCTCGGCGTCCGGGGTGTCCAGCTTCTCCACGATGCCGCCGTCCAGCAGCGAACGGTAGATGGCGATGGCCCGCCGGATGTGCCGCAGCTGCTGCTTGCGCGGCTCGTGATTGTCCTCGAGCAGACGGCGCATCGCCTCGAAGGCGTTGCCGGGACGGGCGATCACCGACAGCAGCATCGTGTGCGTGACCCTGAAGCGCGAGGTCAGCGGCTCCGGCTCGGAGTCGATGAGCTTCTGGAAGGTCTTGTCGGTCCAGCCGACGAACCCCTCGGGGGCCTTCTTGCGCACCACCTTGCGGCGCTTCTTCGGGTCGTCGCCGGCCTTCGCCAGCGCCTTCTCGTTCTCGATGACATGCTCGGGCGCCTGCGCGACCACGAAGCCCTCGGTGTCGAAGCCGGCCCGCCCGGCGCGGCCCGCGATCTGGTGGAACTCGCGGGCGCGCAGGGTCCGCACCCGGTTGCCGTCGTACTTGGTGAGCGCGGTGAACAGCACCGTGCGGATGGGCACATTGACGCCCACACCCAGGGTGTCCGTCCCGCAGATCACTTTCAGCAGGCCCGCCTGGGCCAGCTTCTCCACCAGACGCCGGTACTTGGGCAGCATGCCGGCGTGATGCACGCCGATGCCGTGCCGCACGTACCGCGAGAGATTCCGGCCGAACCGGGTGGTGAAGCGGAAGTTGCCGATGAGTTCGGCGATCTGCTCCTTCTCCTGCCGCGAGCACATGTTGATGCTCATCAGCGCCTGCGCCCGCTCCACCGCCTGCGCCTGGGTGAAGTGCACGATGTACACCGGCGCCTGACGGTTCTCGAGCAGATCGGTGAGCGTCTCGGTCAGCGGGGTGTAGCGGTACTCGTAGGACAGCGGCACGGGGCGGGTCGCCGAGCGGACCACCGCCGTGGGGCGGCCGGTGCGGCGGGTGAGGTCCTTCTCGAAGAAGGACACGTCGCCCAGGGTCGCCGACATCAGCACGAACTGAGCCTGCGGCAGCTCCAGAAGCGGGATCTGCCAGGCCCAGCCGCGGTCCGGCTCGGCGTAGAAGTGGAACTCGTCCATCACGACCTGGCCGACGTCCGCCTGCCGGCCGTCGCGCAGCGCGATCGACGCCAGCACCTCGGCCGTGCAGCAGATGACGGGAGCGTCCGCGTTGACCGAGGCGTCGCCGGTGAGCATCCCGACGTTCTCGGTGCCGAACAGCTTGCACAGCTCGAAGAACTTCTCCGACACCAGCGCCTTGATGGGCGCCGTGTAGAAGGTGACCTCGTCCCTGGCCAGCGCGGCGAAGTGGGCACCGGCGGCGATCATGCTCTTGCCGGAGCCGGTGGGCGTCGAGACGATCACATTCGCCCCGGACACCACCTCGATCAGCGCCTCCTCCTGGTGGGGATAGAGGGTGAGACCCCGCTCCTGCGCCCACGACTCGAAGGCTTCGTACAGGGCGTCGGGGTCGGCGGTCGGCGGCAGCTGATCGATGAGGGTCACGCCCCCATCTTGCCTGCCCGCCCGCCGGAACCGGGAATCGGCTGCGAGCACGAAGATCGCGAACGCTACGCTGTGCCGTCGGCAGAGGGGAAGCAGAGCCGGCGAGCGGGCCGGCGGTACACGAGGAACGGGGCGGGCAACGGCGATGATGGGACCGGCACACTCACTTTCGGGCGCTGCGGCCTGGCTCGGCGTCGGCGCGGCGAGTGCCGCGGCCGGACGTCCGATGCCCTGGCCGGTGCTCCTTGCGGGCGCGCTGATCTGCGCGGGGGCGGCGCTCGCCCCCGACCTCGACCACAAGGCGGCGACCATCTCGCGGTCCTTCGGACCGCTGTCCCGGTGGCTGTGCGAGATCGTCGACAAGCTCTCCTACGCCGTCTACAAGGCGACCAGGATGCAGGGCGATCCGCGCAGGTCCGGCGGCCACCGCACGCTCACCCACACCTGGCTGTGGGCGGTGCTGATCGGCACCGGCACCTCGGCGCTGGCGATCTTCGGCGGGCGCTGGGCGGTGCTGGGGATCCTCTTCGTGCACATGGTGCTCGCCATCGAGGGCCTGCTGTGGCGGG
>Ga0207873_1001114_pt1 | contig 27196 bp, 14 predicted proteins | sample BGWIniCompost_FD_187373 | JGI IMG/M metagenome (GOLD analysis project Ga0207873, IMG submission 187373) | Cellulose adapted compost microbial communities from Newby Island Compost Facility, Milpitas, CA, USA - BGW Initial Compost (SPAdes)... ...
TCCACAATTAATTTTGCTTATGGTCATTTTTATCAAACACCTGAAGATGAATTTATTTACGGCAATATCGATTTGAAATTTGAAAAAGCCACTCATTATATTCTTAATTATCAATACATCAGTGAAGATTATACATTCAGGATTGAAGGCTACTATAAAGATTATGATGAACTTGTTAAACAAATAACTTTCCCGGAAGACTTTACTGAATTTCCGGACTACAATAATTCAGGAGAGGGATATGCCAAAGGTATTGATGTTTTCTGGCGTGATAAAAAAACACTTGAGTTTGTAGACTACTGGATTTCATATTCATATCTTGATACAAAAAGAGATTTCAGGGAATATCCGACACTTGCAGTTCCAACATTTGCAACACCACATACTTTATCAATTGTATTTAAAAAATGGATGCCGGATATAACAACAAGTCTTGGTTTTACTTATTCATTTGCAACAGGGAGACCTTATTATAATCCGAACAATCCTGTTTTTCATGGAGATAAAACAAAGAACTACAATAATCTGAGTCTCAGTGCAAGTTATTTAACAAATTTATTGGGAAACTTTACTGTAGTTTACTTTTCAGTTAATAATCTGTTTGGTTTCAGTAATGTTTTTGGTTACAGGTATTCGACCGATGGCAGTTACAGGGAGGCGATAGAGCCGGCAGCGTTACGTACAGCATTCCTTGGTGTATTTATCTCTATTGAATATGAATAATTTTTTCTTCTTAAATAAATAAAGGTATAGTTATGATAAAATTTATTATTGTACTCTTTGCTGCAGTTTCATTATTCGCACAGGATAATGATAAGTATATTACTGCTATGAAAGATAACCTTGAAAAGATGAACACCAGTTTCAGCAGTGCTTCATTTCAGCAGATTGCAAACAGCTTTGAAAGAATTGCAAAAGCAGAAGGAGATAAATGGCTTCCTTATTATTATGCTGCATATCTTTTAACATTAACTACATATATTGATTCAACTGGTATTGATAAGGATGCTGTTCTTGATAAAGCCGAAGAGCTTTTATCTTTAGCTGATTCTTTATCTCCGGACAATTCAGAAATCTACGCTGTAAAAGCAATGATTGCACAGGGAAGATTAATTGTTGATCCTCAGAACAGATGGATGAAATATGGACAGTTATTTAACAACTATATTAATAAATCAAAAGAACTTGACCCTAACAATCCCCGGCCTGATTTCTTATATGCTCAAAATATAATGCATACTCCTGAACAATTCGGAGGCGGTAAAGAAAAAGCATTACCTCATTTTAAATCAGCGGAGGGAAAATACAATAATTTTAAACCTGAAACAGAATTACATCCTGACTGGGGGAGAGAACTTACAATGGAAATATTGAAAGATATTGAAGGAAATGAATAGGATTATTTTAATCCTTCGTGAAGAGATTTTTCAACAGCTTGTTTGAAAATACTGATATTAACAGGTTTGCTGAATACCTGGCTGATTCCCAGTTCATTGTAATCATCAATAACCTGTCTGTCAACCGAATTACTTAAAACTATAACAGGAGGTTTAACTTTTAAATCAAGCTTCTTCAACTCAAGAACAAAATCATATCCGCCCATTACCGGCATTTTATGTTCTGTAACAATAAGAGCATAAGTTGATGATGCAAGTTTATTTAATGCTTCTTTACCGTTAGCGGCAGTATCAATGTTATAATCTGCTGTTATATGTTTTAAAATTTTTGAATAAAGAATTCTGTCGGTTGTATTTGAATCAATAAGAAGAATATTTGCTGCAGCAACAGGTAAAGTAAAGAGAACATTCGTTCCGCTTCCCGGTTCACTTTCTATTCTTACAGAACCGCCATGCTTTTCAATAATTTCTTTTACAAGTGAGAGACCGAGTCCGGTTCCTTTTTCCCCTGCAGTACCTTCGGTTGAATATTTTGTATCAACACCAAAAAGTTTTTTAGCATCTTCAGGTTTAATGCCTATACCATTATCCTTTACTGAAAATTCAAAAAACCTGGAATACTGATAAGGTTCGGCTGATATAACAATTGAACCACCATTATGAGTAAACTTAATTGCATTAGAAATAAGATTATTAAAAACCTGTCCTATGAGATCTTTGTCAATAAACAAGTAAAGATTTTCCTGTACAGTTGAAGTAATAGAAATATTTTTCTGAAAAGCAGCACCGCTTAATGCATTAATTGATTTTGAAATAACTTCAGAAACATCAGCTTTTTCAGGTTCAAAACGGATTCTGCCTGTCTGCAGTCTTGTCCAGTCAAGTAAAGAATTTACAAGAGCAAGCATTGAGTTTGAAGATTCCTGAATATACTTTACATACTGGTTTCTTTCATCAGGAGTAAGAGTTTCATCATTAAGAAGAAGGTCAGTAAAACCAAGTATTGAACTGAATGGAGTTCTCAAATCGTGTGAAATTATTGAGATAAACCTGTCTTTTGTTTCATTAAGCTTAACAAGATTTTGAGTTGTTTTCTGTAAATCTTCTTCTGCTTTTTTCCTTAAAGAAATATCGCTCACAAGTCCATATACTTTTTCAACATCACCCGAAGCATTTCTGGTAACACTTAATTTACTTCTTACCCAGACAACATTTCCCTGCCTGTTTATTATTCTGAATTCAAACTCGGCAGACATTTTATTCCTGCTTCTCGAGAACTTTTTAATATTCTCTTTCATTGCAGGTATATCATCGGGATGAATAATTTTAATCAGAAGCTTAATATCTTTAAGCATTTCTTCACGTGAGTAGCCAGTTATTTTTTCAACAGGGTGTGTGAAGAAAACAGGTTTGAAAAACAATCTGCTTCTTTCAAGTGTAAAGAGGAAGTCATCAATATTTTCAATAAGGTTCCTGTATTTTTCTTCTGACTCACAAATTATCTGCTGTGCAATTTTTTTCTCTGTTATATCCTGCACAGTAAAAATAAAATATAAGTGCCCTTCACTTTTAATAACAGAAGGAGAAAGCTCACATGTAAATGTTGAACCATCTTTTCTTTTTCCAAGAAATTCAAATCTTTGCGGGACTTCTTTTCTGCTGTGGTAAAGCTGAAGATACTCGGCTACTTTTAAAACATTGTTAGCTGCGGTCAGGTCGAGAATATCTTTCCCCATAATTTCTTCGAATGAGGAATAACCAAATATGTTTGCAAACATATTATTTGCAGAAATAATTCTTCCTTTAGTCTCAACAGCAATTCCTTCTTTAATATTTTCAAAAAGAAGTTTGAAAAACTGTAAATCACGGTTTTCTTTAATCTTATCTGTCTGGTTAATCAAATAGGCATTAAACCCGCTGACTTCATCTCCTTTAATTATAGGAGTGAAGCAGGCTGAAAAATATTTTTTCTCTCCGGTTTTTGTTTTTAAAACAATATCCCTATAAAAAGATTTAGTACTGCTGAAATCAATTATACCATCATCAACAAATTCATTTATGTTTTTATGTACAGCTTCATCTTCTTTAAATGAAAAAAGAGAATTGAAGGATGGATTTGCAAATTCAATATCTCCGTTCCTGTTTAGTTTTAATATTAATGCATCTGTCTTATAAAAAAGGTTATGAAGATTACGTTCAGCTTTTGTCAGGTGCGGTGTATCTTCAGTTACGGAATTAATAGAAATAAAAATACTTTCATCATCACCCGGCAGAAATGAAGCTTGTGCATGTTTAATGTTTTTGTCTTTGGAAAGAATATTAATCTGCTTTTTAAAGAATTGTATTTGCTGGAGATCTTCTTTTAACTGTTTAAGATTATCATTATTAAGTTCAGGTATAAGTTCTTCGATATTTTTACCTGAAATTTCCTCTTCATAATATCCTGTAAAAGAAAGAAGGGATGGTGACCAGAAATTAATTTTACCCTCTGCATCAAGACCAATTATTCCATCAGATAAAGTATCTGCAATTTTTCTGAACTGGTTTAATCTGTATTCAAGCTTTTCTGATTCAATTTTCTTTTCAATATCGATGAAAGTGCAGGATAAAAATTTTTTATGCTTTATATAAAGAGGATTAATAATGCATTCATAAAAAAACTGTTTGCTGCCAGCATCATGAGTTAAGATAATTTTATCAGTTGTTCCTTCTTTAAAAGTGGTATTCAGATTCTGATTAAAATCTTTTGGCAGCCAGGGAATTAATTCGGTTATAGAATTGTTCTCAGCAATATTATAAAGAGGAAGTTTTTTGCCTGCAGAATATTTTATCTTTCCTTCGGCATCTACAATGAAAAATAAATCAATAACATCTTTAATTAATAATTTGAATGATGCTATTTGAAATGCATCATTCTCCCGTGAATCAGATAATACTTTCAGGTCTTCGAGAATAATTATACCACCGGAAAAATTATCATCTTCATAATATGGAGAAGCTTTAACTATGAGATTAATTTCTGTATGGCTGTTCTGTATATGTTTAATTTCTTTTTCAAAAGGATAGCCGTCTTTCAGTTCATTAAATTCTTTTGTAAAAGATGTTCCCGGAATAATTTCATCTGTAAAAACATTTTTACCGTAAAGTGTTGAGGGTTTTAGATTAAAAAGGTTTCCCATTTTTATAAAGGCAGGATTAATAAAATCTATTACACCATCAGCACCAAAAGAAATTATGCCCAATGGCAAATAAACAGGAATGTTAGAAACCCGGCTGTCTCTCCCCCCTACAGCAGAAAAATTGTTCATAAGATAATATTTAAACCCTCTGTGTTTTCCGAACTATATCAATTATAATGCTAATTAAACCCGGTCAGGAACTGGAAATGAATGAAAAAACCTCAGCTTTTATTACCCCAAAAATAGGTTTTTATTTCTTATTATGATATGATTTTTTTTGTACATCCAAAGAAATTATTACTATGGTAATGATGTCTCATAATGATGAGACACTGAAAATAGTTTATCATATATTTCTTAATTTTGAATTCAATAAAATTGAAGAAAAAATAATGCAGCATTTCAGAATTTTATTCTTCCTGATTATTCTCTCAGGGAAAATTTTATACGGACAGGTAATTTCCGGGACAGTGAAAGAGGATATTACAAATGAGTTTTTAGAGAATGTAAAAGTAACTATGTTTAATCAAACAACCGGAACAATCGATTCGGTTTTTACAAATAATATTGGGAGATGGGTTTACAATTTACCAACATCTGTTTATGATGATAACCAGCCCGGTACATTTTCTTTATTGCAGAATTATCCTAATCCTTTTAATCCATCGACAAATATTCAATTTACAATTAATAACAATTCATTTGTTGAAATAATAATTCATAATATTCTTGGAGAAGTTGTTGACAGGAAAGAACAATTTTTAACTGCAGGTACATATAATATTGAATGGCAAAGCAAAGGGGCTGCAGGTGTTTACTTATATACAATCCGTTCAGGTGAAAATTCTTTAACTAAAAAAATGATTCAGCTTGATGGTGGTTCCAGCACAGGCGGTTTGGGTGTAATAAAAAAAATATCTGAAAACAGATTTATAAATAAGAGTGAAGCCGGGTCTCATAATCTTAAAATTATCTACTCAAAAAATTCTCACCTTGCGGATTCGGTTGAGGTTGAAGTAAGCGGAGGAGAAAACCTTCAGATGTTTCTTAAATCTTATCATTCATTTTTTACAATGATTGATTTGCATAATGATGTTCTTGATGTAATGATGAATGATACAAGTTATCACCTTAAGGACAGGCATAACTATAACCATACGGATTTACCGAGATTAAAAGAGGGAAGTGTTGATATTTTATTTTTCTCCGTTTGGGTTGATGATGATTATAGTAATTATTTTGAGAGAGCAAATATGATGATAGACAGGTTTGAATATGAATTAAGTGTAAATGCCGATGATATCGGGAAAGCAGTTACATATAATGAAGCAACTTCTTTAAATGAAGAAGGTAAGATTGCAGGTGTAATTGGTGTTGAAGGAGGACATACAATCGAAAATGATTTAAATAAGCTTGACAGTCTCTACAAAAGAGGTATGAGATATTTGACAATTACCTGGAACAACAGCACCGACTGGGCAACCTCCGCACAGGACCCTCAATCGGGAACAAAAGGATTAACAGAGTTTGGAAGAGAAGTGATTAGAAGACTGGATTCTCTTGGAGTTATTATTGATGTTTCTCATACAGGAATTAAAACTATCCAGGATATTCTTGAAGAAACAGGTAACCCCATCATTGCTTCACATTCAGGTGTAAGGGCAATTAAAGATCATTACAGAAATTTATACGACTGGCAGATTGAAGATATTGCCGAATCAGGTGGCGTTATAGGAGTTGTTTTTTATCCTCCATTTATTGGTTCATCAAATTCTGATATTGATGATGTAATTGATCATATAGATTATATAAAAAATCTTGTCGGGATAGATTATGTAGCTATCGGATCAGACTTTGATGGGATAGGTAATAATACAATTAATGGATTAGAGAATGTTTCAGAATTTCCAAGACTTACCGAAGCACTATTCGATCGGGGCTATACAAAAGAAGAAGTTGAAAAAATTCTCGGAGGAAATTTTAAGAGGGTGTTTGAAGAAGTGTGCGGGGATTAAATGGAAAAACCTCCGGGATTTGCACTTTGTTTGCGATATATAAACCCCGGAGGTTTGGATAAATTAAAATTTAACTGCTAAAGAAAAATAATGTACTTCGGTTAATCTTCCGTAATCCTGGTAAGCATAATCAATTCCAACCTTAACAAGATCTACAATTCTGTATTGAAGACCAAAGCCAAGAGTTAATCCTTCCTCTGTATTTTTTTCCAAAAGTGAATTATAACCGGCTCTCAGGAAAATAATATCCTGCCATCCATACTCTAATCCTGCATTTAAATATTCAGTATGATCATTGGGATGAATAGCATCAACTGCCAGTGTTAATCTCGATTCTTCACTTCTGATTATATCGTTGGAAATACCAAACCTGAACAGGAGAGGCAGATCAAACTCATCAAGTTCAATATTGGAGTTAATAAGATTATTTCCTCCTGCACCTGAATTTATAATTGTAGTAACATCTCTTCCGGCTAACTGCATCTTTGTACCAAAGTTTGAAATACTTGCAGCAATTCTCAGTTCATTTAAAACTGGAATTTTATACATCGTTCCGATATCAATACCAAAACCGGTTGAACTCATATGCCATATTGTTTCATTTATGTATTTAAAGTTGAAACCGATTGCAAAATTATCTGTAAGATAGCGAGAGTAATTAAGACCTATTACAATTGCACCGGCATCAAAAAATTCTCCTGTACCTTCAGGCCTTTCAACAGTTCTTACAATCTCCTGATCAATTGCATTAAGCACAGATACAAAAACTCCTACAGTACCAAAATCAGATATATGGCTTGCTAATGCAGCATAATCATAACTCATATCGGCATAAAGAGCAGTATGATTAAAGAATGCCTCATTCCTGTTGATATTTGCCGTACCACCAGGGTTCCAGTACATTGCAGTTATATCATTTGATACTGCAGTATATGCACCGCCCATACCGATTGCCCTGGGTCCCACATTTAATTTAAGTACCGCAGCAGCGGTGGTTCCGGTTTTAATTGTCTGTGCATTTAATGATAAAGAAGTTATCAATAATGCAATCGTTATAAAAATACTTTTGTAAAGTGATTTCATTGAATTCTCCGTTTACTTTCAAACTTTATATTATTTCCAAATTAATGTTTAACGGTTCATTTTATTTAATCAATGCAAACTTAACAAGCTTTTCTCCAATACCGGGAGCTTCGATATGTGCAATATAAACACCGTAAGCTACACTGAATCCATCACTATTTAGTAGGTTCCAATACTCTCTTCCATTATCAAATCCTTCATCATGTTCAAGAGTTGCAACAAGTTCACCGGTAATGGTGTAGATTCTTATAGTACATCTCATAGGAAGATTTTCAAAATAAATCCTTCGTTCACCACGGTTTTGGGTTGTCAGCTTATTATCAGGTTCAAGCACATTTGCACCGACATAAGGATTTGGTACAACATAAATATTATCGAGAAGCGATTTACCTGCTGTTTGATTAACACTTGCAGCCTTTGTTGTTAATTTTATAGTATCAGCTTCTGTATATGGTCTGTTTGTTACAATTTTAAGGACATCTCCTGAACCCGGATAAACAGAATCTCCCTCGGATACAGGGTTAAGTGTTATTTCCCATGTGAGAGTATCGGTGCTTGTACCTGTTGAACCGGGTTTAAATATTATTATACCATCACCTCTTGTAAATGCTGTATCATTCTTTGCTTTTTCATTCAGGAAGACAACCATCTGCTGGTTAATTCTGTTAGGAGTTATTTCCTCCACTTTGAAATTAACCGGGAACGGAACAAGTCCCTGCCCCTGAATATTCTTTAACGCTGTATATTCATTCTGATCTGAAAATGTTATTAAATAATCTGCGGGATACAACATTTTCCGGGATCCTAAACTTGATATAGCTACATTAAAGGGAATATCAACATCTCCGCTTATCCAGCCGGATTTTTCAGCATTGAATTCAATCGCAGGGTTATCTTTAAGTGTAAATAGAATACCATCAAAAACAGGATTTGAGTCTTCATTATTTAAAGCCTGACTTTGATATACACTATAATAATTATATGTAATTATGTATTCAGAATTGTTAGGCATATTATTATTAAGCCGTCTGATCTTACCTTCTGTAAAGTCAATTACATAATCAACATTTTGCTGATATACAGTTCCATCTTTTCCTCTAACCTGAAGAGTTTGATCATTAATAATATTGCTGTTGGATAGTGATGTAAATTTTAAATCGAAGAGGAAAAATGATTCGGTAAAAGGTTTATTGCCTCTTATAGAATAATTCTTTCCGGCAATTACAGTATCACTAAGATATAATGAATCACTAAACGTTATAGTATAAACATTATCCTGTATATCAAGATCATTAAGTATTTTGAAATTAAAATCTCCGTTACCAATCCCTGAGGAGTGAGTAATATCCATGTTTGTGATTTGAGGGGAAACATATCCGGAAGCTCTTGGTCCCGGAATAACTGCAACAGTATTAACATCAAAAATTTCAGTTCCGGTAATAGGGTCAACAGAAATTTTCTTTGTTGTTTCAGATGGAGGGATACCTAATGAATCACCATGATCATAAGCTACAACTGCGTAGTAATATTTCTGTCCGTTTATAACATTATTGGTATCAACGAATGAATGTCTGAGACCGGTATTATCACCAAGATAATAATGTAAACCTCTTCCCTGGTAAGCAACAGGATGGTAGCCTCTCCATTCATTATCGAGGTCCCATTTAGCTTCAAAACCATTTAAATCACGAAGTGGTTCATAAAGGAAACTTGCACCATGTCCATCGGTAATTTTCTGAACATCAGAAAAATCGGGCCGGGTGCTTCTGTAAATTACATATCCTTCAAAATCATTTCCTGTAATTGGATCAAGACTTTGCTCGGATGAATTATCCCAGTATAATGTAACTTTTTTATCACCGGGAACTGCAGTCACCACGGGAAGTGCCGGTGGTTTAAAGAACCTGTAATTTTTATTGTAGATTTCCTGAACGGTTTCAGCGGTAACAAGAAGATCATTTAAATTTTCTCCGAAGAGAAAAGCCATAGAAATTCTTTTTGTTTCTCCTTTTTTAAGAGAAATGTATCCGGAACCAAAGATGAAAACTATATCATTGTTTAATTCAATCTGGCTGAAATTCTGGGGAACTGTTCTGTTCCACATCGATTCATCATTTTTAATCTGATCTTCATTCCATATCCAACTGTTAAAACTGGTGAGTCCTATCTGATCGGCTTCATCAAGGTCGGTATATTCAAAATTAGGTTCACCCGGAGCTAAAGGGTCTAAAGTACCATCCGGCAAAATATTACCTCTTGTAGGTACTCCGTCACCTTCACCAAAATCACCCGTGTTTGGAATTCCGTCAACTCCCACATCATCTGTTTCGGGGTTCCAGTCTCCATCATTATCAATTCCATCATCCTGTCTTTCGTCAATCATACCATCACCATCATTATCAATTCCATCATCAGGATTACCGGGACTTTCAAGGAATTTGCAACCAAGGTAACCTAAAGGTCTTCCCAGATCTCCTGTCATATCAGCATCATAAAAATAAACCATACTTCTTGCATAAACAGGAATATTATCAACCGGCGGATAATTCGGAACGTTATAAGGAGGAATAAACAATCCTATATCATCATCAGGTTCACCTGAACCCTGCCCGTTATAACCTATATCGGGATCACCATAAATTCCGAATACTACTGAATCAAGATCTTTATCGCTTACATTTGTAATTGACCATTGAAAGAAAATTGTATTTGCAGCAAGTGAATTTGCCCATTGAAAAGCTCTTCCTGAAACCTGAACACCTAAACCTAATCTTGTTGAATCATTATTAAATGGAAAATATCTGGCAGCCTGGTTGTTATTTCCGAATTCCCTGTTTTCCCTGTCATCCATTACCCAGAATGTTTCAAGGTCGGCATTATTTTCCCCGAGAGTAAGATAACCTGGCCAGACATATTCACCAAGAGTTTCATTGTACCAGTTTCGTGGCCAGCTGTCGGGTTTACCATCTTTGTCAGAATCAAATGCCGGGTTTGAGGCCATAAATTCCTGGTCAGGATCTGCATACCCGGGTAAGGGCTGCCAGGTCCATTTTACACCACCTTCTTCTTCACGAAGATTATCAAAATCATAAAGACCATCGGAGAAGATGTGGAATTTTGTTGCACCATTATCAATTGCATTTGGTACTTCGGCTCCGATTACAGGACAGAATTGAAATATATAAGGAGCATCTTTCCAAACTAATGAAAGAAGTTCTCTTAATTGAGCACCTGGATAACCGGGTCCGATTCCACCGTAATTCCAGATTTCAACACTAATATTATTTCCATTCATTAAAAATCTTTTTCTATCCTCCTCACCCGTAACTTTGGATAAATTGTTTTTTACAACTTTATCAGAATAGTTTTTAGGTGCCGGGTTAACGGGGTAGATATTCTTTAAATCCTGTAAATAATTTTTTATTGCCTGATGTTCTTTATCTCTTCTCTGCTTTACCTCAGGTGATTGAGAAAATACCTGAAGAGTAAAGAGAAAAACTAAAACAGGTAATAATAAAAAATTTATTTTGTTATTTACTTTCAGCATTTAATACTCCAAAATTTCATCTTTAAAAACTCAGTTTACTTAATTAAAATTCAAGTGAGAGTCCTACTCTTACTTCCCTTGGTGCAAGGTAGTAATGAGGGCGTACAAAATATTCTGTTGCAGAATGAACGCCCGGAACTCTCTCTGCAATTCTGTTGGTTTCCTGCGGACCACCTTTTCCTTCTTCAAGTGTATAAGTTGCTCTGCCTGTATCATCATATACTAAATTTTCATTTTTGGTATCAAAAAGGTTAAAGACTTTAAGGAAAATTGTAGTTACCACATTAAAAATATTAAATGATTTTTCCATAAGAAGATCAACATTTGTCTGTAATGGTTTTCTCTCGCTGTTAGTTTCAAGCAAAAGCTGGGTTTCAAATAATGCAGGTGTGTAGGGGAGACCGGTATTTACTGTTCCAACTAATGTAACTGTAAAATCTCTCGGGCTTCCGAAAGTAAGAACACCATTTAATGAATGTCTCTGATCCCAGTTTAACGGTACAGGTATTTTTTCACTTTGTCTTCCCGAGGAAAGATCGAGGAAGAATGCTTCGGCACCTGTTTCATTTCCTTCTGCTACCTGGAAAGTATAATCCAGTGATGCACCAAACAAATCATCGGGAAGTTTTCTTTTTGTCAGAGAGAATGTTATACCCTTAATGTTCCCGTAATCTTTATTTACATATTTATTATATGATTCACTGCTGCTTATTCTTATTCTTTGCAATGCAAGAAGGTCTCTCACATCTTTATAAAATCCTGTTACATTAAATGCAATAGTTTCGGTTAACTGCTGCTGTAAACCCATTTCGTAAGTAACAGTTCTTTCAGGATTAAGATTAGCATTACCAAATGTTGGAGTACCAACAAGACTTTCGAATTCAGGATTAGTATAAAGATATGTGTAAGGAGGTAATTGATAAAAATGTCCGTATGAAAAATGAATTATCCCTTTGTCCGTAATCGGGAAAGAAATTCCTATTCTCGGGCTGAAAGTAATTTTCGGTTCTGCATCTTCAAAATTACTATCGGGAGAATAAATATCAGGAGCGTGATGAAATTGCGCATCAAAATAATCAAATCTTAATCCTGCATTAATAATCATTGAAGTAAATTCCATCTTATCCTGGATATATGCAGAATATTGAACGGGTTTTCTTGTATAAAGATCGTGAAATTGAGTATGAGGTCCAAGTATAGTCGGAGTAAGGTATTGAGTAGTATCTCTTCTTATTATAAATTCCTGGAAATCCATAATATCATGCTTTCCGCTTACACCAAACTTTACCTCATGCTGATTTGTTATCTGGCTTGTTATATCAAACTTAACTTCAAATGTATTTGATCTTTGATAAAAATGTTCATTACGTGTACCGCCTGAATAAAATGTATAAGGTGAAACCGTATTGCTTTTATGTGCAGGCTGGTATCTTGGATCAGGATGCAAACCTTCAAGACTCATTCCCGGTCTGAAAGAAACTGCTTTACCTGAAGCATCGAGCAGCGGGAAGAGGTATCTTTTAAAATCATAAATACTATATGAACCAAGTAATGAATAGAATGTACTGCTGCTTAAAGCATGGCGTATCTCAAGAGAATTAATTAAACCCCAGGAGTAACGGTTGTAATCTGCATCAGGATTATATTTATAATCATGGCTGTACAATTTATATTCTGAATTAGAATAAACTACATCATAATTTATTTTAACTGTAGAGAAAGGTTTAATAGTAAATTTCCCTGTCAGGTTGTAATCTTTAGAAGGATTCATTGATACGATTGAGTTATCACCTGTCATAGAAAGGCGTATATCACTTGGATCATTTAAATTTCTATATACTGAATCATAAATAGTGTGCTGTCGTTGTCCGTAAAGATATCCCTTATTATGATCATATCTTCCGGAAAGAAAGAATGTAACTGAATTGTCAAGAAAAGGAACCGGTCCGCTGAATGTACCTTCAACAACCTGGCTGTTAATCGGATCAAAATCAGCTATATTAAAGAATATATCTTTATGTGAACTAACGTAATCCCCGGTATAATACGAAATACTTCCGCTATAATTATTCCCGCCTTCTTTTGTTACTGTGTTTACAATTCCGCTTAGTGCATTTCCATATTCGGCATTAAAAGTACCGCTTACAACAGATAATTCCTGTATAGCATTTGTTGAAATCTGAACTGTGCGGGTAAAATCAAACGGGTTAATAGCAGTAGCACCGTTTATATTATATGCAATTTCATTTGAACGTCCTCCGCGGATATGAAGTTCTCCTCCGGTGCCTTTTGTTATTCCTGCCTGTAAAGTTAAAATCTGGTCAATGCTTTCAACCGGAAGTGCTTCAATTTGTGAATCATCTATTGTTGTATGAGATGATGTAAGGTCTTTTCTAACCAATGGCTTTGGAGCAACAACAGTAACTGCTTCAAGTCCAATTGCTTCGGATGATAATTCAATATCGATGTTAGTTGTAAAATCACTCGAGACTTTTACATCTGTAACAATTTTTTTCTGGTAACCAACTCCTGAAAATACAAGGTTATAAGTTCCCGGTTCCACATTATTAATAATATAAGTACCATCAATACCTGTAGCAGCACCGAGGGTAGTCCCTTCTATAATAACATTAATTCCAATTAAAGGTTCACCGGATTCTGCGTCGGTTACTTTACCGGCTATTTTACCAGTGATGCCGGCAAAGAGCTTTATTTGTATTAAAGAGAAAAACAGAATTAATAAGAAAATTGAAATTCTTTTCATTGTAGCCTCATTGCATCAAAAATATTAGGAAAAAGAAGTTAATGGAGCGGTTTATAAATGGGGTTAATAAAGTATTCATTGGTGACGTTGTAAAAAAAACTTTAAGCTCTCTCCTGATTAAATTGTTTTAATTAAAAAAACCGGGGTTAATATTTAGATTAACCCCGGGGAACAAAATGATTACTTCAATAGCATCATCTTCTTTGATGAAACAAAATCACCTGCTTTTAACCTGTAGATATAAGTACCACTTGCAAGATCCGAAGCATCAAAGGTTACATTATATGTACCAGCCTGGAGAAGTTCATTATTTATTAATGTCATAACTTCCTGACCTGTAATGTCAAATACTTTCAGTTCAACCGGCATTTCTACAGTCAATCCGAATTTAATTGTTGTTACAGGGTTAAAAGGATTAGGATAATTCTGATCGAGATAATATTGATCAGGGATATTATCATCTACTAATTTAACACCTACCCATCCGGGTGTATGTTCAATATCAAGGACTGCAATATCTGCAGTGGTGTCATTTGCAACACCTCTTGTATAACCCTGGGTATAAAGTACTTCATCAGCATAGTCACCATCAACATTTGCAACCACAACTACATCCAATTGTCCACCTGTTCCACCTGGTGCAGGAACAAGAAGAGAATCTATAATCTGAGATTGGTAGTTAGCAGGTGAAGTTATATCGCCGCCCTGGAATTCAACTCTGTACATTGCATTGTTTGGTGTAACCGGAGGTCTTGTCCCGAAGACGAAATCAGGATTGCCATCATTATCAAGATCACCAGTTGCAGCACCATTTAAACGTGTTGCTCCAAGAAATGAAAGATCGGCTACTTCGTAAGCAACTAAAGTATCTGCTTCCTGTTTAAGGACTACAACAGTGCCGGAGAACCAGCTACCTAAAATAACTTCATCAACTCCATCATTATCAAGGTCACGGGTTACAGAGCCTTTAAATGATCCGTATGCTTCAAGACTTGTTTGACCAGGTAATGCTGTCCAGGTTCCGCTTTCATATTTAACAGGATATACAATACCACTTTGTGCGAAGAGATAAATTACATTTCCTACAATTGCAACATCCCATTTATTTCCTGTACCTGATAAAACAGGGTCACCTAACCCGCTTGCTTCAAGAGTCCATGTTTCAGACCCATCTCCGTTATCAGGAATATTGTCAACAGATACAACGCCATAATGATAGTCTGTACCCTGATCAGCAAAAATAATTTCATCAACGCCGTCACCATCAATATCTACTATTTGTGTACTTATTGGTCTGAAGTTTGCGTTGTTATCAGGAACAATTGTGGTAGCTGCATTTGGAAGCCAACCGCCAAAACCATCATCCACACCAAGATTATCACTTCCATCACCAACAACTTCAAAGACTATTATTCTTAATGGATTAGGATTTGGGAGTCCTGGGTGGGTAGGGAAGTTCGGCGGACACCAGATAATTTCCGGTTTACCATCTTTATCAAGATCTCCCCAGGTAAAACCATGCCATGTATTTTGAGCCTGACCACCTATAGTAGCTCCCCAAACAGAATCCCATGAGGAAGTAGCCTCATTCCATTCAAACTTATAAATACGGGGAATTACTTCATCATCCCTGTCTATCATGTTTGTGTTGCAAGCATAAATTTCAGGTAAACCATCACCATCAAAATCGACTCCTGCAACAATTCCACCAAACCCACCGACTTCATATTGAGATGTAGGAACTGTGGAATGTCTTAAAAATACATCCTGTGCATTTATGCTTATTAATGCAGGTAGGATAAAAAGAAGAATGTATATTTTTTTCATTATGCTCTCCTTATTTTTATGAATGACCTTGAAACCGGGTTATAAGTTATATTTTATTTTATGTTTATGCAATAGAATACAAATAAAGCATCAATTTTTTTTTGACTTTTATTAATAAAAATTATACTGACGGGATTTATAGCACTTCGGGACGATAGGAAACAAGTCAAAAAATTTTTTTTTGTGGAATCACAGGGGGATTTTATTTATGTTGCCATACATAAAAGATTTACCTTCTTGTAGTTCAAATGGACATACCAGATATAAATTCAAAATTTACTTTAGCATTACCCCTGAATTTTTCAAATCAAAAAACAAAAACATTATAACGAGGTGTGTATGAAAAAAATCTTACTAATCATAACAGTTTTGATTCTTTCTGCTGAATTTAATTTTTCGCAAGTTACAACGCTTTGGGAAAAATCTGCAACATTATCAACAAACCCGTCATGGAATACCGGTAGCCTTACACGCGGTATAAGTTATGGACAGGTAGGTGCCAACCACAGATTATTTGTTGTTACACGGGCTGCAAGCTTTGGCGGCAAGCAAATATTAATACTTGATGCTGCAACAGGTGATTCAGTTGGTGTTCTTGATACAACCGGAATTTCAGGAGGTACTTTTGCAGTAAATGATGTTGAAGTATCATCTGACGGGAAAATTTTTGTGTGCAACTTAGCCGTTGGCGGTTCATTCAAAGTTTACAGGTATGATACGGAAGCTTCTGCTCCTCTTACAGTAATTAATTATGATGCAACCGGTAAAAGACTTGGTGATAAAATTACTGTCACCGGTTCAACTGCCGATAATTCAATTATTATCTGGGCTGTATCTGCAGATGAAGATGGTGAGGTAGTAAAATTCACCACGACAGATAATGGAATGACTTTTACTGCAGAGGTTCTTGATGTAGGTTCCTTTGTTACATTTTCAAGCGCTGCAGTTGGTCCTTTAGCCAATGGTGATTTTTATTATAATGCCCATGGCTCAAATGCAATGAAATATAGTTCAACAGGAGCTCTTATCGGAACTATTCCTCCTGCTGTTATGCCGACAGGTGGAAGTGCAATCCGTTATTTAAGAAATCTCAACGGTGATGAATACATTGTTGCAAATGCTCTTGGAACTGGTTTCGAACAGGCAAGAATAATTAAAGTACCTGGTGGTGTTCCTGCTGATGCAGAATTATTTGCAAGTACTCCCACCTTAGGAACAAATTCTGCAGGAGGTTTAGGTGATGTTTCTTTCAGGAGAGTTGATGATCGTGTATTCCAGGTATTTGTATTAAGTACAAATAATGGTCTGGGAGCTTATACAGTTACTTTGGATTTACCTGTACTTTCTGTTTCAGGTGATTACTATATTGGTAACCCGGGAACAGGTCCTGGCGGAAGCGATCCTGGATTCCTTTCTATCAGAGAAGCTTTTGATGTTTTAAATGAAGCTACATTTACAGGTAACAGCACATGGTATATTACAAGTGATATCTTTGAATCCTTTACACCTGTTACAGGTTATGGTATTGGTCTTGCAATAAATCCGGAACCTCATACTGTTACATTTAAACCTTATACAGGAGTGCAGCCGGTAATTTCTCTTGCATATCCGGTTGATGGAACATCAGGTCCTTCCGGTGCAATGGTTATAGGTGTTCCCGGTGAAGGAAATATTGCATGGGATAGTTTAAGAGTAACAAGAAATATTATTTTTGATGGTTCAAATACTGCTGGCGGAACAACAAGAGACTTAACTATCCAGAATTTAACCACTTCTCATGGAAATGCTTTCCCTGTTGCAATAGTTGGAGATGTTTCAAATGTAGTTATTAAGAACTGCAATATTTATTATCAGGCTCAGTCAATCAGTACTTCAAATTTATTCAGAGGTGCTGTTCAATTGAGAGCAAGACTTCAGGGTGGAATAAACTGGACTCCAACTAATATTACATTAGAGAACAATCATATAAGTGCAAATTTCCCCGGAGTATCCCAGGGAGCAATTGGAATAGTAGTTACATCATTAGCTCCTTCTCCAACAACTTATTCAGATGGAATTGTTATTAAGGATAATATTATTGAAGGAAACCAGAGAGCAATCGCATTAAACTGGTCGGGTGATACCGATATATATGGTAATGAAATAATATTGAATCAAAGGATTTCAGAAACTACTGCTAATCAGGGAATCGTTGCAACTAATGTTGTTACAGGTTCTGAGGTAAATATTTACAACAATGTTATATCTTCTGTCGTATCAGTATCGAATGGTGCAGGTGCAGGTAATACAGCAATAAGTATTGAATCAAACGGTACATATAATATTTATAATAATATGATTTTCGGATTCAGCCTTTCTGCTACAAATCCAACTGCAACATTAAGAGGAATTTCAGTTTCTTCTTCTACCGCAACTGCTAATGTTTATTATAACACTATATATATGGATAATATTGCTGATATAGGAACAGGTTCAGTTGCATATAACGGATTATATTTTTCAGATGGTACTAATGAAGTAAAAAATAATATTGTTTATTCTGCAGAAGCTGATTTTGTTTCTTATTGTATTAACAGAACCGGAACAGCCGGTACATTTGTTTCGGACTATAATAATTTCTACCCGGCAAATTCAACTAACGGTAATGTTGGTTTCTGGAATACAACTGCTGCACAAACACTTTCAGCATGGCAGACAGCTTCAGGACAGGACGCAAATTCTGTTTCCAAAGAAGTTTTCTTTGTATCAACAACTGACCTGCACCTTACAGGTTCATCCAACGGTGATTTTGATTTAGCAGGTACACCAATTGCCGGAATTACCGGCGATATTGATGGAGATACAAGACATACTCAATTCCCGTATATGGGATGTGATGAAGCTTCTATTCCTCTTCCGGTTGAACTTTCTTCATTCAGCGCTTCTGTTGTATCAGGCAATGTTCATCTGAAATGGACAACAGCAACTGAAGTGAACAACCGCGGGTTTGAGATTGAAAGAAGCAGCGGTGATAAATTCATTACAATAGGATTTGTTGAAGGAAACGGTACAACATCTGAAACAAGATCTTACAGCTTTGTTGATAAGAACTTAGGGAAAGGAGTTTACTCATATAGATTGAAACAGTACAACTTCAATGGTACATTCTCTTATTCAAATGTGATTGAAGTTGATGTAACAGCTCCTAATTCATTTGCATTGCATCAGAATTATCCAAACCCGTTCAATCCAACTACAACAATTGATTTTGAATTAGCATCACCTGTTAATGTAAATCTGGTTATTTACAATATGCTCGGAGAACAGGTTGAAGTTCTTATTAACAATGAACTAAGAGAAGCCGGTGTACATAGTATACGTTTTGATGCTTCGCACCTTGCAAGCGGCACTTACATTTACAGGCTGCAGGCAGGCAACTTTGTTGAAACCAAGAAGATGATGCTCACAAAATAATTAAGCCAACTCAAACCCTCCCCTTTAAAGGGAGGGTTTTTTACTTCTGAAAAATTATGAAAAGATATTTATTAGCTTGTTTATTCTTTATAATATTCTTTAATATCTCTTATCCACAGAATGAAAAATTTCTGCTGATAAGATGCGATGACATTGGAATGTCTCATTCAGTAAATCTTGCAGCAAAGGAATTAATAGATGCAGGATTAATCTTTTCTGTTTCTGTAATGGTACCCTGTCCCTGGTTTGATGAAGCAGTAAATATTTTAAAAGATAATCCACTGATTACTGCAGGTATACATCTAACATTAAATTCTGAATGGAAAAATTATAAGTGGGGACCTGTTGCAGGAAGGAATGCTGTTCCTTCACTGGTAGATTCACTTGGATATTTTTTCCCGTCACGTGCATCTTTCTTTGCTAATAACCCTGAACCGGAAGAGGTTGAACTGGAACTTCGTGCACAGATTGAGAAAGCATTAAACAGCGGGTTAAATATTTCTTATCTCGATTATCACATGGGGACTGCTGTTGACAGACCAGATTTAAGAATGATAGTTGAGAAACTTGCTGAGGAATATAATCTTGGCATATCAAGATATTTCGGGGAGATTGACCTTAACAGTATGTATGCTGTTCCTGTTGAAGAAAAAGAAAATCATTTATTGAACCTTCTTGGGAGTCTTGAAACTGACCGCATAAATCTTCTCGTTTGTCACATAGGAAAAGATAATGATGAACTTGCAGCAATGATTGACCTGAATGAATTTGGTTTAAAAGAAATGAGCAAACATAGAAATGCCGAACTGAATGCTCTTTTAAATGCTGTTGGAAATAATGAATTTGAGAAAAGAGGAATTAAGTTAATTACATATAAAGATCTGGTTGAAAGAATAGAATTTCAGCAAATGAAATCTCAGCTTAAAAATGATTAATGATGGAATATTGGAATAATGGAATGCTGGAAATGAATTAATAAATATTTTTCCAACATTCCATTATTCTTTAAAGTTTATTTATACAAAAAATATTTTTTAGAAAATTCTCTGAACTCATCAGCTTCTTTTCTGAAATAATCCTTTAATTCATCCATAGAAAAATCTCTGTTCAATATTTCTCTTACCCTGCTGTTCCCAACAACATTATCAAACATTTTAAAGCGGCTTTTGTATTCATCTTTAAATAAAGAAGAATCGGGATAAAGTTCTTTTAAAGCATGAATTAAATAAAATTGTATAGGCATTAGCTCAGCATTCCTGTAATCATCAATATGAATTTCAACACCATGGAGATTTTTATTCATACCAAAACCATAAAAAGGTTTATATGTAATTGGTCTGAATGTTACACCTTCAATTCCATAGCTGTTCATTTTGTCTGCAAGAATTTTTGAATCGAACCACTCTGCTGCAAAAGTCTGGAAGGGGAGGGTATAACCAACACCAATAGATATAGCATAAAGTTCACCAACAATGCCGGAAGCAACATAATAAAACGGAGAATACTTATGAGGAATATGCGGTGAAGTAGGAACCCATGGAAGTCCTGTTTCTTCAAAATACATTCCCCTGTTCCATCCTTCCATTTGCACAACTGTAAGATTACATTTTACTCCGCCTCTCAACATCCCCTCTTCATTAATTAACATTGCAAGCTCACCGCAGGTTAATCCATATACATAAGGAATTTTAAACATACTTACAAAAGTATAATGACCTTCTTCAACCAAACCACCTTCAACTCTTTTCCCTCCGAGAGGATTGGGCCTGTCAAGCACAACAACTTCAATATTATTTTCGGCTGCGGCTTCCATTACCAAACCCATTGTACTTATGTAAGTATAAGACCTGCATCCAATATCCTGAATATCATAAACAAGAACATCAATATCTTTCAGCATTGTTGAATCAGGTTTACGGGTTTTACCATATAAAGAATAAACGGGGAGGTTTGTGTATTCATCAACATAAAATTCTACATGATCACCTGCAGCATAATTTCCTCTTACACCATGCTCAGGCCCGAATAAAGCGACGAGATTTACATCCGGAGCTTCATACAAAATATCTATCGTAGATTTTAATTTGCTGTCAATTCCTGTAGGATTGGTAACCAGCCCAACTCTTTTACCTTTAAGAATATCAAACTTTCTTTCTCTTAAAACTTCAATACCTGTTTTAACAAGAGGACCTTTTCTGAAGAATTCATCATAGTTTATTTCGAGTCCTGCAAGCTTTTGTGCGACAAGTTTATGAACAGTATTATCTCTTATAAATCTGTAAAAATCTTCTCCCGGACATAATGTTGAAGCATAATCTTTGTGCGCTTTTATTTCTTCAAAAGGAACATTGTATTGCCCGGTAAGGAAAGCCGTTAAATCCACAACTGATTTTAGCTGTTCAGCAGTTAACTTCTGAACTTCATAATTTCCCAGCACACATATTAATGCATGACCACGTACATCATAATCAGTGTTTGTATCTCCGGGATATTGAATTGGTCGTGCTTCATAAATTTTCCCTTTTAGGTCAATTATATAATGATAAGGAATATCCATCCATTTCTTTTCACTCCTGCTCCATGACTGAAGGTTTCTAAGATATGCAGGAACATCTTTATCTTCAGCAAAGAATTCTCCTCCGTGATGGAGGGTGATTTTATTAATTGTATGTTCCGGAAGAGTTTTTTCTCCGGGCTGCCATCCCCAGGATTCTTTTGAAATTATTTTTAAATCTTCCGGGTAGTTTACTTTTGTTGTTTCAACAGATGTTGAACATCCATAAATAAAAATTGAAATTACGAATAGTGAGTAGATATAGTATTTCATTATTAACCTGGTTTTTCTTGAACTTTAACTTAAGCTACGCTATTAAAGGCGTGTATTGTGTATCAATTTTTTCTCCATTATTTAAACCTGTACAGGACTTATGAGTTGCATTCCGAGGATCAGAAGCATCGAATGTAGTTCCATCGGCGCAATAAATGATTGTCATTCCTTCACGCATTTCATCAGAAATATTTTCTCCTGCACCATGAAAAGTTAAACCTGAATGAAATGTAGCATCCCCTGCTTTAAGCGGAGTAAACACTCGCTCCATTCCTTCTATTAATTTTGGCTGATGAGGGTTTTTAAATATATCGACATATTCTTTTTCTTTTAGTTTGTGAGAACCGGGATAAAAATAAAGACAGCCTTTTTCTTTAGGCACATCATTTAAAGCCATCCACATTGTTGTTGTTAAGTTGCCTTCTTTAATCGGCCAGTAACTTATATCCTGGTGCGCATCTGTAACTCTGCCATGAGGTTCTTTAAATAAAGCCTGGTCATGCCACAGCCTTGCACCTGATGCTCCCATTAAGTCTCTTGCAATTCCCGCAAAACGTTTTCCAAAAACAAAATCTTTTACAGCAGGGAAATCCCAGCAGAGATAACCGCATTGCATAAATGATTGTTCATACTGAGATTTTTCTGCGAGTGTTCTTTTATCCTTTTCTTTTCTTATAAAAACTGCAGCTTCAATTATTCTTCTTACATAAGATAAAGTTTCTCCCGAAAGAACTTTTTCAAGAGGAATAAATCCGTTTTCCTTATAAGAATTTATTTGTTCATCAGTTAAATGATAAGGAGTATTATATGCTTCGAGAATATTTTCAGGGGTATTTTTATTCAGAAGCTCGAGGGCTGATTCGTTTGTTAATCCGGGGAATGCTGTCATATTTCTTCAATAATTTAACAGATTCATAAAATTCTTTAACTGATAAACTTGTTAAATTTCAAATTACAGTCAACTATTGATATCAATATCTTTCATACAAATTGAAAATATTTTTATTTTGTCTTTGCATCAGAAAAATAAAGAAAGATTATGCACACAGAGACTAAAAAATATACTTATGATGATTATGCTAAACTCCCCGAAGGATCTTTTTATCAATTAATTGATGGAGAATTAATTATGCCGCCTGCCCCAAACCTGTATCATCAATCTGTATTTAAATCTTAACTTTAAAAGTCTTACCTACTTTATCCGGCTGTTTTCTAATTCAAAATATTTTTTATAATTTTGGTGCAGATGGAATCTGTTGAAAATACTGCCGGATTAAATTCCAAAAAACCTGCCTCAAGAAATCCATGGCTTTGGGTATCTACTTTATATTATGCAGAAGGTATTCCTTATGTAATAGTTGTGCTGGTTTCTGTTATTATGTATAAGAGACTGGGTATATCCAACACAGATATTGCGCTCTACACAAGCTGGCTCTATTTACCATGGGTTATTAAACCGCTTTGGGCTCCTGTTGTTGATCTTCTTAAAACAAAAAGATTTTGGATTGTTATCATGCAACTTATTGTCGGGGGAGGACTGGCCGGAGTTGCATTAACCATTCCTGTTTCTTCTTTCTTTCAATATACACTTGCATTTTTCTGGCTAATGGCATTCAGCTCTGCAACACATGATATTGCTGCAGATGGTTTTTACATGATTGCTTTATCCAAGCATGACCAGGCATGGTTTGTCGGGATTAGAAATACATTTTACAGGCTTGCTTCAATTACAGGGCAGGGGCTTCTGGTTATTTTAGCAGGGCAACTTGAGACTAATACCGGCGATATACCATTCGCATGGATGATTACTTTTTTTATTCTTGCAGGATTATTCATTCTGTTTTTTATTTATCATTATTTTATTCTTCCCAAACCAGCAGGTGATGTACCTGTTTTAAGTGACAGATCTTATAAAAATGTAATAAGAGAATTTTTTAAAACCTTTGTTATCTTTTTTAAGAAAGATAATATAGGAATTATACTTGCATTCATTCTTCTTTACCGTTTGGGTGAAGCACAATTAGTTAAACTTGCATCTCCTTTTTTACTTGACCCTGTTGAAAAAGGCGGTCTGGGTTTAACTACATCCGAAATTGGATTTGTTTACGGAACTGTTGGTGTAATTGCATTAACTCTCGGTGGAATTGTAGGAGGAATTTTAGCCGCAAGAAATGGTTTAAAGTATTGGCTCTGGCCAATGATCTTTGCAATTAACATCCCGGACCTGGCTTATGTTTATTTAGCCTTTTCACAAATATCCGATCTTTATATTGTAAGTGCTATGGTTGCTCTTGAACAATTTGGTTACGGATTTGGCTTCACGGCCTATATGCTTTACTTAATTTATATTTCTGATGGGGCACATAAAACATCTCATTATGCAATTGCTACAGGGCTAATGGCTTTAGGTATGATGATTCCCGGAATGTTCAGCGGCTGGATACAGGAAATGATAGGCTATAAATTTTTCTTTATCTGGGTTTGTATTGCAACAATACCTGGTTTTATTGTTACGAAATTTTTAAAGATTGATCCTGAGTTTGGTAAGAAGAGTGAAAAATAATTTTTATAATTATGCTGAACTTGTACGTCGGTATTTTATTCTTTTCCTTTTACATCAACTCTGAAAGTTTCAATATTCCCCTGGTCTGCAAGAGTTACATATATTGTCTTTCTATCCTCTCCGCCGAATGTAATGTTTGATGGTTTTTTACCTATTAAGAAAATCTCTTCTAAAATTTTTCCTTCGGGAGATATTTTAACTACTGTACCTTTACCATACCTGGTTGCATAAAGGTTTCCTTCTTCATCGCATCGCATTCCATCAAGACCAAAATCATCAAATTTAATTAATAATCTTTTATTACTTATATCTCCATCTGGAGATAGATCATAAGCCCAAATGTTTCTTTGTATTGATTCATTTACATATAAGATTTTATCGTCCGGTGAAACTTCTATTCCATTTGTTGTTCCCATTCCCGATTCAAGTAATGTTACATTCCCATCAGCATCTATTCTCCATAATTTACCAGTTGAATCTTTCCAGTTAGGATCGCTTGCAAATAAAATATCTGTTGAAGTTATTGCAATATCATTCGGCTGATTCATTTCTGGTTCATTTGCAAGAACAGAAATTTCCTTTTTATCCACATTAACTTTAAGAATATTGTGTTTTGTATAATCCGCAATTAACATTTCACCTTTACTGTTGAACCTTATTCCGTTTCCAACACTTCCTTCAGGTAATTCAAGAAACAAACTGCAATTTCCATCGGGAGTAACTTTGCCGATTGTTCCTTTCTTTTCAAAATTAACAGCATAAATATTTCCATCCTTATCGCAGGCAGGTCCTTCAATACCTGATGTAAATAAAGCGGGTTCTGTAAAAATCTTAGATATAAAAAGATCTTCCTGGGGATAAGCAGTCGCTGTTAATAAAATTAAAATTGAAAATAACTTTTTCATCTTGCCATTTTAAGAAAAAATTAAAATTAAAATCTGTGCAGTCATTACTCTCAAAAACATAGTAAGCGGATAAACAGTTGCATAACTTACTGTTGGATTATCATTCCCGGCAGTTACTGCTGCATAAGAGAGTGCAGGCGGATCGGTTGTACTTCCGGCAAGCAAACCCATAAGTGAAAAATAATTAATCTTAAAAAAATACCTGCCGATAATTCCTGTAATAAGAAGTGGAGCCATTGTTATAATTATTCCATAACCTACCCAGATGTATCCACCATTGTTTATCAAGGTATCAATAAATTCTTTCCCGGCTTCAATACCAACACATGCAAGAAAAAGTGATATTCCAATCTCTCTTATCATAAGATTTGCACTCATTGTTGTATAAGTAACAAGCTTTGTTTTAGTTCCAAAGTAACTCATAAGAATGGCGACTATTAGGGGACCTCCTGCAAGTCCAAGTTTAACCGGCTGAGGAATACCGGGCACTGAGAAGGGAATACTTCCTACAAATACTCCTAAAAAAATACCAACGAATAATGGAATAAGATTAGGTTCATTCAGCCGTTTCATTTCATTTCCAAGAATTTTTTCTGCTGCTGCGATTGACCGGATTGCTCCAACAACTGTTACCCTGTCTCCAATGTTTAATCGAAGGTCTGGTCTTGCAACAAGATCAATTCCTGATCTGTTTACCCTTGTTACATTAACACCGAATCTTTGCCTTAAATTAATCTGTAGTAATGCTTTGCCATGAACTTCAGGTTTTGTTATAAGAATTCTTCTTGATACAAGTTCTGAACCGGAAGTATTCCATTCATCAGTCGACATCTCAATTCTTTTTCCAATCAAAGCAGTGATTGTTTCCATTCCCTGTGGAGTTGTTATTGCAAGAACTTTATCGCCTTCGTTAAGAATTGTTTGTGAGGAAGCAATTTCAATTTTCCCATCTTTATGCATTACTCTTGATATTACAAACTTCCTGTCAACCAGGTTCATCAGGTAATTAATATTTTTTCCGAAGACAGCAGGATTTCTTACTTCAATTGATATTTTATTTGCTTCATCCTTTTTCTCTGTGCTTTCAAAATCAATCTGTTCATGTTCTTTACCAAGATTTATTTTGAAAATAATTCTTATTAATACCAGTGAAAGAATAATTCCTGCAACTGCTAAAGGATAAACTACTGCATAACCAAGAGCAATGGAAGGGTCGGTTTGTCCGTTATTTAATATTGCATAAGCTTCCTGTGCTGCACCTAAACCCGGAGTATTCGTCACAGCACCTGATAAAATTCCAACTACAGTTGAAATAGGTAAATCCGTTGAATAAAAAATAATTATAGCTGCGGATACTCCCAGTAAAACCACTAATGCTGCAAGAAGGTTAAATACTAACCCACCCTTTTTTAAAGAAGAAAAGAATGCAGGACCAACCTGCAGACCAATTGCATAAACAAAAAGTATTAATCCAAAATCTTTTATAAAATTAAGAGTAGATGTATCACCGGTAAAACCGAAATGAGAAACTGCAATTCCGCAGAAAAGAACCATGGCAATTCCGGGAGAGATACCGGCTATTTTTATTTTACCTAAACTTATTCCTGAAGCAATTACAAATGAAAGTAAAAAGATG